>CEOQ01130733.1_pt1 | contig 34855 bp, 24 predicted proteins | sample 361351 | NCBI WGS metagenome assembly CEOQ01 (sample SAMEA2619907, study PRJEB7988) | marine metagenome | biome: marine biome (ENVO:00000447); feature: deep chlorophyll maximum layer (ENVO:xxxxxxxx); material: "saline water (ENVO:00002010), including plankton (ENVO:xxxxxxxx)" | depth 60 m | reverse complement strand
CAGGTAGCATACTTTAGGTGGGGCCGAAAGGCCCCACGTTAAACTTTAAGGGAATTAAAACAATGGCACGCAGAAAAAATGTAAAAAGAATAGACCCCAGGTACTTCTTGCACGAGACAGTAGATCACGACGAAGAGCTGGAGGAGGGCTGCCCTCACGCCGAAGAAGGGGACGAAGCAATTGATATTAGTGCTCCCGGTATGGAAGTGCACGTTGACGACATCAGCCAACTTTCACCTGAAGAAGCTTTTGGCGCAGGTATGGCTGCCGCACGCGATGCTATTGACCAGGCCATGGGCCCCGACCCGGAAGACGAAGTCCCGTTGGAAGAGGCCCGCCGCGGCAAACCGCTGAAAGGGCACCCCGACCATCCGATGAGGCACACACCCTATTTAGATACTCCGTATTTGGATCATAAACTTGATGCAGCATCTCCACACTTGGTACGCGGCATGACGGACTCTATAGAATTGATCCAGTCATCCGTGGACGCAATAAACGAGAGCCTCGCCCGTGCCTCAAAGCCTGTCCGAGCTATACCGAGCAACATCGATGCGGGGGTGGATATCTGGACCGAACTTCGCAAGATAAATAATTCGGTCGAGAATATACAGACCACGCTAAATGATCTGGCAGAGATGGTTCCTGTAAGCCGCTTCGAGGAATAAACAATGGCACAGCTACTACGAGAATTTTATGAACTATGCGAAGGTGGTGTCTGTCAGGACCTGCTGACGGAAGCCGAAAAGAAATTTGTAAAAGAGGGCGGCATGATGCTTACGGGCAAGTTACAAGAGTCGGACGTTCAGAACGGCAATGGTCGTATCTATCCGCATGCTATTATGGAACGCGAAGTTACGAAGTACGCAGCAATGGTTGAAGACAACCGTGCTTTGGGAGAACTAGACCACCCGGACTCTTCGATTATCAATCTTGCCAATGTGTCACATATGGTTACCGAGGTATGGATGGAAGGCCCCGCAGTGATGGGAAAGATTAAGGTTCTTAATACCCCTTCGGGACAGATTCTACGATCTTTGGTGGAGTGTGGAGTTAAGACTGGCATCTCGTCGCGAGGAATGGGGTCGGTTCGTGAGCAAATGGGTAAGACAATCGTTGAAGATGATTTTCAGTTAATTTGTTTTGACATTGTGTCAGAACCTTCGACGCCAAATGCATTTATGGCCCTGCAGGAAGGCAAGCTGAGAGATAAGGAAGTACTTAAAAATAATCGAATCATATCTTTGATCGATAGTATTTTAGAATAATACGAGGTTTAAATGAAAAAAGCAGAACTAAAGAATATCCTGAAGCCCCTTATAAAAGAGTGTGTCAAAGAGGCCATTCTTGAAGATGGGGTTTTGTCGGGGATAGTTAGAGAGGTGGCGCGTGGAATAGCTGATCCGGTTACCGAAACCGCCGCCCCGGTCGCGACGGACCCAGTGGCCACGCGTATGACTGAGAATGCGTTTAACAACCAACAAAAAACGAAATTACAAGAGCACAAAAACAAGCTTATGTCAGCAATCGGAACCAGCGCCTATAATGGTGTCGACCTTTTTGAGGGAACGATGCCCGCGGCATCCGAAACATCACCACAACAAATGGCAGCTCCCCTTGCGGGTCAAGCACCCACTGATCCGGGCGTTGATATAGGCAAGCTATTTGGGTCAGTTGGTAGAAACTGGAATGCTCACATGAGCGACGTAAAAGAAGGAAAGTAGGTGCAGTGTGGCCACAAACATCAGAGTAGATTTGCGACGAGGCGAAACGTCAGAAAGACTGATAAGGCGATTCATTAAAAAGTGCAAAAAAGCTAAAGTTATTGAAACTTATAGAGCGCGCACGGATCATTTTATTAAGCCCTCGGTGCGCAGGAAAATGAAAAGAGAGAAAGCAAAACGCGAAGCGCAAAAGCTTCAAAGAAAAAAGGATAACAAATTGTTTAGATAAAACAGTTTATACTGTGCTATTTATTAGACGGAGATAAAACTATGGCGACTTATAATTATAAACCAGGACTAGGAAGTGTGGCGGCGTATCAATCGTCTGGCATTCCTTTTGTCAGCGGCGGTATCAACGCGGTTCATGGACCGATAAAAATAAGTTTTCCCTCTGTGACTCAGTGGGTTATAGTGAGCAACATAGGCAGTACCGCTGACTGTAGGGTTGGCTTTTCGTCCAATGGTGTAGTTGGGAATAACTATATCCTTCTTGACGCCGATGAAAGTCAGATTTATAAGGTTAAAGTAACCGAGCTATATCTTTCTGGCGGCACCTTGGTCGATGTGATGGCGGGGCTGACCGGTATTGACATGACTTACATTAATAATCCGTCTTTATCACCATCCGGATCTAATTGGTCAGGGTCTATACACGCAGTGGTAGGCTAAGGAGGATATACTAAATCCTTTTATCGGAGGGTACGTGAGTGGCAAATCCAAAAAATAAATGGGACCAGCCAGATGCACCTCCGCCTCCTCTTTTCTTTGGTAAAAAAGAGCGCGACTTGGTAAAACAAGTTAATGATGAACTATCCGAGAGGGTGGTGGGACAGCCTGTTGCATATTATTCGATCAGTGTCAAAGACACACAATTCAACACCACATATGGTGAGGCCATTGATAAGGTTACATTACCACCGATTCGCGTTTTTGCATATGTCATTGTCGACAGTGAACAAACTAATGAGCGATATGGCTATGAGTATCAATCAAAGCTCACAGTAAATTTTAATCGCAAAAGGCTTGTTGATGATCAAGACCTTTATGTACGCGTGGGGGACTTTATTCAATATGGTGATCTTTTTTACGAAATAGTTAAAACCTATAATGATACTAGGTTCTATTTTGGTCAAGTGGAACACAAGTTTCAGGTGAGTGCTGAATGCATTCGTGCACGCCAAGGATCATTTCGAGTTAAGCGTCAGCTTACTCGGGATGAATGACGGAGATCGAATGAATGGCAAACCCAAAAAATAAGTGGGAAAGACCCGCAGCGCCACCGGCTCCAATGTTCTTTGGAGAGAAAGAGCGCAACCTTGTTAAGCAAATCAATGATGAGCTTGCAGAACGAGTAATTGGGCAACCTATTGCTTATTATCCCATAAGCATAAAAGATTCTAATTTTAACGATACATATGGTGAGGCAGTTGAAAAGGTTTCTCTGCCCCCTATTCGCGTATATGCATTTGTTGAAGTTGAAAACGAACAAAATAACGATCGTTATGGTTATGAGTACCAAACAAAACTCACAGTTAATTTTAATCGTCGGCGCCTAGTAGAAGATCAGGACTTGTATGTCCGTGTCGGCGATTTTGTGCAGTACGGCGATTTGTTTTATGAGATTGTTCGAACCTATAATGATACGCGTTTCTATTTTGGCCAGGTAGAACATAAGTTTCAGATAAGTGCCGAGTGCGTTCGTGCCAGAGAGGGTGCCTTTAGGGTGACCCCTGCGCTTACTCGACCAACGGAGCGCGCCACTGTGGCGGGAGAGGGCACGGCCCCCGCTCCCCGTGCTGCTCCTTACCCGCCTCTGGCAGCGACCTATATAACTGTTACCAACGATACACAGCTTCCTAATGAACGAAAGCTCGCTGCCGGGACGGGAATCACCCTAACCGATGGGGGTGCTGGTGGCAGCCTGACAATCGCTGCTTCGGGGCAAAATGCTGTGGGCCCAACTGGCTCGCTGCAGTTTCAAGTTGGTGCCGGTAGTTTTAGTGGCAGTGCTAATGTGGTGTTTTTAACAGGAAGCAGCGCCCTGAATGTTTCGGGCACTGTTTCATCCTCTGTGGGCGTTCAAACCGGTATCTTGTCGGCGTCTGCTTTTAACCTAGTTCCAACTTCGGGCTCCATGGGTGGCCCCGCAAGCTACCTAGCCCTTGATGCCAACAACAATTTTATTGTCACCTCCTCGGCAGCCAGTGTTGGTGGCGATGGCATCTTCACCACCATTAATGGGAGTCAAGCATATGTAACGAGCAGCTTAGCCATCGGAGGTACGTCAGCCCCAGATCATCAGGTTTCAGTAAGCGGATCTGTGTCGGCATCGGTGAATATATCGGCTTCTGCATTTTACGGCGATGGATCAAATTTAAGCGGCATCACAACTTCGCCTGCCGGCGCCACCACGCAGATACAGTTTAACAGCGCAGGCTCTTTTGCCGGATCTTCTAATCTTACTTTTAATGGTACCACTCTCACAGGGTCCTATACTGGGTCGGTTGGAGAACTGACAACACTTTCGGCATCTTTAATGAATCTGGTACCGACTTCGGGCTCGATGGGAGGCCCCGGCAGTTATCTAGCTTTGGATGCAAATAATAACTTTATTGTAACCTCCTCGACTGGGGGTGGCGTCGGAGGCATCTTCACCACTATTAATGGAAGTCAGGCTTATGTAACGAGTAGTCTGGCCATCGGAGGTACGTCCGCACCTGATCACGAAGTTTCAGTAAGCGGTTCTATGTCGGCCTCGGTTAATATCTCGGCTTCTGCATTTTATGGCGACGGCTCTAATCTGAGTGGCATCACCACATCAGCCGCCGGCGCTACAACTCAGTTGCAGTACAATAGTGCGGGTGCATTTGCCGGCTCTGCTAATTTAACTTTTAACGGCACAACGCTGACGGGATCTTATACTGGCTCTCTCGCAGAGGTGTCAACCCTGTCAGCTTCAGCAGTAAACCTAAGCGTGGCTAGTGGCACTCTTGCGGGCCCGGGCAGCTACTTGTCACTAGATGTAAACAACAACGTTGTCTTGTCTCCAGGCGACGGGGCAACCACAAGCCCCGGAGGCGCCAACACTCAGATACAGTTTAATAACGCCGGCGCATTTGGTGGCTCTAGTAACCTTACTTTCGATGGCAGCAACTTCGCTGTGGTGGGAACAGTGTCGGGCTCTAGCACGTTGCAAGTCGTGGGTGCCGCTACGTTAGGAAGCACCTTAACGGTGAGTGGGGCCATATCCGGTGCTAGTAGTGTCGATGCGAGTTCTGCGGCATTCGATAGCATGGAATTAATGGGGGGAGACTTTGCAACGAATCGTATTTTATATATGTCCAGCAACGACGTTACGTCAAATGCGGGCCTCACCTTTGATGGCAGCAACTTCGGCGTAGTAGGAACGATGTCTGGTTCTAGCACTTTGGAGGTCGTCGGCGCAGCCATTCTTGGGAGCACGCTTACAGTCAGTGGGGCTATATCAAGCTCCGCGGCGGTTGACGGCGATACGGCGGCTTTTAATAGCATGGAACTACTGGGTTCTGATTTTTCCAATAATCAAATTTTATACATGAACAGCAACGATGTTATATCGAACGCCGGCCTAGCTTTTGATGGATCTGTCTTTAACGTAACAGGCCGGATCACGGCTTCTAGTACAGTGTCAGCCAGCTCTTATCATGGCGGCGGCGACGCATTGACCGGTTTAACTATCGGAGCTGCCGAGGATAGTTCTTATGCGGATGGTCTCTTTACTGATTTTGCGGTAACCACTCCAGTCGGCACAGCCGTCGATCGATTCAATGAAATCTTAAAGGCTCTATCCCCAGGCCCCGCTCCTAATCTAGATGACATTGATTGCAATGATAGTGGCGCGTCGGCGGAACTTTCCTTTGGGTCTTCACAGTCCATTAGTGGTTATACCAACGTAGGCACGGATGCCGGCTTCTCGGCCGTTGACATTAACGGAACGTATTCCACCTCTACAAGTAGCAACAACCTGCGACGCGGCACCTTCAATGGTAGTACTGTAATAAACGGAGACCTCAACGAGGATGTCTCTGCAGATGGTGTAAACTACCCAGCTAATTCATTTGGCGATGCTGACCTTGGAAATTTAGTATTAGAGGTTAACGGTTCTACGCTTCATACTGCCTCCATGACCGACCCTGCAGTCGGCACCGGCGTCCCCGGCTCTGGAACTGGAACTCAGCTAAACGGCAATGGGTCCGGTTTTTATGATCTCAGTCAAACCGGGTCAGCAGAGTTTACAGATGGAACGGAATTGGATCTGTTTCAACATCGTACGGGTAAATACAAGGTTGTAGCAGCTGATCAGCGGGAAGGGTGGAACTACTTGCGTGTGGTTCATACTTCTTCAACCTTTGATCGCACTACTAACTTTGTTGCCTGGGTTAACGATTCTAATAGTAATGCTCTGGCCGCCTCAAACAGCGCGCTGGATACCTTGTCCATGAGCGGTGATACACGTATATCCGGAGTCAAGTATCACACTGCCGGCACTGCTCAGTACAGAACTGATGTGTCGAACGCGTATAGAAATGTCTATACTTCGACGAACATTTCCTATACTGTTACAAATGGTTCCATTCCGTCACAGGCGATGCCTAGCATTAGCGTGGGGAGCGAAGACGAAACGAAGATTTTGCAATTGACGGGCAGCCTTACGATTGATACCACTTCGATCTTAGATAGTTCTATTGCGGCTGGCGTCAATGTTGCTCATCCTCTCAAGTCTAATCTGTCGAATGGAGGATCTCAGTCGATCAGTGGTATTCTCGCATATAATAGAGCCAACACATCTACCACTACTAGTGAAACCTTCAGGCGCGAAGATTATCGTGTGATCTCGGGAAGCCTGTCTTCTTATGCTGCACAAACTGACGTAACGTCTTCTTCAAATGCATGGAACTCGACAAGCTCTTTGCTTACTAATGATGGCCTTTTATACTACAACCAGCGACTCTATTCTCCAATTGATAGTGATATACCTAATAGCGGAGACTTCAGTGCCGTCTCCAATGGTCCAAGTTCAAATGTTGATTATTCGGGAATCTCAGGTGTTCGTACACTTTTCCGTTACTTTACTAATACTGGTGCAGCTTCTCAGACTAACTTTGAACTTACGTTTACGGGTGACTCCTCAACGCGTATTGTCCCGGCGACAACCGCATTGTCTAGCACTAACATACATGTATTTGTTAAATTGCCTACCACATCCACTGGAAAGGCCACTGGATGGCTTGATTTAGGTTCTGCCACTGCCAGTGACCCAGCACAGCTGGGCGATTTTGATGGGGCATATGTGGGTACGCCACCGGCAGGCGGTCTAGAGATCAATAGTGACACTCATGAAGGCACTTTTGTTACACAAACTGTTGAGCAAAATGAGAACATAGTTATAAAAATAGTCGCTGACGCAGCGTGGACTGGATATATCTCGGCCCTAAGTATATCATGGGGGAGTAGCTAAATGTCCACTGCATTGACAGATACTTCAAAACTTAATCTTTCGTTCAAAAAGGTCTTAGGAAAGGCACAAACCTCTAATACAAAGGGAGTTTCGAACGAGGGTATTGGTTCCAACATCAGTATGGGGGCGAGCACTATCTTTGGGTATGAGCCCCCTACACCTGTTTCGAGTTCATATTATACTATTTTGGGGGGCGTTGCTGAGATGGTATCATTAGTGGCTACTCCAATGGCGGGCACCAAAGACTCGAACGGTCGCTATCAGGCATTTGCATTAAGCCTGCCAGCAGACTATGAGTCTAAATCATCCAATCCCAATGCTGGCAGCGGCTTCTATGTTAACGGTCAGGTTTTAAATGAAACAACCGGAACCCTTCAGATTATCCCTCCTTCCTTTGGTGCTGCCTATACTGCTCTCGTATATCATACGTCCTCCGGAATTACTCAAATCCCCGCTCTTGATGCTCGTGACTGGGTATTAGATTATTATAACGGAATCTTTTTTCAACAGGATCCTCCCACTGATTCGGATGAAAATCCGGCTTATGTGGATGCATTCATTTATGTTGGGGACTATGCGCTTACACGCCTAACTGGCTCGGGAGGGGGTGGAACCCCTGGTGGCGCCACCACGCAGATTCAGTTCAATAATGCCGGTTCGTTTGGGGGCTCAGCTAATTTAACTTTTAATGGGGCGACTCTCACCGGATCTTATACTGGGTCAGTTGCGGAAATGACAACTCTTTCCGCGTCATTAGTTAATATAGAACCAGTTTCAGGAACAATCGCCGGTCCGGGCAGTTTTTTATCCTTAGACACAGATAATAATGTTGTTTTAACAACTGGGGGTGGCGGAACGACGTCACCCGATGGCGCCAACACTCAGATACAGTTTAATAATAATGGATCTTTCGGGGCATCAGCTAACCTAACCTATGATGGTTCTACTGTTACGGTAAAGGGGGGCTCTCATCTATCGGGAGGCGTCGTTCATCATCGTACGACTGTGTCAACCGTCTATACGGCTTCGGTAACTGATTATATTTTGGGAGTAAGTGCTGTTCCGACAGAAATTGAAGTGGATGCAACCTCGTTTTCCGAAGGTCAAGTGTTGGTTATTAAGGATGAGTCGGGCGCTGCAAGTGTCTCCAATACTATATCGGTTGCGGCTTCTGCTTCTCAGACTATTGACGGAGCGAGTGACGTAACTATCGAATCTCCTTATGGTTCTATTTTGCTTTATTCGAACGGCACTAATTGGTTTATTTATTAATAAAAATATATGGGATATTTCGTCAAAGGAATACTATATGTAGTAGAAACGGATGTGGATTTCTATAATTAAAATTTACTACTCCTCCGATGAGTGTTCGCGAACCGATTTATAATTTTTTCACCCGTTTTGCCATAACATAGGAGGATTTAAATATGGCTTATAAATTCCAATTAGGTACTGCGTATCTCGAAGGAGCTACAACGTACGAAGACACAGTAACCGCAGAAGGTGCGGTTTCAGGTGCCGCAGGAAGCTTCGACGCTATTACGGCTACGGCCCTTAACGTTCAAGCTGGTGGCATCACCAACGCAGGCTCAATCGCCGGCGCAACCACAATCGATGCGTCTGGTGACTTAACGGTTGGCACAATCACGATGGCTGAGTTCAGTGTTGCTGCAGACGGCGACACTGACATCGATGGTACTTTAAATGTTGAAGGTGTGCCTACTTTTCAGGCTGGTGCTGTTTTCTCTGGCGGCATCACAACTGCTAATGCGATTGCTGGTGCAACTAGCATTTCTGGTTCTGGTCTGTTAAGCGCAACCACTTTTGATCTTGATGGTGCTGCTGACCTCGGTGGCAAGCTTACTGTCGTTGGTGTTTCTGACCTTGACGGCGGCATTGATGTTAATGGTTCCAAGTTCACCGTTTCAACTGCCGGTGCTGTTGTTGCAGAGAGCACCGTCTCCGGTGCTGCTGCTACTTTTGACACTCTGGCTGGCACTTCGTTGGCGCTTCAGTCTGGTGGTATTAGCGCTGCCGGTGCAATTGCTGGTGCAACAAACATCTCTGGTTCTGGTCTGTTAAGCGCAACCACTTTTGATCTTGATGGTGCTGCTGACCTCGGTGGCAAGCTTACTGTCGTTGGTGTTTCTGACCTCGATGGTGGCATCGATGTTAATGCTTCGAAGTTTACCGTTTCAACTGCCGGTGCTGTTGTTGCAGAGAGCACCATCTCTGGTTCTGGCCAGCTCGCTGGTAAGGAGCTGATCATTGACGACGGTCAACACATTGGTATTGCTAGCGACACTGACTTGCTTGAACTCAGTTCTGGCGAACTTGGCATTAATGGTAAGATCGTGGTTAGTTCCGTGAGTGAACTCGTTGTCGATCCGAATGGCGACAGGCCGTTCTTGGTCTGGAATAGTTCTAACAATGCCTTTGATTATCTTTCTTGGGCTACTTTTGTTACCGGTGTTGTAGGCTCGGGCCTCAGCGCTGCTAATGGTAAGATCAGCCTCGCTGCTGCTGGAACCATTACTGCTATTGGTAACCAAGATCGTGATCTTGTTGAAGGTACGAACTATGCTAGCGCGTCGCTTAGTGCGGCCCGCACATACACGTTGCCGGCAGCCTCGTCGTTGGACGATGGTGACGTCGTCCGCGTGAAGATGGCCGGTGGTGTGTCTGATACGAATTACGCTAAGATTACCTGCTCGGTAGGCGCGGCTGATAATATTGACGGTGAAACCGAGATTCGTCTCGAATCGCCGTATGCAGCTGTGATGTTGTATAAGGTTGCAGATAATACTTTCAGAGTCCTCTAATATTAGAGTCGCTCTAGAAATAGACAATTTTAAGGGTGGGTATCTTTCGGGGTACCCACCCTTTTTGTTTGGTAGTTTCTATTTAGTGTGAGATGGCTTATAAATATACAAAAGGCAAAGTCAATCGGGGCGACATCTACAACGAAGATGATGCTCAGGGAAATACATTTTTAGATTGGAGCGAAGATGCCTTCGGCGTTGTAACTGGGGGCTCTGCTACCCTAGTGGTATCCTCGTCAACGGTTGGAATCGGCGCCCAACCCGATTCTACGTTTGCTCTCGATGTTCCTGTATCTGCATCTATTGTAAGAATGGGGCGTTTAGAGCTGGGCGCATGGCCTCAGTCCACCACATATGGGTTTCTGGGGCACAGTAATCAAGATCATCACGGCACCGGCAGACATGCGAAATACAACCTTTTAATTGGATCCGCGGGAGATCTCAGTTTAAACTCTGTTGCTGGTCAAGATATGTACTTCAGAATTGGTGCCGTAATAAAGGCTGCTATTGATAGCAATGGTTTCTTTAGTATTGGGCCCGATGCGGGCCTCGCCTGGACCCCAACGTCTCTCATGCATCTTTCCTCTTCTGATGATAGTATGATATTCATTTGTCATGATTCGGCACAGAGTCCGGTTTTGGCGGTCACCGGATCCGGCAGGGTGGGCATCGGCACAGATTCCCCCGACTACACTCTTGACGTTGCAGGCAACATCGGCGTCGACGAATACATTTATCATAACGGAGATGCCGATACATACATCCAATTCTCAGAGGATGAAATAGTTCTTTATGTTGGCGGGAGGGGATTCTTAAAATGTCAAGAAGATTCTACTGATAAGTTGATGATTAATTACGGAGCGCTAGATATTGACCTTCAGGTAAAAGGAGAAAATCAGGCTAACCTTTTTCGTACTGACGCCGCCAATGATAGGGTGGGAATCGGCAGTGCAACTCCGGCCTCAACTTTTGAAGTAAGCGGATCTCAAGCCGGCAACTATACCCAAATAGCAGGAAGTATTACTGTTGACGAAACTCATTATGTGGTTGATTATACGGGCAACGGCGATGCTGCGTTTACTCTCCCTAATCCATCCGGGGTCACAGGGCGTATGTATCATGTTGTGAGTCATGCTCAGGGGGCCAACGATGTTTTGAGTGTTACTAGTTCCGGGACTTCGACCACGTTCCAAGGCCCGAATTTGGAATCAGATCAAGCTAAGGTGGATATTGAGGGCACTACTCCTCAAAGTTTAAGCGTAATTAGTACAGGAACCCATTGGTTCATTCTTCATGATGGCAGATCGGAGCACGGGGAATGATAATCCCTGAGCCGTACTAGCAACGATGGACTATTTAATAGAGTTGGAGACACTATAAAATGGCTAGAAAGTATTTAGGATGGGCGTATGTTAGCGGCAGCGCCGACGAGGGCGCCGATGGTCCTATTGGCGCAGTACAATATAAATATGGTAGCGGGACCGCACAAACCGGCTCTTCTAATTTTACATATGTAACGGGCAGCGACTCTCTCTTCTTTACTGGGTCTATCTATGTTTCGGGTACGGTTATATCCGACAACTATGATGTCATAAACCATACGGTTTCTTATCTTTCTGCTAGTGGTGCCTCCAAGTTTGGCGACGACGCTACTGATCTGCATCAATTTACTGGCTCTGTTGCCATTCAAGGCCCACTTTCGGCTTCGTCTGGACTGAGTGGCTCATCCTTCGTAACAGACGGTCAAGTTTCGGGATCCACTTTCCATGGCGATGGCAGCAATCTTACTGGAATCGCGACCGGCGACGCCGCGGGCTCTGATACTAATATACAGTTCAATCAGAATGGCTCTTTCGCTGGGAACAGTGGCATGACATACGATGGTTCTGGTTCTCTCAAAATGGTCAAGAGCCACTCAGATACTACTGCAACCACACTAGTCGGAGTAGATATCGATTTTGACAAAACTGGTGCTTCCACATCAAACAACACCATGTACGGTCTCAAAGTTGACATGGATAACACCACAGCCACCAATGGCACCAACACCATGTATGGTTTGACTGTCACGCCGACGCTTACGCATGCTGCTGACGCCGGCGCCGCCTATGTATACGGCGCGCGTATTGATGCACAAGGTAGCACAAACGGCAGCAGTCTCATCACCGGCACAAGGATCTCAGCACAAGGCGGCGACTTCAACTATGGACTCCAACTTGACGTTGAGGACGGCGCTAACAATGTCGATCTTAGGATTCAAAGCTCAGCCGATAGTGGCGATTACTTCCAGATTCAAACCACCACCGCCGGCGCAACCACCATCACAACAGTTGATGATGACGGTACTGCGGCTAATCTTACATTTACTGTTGATGGAAACATTACTTTAGACCCCGCAGGAGGCAATGTTACTGTCGACGGTATTATGTCAGCCTCTGCCGGGGTGAGTGGTTCATCGTTTGTTACGGATGGCCATGTGTTTGCTGGAACACGCGTCGGTATTGGAACGACGGTCCCCACCGTCGAACTGGATGTAAGGGGTGACGCAGTAATCAGATCAACTTCTGGAACCGATATACCTCAACTCATTATTTGGTCTGAAGACACAAGCATCAACGATGGCGCGCAGTTAGACTTTCGCAAATATGGCGATGCTTCGTTGCCTAACGGGGAGAATTTAGGAGAGATTCGTTTCGCAGGTTCCGAGGATAATACGAGTTTTGGATATGCTGCTATGATCCTTGGCGAGGCAGACGATGCATCGTGGGCCGATGGAGCCTCACAGGGGGGAAGAATATCGTTTCACACTGTGACGTCGGGTTCTACTACTTTAACTGAGCGCATGATGCTTAGGGGCGATGGTAAACTTGGTATCGGAACTTCGTCGCCCACTCACCTCTTGGATGTTGCCGGCGCCGTTTCGGCATCCGGCGGCATAAGTGGCTCGGCGTTTGTTACGGAGGGTCACGTGTTTGCTGGAACACGCGTCGGTATCGGTCTGGCAGCTGGAGTGGAGCCCTCTGGTTCTCTCCACATTAAATCCGGGTCGGTTAACAGGTCGCCTGACTGGACGGCTAGAACATTGGTCCTCGAACAGGGGTCGGATGGCTACCCCGGCATGACCCTTATGGGTACGAATGCCGGGTCGAGTCGAATTTACCTATCTTCTCCTGCCGTGGGGCAACATGCAGAATGGATTAGTGGATACGACCTTGGATATACCCTATTTGGCACCAGCGTCGCAGGGCATTCTCTTTACTTAAGAAGCGGTAACGGAACGCCCGCGCTCCTCCTCGATGGCAACCAAAACGTCACATGCTCTAACGGCAACTTGATAATCCCCACAACGGGCAAACTTTCCATTGGTCTCAGCGACGGCGTCGAACCTTCCGCATCCTTGCATGTGAAGGGGAATACTCAGATAGACGGGAACTGCGTTGTAGACGGCACCCTCATGGTCACTGGTACTGCACCCAATCTCAGGTGGTATGATTCAGATACTCGTGATGGGCAGGGAGTAGTAAGCTACCAAGACTACTATTACACTAATGCCGGCGGCGCTCTTACTCGTGCCGCATGGATTGGGTTTGGATCTACAGGCAATGAAGCTTATTCATTCCGTAATGAAACCACTACGGGTTCTTTCGAATTCTATAATGCCGGCGTAACGTCTCTCACCATCGACAAAGACCACAATGTCTCGGCCAGTGTAAAAATTACGGCACCGACAGCTGACATTCCGGGCGCTGTCCTGGGGTATTTTGTCGGAGCCTCCGGGAATAATGATCAGATCCAACAAACAACAACCAGCCAGACACCGACTTATGCCGTCAGTGGCAGCAGCAAATCGTTTGTTACTTTTACAGCACCTCCGGGTGGAAACGTGCTCCTCACGGCACAGATAGTTGTGGATGTTAACTCGGGCGATTATGCAGTTATGGCACTTTCTACAAATGGAAGTAGTTGGTCCACCTATTCAGATCCACTCGATGGCACTAGTGTTTATGAATCGAAGCAGATTATATGCCTCGCTGATGAATCAGACATCCAGCAGCATGTTGTAGAGTGGACCCTCACTGGTTTAACTCCCGGGACCTCTTATAGTTTTTATCTTGGTCTTGCTATTTACAATGTGGGAGATTCAGCCACCTTCCGATGGTCGGGAGCCTACCCGCCTCTAATAATGAAGGCAATTGCATTACCGGAGAACATCGGAACATATTAGTGAGGTAAGTTCGGGTTAACCAAAATGAGTTCTGAGAGTCATTTCCCCATCTTAGACACTATTTATTTTGATTACATGTCAGAACTGGAGTAATTTTTATGTCGTCCCTATTAGAAGAAGCTATTGTAGATGCTAAAGCGCTGAAGGAAGCTGCCCTTAAAAACGCCGAAAATGCAGTGTTAGAGAAGTATTCGACTGAAGTGAAGAGTGCTATAGATACGTTACTGGAGCAGGACTTAGGGGAGGATCTCTCGGAAACCGAAGAGACAGACCACGACGAGCTTATGGAGTTTGTGGACGAAGTTCCTTATGCATTTCAGAACGAGGAGATCGATGCTCCAGCCGTCGACGAAATTATTGAGATTGACTTTGATTCTTTGAAGACGCGCCTTGATGAAGAAGAGGAAGTTGTTGAGGGCGATGATCTTACTGATGCTACCGCCCTAGCCGACGAGATTGCTTTAGAAGAAGGGAATGAACTTGTCGACACAGAAGACGAGATGATGAAGGACAGTGCCGGCGAAGCCGAAGCCGAAGCGGAGCCCGACGAGCACGTGCAGACTGAGTCTGATGACGAAGAGATAACTCTTAGTGAAGAGATGCTTTCTGATCTTATTGAAGAATTAGTAGTCGACATGGTTCCTCGACCCCAAGGGTGGTCATCTGTTAACTCTGCTGACAGCAGCATAGAGCAGGCCAACAATGATGCCATGGCCGCGGCCCAAGCCGCCCACCTTGAAGAAGAAGAGGAAATCGAAAAAGTATCAACCGCACCTGATGTTGTATCGGATGCGGAACTGTTCGAGAGCAAAATCTCGAATCTTACAGAATCCAACAAAGAGCTCCGTGCTCTTTTAACGGAAGCCAAGAATCAACTCACGAAGTTGAACTTGGCCAACGCCAAGCTTGTTTATCAAAACAAGGCACTAAACAGCGCCTCCTTGAATGAGCGACAAAAAGATAAAATTGTCGAAGCTGTTCAATCTGCCAATTCTGTTGAAGAAGCAAACATGATCTTTGAAACAATTCAAAACGCAGTGGGGTCCACTCCTGATCAGAGAACACGACCACAAACACTTCGTGAAGCGGTTCAGAGGCCTACGTCGCTTTTGATCAATTCTAAGAAAAACAAAAAGGCAACGAAAGATCCAAATATGGATCGAATGCTGCGCTTAGCAGGTTTGAATAAATAAAAATGACATTCAACAATTATAGGAGGTTTTAAAATGTCTATCGTTCAGAAATTAACTGAAGGTATTGTTAACCGTGACCTCGGCAAGGAAGGTACTGCTCTCATTGGAAAGTGGGAACAGACCGGACTTCTCGAAGGACTTGGAAGCGATGATCTTCGGAATGGAATGGCCCGACTGCTTGAGAACCAGGCACGTGAGCTTCTCCGTGAGTCCAGTAGCATGGCTGCTGGTGATGTGGAGGGCTTTGCGGCTGTCGCATTCCCCCTCGTTCGCCGTGTATTCGGCTCTTTGATCGCCAACGATCTCGTTAGCGTTCAGCCGATGAGTTTGCCCTCGGGCCTCATCTTCTTCCTGGACTTCACTGTCTCTAACGAGATCGCTGATGGCCAGACCGCGGATACGTTCCGCTTGGGTTATCCTCGTGGCTCCTCCCTCTATGGTGGTGGACGAGTTGGTAGCCAGATCACCGGCGGTGTTCTCCTCACGGGGCAGAACGCTGAGCGTGGTCCGTATGCACTCAACAACGGTTACTCGTCTCCGACGGGTTCTGCCGGTGTTGGTCCTTCCCCGGCTGCCTTAGAGCAAATTGCTTCGGGTTCTATCGGCGTGGGTGGTCTTTGCGACTTCTCCGTGCCTCCCGGCAACCAGACCGCTGCTGCTTATCAGCTTCGCGGACTGCTTGAGTTTGACCCGGATCTTGCATCTGGTTCTAGCTTTAGTGTGGTTTCCGTTCTTAAGACCGACCTCGCCGACAGCGCGGGCGGCGCATGGAACCAAGAGGATGCTGTTGCCATTAAGGTGCGCACCGCAGCCGGTGTCGAGCCTACCAATGGTATTCAGGCACGTCGTCTCCAGCGCGAAGATCCGACCGATTCTGCTCGTGTTCTGCTCGTGTTGGTTGGTGGTGATACTGGAACTGTTACAGTTGCTCAGCTTGATGCCGAGTGGGCTTCAGGCCTCACGGCTTCGTTCCCGATCGTTGATAACTTTGGTGGAACGTCACCGTCTATCGGTGCTGTTCTTCCCGCACAGCAGTGGGGACTGGAAGGCAATGCCTACATTCCTGAGATCGACATCAAGGTCGACTCGGTGGCCGTCACGGCGATCACCAAGAAGCTCAAGGCCAAGTGGACCCCGGAGTTAGGACAAGATCTTAACGCCTACCACAACCTTGACGCTGAAGTCGAGCTTACTCAGATTCTGTCTGAGCAGGTTGCTCTTGAAATTGATCAAGAGATCCTTGAGGATCTCGTTGTGGGTGCTACCGCAGGCGTCCGCTACTGGTCGCGCTCCCCTGGCGATTTCTTGAATCGTGAGACGGGTGTTGTGATTGGTACTGGAACTGCGCCTCCGGACTTCACCGGTAACGTGAGTGAGTGGTATGAGACCCTCATTGAGACTATCAATGACGTCTCCGCACAGATCCATCGGAAGACTCTCCGTGGTGCTGCTAACTTCGTCGTCTGCGGACCTGAAGTTGCCAACATCCTTGAGTTCACCGCTGGCTTCCGTGCCAATGTGACTGCTGATAGCGACCGCGGCGACGCGGGTGCTGTTAAGGTTGGTTCGCTTTCGAAGAAGTTCGACGTTATCGTCGATCCTTACTTCCCGCGTAACTTGGTCCTTGTTGGCCGACGTGGAAGTAGCTTCCTTGAGAGTGGCTATGTGTACGCACCTTATGTGCCGCTGCAGACCACGCCTACTATCTTCGGCGTCGAGGACTTCGTACCTCGTAAGGGCGTCATGACCCGATATGCCAAGAAGATGGTGCGTCCTGATATGTATGGACTGGTTGTTATTAAGAGCCTAGTTTAGTCATACCTGACGTAAGGTCAAAATAGTTAAAGCCCCGTCTCTTTTGAGACGGGGCTTTCTATTTAGTAAAGAACCACTCCGAGGAATATTAAATGGCCATTCCAAAATTAAATCCTGCGTCCACCACCACCACGAACATTCTTCCTATTACGGGAAGCACCACCAATGTGGCCGTGACGCTACCCTTTGGCATCTATGCAGGCTCAGCAGCTTTCTTGTCTGGTGCCGCCGATCAGGTGGCTTATACATATAAAAAGCTGGGTGGAGATGTATTAGATATCGAGCTAACCGAGGGTAATGTTTATTCGGCATATGAAGAAGCGGTCTTAGAATATTCCTATATCGTGAATCTGCATCAAAGCAAGAACTCATTATCAAGTTATCTCGGCGCTGCAACCGCCTCTTTTGACCAAGACGGCCAAATTGTTTCAGGCGACGCGCTGTCGGGCTCTACCATCGAATTACGTTATCCGCGTTTTGATTATGGATATGTTCGTCGTGTTTCGGAGGCCATCGCCACCGACACGGGCCTAGGCGGATTGACCCCCATTTATTCAGCTTCTATACAACGCACAGCTTCTGTACAGGATTACGATTTGCAAACGCTCCTTTCTCAATCATCTGCCAATGATACGACAGTTCCGTATTATGGCAAGATACAGGACAAGCGTGTGATAATCAGAAAGGTGTTTTTTAAGACACCCCGCGCTATGTGGCGGTTCTATGGTTATTATGGAGGGTTTTCAGTAGTAGGCAACATGCGTACTTATGGTCAGTATGCAGATGATTCCACTTTTGAAATCGTTCCTACGTGGCAAAACAAACTTCAAGCCATGGCGTATGAAGATGCGTTGTGGACTCGCATTTCTCATTATTCCTACGAGATTAAAGACAATTGGTTACGTCTTTTCCCGCAGCCCGATAGCACGAGCCCAGCTAAGATCTGGGTGCAGTTTACTATTGATCGAGAAAATCAGCCATGGGACGAAACTGGTCGTGGCAAAGCAGGCGTGGAGGGAATTAACAACCTTAATACGCTGCCATTCCAGAATATACCCTATCCCAACATCAACTCTATTGGCAAACAATGGATCCGCCGCTTCGCTTTGGCTTTGAGCAAAGAGATGCTGGGCCAGATCCGTGGTAAGTTTGCGACAGTTCCTATTCCGGGCGAAAGTGTTAATCTAAATGCTGCTGAGCTTTTGGGCCAAGCTGCTTCCGAAATGACAGCCTTGAGAGAGGAACTGAAAACTATTCTCGAAGAGACTACTTACGACAAGTTGGCGGTCATCGACTCCTCTATGCAAGATTCAGCAGAGAAGGTTTTGTCGAATATACCTGCTGGCATTTTTGTGGGGTAGATAAATGTCTAGAAGCCGCCGGACCCAAGACCAGATTCAAGATACCGCAGCGCAGAAGTATGATGCGGTTGGCGATAAGGAAGTTGAAAGTAAGCTAGGCGAAATAGAATTTATGCCTTCGACGCTAGAAACGATCGATGGCGCCATGCTGAAGTTTATCGATGAAGATCTCAACCTTTCTTTGGGAACAAACAAGGGATTTAAAAAGGTTCCAGTTTTATGGGTCTCTGCAGAAAGAGCATACCAGCTTAAGCACAACAAAGATCTTAGAGATTCAGAAGAAATGTTGATCTTGCCGTTGATTACGGTCAACCGTGCTAGTGTAACGAAAGAACCCAACTTTCGGGGCACAGTCTACGCCAATATTTACCCGGTTAACGATGCCAAAGGGGGCACCATCACGGTAGCCCGCCAGATTAACCAGAAAAAGACTGCTGAGTTTCAAAATGCAAAAGTAAATAGAAAATTTGGGAGCCCCGCCACGGTTTCTTCTAAAGAACTTAATGTTAATAAACGGCAGATGACAACCAAGACAGTTTATGAAACAATCACGATGCCGCTACCAGTCTGGATAAAAGTAGTATATGAGATAACATTGAGAACCGAGTATCAACAGCAGATTAATCAACTTATTGGGCCGTTTATAACAGTGCCTGGTAATTCCCGCATGCCACGTAGAATTACTAACGAAGGTCATGCCTTTGAGGTTTTTATAGACGGATCTTTTAGCAATGGGTCCAACAAAGCCGCGCTGGGAATGGAACAGCGCAATTACGAAACCACTATCAATATCGAAGTGATGGGTTATTTAATCGGAGAAGGGGAAAATCAAGAAAAACCTAAAATTGTCCGACGCGAAAATGCCGTCGAGTTTAAGTTTGGAAGAGAAAGGGCGGTACTTGGAGATATCCCCCGTACCATTAAGGATGGTTTTTATAGAGAATAATACCATTGCGACTACTTAACACTATTTACTTTGAACATTTCAAATGTGTAGGAGAACATAACAAATGTCAGCTAAAAAGTATCGATTCGTCTCACCCGGAGTTTTTGTCAATGAGATTGATAACTCCCAACTTCCCGCTTCCCCTGCGGGCATCGGCCCCGTCGTCATCGGCCGCGCCGCTAAAGGGCCAGCATTACGGCCCATAACTGTTAACTCTTTTGAAGAATTTGTTAACGTCTTTGGCGCCCCTGCCGCTGGTGGCGATGGCGATGATGTCTGGCGTACTGGCAATGATTTGTCGGCACCCACTTATGGCATGTATGCCGCACAAGCTTATCTTAAGAACAGTTCTCCTTTGACTTATATTCGCCTCCTGGGCGCGGAGACTACTGCTGACGGTGGTCCAACCGGAACAGAGGGTCCTGCTGGCTGGTCTTCCACCAGTGCATGGGGCCTGGTCGTGTTTGAGGGCGGTGGCCCTGCCGGCGTTACCGGAACACAGCTTACCGGCGCCCTCGCGGCTATTATATATGGCGATAGCTCCTTTGAGCCTCAGTTGTCCGGAGCCATTTACGTGGATACCACGGGCAGCACGGGCGGAGGCACCGTCGCGTCGAGCTCCGTCCAGGGTGTTGACTACGTGGTGGGCTCCAATGCGGGCATCCAGTATCAGTTCAAGATTAATCTTAGCAATTATCAGGGCACTTCGGATTCAACTGTGGTTGTTAACTTTAATGAAAATGATTCACGATACATTCGTAAGTCTCTCAACACCAATCCTCAGTTGACTAACTCTGGCTTGACGTCCACCCCCCTTAACTACTGGCTCGGCGAGACCTTTGATCGTCATCTAAAGTCGAACATTACGTCTAGTACAACTTATGGAGCCCTGGTTAAGTTGGCCGGCGGTACCAGCGCACTTGCTGCGAGTGACTTCACCGACCCTCTTCAGGGTGCGGAGAGTCCTCAAATTATCAGCTGCCGCTTGGGCCCTGCAGACGCTCCACAAAATCTGTTCAAGGTTGTAGCCCTCGAAGAGCCCGGCGACTGGACTAACCGAAACCTTAAGGTATCTATCCAAGATATTCAGCGGTCTTCTGCCGATTCCAGCGATTATGGTACTTTTACTCTTGTGGTTCGTCACCTTAGCGACTCCGATAATGTGGTTCGCGTGGTTGAAATGTTTTCTAACTGCGATCTTAACCCCAACTCGGCCAACTATGTTGCACGCAAGGTCGGCGACCAGCGCCGCGTGTGGGAAGAGACCGAGCGCCGCTATATTCAAGAAGGCGATTGGCCAAATAATTCTGCCTACATTCGCGTCGAGATGAACTCGGACGTTAATGCGGGCCTTACCAACCCTGCTCTTCTGCCCTTTGGCTTCCGTGGAATGACCAAGTGGGATGATGAAGAGACGCTTGGCACTACCGGGCAGGGCAACTGGATTTCCGGTTCCCTCAGTAATGCTACGCGCATGGCAGTCCCCGGCAGTCCCCTTGCTACTAGTGGGTCGATTTTTGTCATCTCGGCTTCTACCAATAATCAGGCTGCTAACGAGTTCTTGGTTCTTTACCCGGCTCCGGAGCTACGCGCAAGCGCTTCCGCTGGCAATCTTAGCAATAAGACTGACGCATTCTTCGGACTGCAGACCAGCAAGGGTGCTGGCAGCACGGTGTTCGATAGTTCTACCATTGATATGCTCCGTCCTCGCGGCGGCATCGTTGGAAGTATGTTCGGCGGAGCCAGCAATACGCTTAAGACTGAAACATCTGTTGAGTTTACTCTTGACGATATTTCAGGCTCCATGGTTGGCGCCTGGGTGAGTGGATCACACGCCGGCTCCGGCGGAACTCGCGCCGGAACGTCGCTTACAGCAGTTAGTGGAGCGGTGAGTGGTGTTCTCGATGCCGGTTACGATCGGTTCACTGTGCCTCTGTACGGCGGCTTTGATGGAACTGAAATTGACGAGATGGATCCCTTCAACAGCAGTGCTCGTTACTTGGGCTCAGCTGCAACAGACCAGAATAGCTATGTTTTCAATAGCATTCGTCGATCCATCGATTCGGTCGCCGACCCTGAGGTGGCTGAAATGAACTTGGCTACGATTCCTGGCCTCAAGCAAGCCGGTCTTACGACCAATCTTATTCGCATGTGCGAAGAGAGGGCCGATGCTTTGGCTATTATCGACCTTGAGGGCGGTTTCACCCCTCGCGCCGAAGGCCTCGCCGAGGCACGCAATAACAGGGCTTCCACCATTCGCGCAGCTGTTAATGGAATGCGCTCCCGAGGCCTTAACTCCTCGTATGGTTGCGCCTTCTACCCATGGGTGCGTGCACGAGATACCCTGAACGGATCCTTCGTGTGGCTGCCCCCCTCTGTTGCGGCTTTGGGAACATTCTCAAGCTCCCAGCAGAAGACTCAGGTCTGGTTCGCCCCCGCAGGCTTCAACCGCGGCGGCCTCACCGAGGGTGCCGCTGGCATCCCGGTGGTAGATGTGGCCCATCACTTGCGCCGCAAGGACCGCGACGACCTTTATGGAGCGAATATTAACCCCATTGCGAAGTTCCCTGCAGAAGGAATTGTGATCTTCGGTCAGAAGACCCTTCAGACGACGGCTTCGGCACTTGATCGTATCAATGTACGTCGCTTGATGATCTTCGTGAAGAAGCGCATTTCGCAGATTGCTTCGCAAATCCTTTTCGATCCGAATGTCAAGGTGACATGGGACCGCTTCAAGGCTCAAGTAGAGCCCTTGCTGCAGTCTGTCAAGACTAACTTTGGTCTCTCTGACTTTAAGGTGGTCCTGGATGAAACCACCACGACGCCGGATCTCATCGATCGGAACATTATGTATGCTCAGATCTTCTTGAAGCCGACGCGTGCAATCGAATATATTGCAATCGATTTCAATATTACAAGAACGGGAGCATCTTTCGACGATTAATAAATAAATGTGGGGAGGTTTTACCTCCTTACACTATTTAATCTAGACCTTAACAGGAGACATGTAAAAATGGCATTTTGGAACTTAGCATCATCAGAGCCCCGCAGGCAACATAGATTTCTATTGAATTTTCCCAACTTGAGTACGCTAGCGGGAGGCGATCTTCGGTACCTGGCAAAGACGGTTACAAAGCCTTCTTATACTTTGAGCGAGACCGAGCACAAGTTTCTTGGTAATACGTACTATTATCCAGGCGCCGTTACTTGGGATCCTATTACTGTAACCTTAGTTAATTCCGTGGAGCCTGATGGCAATGATATTCTTTATAAGGCTCTTTATGAGGCCGGCTACTTTGATCCCGGCGACCAGTCCGCCTTCTTCGGTGGCGGTGGTGAAGAAAACGGCCCGGGCCCTGGCCCTGGCACTCCCAATAAAGAAGCTGCACTGGCTACATTGGGCGCTGTATTGATTACAGAGATTAACGGTCAAGGACAAGAAATTGGTGAATGGGTACTCAACAGCCCCTTCATCACTAATGCTAAGTTCGGCGATTTAGATTATAGCGGCGAAGAATTACTTAATATTGAGCTGACAATCAGGTATGATTGGGCTACGTATACTCCTAAAGAGGGCGGCGCTCCCATGTCCGACGGTGTTCGCCGACACCTGGCAGAACAGCGAAGTCGCGAATAGGGTATAACTTAGAAAGAAGGTGACTTTTGGCACGAAGAAATAACTCGGAGAGGACAGGCGCTCCCCATCAAGACGCCCCCACTCCGCCTCCTGCTGTGGCAGAACAGCAAACAGACGACATATTTTCCTTTATTACTCCCACAGAGTTTGTGGACATTCCTAGTAAGGGAGCCTTGTATAGAGAAGGCCATCCTTTGCATGGAGTTGAAAGTGTCGAGATCCGACACATGACAGCCAAAGAAGAAGACATTCTTACCTCAGAGGCCTTAATTAAAAAAGGAGTTGCTCTTGATCGATTGATCGATTCGCTTGTGGTCGACAAGAAAGTTAAAGCAGGACAGCTCTTAATAGGCGATAAAAATGCTCTTTTGATCGCCGCCCGTGTAACTGGCTTCGGTCCCGAATACAATACATCGATTACATGCCCGTCGTGCGCTACACAAAACGAGACCATTCTCGACCTGGGCGCCCTTGAGACCAAAGCACGAGACGAAGCCCCTCAGGCGGTTGAAGTATTGGAAAATGGCAATTATCTTCTTACTTTTGATAAATACGAAGGTCTGGCTATTGAAGTAAAGCTTTTAACGGGAGCCGACGAGAAGACACTTACTCTTAGGCGCGAGAAAAAGCGCAAGCTGAAGCTCCCAGATACCAATATCACTGATCAGTTGGAAGCCATCATAGTTCGAGTTAATGACATTACCGATCGATCACAAATAAAACGATTTGTTGAGAGGTGTCCCACGCGCCTTTCACGCGAACTCCGTGCAGCGTATGACACGCTCGTTCCGGACTTGGATCTTAACTTTGATTTCGAATGCGAAAGCTGTAATCATATGGGGAAGGTGGGTATGCCGATTACGGCAGAGTTTTTTTGGCCTAAGTCCTGAGTATCAAGAGGCTGTTTACGAAGAGCTGTTTGTTTTAAAACATCATGGCGGCTGGTCTATATTCGAGGCCTACAATATTCCTACTCAATTGCGAAGATGGTTCGTTCAGAGGCTAATCAAGGAGTTCAAAACCCAAAAGGAAGAGATGGAGTCGGCCCAAAGATCGGCTAAATCAAAACATAGGAAATAAGAGCCGCTCGCTTTTGAGCGGCTTTTGCTTTATATAACTATTTATTGATGAGGTATGTCCGCATGCAGAAAACAGTAATCAATTTAAACAACAAAGAACTTCTTCTTAATGAGCGTCTTTACACAGATTTCTCCTTAAGTGTAAGGAGAATGCTTATTGATTTATACCATGCGGGATTTGACTTTCCCACTACAATAAAGGGCACGCAGGCACAAGTAGAATCTTTTATGAAGGCGCTGAGTACCGAAAAGCGCTATATGGATGCATATATGAAATATGGCCTAGGCGATAGCCGCACCATGATGAGCAAATATGAGTTGTCCAGGGCGGTCAATGGCTTTGAGCGCGAGACGGGCTTAAGGTGGCCATTCAAAAACTAGGGGGTTGAGCGATGGCGGTTTCTGACGCACAGGTTGAAGCCCTTATACAACAGTTAGAAAAATTAGCAGCCGGCATGGAAGGCAGCTCGGGCTCTCGACGTAGCAGCACGGAATCCCGCGCCTCTAGTGCTGCTCGCGGCGACGGCGACGACGACCTGTCATATTGGAATCGCGTACGCAAAAATGCCAAGATAGCTCGCGAGGAGATGAAGCAAGCTATCGCTGACATCGAAGAAGAGCAGAATCTTGTCGGCATAAGCATTGAACAACAGCGAGAGCTTCAGGAATTGAAGACCCGTATGGCAGGTGAAGATAAAATCGCCCGGGCCCGGAACAGGCACGAGCTTAAAGCGGCTCTGAAATTACGCGAAGATAATAATCAAGCTATTAAGGACGGTAACGAACTTTTACGAAAACAGGCAAAGGAAATGGAAGCCGGCGCCGGCAAAGCTGAATATTTAGCTAACAGTTTTCTAAGTATTGGTGGCGCAGCGGAAGAGGTGGCTCGCACAGTCCCCTTATCGGCCAAAGAAATGAGAGGCTTCGCGACCGCAACGGTTGAGTCGATAGCAAGCGGCCAGTTCTTCTTTAATATAGCTAGAAAACTTATTGGCGAAAGCTTTAATCTTGCATATGCCACCGATGAATCGGCAGCTGCTTTCCGGCGTATGACCGGCGCCGCCGACGAAGAAGGCTTGGGTTCCTACGGAAAGATTCTTTCCAATACCCGAGACCAAGTGGCAATATTTGGAGCCGGACACAAAGAAGCTGCCGCCGCAATGGGGGCGCTGTATGATGGATATAGTGACTTTACTACCCTAAACGACGATCAAAAGGAAGCGATCCTTGCCCAAACGGTTGCTTTGGATGCGTTGGGAGTTAGTTCTCAAACTTCTGGTCAAATTTTTGATCGTGCGACCAAATCGCTAGGGTTCAACGAGAACCAATTGGAAGGCCTAACCGAAACCCTTCACGCCACAGCGCAAAGTCTAGGAAAATCGACTAAAGCGGTATTTGAGGATTTTAATGCAGTCTCTAAACAGCTAGCATTTTACGGCAAAGACGTGGTAACCGTTTTTCAGGATCTTCAAAAACAATCAAAGGCCACCGGTTTGTCGGTTACTGAGCTAGTGAACATTAGTGGCAAGGCATTTGATACTTTTGATGGCGCAGCCAAAAAGGTCGGCAAACTAAACGCAATATTAGGCGGCCCCTACCTTAATTCTATTGATATGCTAAACGCCTCAGAGGCAGAGCGTATTGACATGCTTAAGCAGTCCATGGATATGGCAGGGCAAACATATTCAGAGCTTAATAAGTTCGAACAACTTGCAATTGCTGATGCTTTGGGCGTTGATGTTGATACAGCTCGTAGAATGTTTGGCGAGCTATCTGCTGCCGAAGAACTGGAGATCCGCAACCAAGAGAAAATAGCAGAAACAGCGCGAGAGGCCCAGAAGACCATGGACAAGCTGAGAAATGCATTCATGAGTCTTGTGGTTGCCATGGATCCAGTTATAGGCTTCTTCTCGACGATCGTCGGCGGCCTCTCTGATTTTATTAATATGGTGGGACAGTTTACTATTGAGATCGGGGGCAATGAGTGGGAAGTTGGCAAGTGGGTTAAACGCTTCTGGACCTTCGGCGGTGCTCTCGCTGCATTAACTCTTGGCTTGTTGTCTGCCTACACGATAGGTAGCAAGGTGATGGGTGTGCTCGGAGGCTTGGGCAGTGCGTTGCCTTCTCTCCCCGGTGCCCCCGGCGCCCCGGGAGGAGGACCCCCCGTACCTGAGCCACCCGCCCCTGATGCTACAAGCAAATGGGACTCGTTTACTGAGGGAATTAAAAAACTTGGTGAAGCGGTCAAGGGTACCTGGAAAGAAATGCTTGCATTTGGAGCAGCGATTTTAATGATTGGAGGTGGAATCGGACTCGCTGCGGTTGGCCTTTCACACCTTGTTGAAGCATTTCAAGACCTAACGGGGGGGCAAATTGTGGGCGCTGTCTTAGGGTTGGCAGTTGTAATGGGAGGCTTCGTGGCCATAATGTACGCAATGGTTCCTGCAATCACTGCGATCGGCGCTGCAAGCTATAGTGTAGCGCCCGGCATTTTGGCCGTAGGTGCCGCCTTCTTGATGCTCGGCGTCGGAATCGGCCTGGCGGCTGTGGGCTTGTCCATCTTGGTGGAATCTTTCAAGGGACTTAGTGGAGAAGAACTAATCGCGGCCAGTATTGGGGTTATAGCCTTTTCTGTGTCAGTGTGGGCCTTGATCGCCGCAGCTGCAGGTGCTACAGCAACAGCTCCTGTTTTGCTTAGCTTGGCAGCTATCTTGCTTGCCATGGGTGTGGCAGCTATTATGATGGCCACCGGAATTAATATTGCCGCGGCCGGGATGGCAGTCTTTATGGAAGCCATCATGATGGTGCCCCCCGAAAAGATGGTCCAGCTTGCCATGGGCGTGGCCGCTCTCAGTGCTAGTCTTTTATTGTTGGGCGCCTCTTTGGTTATAGCCGCAGTGGGCTTTACGGCAATAGCAACGACGCTTGTTTTCGCGATGCCGATTATAGCAGCTTCTACTTTTGTTCTCTTTGGCTGGGGCGCAGCATTGACTTTGGTTAGTGTGGCACTGTTTTTGGGTGCGAAAGCGGTTGACTTGTTTGCAGCAAGCATGCGACAGGTATCTCCCGCCGTCGTCGCCGAATTGGCCGCGGCGCTGACTGTTGTTGCGCTCCAGGCAGTGAAGGCCGGCGCGGGGTTGGTTGTGCTTTCGGCCGGCTTCGCTGCATTTGCTCTCGCGAGCTTGATGTCAGGCCCATCGATTGTGGCCATGATTGTGCCGCTTTATGCTTTGGGCGGTGCTTTGGCAATAGTCGGAAACAGCATGGAACAGATGTCATCTTCGATGCGTGTGTTGTCGGAGATCGCCCCGGAACTGTTGTTGGTTGGGGCCGCCTTTGGTGAAATGGCTGGAGGCCTAGCTAAGTTCTCTGCTGCCTTGTTACTATTGAACGTGAAGAAGCTTGAAGCGCTCACTGAGTTTAATAAGTCAGTGTACACACCCGAACCGGTACCGGCCGGCACATTTGCTCCCCCCGGCGCCCCCGGCGCCGCAGGCACCGCAGGACAGCCAGGAGCCCCTGGAGCCGCGGGTGGTGCCGCAGGGACCACGCCACAGGCAGCCGCAACGACCGCGATGCAACAACAAGCAGCCGCTCCCGTTATTAAGATATATCTGGGCGACGCACCCATCGAAAATATTGTTGAGAAAGTTATCGAGGAACTACCAATTAGTCCCTACCGACCACATTAATTGATGCAGCGGCTATTTAACTTACAGCCTATGCGCAAGGAAGAAAAGAACAGATGAATGCACCCAATAAATATTTTGACCCCGGCCTCGCGGGCAATGAGTTTTTTAAGATTATCATTACTCATTTGCCAACTCAAAAAAAGGTGGAATTTAAGGGATGGGTGAAAGAGTTTTCCGATCAGTATCAATCCAAATGGAATACTGAAACGGTTTATGGACGCATGGACCCTTTGGCGACCTTTGAAAACACTCAGCGGATTATTAGTTTAAGCTTTGATGTGGTGTCTGGTGCTCGCGACGAAGCGCTAGCCAACTTGGCAAATGTTAACAGGTTGATTGAATTTTTATATCCCGTATATGAACAAGATGATCGCAGCGTGCAGAACACACTCAAGGCCGCTCCCTTGATTGGAATGAAATGGGCTAATTTGGCTGCTAGTCCGTTAAGCGGAAAAAATCTTATTGGGTATCTTGGGGGTTTGACTTACAATCCCGACATGTCTTATGGTGGGTTTTTACCAGTCGGAGGCACTCCTCCCATGGTAACTTCTGATGTTGACGAGGCAACGTCCAAACAATATGATCAGTATTTTGAAAGCAAGCGCGCCTATGTTCCTAAAGTATTAACTTTGCAGCTGCAGTATACTGTTCTTCATACTCACTTAACTGGCTGGGCTCCAGAACAAGGCCAAGGAGTTTTGACTGATCCAGGATATCTTTTTGGTAACACGGATATTGATGGTAAGTTTCCAAATGCTTTCTATGTTCATAAGACCACCGAGGAAGTTCGAGAATTCGACAATGACCGTTTGGTGGAGCAAGAGACGGCCACACAAACAGAGATACTAAAGTAGGGAAATAAACAATGCCGACCAGATATGACACACGAAGGATCTTTTTTAATCAAGAGCCCCTATATGAAAAGCTTTTGGATGAAAGAAATACGCAAGGCATTCGTCACTATAGTACTCCCACGCTGCGCTACCCTACTGCTGCCGAACTTGCGGATGTGACTCGGAAGCGTCATGTATGGAAAACTGGCGATCGTTTTTTTAAACTCGCCATTCACTATTATGGCAGCGCACAGTATTGGTGGGTGATTGCACTATACAACAAAACTCCTACCGAAGCAGATCTTGAAGTGGGCGAACTGATCTATATCCCCCTCCCTCTGGAGAATATTTTGAGATTGTATAATAAGGATTAGAAATGGCTGTTGTTGAACAAGGCGGCAGGTATGTTGCAACCGTTGCGGGCGAGCTTGATTTCGTTGAGTATGATGAGTATCTTGAGCTCAAGGAGCAACTCGAACTTGCTGCGAAGCGCGAGATCACTGGCTTTATAAATAATAAAAATAACACCACCGATAACACATACAATTTAAGCGGCGCCACCCTCGATAGCGTAACCTCCCACGATGACGCCAGAGCTTCGGGCCGCGTTGAGGCCGTATGGTCAGTTGCAGTGAGCGAGATAACGGCCGCCGAATCGGGTATCGACAGCGACGGAGACGGACAGGCTGATTACATTCAGACAGACGGCGGCATGGCCGTGCGGGAAGGAGTCGCGCCATCGGGGGACCTAGACGGCCCGGGCTGGTTTTCAAAGGGCTCAAGGGATTATAAGATCACAGACCTGGGCGACGGCACCTACCAAATCGAGGTTGGGTGGCCGATGTCCAACAGCTCCGTCGCCCGCGGGATTGATCAACAACGAGCCCGGCTCTGGGCTAAAGCTCGTCTAACCGAGCATGTTAATAAAAGCGAGCCTTATGACGGAGAAACCAAGTGTGCAACCCTGCAGGGGTTTACAACACTGTTTACCAACTGGAGCACCGGAGACCCTCCTGACGACTATTTAATCGAGATTTATGAATCCAGGGTGACGGAAGTCCCATGCTCAGACGCGGCAAAATCCGCGGAAGAACGGGCAGCCCAGGCCGAGGAACTTAGGGAGGAGGCGGAAGCTGCCGATGATGTTCGTAGTCACGATGAGGGGGGCGAACCGGATCCTGAAGAATCGCCTGAAGAGGCCAAGAGTGATGCCGCGAAAGAAGAAGAGGAAGAGGAAAAGATCACCCTTGACCCCGCTGACTATCAATGTGTGTTATTAGAGCGCATCATGAAATTAAAAGATCAGCACGAGGCCCTGTCAGGTCCTTACCAAAAGCTCATTACGGTTGATACCAATGGTGACCCTGGAGATACTTTAAGTGTCATAAACCATGGCGGCCAAACGGCAGCCGTTAAAGAGATATTAAGTTTGTGCCCGGATATTCATGCGCTTCTTGTGCCTTATATAAAACTTTCTCGTGTGGACTATGACGAAAATGGAAAGCCTACTGGGGAAGAGCAGCCTCTGTCGATCCCTAACTTTGTAAGCCAACAAGATGTTGAAAGCATCATGTCTGGCGATAAAGGGCGCATTCCTGGGGCTGGCATTAAGAGCTTTTCTTGGACCCTCGAAGGTGTGCAGCCTGCAGAAGTTGATAACAACATAACAGCTACCCTGGTAGTGTGGTTTCAATCAGTGGGGGACTTCTTTCAGGGGGCTTCCCAAGCAGGCGATGTATACAGGACTCCTCACCCTGATGCTGGAAAGGCGAAGCCAAATTTCTTGGACCTTATTATTAATTCCCCCAGCATTAGAAAAAAGAAAAAGGCCTCAAGCCCTTCATCCAAGCCCAAGAAAGATTGTAAGAATGTTAAAAGTCGTCAGTATGATGGCGCCAACTTTCGGATTAAAGTTGTCGCAGGCTGGGCCACTCCGCCGAACTTAGAGAAAATTTATCCTGATCTTGCGGCGGACTCTCCGCACGACGACACCATGACTCGTGCCCAGGCCCTCCAAGAAGCCATTAAAGCAACCCGTGTTACCTTATTTTTACAACAAACGCGCCACGATATTGACTTCAAACAAAACGGGAGTCTTCAGTTGACAGTTAATTATCAGGCCAGCCTGACCGGAATCCTAACAGCGCCCAACTCCAATATCTTCGCGCCCGGGGAGAACGAGAATACTATTGAAGCCAAGCGGAAGAAGTTAGACACCTTTAAGGCCGAAGACGCAGACCGTAAAAAGGCGGACCAGCCAGAAAAATATGAGGACGAAATCGATGAGCTTTTAGAAGAAATAAAAGAACTCGAAGAAACAGACAAGCTCGTTAAATATCGCAAACTTTTAGCCAAGCTATACGAGGCAGATAAAGTTTATCATATAGAAGTTCCAGTTTCAGAGCTTTTAGCGGCTAAAAAACAATCTAAGTTATCAGAAGAAGAGCGCCTAGAACTTGCGAGAGAAAAGCTTGGGACAGAAGTCGTTGTCAATAAGACATCTGAGTATGAATCGAAGATGCTGGACGAAATTAAAAAAGAAAAAGCCGGCAAAGCTGACGACAAACAAACCAAAAGAGACGAAAAGAAGGCGAAAAAAGGAAAAGATGATTTGATCCCAATCAACTTTATGTATCTGGGCGACATGATTGATAACATCTTGCTTCAGATAGATGAAAACAACGGTGGAGAGCCTCTTGATTTCGCTTTCTTTTTATCTGAAACGCAGTTTGTTGATGCTCAGTTTGCGGCCACGATGCAAAAGCTTGATAAGTGGGCCCAGTGTGGTGACTTGCGCGATGCCTTTTATCAACAAAAGATAGCCGCCGCGGGGGACCTACCCGATGCCTCCCAGCTATATAAAAACATTAATATAGGGGATATACCGATCTCCCTTCGATCCTTTCAGAACTGGTACGTCAAGAACGTAATTGACAAAGATCGCGATAGTTATTATTTGCTCCATTTTATTAAAGACCTAACATCTCAGCTTATTACAAACGCTCTCCGCGGGAATTGTTTCGGAAAGAATCTTCGGCTCTTCCAGCGCTTTGATGTTCAGCCAATGTCGTTTAATAAAAAAGGACAAGCCCCAGCTCTTGCTGCATCTAAGGGATGTATTGGAGTTAATAGTCTTGCCCTGGCCAACGCAGCCCTGACAGATGAAACCGCCCTGGCTGATGTAGGAATGGGACTAATTTTAGTTTCAACTGACACCAACCCCAGCAACTTACGAGGCGATTTTGATGATGATCTTGAGCGGGGGATATATCACCACTACCTTGGTTCTGCGTGCAGTCTGGTAAAGGCGATTAACTTTAAGCGCGAAGACATGCCGTATTTACGAGAGTCAAAAATCCAGAAGACCGGCGCGCTGGGCCCCGAACAGTTGCGGGAGCTTTACTCAGTTTCGATTCAGATGGTAGGCAACAACTTATATAAGAATGGTACCTATATTTATGTTAGTCCTCTTCTGATGAATACTTCTCAAGAGCAATTAAACTATTTGGGGCTTCATGGGTATTATTTGGTGACAGGCGTTAAATCAGAGGTGACCGAAAAAAGCTTTGGCACATCTATAACAGCCCTCCAGGAAGGTATTGAATTTCACCACGGTGCAGCACCCCCCACACCGACTGCTGCCTCTGATGATCCACAGGCTTCCGAGGCCGCATGTAGCCCGTCTGAGTTGGGGCCTTCCCCTAGTAGTAACCCGAGTTCATAAAAAAGTACAGAGACTATTTAAAACATGACCGCCCCTCCTATTAAATTTACACCCTCGGATTTAACCAATCCTCAGGGCAAGAATGGTTTGTCGTCTTTGGCCTTATATTATCAAAGACTTCTTTACAAAGAAAAAATATACCCTACTGGTGTTGTTGCTCCCCTTGATACTTGGTACGATAAGCAATATTATGGAAAAATTGATAGACTTCAAAACACCATTAGTCTTAAGCAGAATCGTTTGAAGGTTCCTCGCTATGCCGCCAAGCCAGATATTTATTTATTGGACTTTGTTGCGGACGCATTCGATGCGTTCAGTGCTCATATGGCGGATGCTAACGTAATAGGGATTGCTAACCCAGCGGGCAACAAAAAAATGATAAAGGTCGCCGCAAAGCGTGGCTATAATAGTTCATTAGACCACTATAAGAAGTACTTGAATCTCGTGTATAAATCTTTTATTGAAGTCTATCCGCGCTTCAGCAGCAAAATAAGAGACTTCCGAAGCTTCACAGAGTTATTTGTGGAATATTTGCTAGAGGTTGCCCCGGCGATCCCTGTCACTCTCACCAACTATACGCTTTCGAGTGCCATAGATATTTTTAGTTCTGGGCTCTGTGTGTCTATAGACCAGGGTCAATTCGATGTTGATGAGTGGAAGTATGAAAAATACCTTACGGATCCTAACTTTGTATTTTATGTACGATGTGCGAAAAAATATGGCTTTACGGTTAATAAAAATATTCCGTGGCTTTTAACAGCGGATCTTTTTACAGATGCAATCATGAAATATGTAGTGGAGTATGAAACAGAAGTCGGCGCCACTGTTGATGAGGATAATTTTTTTGGTCACTATTATGAATATGCTCATATGATGGACGTGCCTTTGTTGAAAACATTTTTAGTTAATTCTTATAATCAATATATTACTCTTAATCCGTTTTATGAGGAGCGCATCTATAGACCAGGATGCGACAAGTTCCAGCTGTCTAACCGCGAACGACCGCCTACCTCTTATGTTGAAGACATTTTAACGGACAAGTATCTGGCAAACTTGTATCTTAACTTGCGCAGCGTCGAAGCAGCAGAGCCCCTTGCGTTTACAACGAAGCTTCGAAGTGATTTGGGCGCCATTCATGAGCTACGGCCAAATCAGAACTTGACAGGTCTGGAAAATATAGTAGAATATATTAATCTCATCTATCGTGACTACATTTATGGGATTGATTATCCGCTGATTAATGAAAATGTATTTAAAAACCTTGACAATCAGATCAGACAGGGTAAAATAAGTACAGCTGGGTCGATTACGCAACAGCTTTACTAGGGGATTTAGTTGCTTTTTCAGGTTTTAGACGCCAACACAGATTGTGCGGGTTATTACGCTAATAATTTTATTAAGGCCGGAAGTCTCCCGCCCCTCACCGGCGAGACGTGGGACTATACGCCTCACCTACAAGGAGCATCATATGAGATTGCTCGGATTTACACGCACGGAGCGTCCTTGACAGACGTTTGTCCGGAAGAGATGAAGCAGGAGTGGGATGAGATTAAAAACAGGCTGAGAGCGTGCCTGAAAGCCTTCAAAACGTCGAACCTGTCCTTGGAAGAAAACTGCTTGTATGACGCAGTCCCCGAATATTTCTTATTTCAATACCTGGACGCCAAAAATAGGATAACGCAGCATGTTTTTGACACCCATGAGCGCCCAGCCAACTATGATCTCATGTACAACGTAGTCGAAATGCTATCAGACATCCGGTCGCAGCACTTGAGCATAGACGTGGGCGCCATTAGTCACTTATTGAGTTCGGTGAAGGGGCAAAATTTTCATCGTACACTCCGTACAGTAAAACATCGTTGTGATTATAACCCATGGGGCACCATTACTGGGCGGCTAGCCGCTTACCCTAGTAGTTTTCCAATTTTGACAATGAGCAAGGAGTTTCGTCCTTGTGTACAGCCCCGCAATGACTGGTTGCTTGAGCTTGATTTTAATGCAGCCGAACTCCGAACGCTTCTGGCGTTAGCCGGAGTGGACCAGCCCCTGAACGACATTCATGATTGGAATGTGAAGAACGTTTTCGATGGCACTCTTAGCCGAGAAGAAGCCAAAGTCAAAACTTTTGCATGGCTCTATTCTAGTAAGGAAAACAAGGACTTAGAGCGCCTATATAACAAGGACTTGGTGCGAAATAAGTACTGGGATGGCTTTAAAATCCGGACAGATTATGGTAGAATAATAGAGAACGTAGACGAGCATCGTGCTCTTAATTATATCGTTCAGAGCACCACAATTGATATGGTG
>CEOQ01105626.1_pt1 | contig 34885 bp, 28 predicted proteins | sample 361351 | NCBI WGS metagenome assembly CEOQ01 (sample SAMEA2619907, study PRJEB7988) | marine metagenome | biome: marine biome (ENVO:00000447); feature: deep chlorophyll maximum layer (ENVO:xxxxxxxx); material: "saline water (ENVO:00002010), including plankton (ENVO:xxxxxxxx)" | depth 60 m | reverse complement strand
TCCAGTTCTCTATTGAAAGCTTCCTCAGATATGTTTCCCATACCGAATTCCAACTGCAACGTGCGAATTGACCGAAGTACATTATCTAACTCTGAAGTAGAATCGACAGACCCCATTGGAGCAAAACTCATATTTGGAAAATATCTGTTTTTGAAGAATGGATATACCACGACCCCTACACAAAATACTCCTAGTAATACACATAAAAAAACTGACATAAATATCACGCCTAACCCGGTAGCAATGTACTAGAAAAGTTTGCTCCTCATATTTTATAAAGGCTTAGTGATAGATCCTCTACGATCCGGCCACAAAGCTATTACTGTTCCTAAAACGAAAACAGGGCCGGCTACCCACATCCACCACATCATAGGGTTTACCAAAATGCGTATGCCGACCGATCCATCTGCCATATTCTCACTAGGTACTATGTAAAAGTCTTCAATAGGAGTACTGTGTATAGCCGCCCGAGTAGAAGCCATATTAAATGATGGATAAAAATCCCGACGGGACGTCATATTCTTGAAAAATTGCCCGTCACGTGACACCTCAACATCTGTTAGATATGAAACCCTATCTGAACGTGATACAACGTTAGTTCCTACGTATTTAACAGAATAATTCGACACATCAACCGACTCGCCTTGGGCCAATACGACATCTTTTTGAATATTAAAAAACGAGGCTCCCAGAACTCCCAATAGGACCATTACAACAGCTAAATGAACAATGTACCCACCATACCTAGGACGATTAGCCATCAACAATTTCGCGAACGCTAGAGGATAGCTTTCGCGAAAGGCTAATCTCCTAGACCTACACCCATTAACCCACTCTATTGTAATCCCAGTCGTCACCATGCCAGCTATACCATAACCGATTAAAGGATACAGTTTCGTAAAACCTATCAGACTAATTATTACGACAACTATAAACGCAACTATAATTGGCCACATTAGCGATTTGAACAACGTCGCGACACTAGCTTGTCTCCATGGTATCAGAGGTCCAATTCCCATCAGCATGATTAGCGCTAACATGATCGGACCATTAACTTGATCATAAAATGGCCGTGCAATGGTTATTTCCTGCGCGGTTATTAATTTCGAAATCAACGGGTATACCGTCCCCCACAACGTAACGAACGCTATCCCCAGTAACAGAAGGTTATTCATCAAAAACGCCGACTCACGGGAAAGCATAGATTCAAGGGCCCGGGCACTTCTCAATAGATTAAACCGCCAGAAGAATATTGCGAAGGGAACCACAGTCCCAAAGGCCAAAAACAGCAGGAACACCCATCCTAACGAAGATGCACCAAAGGAATGAACAGAAGGCACAGGACCGCCTCTATTCATAAACATTCCGTATAAAGCAAGCGAAAAAGCTATGTTAATGATTACTATGTTCCACATTCGGAACATCCCTCTCCGCCTCTGAACCATTATAGAATGAATAAATGCGGTTAATACCAACCACGGCATAAAAGCAGCGTTTTCTACTGGATCCCAAAACCAAAATCCGCCCCAGCCCAATATCGTATACGCCCACCAAGAACCTAATAGAAGTCCACTAGCCAATAACAGCCAAATTACTAGTCCCCAAATCCTACCTATCTCCACCCATTCGTCACGTGTTTGCTTTCCTAATATTCCACCAAGAGCAAAAGCTGTAGGTATCGTTATCCCTATTAGCCCAGCCATCAAAGCAGGTGGATGGAAAAACATCCCAAAATGAGTCAATAGAGGATTAATTCCTTCTCCGTCTGGAGGGGTTATAGGTAATTTTGCGAATGGATTAGCCATCAGAGCCATCACTACCAAGAAAAACACTAACACTACCATCATGATTGCTGTTGAAAATGGCAATGTAGGTCGTATCCTAGATGGAGCGAATCTAACTGCTAAAGCAGCCATCACAGATAACACAAAGGCAATATATAACAGCGACCCTTCATTACCAGCGTAAAATGCAACCCAGGTATAAATATGGTCCATGGCAAGGTTGCTATGCCCCGCAACATATGCGATGGAAAAATCTCTGCTAATGAACAGACCCACTAAGCTAGCAGTACAAACACCCAGAACTAACACTAGTAAATAAACTGATTTCTTCGTACTCTCAAGAAGTGAATAAATACCAAATATCTTGCCTACAATAGATCCCACACCCGAATAAGTGGCTAAACAGATCGCCATCCATAACGTAGTCGCTCCTAATTCACCCACGATCGCCATCTTCCCCTTCCGAATTAACCGTATCCTCTGAACTAGAGCTGCTGAGCTGATTTTGAGAGACTATCTGGTCTACAATCCCTAGATATCTATGACGATCTTCATGATCATCTACAACCGTACTTCCTAGCGGTATATCTTCTTTAGCGTTTTTCATGGACTTTAGTGCTAATACTCCGAGGGATAATGCTCCAAAGACGATAAAAATTGGGGCAACCCAGGCTATGAGGTGAAAACCTTCTCTCTTAGGTGCAGCCAATATCTGTTCTCCATACCTGTCTACAAAGTAATCCAGTATCTCTTCCCGCGTCTGACCATCTGACAATTTCTGCCTAATTATTTGTTTCATCTGGCGAGCCAGCGGAACTTGAGCTTGATCTATAGTTTCAGCCGGACACACTGGACACATTATCATCCCATCTATGGCATAAGCCTCCTTTTCATCATATTCCATAGTAGAAAATTCTTGTTCTGGGGACTGTGCTTGTAGAGGATGTACAAATATGAAACCGCTAAGCAAGACCATAAGTAGAAGAATATAGCGTGCATACATTGAGCACATATCAAAAAGACCAACAGAATATCCAATCCGATTAAATCTGCAGTACAATGCTCAGTCCTACAATCAGGATATACGCGACATAGCTTTGGTAATTATGGAAACTATTAGTGTGATTACTTACAGGCCTCAGGTTGTTGGCCTTGAAGACAATTGACAACATAATTAGCAGTTAAGGCCATTTCCTCTTCTGTCATCAATTTAGCAAAACTAGGCATCACCTGAAGACCGTTTACGATGAAACCCTGAACTCCAGCTACTCCGAGAGATTTAGCCTGATCTGATGTTAAATCAGGAGTAACTACCGGCTGATATCCATATTTACTCGTCATACTGTCAAGTACAGGTCCGTCTCCTTGGCCAGATACACCATGACACATAGAACAGTTAACGTCATACATGTGCTTCGCGTCATCAGTGAAAGATGTAGCCTTGGGCGCATCATACCATGGCACTGCTGAGTCAGGAACGCTTAACCGAGGTGGTTCATGAGATTTATAGGAATCTTGATAGTGCATTTCATAGAAAATATCTATTGGATATGAACCTTGAGAACAACCCGTAGCCGCAAGCAATACGGTGGTTATAGATATACCCATTAAAATTGTTTTCATTCGTTTCAGGCTGGTTATTCTCATCATTTTTGCCAATTTCTCAATATCAATCCAATCTTCTTAATTGTTATCCTTCGGTCTTCACATCCTCTGCGCCTGCTTGGTTGAGAATACCTCTAGTCTGATCTAGATCTCCATCTTCAACGCTTGCTAGCACACCAATATAACCCTCAGTTATACGAGTGTCATACAATCCACTTTTCAATTTTGGGAGCCTAGACTCGAAAATTACCCCCAAACAAGTGAATAAAATAGCCCCCAGCATAGTCCCTTCATAACTTACTACTGCCATCGCAGGTAATGCCAATATTGGCTTACCTCCGGTAACCAACGGGTAGGCCAATTGAGTCATAGATGTTAACAAAATCGCAGCAGACAATCCGAGAGTCGCTCCTATGAATGGAAACAAATACAATCTATGCTTCTCTTCCCGTTCTCCAAATGCCCCTTCTGGATAAGGCGCATCAGTGAGAAAATCAATATCATTTTCTGAGACACCTGACGACTTAAGGGCATCTCCAGCATCAGCCGCCGCATTTGCATCTTTGAATAAACCCAATATAGGACTTTTAGCCATACGATTACCTCGTTAAATTTCCTAAAACTAATCTTCTCTAAATGTCGCTGGAACCACCCGTCGACCTATCTTGACGGACTCATTCTTAAGTATATCGCCCTCTTTTATGTCATACAGTGGTACTAGAGGGAACACTCTACTAAACAATAATAACAGCATCGAAACAAATGCGAACGTTGCTCCCACTATTATAGCCTCATAAACGGAGGGCACATAACTATTCCAGCTAAACGTAAAACCTGTACGGTTAGCAAGACCAGGGACGATAATCAAATACCTCTCAAGCCACATACCGATATTCACAGATATACAAGCCGCAGACATTATCCACAGGTTTCTGCGAGCACGACGTGTTAACCACAAGGCTACTGGAATAAAGTAAGTCGTCACAATAAATATAATCGTCCATGCTTGGAACGGTTCTTGAATAAACTGCAAACTTCGTACAGCAATTTCATCAGCTTCACGACCATATATTCCGAAGATTACTTCCATGACAAAGAAATAAAACCATCCCGTCGCCACTACGACTAGTAATCGCCCTAAACCATCTATATGTTCATGCCGGATATAATCCTGCCAGCCATACATCCACCTCAATAAAATTAGCACAAACGCCACAGCTGACACGCCAGAATGAACCGCTCCTACAACAAAGTAAGGCGCAAACACGGTTGAATGCCACGATTTAGCAGCCACTGCCATACCGAAGTCCCATGACACGATGCTATGGACGGAGACGAATACCGGCAGGATCAGAGCAGACAATAACACACCCGCTATGATCTGCAGTTTCCACTGCCTTGCATTACCCTCCCATCCCATCGCCAAAAGAGCATATATGCGGTGCGATATACCAGTAGTACGGTCTCTTAATACCGCAAAATCCGGTATTAAAGCTATCAGTACAAACAGAGTGCTTGAGGTCAGGTACGTAAGAATCGCGCTCGGATCCCAAATCAGAGGAGTCCGAACATTCGGCCATATACCGCGAGCAAAGTCATACGGGAAAGCCCAGTAAAGTATTCTCCACGGCCTCCCTGTATGTATTATCGGCATGATCATAGCCGTCATTAGAGAGAATATCGTCAAAACTTCCGCAGCTCTTGTAGCTGGCCTTCTCCACTCAGCCTTAGCTAAGCGTAAAATAGCGGACAACATAACTCCAGCATGACTGATACCAATCCAGAATACGAAGTTGGTAATAAAAAATCCCCAGAAAATCGGGCGGTTCAGGCCTGTGATACCAAGTCCACGATTAATCATATAGCCGATGATTATTGCGGCTATGAGTACTATCAGGCCAAGTACACCAACCACTGGCCAAAACCATTTAGGAGTCTCCAATATAGATCGGAGCAGATCTCTATTAACTTGTTCGGCGGATAGGACTCTACCTTCCTGCATTTTTGGCTCCTATGCCTCGTATCTTCTCATGATTCATACAGAGAAGTAATCGTTTTATATTTCCAGTATATTTATTCTGGTTTGGCTAAAACCAGATATTCTCCCCTGTATAGAGTATCCATCTTCTGGTACATAGCACCTTCTTTGACTTCCCATACTGCCAACGCCGGTAGGATTCTGGTTCCTATTAGATATATAAATGCTACTAAGCCTATTCCGCCTAATACAATGAACACGTCCCATAAATCAGGAAATACCGGTGGTGGCACCTTAAACAGGCCTAGATGATATATATCTCCAGCGTTAAATGCTCCGACGAACATCCTGATCTGGAATAATAAGTTGCCAATAAGTATAGATATTCCTGCTAGAGCAGGACCCCAAGCCGTCTTCCTTACTGGATTCCATACTAAAATCCAGAACGGTACCAAGAAAATGAATATAACATTTAGCCAGAAAATCCATGAATAGGACTCAAACATAAGATACCTAAGGATATTCTGCTCTAATTCCATTCTTCCATACCAGAGAGTTATGAAGAAAGCAAAAAGGTGGTAAGTCCAAAGGAGCGTTAACCCTATTTGTATTTTACTAGCCGACCAAAAAACGGATGTGCCAAAATATTTCTCGTACCCTCCCCACTTCCGCATTGTAAAGGCTATTATCAAAATAATACTCAACGCTGACTGGAACCCTGTCACAGTATAGAGAGGTGGCAAAATAGAGTCTTTCCAACCAGGTATCAGACTCATGGCAAAATCACTAACAATCAAGAAATGGACGAACACTACCATCATAAAATACAACGCACCCAACAGTGCAAGACTAATTTTTTGATGTATCCACTGTTTCTTTGTGCCATACCAGTGTCCAGCTAACAAAGCATATAGCTTATTACGCCATCCACTGGCACTTGAACGGGCTTCTGCGAGATCTGGAACCACAGACACCCACAATATAACAAGGCTCAGAACAGCTAGAGAAATTATTCCTAAGAAATCCCATAAATGGGGAGCGCCAAACGGAACTTCCATCCAAATCGTCTTTCGAATCTGGAGCTCGCCATGCATTCCTGGCACGAAATTCGGATTGTTAATTGGTGGCAAAAGGTATATTAAGGGTATATACAGGATCACATTTACTACGCCAACCAACGCAAACAATTCAGAGATCCTAGATATTGGTCTTCTCCAATGGCTCTTCGTCAGCCTGAAGGCTACAGCCACTAGGGGAGCTGAGCTGGTTATAACAAATATGTACGAGAAGATGGCAGCATAATAACCCCATGCACCATAGTCTGAGAAACCATCAGTGGTCATCCTCAATACAAATCCCACTACCCCAAGAATAGCCAACACTCCAGCGATAGCTAGACCTAGCTTAAGTATCCCTGGCGTGGAAGCCGTCTTACCAGCGACATCCTGAGTTGTCGACTGCGCGTCTGGAAAGACCCACATATCGTGAGGATAATGACTCTCTGAATGACTAGACATGTCCGTCGCCCTTACCTAAAGGATATTGATCAACCTTCTTGAGATATATAACGTTGGGCCTTGTATTAACTTCTTCCATTAACCGATAACCGCGAGTCTCTCTCTCGTGTTCGTGATGAATGTTATGAGCATTTACATCATCAAAATAGCTTCTAATCTTTGCTCCATCATCGTGCTGATCCCCAAAGGTCAACGCACTGGTGGGACAAGCATGGACACAAGCTGGAGCATAATTGCCTTTTTCCAGAGCTTCATCATTTAGCCTGTTACCAGATTGACGTTCAACTTTGAGCTCTGCTCTCCTTAATCTCTGTACACAAAACGTACACTTCTCGGTGATTCCACGGCTTCTTACCGTGACATCAGGATTAAGCTGATTCTCCAATCTTTCGGGCCATCCAGGATGCCAATAGTTAAAGAAGCGAACCTGATATGGGCAGTTATTGATGCAGTACCTGGTTCCAACACATCGGTTATATACCTGGACATTGAGCCCTTGATCATTATGGTAAGTAGCGTACATAGGGCAGACAGGTTCACACGGCGCATTATCACAATGCTGACATAACACAGGGATGTAACGGGCTTTTACGTTCGGGTACTCGCCTTCCCAATATCTCTCAATACGAATCCATTCATTCACACGCTTCTGCAAGAATGTATCTTTAGTGTTAAGCGGAATGTTATTCTCAGCCTGACACGCTATTACACAAGCCTGACATCCAGTACATTTATCAATGTCTACTACCATTCCCCACTTATGATCTATTCTGTTGCTTACCATGTTTCCTCTGAGCGTTCAATATTTTAACCAGAACTAGTATTTTCTTAGTGATGCTCTTCCCCAGGGGTAGTCGTCTTAATTATTTCCTCACCTGGATTATTGTCGATTATATTGCCGATTTCTCTGCTTTCGTATTCGCCTTCGAGCTTGGTAACCCGCACGCTATCCCCAGTGGGTTGAACCTGCACTCTGTTTGAAGCCCAAGCCAATGATCGCGTACCATCAACACGAACAGCCGACAGAATGTCTATGACATTAGCACTATCTTTAGCGTCACCAACTGTGGCGTAATCCGGGCCATGTTTATGCCCTTGGCCCAACGGAACACCTACAATATCTGGCGGCATCCCCGGGTTTGGATAGGCCGGAGCTGTGATACGGCCTGCATTCGACGTTAACGAGACTACATCTCCCTCCCGTATTCCCAAACCTTCCATTTGCTTTTCGTTAATTTCTACCCATGTCTGCCAAGCAACTGATGTAACTGGGTCAGGTGCAGATTGAGCCCAAGGCAGATGGGCATTTCTTCCATCCAATAGTGTATTGTGGAGGAATGGAATTAGATAAAATCCATCTCCAGAGAATTTCGCCTCGGAACCCCTAGAAGCTATATCATTTAGTATTCCTGAAGGGGCCTGAACAGTGACTGGATCAGACGATGCATCCCACCAACCGCCATTACGCAGCATCGAGTTCCAGTATATGTCTTTCGTAGAACCTGAGACCGACCCTTTATTCATATCATACAAAGAATCTGAAGTCTCCCGCAGAGCTTGCTTTACGCTAGTCCACGGCAAATCAGATTCTTTTCCTAATTCCTGTCCTATGGCAAGCAAAACATCACCAAAACTACGCGGATCTAGCTCGCTCAGCGGGTTGACCACCGGTTGTTGTATACCTATGACCTGATGCCCCGGCCCAGGCTCAGGAATATCGCTGCCCCAATCTTCTAAGTAGTTACGATCGGGGAGAATCAAGTCAGCCATTACTGCCGTATCATCAATAAACGAAGAGAAACTAACTACAAAAACGCTATCACTGGAAAGCGCCTCACCCATACCAGACGATTCTGGCAATCCGTAGACTGGATCAGCGTTATGCACCATCACAAGGCGAGTCTTTCCATTTTTTATATCACTTATATGTTCTGCCCAGTCGCCTAACCCTCCCACATTTGCCGAAGAAGGAAGATCTGACAATGGACTTTCAGGACTGAACGCAACTTGTCGCCCTACACTTCCCACCAAATAATTGAGAGCGTAAATAGCCTCCGCGTTAAACAAACCATTACTGTAAGCTGAAGAACTATCCCCACCGATAGCTAACGCAGGAGTATGGCTCGCAAACTCCCTAGCTAGCTCCTTTATCAAGTCAGCTCCGCTATGCCCATGAAGAATATCTTCATGCAGATTCAGCATTGGGCCTACTCTTTCCGGACTATAGTCACTCAACGCCCCAGCACCTCTTCCTGACGTCAATTGGTCTATATCGACACCGTCGGCCTGCAAACCTTCAGCAATGATGACATGAGCAATACTTAGAGCTAAATGACCTTCAACTCCCGGAGTAACCGGAAGCCACTTGTCAGCATTAGACGCTGTCATCGAGAACCTAGGATCAATATGAACATGCGTGCCCCTGTGCCCACCATTACTAGAATCACGGAAGGCTCCGTATCCGATTGACCACCTAGTGGGAGACACCCACGTTGACAGGAAATCAGCTCCGAACGACAAGAGATAATTGGCACTGCCAATATCAAAATCTGGGAGTGTATCTTGTCCAAATACACTTTTCACTGCAGTTCTATATACGCCTTGGTCAAATGCTTCGAACCCTAAATGAGTCCCATTGAATGCTTTTGCAAACTTATCGGCTATCATGGCAGAGTGAGCTCTAACCGGTTCAGTAATAAGCAACAACCCATCTCCATGAGAAGCCAACGCGGCTTTCAGATCATTAAGCGCTTGGTCCCACGTAATAGGTGCGAACTCCCCTGTGCCCTTCGGTCCCACCCTTTTCATTGGGCCAGCTATCCTATCTGGGTGGTAGAGTGATTGAAGACCGGCGTCGCACCTTGCAGCTTGTTTGCCGAGATTGACAGGGTAATCAGGATTCCCTTGAACTTTTTTCGCCCTGCCTTCCATTACACGAACGACTATTCCCTCGTTGGTCGGGCACTGCCGACACAATGTAGCATACCAGTTGTCTGTACCCTTTACTAAATCTTCCGGCTGCATAACAGGGCTCTGAACCTTTAACTCACGCCTATCCTCTCCAAAAACATCGCAAGCCACAGCACCTACAGCTGATAACCCTGCCCATGCTAGAAAATTTCGTCGTGTTAACTTCATACTGCTATGCCTTATCCTCTATCACTTATGACAGATAGTACAGTCGGTCGAAGCATTAGTCTGCCTATGACAATCCAAACATGTACCCATCTTCAAAGATTGGCCTTCCTGAGGTTGCACCTCAGTCATTTCTGCTACATTTCCATGACAAACCGAACACGCTTCCCCAATAGATAACGGCAACTGCTGGGGCTTTTCATCACCCATTGGCAAAGTAACTATCCTCGATTCACCTTGTGTAAGAAACCTTATATGCGCTTCATGAACAAATCTAGCGTGATCTGGGAGTCTATGAACCCTCTCCCAGTTAATCGGATTGTTGTCGTGATATTTATCTACAACACGTTGAATCTGAGCAACGTTAGCTGTTGTCTCACCAGTATCGTTCTCTGCATTAATTTGCTTATGACAGAAAAGACAATTTTCTACAGCTGGTACGGTCGCCGAAGCTCCCTTAGTTACGTTGCGGTGACAAAACTCGCATTGTATACCTGCTCCGCCCTGCTCGATTGAACCAGCGTGAACCGTATGAGGGAACGGTATCGGCTGTGGAGGTGCGTCTGACAGGCCGAAAGGAGCATTTGAAAACCACGCTGTAGCCAATACATAAATCAGAAAAGCAACAATAATAGTAACTACTAGCCCAACTAGTGCCAGCGGTAATATGTTCACGCCCAGTTTCATCTAAATATCGTTTCCTAATACACCGTTATACAAAATGCCGATCCCAGAAAAACCCTATTGTGCTCCATGTAGCTGACAAAGCCAGTATAAAGAACACGATGGCAAGAGCAAGCGCCAATAACCCAATAATGGTTATGGGCAATCTGAGCTTACTCAGACCTTCTGGATAGTCACCCGTAGCTACACCAGATGGTATAAAACCATGAGCAATCATCATAGAAAAAGCGAACACTATCATTAGGGGAAGGAAAATCCAGAGAAGTGTTAACCAATTGTGAATGTTTATCCAGTCAGCACTAGTTAAAGCGTGGGGGTCTACTAGAGGCATTTCGTCGTCACTGCCACCTAAATCGCTCGAGATTATTGGGTCTACCTGAACTCCACGTGAAAATTATCACAATGGAATTTTGGTGTCAAGCGCCATAAGGCGCATTTTTCCCCTCTTTACTATTCTAACTTGCAACCACACTTATTTCTAGTTTGCGACTGAGATAAAGAAGCGTATATAATTGCGCACAATACGAGAGCTACCGTACAGGCGCACATACATAGCTTTCAATCAATATCCATTGAGGAAGCGATGACGCAACCCAGATCTGGGCCCAAAAACCGCTCAGCAAGAAGTTCCCGTTCCAGCAAAACATCAGATACTGGCCTACCCCGAGGAATTACTGCTGACGATCTAATTGATTACTACAAAAGAATGGTATTGGTTAGAACCATAGATGAACGTATATGGATGATGAATCGTCAAGGCAAAGTACCAATCGCCGCTTCGTCTCAAGGCCATGAAGCAACACAGTTAGGCAGTTTGCTGGCTGCCGAGAAAGATGGTGATTGCTTCCTGTTCACCTACTACAGAGACCTTGCTGTCAAAATGGCCGCAGGATTAACACCAAGCCAGGTAATGAAATCATTCATGGGCAAAGAAGGTGATCCGTACAGTAATGGGCGGCAATTTCCACTTCAAGGGGCTGATTTAGATCATAAAATAATTCAGTTATCCAACGTAGTCGCAGCAGGGCTTACACAAGCCGTGGGCTACGCGTTGGCTTCGAGAATGCAGGGAGATGATACCGTTTCAATAGTTTATTTCGGTGACGGGGCCTCCAGTCAAGGGGAAACACATGAGGCGATGAACTTTGCTGGAGTCCACAAACTACCGGTAATTTTCTTGTGTGAAAACAATCATTATGCGATCTCTGTACCGCAAAAATCGCAAATGGCCATCACTGATATAGCGAACCGGGCTGAAGGGTACGGTCTGGCCGGAGTTGTAGTAGATGGAATGGACATCATTCAAGTCTATGAAGCAACCAGAGAGGCTATATCTCATGCACGTAGCCAAGGCCCAGTACTACTAGAGATGAAACTTGAACGTTTCATGCCTCACACAACGGATGACGACGATAAACGGTACCGGCCAGCTGAAGAAGTCGACAACATAAGACAACGAGATCCCGTTATCACAATGGGGCAATACATGACTGAACAAGGATTCCTTAATCAGGAACAAATTGATGAAATTTCCAAAGAAGCAACGGCGGCTATCAACCAAGCTACGGACGAAGGTGAAGAAGCACCTCTTCCCGATCCTTCAACAATGTTCGATCATTTATTCAAAGATTAAGGTAATAACGCCCTTCAGGGTAGAGAGTAAATTATTATGGCAGTTATATCGGTAATAGAGGCAGTTCGATCCGCTATGCAAGAGGAAATGCGTCGAGACAGTAGTGTATTCGTACTGGGGGAAGATGTAGGAAAACGCGGCGGAGTATTCTTATCTACACAAGGATTCCTTGATGAATTCGGAGAATCTAGAGTAATAGATACGCCATTAGCCGAAGCATCTATAATGGGTATAGCCCTAGGGGCAGCCTTTAAAGGCATGCGTCCTATACCAGAAGTTCAATTTTCTGATTTCGTATGGCCTAGTATAAACCAACTGGTAGGTGAAGCAGCACGGGCTCGGTACGGTAGTAATGGACAACTGACAGTGCCTATGGTAGTTAGAATCCCCTACGGCGGAGGAATTCGAGGCGGGTTATACCATTCGCAAAATGTTGAGTCGTTCTTTTTTCACGTACCCGGATTAAAAGTAGTAAGTCCAGGAACGCCATACGATGCCAAAGGATTACTTAAATCCGCTATACGAGATGATAATCTAATAATATTTCTGGAGCACAAAAAGAGCTACCGATTAGTTAGAGGGGAAGTACCTGAAGAAGAATATACCATTCCTATCGGCCCATCAGATGTTAAACGTCAAGGAAGTAATATAACTGTCGTTAGTTATGGATTAATGCTACATCACTGCCTTGAAGCTGCTGAATTACTCTCTCAAGAAGATGTAGACGTTGAAGTCGTTGACCTGAGAACCTTAAGGCCTTTAGATACAGAGACAATAATAAATTCTGTAAAAAAAACCGGGAAAATTCTAATAGTGCATGAGGATAATTTAACTGGCGGAGTAGGCGCGGAGATAGCAGCTATAGTCGCAGATCAAGCCTTTGAATATCTCGATGGACCCATTAGCAGATTATGCGGGCCAGATATCCCTACAATGCCATTTGCACAAAGCTTAGAAGAAGCGTACCTTCCAAACACTGATAAAGTGGCATCCGCGTTACGAGAACTTGCCCAATACTAAATTAAACATAGGTGATAATCCATGGCCCTAATAATTGAGCTCCCGCATGTAGGAGAGTCCGTAGTCGAGGGGACGATTGGAAAATGGCTTAAAAAGCCTGGTGATCAGATCGAACGATACGACCCGCTTGTTGAAATTGTGACAGATAAAGTAACAATGGAAATGCCTTCCCCTGTTTCTGGAGTACTTTCACGAATAATAGCAGAAGAGGGGCAAACAATCCCTATGGGCGCCCCGATAGCGGAATTTGAGACAGATGAGTCTCCGTCACCCTCTGAAACGAAACTGTCGCCAGAACCAGAATCTGCAGCGCCATCGGTCGGTACGACTGGATATCTGGTTAAAAACGTCGCCCCAGTGGGGCCGACTGGAGGGGGTCCGGACGGCGAGCCCACTATATCCGATACACCTACACCAGCACCTGCAAGGACCGATTCTCCTGTAACACGAAACCAAAGACAGTCTAGTAACACCCAAAGACTATCCCCTGCAGTGCGTCGATTAGCTCAAGAGAACAATATCGATGTAAACACGATCCAAGGAACCGGTGTAGGCGGGCGCATTACTCGTGATGACGTTATGGCTAGCATATCTGTACCGGGAGCTACTAGTGCCGTTAACCCATCTAATTTGGTAAATAATGAAGACACTATCCTGAAAATAACTCCGATCAGAAAAATGATAGCCGAAGCTATGGTAAGAAGCGTCAGTCAGATTCCTCATGCATGGAGTACTATAGAAACTGATGTGTCGAGCCTTGTAGGCGTCAGATCAGCCCACCGCCAAAACTTTATAGAAAAAGAAGCAGTAGAACTTACCTACCTGCCCTTCATAATAAAAATGGTTGTCGAATCCCTACGTGAAAATCCTACTTTAAACGCAACATGGGACGGCGATACCATAATTTTAAAGCACCGCCTTAATATTGGCGTAGCAATGGCAGGCCCTGAAGGATTGATCGTGCCGGTCATAAAAGATGCCGACAAGCTCAGTATAGTAGGATTAGCACACGCACTAAGCGATCTGACATTTAAAGTCAAGAACAGGAAACTCAACGTGGAAGATGTCCAGGACGGAACATTTACTGTTAACAATACCGGAGTGCTCGGCTCAATCAGCTCACAACCAATAATTAACTATCCACAAGCAGCAATACTGACCACCGAAGCTATCCAGAAAAAACCGGTCGTGGTAGGAGATGCCATTGCTATACGTTCCATAATGAACCTATGCATGTCATTCGACCATAGGATCAACGACGGAGCCGAGTCAAGCTCATTCCTGCAGTCCATAAAACGTCGCATCGAGTCAATAAACCTTGATACTCCAGTCTATTAACCGAATATGACCGATAATCCCATCTTCCAAGTCATCAGCATGGGACGACTCGATTATAGGGAAGCTTGGGACATTCAGGTAGCAACTGCACATGACGTCAGAACAGGAAAAATTCCAAACACCCTGATACTAGTAGAGCACAATCATGTGTATACCAAAGGTCGGCTGAGCTCGGATAGTGACCTTTTACTAAGCCAACAACAATTTGACGATCTACAAATACCGGTGGTAGAAACGGATCGAGGGGGATTGATTACCTATCACGGCCCCGGACAGTTCATTGCATACCCTATTATAAATCTTCGGGCGTGGGGAGGACCTCTAAAATACGTTAGAGCACTAGAAGAGATTATTATTTCTACATTGTCGGACTTCCGTATCGAAGCTACTACAATCAGCGGATTAACTGGGGTATGGGTTGATCATGCAAAAATTGCAGCCATTGGTGTAAGGATAAGTAAGGGAGTATCAACCCACGGACTATCTTTAAACGTATCAACTGACTTATCTTATTTTAATAATATAATCCCATGTGGCATTGTAGGCAGACAAGTAACATCAATGGACACTCTTATTCAAGGACAAGTCGAAAAATCCCTTGTAGAACAGAGCTTTATTACAAATTTTAGCCGCGTCATGGGACTGCATTTGGAAAATCTCTAAGTTGCTTTCGGGGTGTTTTGACACTTCATCTCTTACCAATTTAATATTACTGTGCCTAGATTATTACGTTAGCACTAATTATTTACCGGAGTAATTATGCCTGTTTCCAACAAAATTTCCTCTCATATGGAGCAAGGTGGCTGGATCCGCAAAATGTTTGAGTCCGGCATAGCTTTAAAACAGCAATACGGGGAAGAAAACGTATTTGATCTATCTTTAGGGAACCCTGTAATAGAACCGCCAGAATTGTTCAAAAACGAACTAAGAAATTTGATTCAAAATCCGTTGAAAGGTATGCATAGATATATGCCCAACAACGGTTATTTCGAAACTCGTGAAGCCATTGCAAACACACTAACAACAGAAACGAGGGTCGATATTTCACCCAATGACATAGTCATGACGTGCGGTGCGGCGGCTGCGATCAATGTAGTGCTGAAAACTATATTAAATCCTACTGAGGAAGTCATAATTTTGTCGCCTTATTTCGTCGAATACGGATATTACATTGACAACCATGCAGGGGTTGCCGTTGTTGTACCGACCGACGATAATTTCCAACCCGACCTCGATAAAATTGAATCAGCTATTACACCAAGAACTCGGGCAATAATAATTAATTCACCAAATAACCCAACAGGGGTGGTTTATCCTCAAGAGAAAATAAAGTCTCTAGCAACTCTCTTAGAAAAATACCAATCTAAACACAATAGAGACATCTATCTGATCAGCGATGAACCGTACCGAAGAATCCTATTCGAAAAAAATGAGTACACTCATGTATTTCCCTACTACTCAAATTCCATAGTTGTGACGTCACATGCCAAAGATTTGGCGCTGCCAGGTGAAAGGATTGGATACATAGCGGTGAACTCCTCGTGTGAAGATCGGGAAGTTTTAGCCAACGGGTTCACTTTTTGCAATCGGACTTTAGGATTTGTAAACGCTCCCGCGCTAATGCAACACGTAGTCCGAAACCTGCAAGGAGTTAGTGTTGATGCAACAGATTACCAGCGTAAGCGTGACTTGTTATATTCCAGCCTCGAAGATTTCGGGTACTCGGTGGTAAAACCCCAAGGAGCTTTTTACCTGTTTCCAAAATCTCCCATAGAAGATGACGTTGAGTTCGTCGACTCACTTCAGGAATGGAACGTACTAGCAGTTCCAGGAACAGGTTTCGGGACCCCTGGCTATTTCCGAATATCCTATTGTGTAGAAGATTCCGTAATTGCAGGGTCACTAGATGGTTTCAAGCAAGCGGCCGAAAAATTCGGACTATAGTCCACTCTATTAGTGTATCAACCTCGATTATCAGCTAACCACTCTCGTTCAAGATGCATTTTCCGAGATACGGTTTCTTAGCCGCTCAGGAAGTTTAGGGACAGGAATAATCCAATAACCTACAGCCGAGAGAAGATAGCAGATCACCAGCGGTACCAATGCCCAATAATAACTGCCTGTAAAATCGTAGATTAGCCCCATCCAGGCCGAAGTCCACATGGACAATAACTGATCTGGTAAGTGCTGCCATCCCCGAAGAGTCGCATATGCGGAACGACCGTATAAATCACCCATTAGTGCCCAGTTCAGTGAGTTGGCGCTTTCCGCAAATCCTAACATGATCGCGAAAATAGTCAGTTGCCAAAGATTCCCACTCTGATCTAATAAAAACAAAAACGAAGCTGCGCCTACAATCATACAGACAGAGCTAACTTTCTTTTTATTTATATAGTGCTTTCTAGACCATCTGTCGCCCCATACGCCGACCACAGGGCCAAAACAAACTATACATACCGCAACCAAACCGACGAACAGTGCCGACATTCGAATAGCTGCAGAATCATCGTTATTAACAGATCCCTGCAAAAACCAGATCACTACTGGCGCAAGCATAAAGGTAGCCCCAGAATGGACCGTGTTCCGTAATCCAGTAGCGGCAACTAACAACCAATACGATGGAGTTTTCATAGCTTCTTTAGCGGTAAAATCTAATTCAACATCATCTACGACTCCTGAAGTTACAACTTGCTGCTCTACGTCTCTGTCGGCAGGCTGGTCAGATGAGTCAATCGGCATATCCCCATCTGGCAATAAGCCTATATTTTCAGGAGTCCGTTTTATGACAATACTCAACGGAAGCACAATTACTATTATCGCAACACCCGAAATGAATACCGCGGGACGCCATCCAACTGCAACAACTAGCCAAGCCGTAAGAGGTGCAACAAGTCCTCCAAGCCCGTTTCCAATAGAAACTACGGACATCGCAAAACCCCTACGGCGCCTAAACCAATTGTTAACTGCTGCCGCTGAAGCGTTGTTGTACCCGGATCGAAATCCCACTGATAGCATTCCAAGGAATATCAGAACAAAAGAAAGGTAACTCTGAGTGAAAGCTAGGAGCATAAAACCGACCCCAGACATCACTCCACCAAAAATCAACATGACTCTCGGACCGAATCGATCAGTCAAATACCCAACCAAAGGGCCTTGAATACCACCTGCTAATCGGCCAAGACTATCAGCAAATCCTATTGCAGCAGTACTTATTCCAAGCTCTGCCTGGATTGGAACAACATAAACAGTAAATCCTCTGTTGAAAGTTCCGTGTTTCATAGCATCAGCTACGAGACTGGCTAAAACTATCCACCAACCATAAAATACGCGAGGCTTAGTGGTAGATGATTTTTGTTTTGTCGGATTATTCATTAGTTTGTATTTACCATTTCCGCAGTAGCGATCAAGTCCCCTCGCTCACAACCCATATGCAACAATCATTTTTACTAACCATTGATACATACATAAAGATTAGCTTCCATAACCACTGAGCCACACAGACAAGCACATATGCGGATTGACGCGGGCCAACCAATCCGACGAGACCAATCTATTTTGCAATTAGCATGAAGGTCTGTTTACTACGTCAGGCTGGACTTTTCTAGGTATGAACTTCCCTGTTCCTATATCAGTTTTAAGTTCACCATTCTCGACAGCTATTTGGCCTCTCAACATCGTCATCACAGGCCAACCTGCAGCTTGAAAGCCTTCCCAAATACTGTAATCAGATATATGAAAATCATTCATTGTCAATGGTCTTTGTATACTCGGGTCTATGAAGACAATATCCGCATCACTGCCAGGAGCGATTACTCCTTTTCGTGGATACAAACCCATAATCTTCGCCGCGTTCGTCGAGGTAATATCAACAAATCGCTGCAGCGACATGCCTCTCCGTGAAACTCCCTCACTATATGTCACACCCACACGGGTTTCAGCCCCATTGTGTCCACCGGTTACGTCCCTGACTGTCTTGCCTTGTATTTTAAGATTCCAATCTGTGCAATACTCGTCGGTTGCCATTGTATGGAGACCGCTCTGAACAATACCTTTCCACAAAGACTCTTGATCTTCAGGAGATTTAAGTGAGGGATATGTGTGGTATTTCATACCATTCTCTTCTTTATAATTCTCCGCATTAAAACAACAGTAATTATGTAAAGTTTCGCCATAAATAGCTTGACCGTTAGACCTTGCCTCACCAATAGCATTAATTCCCTGTCTAGCACTGACATGAACAAAATAAACCGGGGACCCCGTCCATTCAGACACTCGTATTACCCTTCTAAATGACACATCTTCGGACTCATTACTGTGAACAAGGTGCATATTCCACCATTCATTCCTTTCCTCTCGTGCCAATTTCTGATACATGTGTTGTACCATATCGTCGTCTTCGGAATGAACTAGCAGCATCGCGTTATTTCTCTGTATTTGCTCCATCAGATCATGCAAATGTCCCATCCGGACCATTCTTGGTTCTCCTGACATTTCTGGTGGCCTGATGTTTGTTGTAAATATTTTTACAGAGGCAAATCCGTCCTCTATATGTTCATGCAATGATTCTAGTATTGGATCCGGAATATCTCCTAGCAACATTAGGTGATGAGCATAATCTGCATAGGATTTCCCCTTCCATACATCGGTCCTTTCAGATATCGCTGCCGGTATGTCTATTCCAGGGTATTGAATTGCAAAATCCATTAAGGTAGTCGTCCCACCAAATAAGGCAGCTCTACTGACTTCGGGCGGAGGAGCCGTAGTTAAATTACCTGGACCCATAATCGGAGCGGCTATGTGTGCATGAGGCTCTATCCCTCCTGGCACAACAACTTTGCCCGTCGCGTCGATTATCCTAGCCGTTTCATCGGACATAGTTCCATTAGCAGCTACAGCCGCTATTTTCTCTCCTTGAACAGCTATATCCCAATCACCAACTCCCCATGGTGTGACAACTTGCCCATTACGGATAATAAAATCCAACACTATTAGCCTCCTAAATCCATACACATGCCGTTTTATTTATGTGAGTGATGACTAATCACCTTGTGCTGGAGATGTCTGAGATTCTACAACTCCCGCATTATCTGGTAGAAAATCTTCCCAGTCAGGAACTTGCTCTTTGTGGGTAGTAGGTAAAAGGATTATTGAAAGTACACCAATGGCACTAAGAACTAATGACAAAACCATTGTAGCTGTGAACGTTCCCGTAACGTCTCTAAGAATACCGCCCAAAACTGCCCCAGTAGCCATTCCCAGCCCAGCACCCATCATTTGCCATCCGTAAGTAGTCCCAACCGGCGCTCTACCATAATATTGGCGATTTATTATAGGGAATGCACTCATCTCCCCTCCGAATCCAATCCCGAAAAGGACTGCAAAGGCATAAAACATCCATACTTCAGTAGCGAAAAACAATATAAAGATAGGAAGAACTTGTAAGAAGAAACAGGTAGCCATCACCCATTTGCTTCCTATGCTGTCGGCTGCTATTGGAACCCCGAAACGAGTAATCGTACTTGTGACAGACAAAGTCACAAATGCTCCGCCTGCCGCTCCGAGACTTAGGCCTCTATCTACAGCCATTGCGACTAAATAAACTAGGATAATGGCATGCCCGGCACAACCCCAATAGTGAATTCCTATAAGGTTCCAAAAAGCTGGTGTCCTCCATGCTCTATGAAGGAAGGTTTTTGTCCGAACCTTGGCTGCTTCACCTTTTTGAGATTTTTGAATCGGTTCGCTCTCATCTGCTCCGAAAGGCCGTAGCCCAATGTCCGCCGGTTCATTATAAAAGACAAAAACCAAGGATAATAATATTAACCCGCCACCTACTCCAGGTAATATGAATGCCCATGAAAGACCCAATTGATTCAGTATGAGCAACATTATCGGCCCCCAAACCAGAGGACCCAATCCTTGAGATGATTGTAAGATTCCCATGCCTACACCGAGACGCTTTCTAAACCACAAGGTTACTGAAACAGTCAAGGGAACTTGAAAAATAGCCATTGAAAGACTGACGATAACACCAAAAAATAGATAAAACTGCCACAAGTGAGAACCCATATATCCGATCATCCCAGTTGCAGCCATTCCAATCAGGAATAGCACCCCACCAATAGCCATTGTCCATCGAGCACCGTACCGGTCTCCTAGCCAACCTGCGGTAGGTCCAAATAAACCCGAGACAATCCATTGTAGTGAAAACCCTATCCCAACGGCCCCATAGCTCCAATGGAAGAAGTCCACTATTACAGGGAGTAAGATACTAGAAGAAGTCCTAACTCCCGAAGTGGCTAATCTCATCACAGCAGCTGCAAGAACTATAAACCAAGCATAGTGCACGTTTTTACCAGCAAACACCATGGAGTTAGGCTGTAAGTTAAACTTAGACATGCAGGGCGCCTCACAATCTAGGTAGGTGTAATCCTGATACTAACCCTCTGATATGTCAAGGAGTTCGGACACTGGATCAATAGCACACAAAGCAATTACCGTATTACAATGACGTTAAGAGCGAAGCAAATATGGAAAATCAATCAAATAAGCAAGTCAGTATCCCAATAAACGGCATGACATGTGCAGCATGTGTTTCCCACGTCGAGGCTGCTTTGTCCAGTATCGATGGGATAGTCGAGTCTTCAGTTAACCTGGCGACTAACAGAGCCTTAATTCGGATGGATACAGACATATCAACATCTCTAATTCAAGAGACCGTTTCTAATGCTGGCTATCAAGTCGGAACAGAGAATAGAATGATACGCATAGAAGGCATGACTTGCTCGGCCTGTGTGAGCCACGTTGAAGCCGCTTTGAACACCGTATCGGGAATTACTCACTCTAGCGTCAATTTAGCCACAGGAAATGCCTCAGTCGAATTCGTGCCAGGATTGCTTAACATAGACGATCTGCAGAATTCAGTAGCACAATCCGGATATAAAGCGAATACCACCAACTTAGACCTTAGAGAAAATTATCCGGACCGCACCGACCATACAAAACATCTTCAATCCCGATTAATCTTCTCAATAATCGGCTCGTTCCTAATATTCACAGTATCATTTGAGCTATTCCCCTGGGTCACATATTTAAAGACAATCCCAGCTTATAAACTCTCTATATGGGCTATAGCAACTCCGATACAATTCTGGACAGGATGGATGTTTTATTCGTCTGGAATAAAGGCGTTGAAGCACGGTAGCCCGAACATGCACACTCTAGTAGCGCTTGGTACTAGTGTCGCATATGGGTACAGTTCATTCATAGTTGCACTAAGCTTTGTATCTCCTCAATTACTGTTATTATCCGGCCTTAATGATGATCTGTTTTTTGGCACGGCTGCAATTATTATCACGCTTGTAATATTTGGTAGATATTTAGAATCTCGGTCTCTAAACCGAACATCAGAAGCCATCAGTCAATTAATTCAGATGCAGCCGACAACTGCGAATATAGAAACCGACGGGCAAGAGACTAGGGTTTCTATAGACCTCCTCAAAATAGATGATCTAATAATCATAAAACCAGGAGACGGTATTCCAGCTGACGGAGAAATTGTGGAAGGGCACTCAAGCGTAGATGAATCCATGATAAGCGGCGAGAGTCTCCCCGTGGACAAATCAAAGGGGGATCCTGTATATGCAGCCAGTCTAAACCATAACGGGTACTTCAAGTTCCGAGCAACGGAAGTAGGCTCCAACACGGTCTTATCGAATATAATAAGACTAGTCGAAGAGGCTCAAGCTTCTAAGGCTCCTATCCAGAGAATCGCAGACAAAGTAGCAGCGTATTTCGTTCCGGCTGTGGGCATAGTAGCTCTTATAGCATTTCTTTCTTGGATGGTTCTAGGACCCGATCCACAAATTACTGTGGCCACGCTTGTACTAGTATCAGTGCTTATAATAGCCTGTCCTTGCGCTCTGGGACTGGCTACGCCCACAGCAATTATAGTTGGTATCGGCAAGGCCGCTCAAAATGGGATATTAATTCATAGTGCTGAAGCACTAGAGACACTGCATAAAATAGATTATCTCGTACTAGATAAAACTGGAACTATCACTGAAGGCAAGCCCTCATTAACGGATATCATTCCTGCTCCTGATCACGACTATGACTCTAATTACATATTATCCATGGCGGCTTCAGCAGAAAAATATTCTGAGCACCCTCTAGCCCGCTCTGTTCTCGAGGCCGCTGCTGATCGAGGGATCATTATCGATCAAGCCGATTCATTTGAATCTTTTCAGGGGCTTGGAGTAAAAGCCTATATCGACGCTAAAACTATTTGTGTCGGTAACGCAGCGATGATGGCTTCGGAAAATATTAATATCAAACATATGCATACAAACGAGCAAAATTTGGGGAGCTCAGGGAAAACGCCAATATACGTCTCTGAAAATGCCACATGCTTAGGACTAATTGGAATTGCCGATACAGCTAGACCAAGCTCTTCACATGCCGTGGCTGCCTTGGCTAATATGGGATTAGAGATAGAAATCGCTACGGGAGACACTTCTGAAACCGCCCAGTGCATAGCGAATGAAGTAGGCATCCCGGCAGTCCGGTCCGGACTTCTCCCCGCTGATAAAGTGGCAGCAATCAAAGACTTGCAATCTCAGGGAAGGATTGTTGCAATGGTGGGCGACGGCGTTAATGATGCCGCAGCGTTAGCACAAGCTGATGTGGGAATCGCTATGGGGTCAGGGTCCGATATATCGGTCGCAGCGTCTGATATAACATTAATCAGAAACGACCTAACATCGGTAGGAAAATCTCTGGAGTTAAGCCATTCGACAATACGTATCATAAAACAAAACCTATTCTGGGCATTCTTCTACAATATCTTGCTCATTCCTGTAGCTGCGGGATTACTATATCCTATATTTAACTTATACGGATCCGTTCCTACTTACATGTATTTCTTGATTGGTGATTCTGGTTTCCTCAACCCAATAGTAGCTGCTTGTGCAATGGCTATAAGCTCAGTTACAGTAGTTACAAATTCACTACGCTTAAGAGCAAGCAGATAATCAAATATCAAAATTGAAAGGAACTTACAGTTGCCTGATGCCATAGACCCTATATGTTTGATGAAAGTAGATACGGAAAATCCTTCTGGGGGATCGTTCGATCACGAAGATAAAACTTATTATTTTTGCGCCCCTGGATGTAGAATAGCTTTCCAGAAAGATCCACAAACCTATCTGGCAGATGACTGGAAAGGCTTACCTATGGCCTCACCAAAACCGGAGCCACTACTTTTAAGATTATTTAAAAAAGGTCGCTAAGTATTCGCACCACAACAGCGCTTATATTTACGCCCGCTGCCGCAAGGACACGTGGTATTCCTACCTATCTTAGGGCCACCAGGAGAAACACGAGCGCTATTAGTCACAGGCTTGCTTGAACTACCACGCCTGCCGCTTGCCCTAGCTTCCTGACCCACATCTACATGAAAAAGTGTATGTACTACGTCGTGCTGCATGCGCTGGAGTAACTCCTGGAATGTTTTGTGCCCCTCCGTGCGGTACATCACCAACGGATCCCTCTGTCCAATAGCATGCAGACTTATGCCTGTCCTAAGATTTTCCATAGTCGTCAGATGCTGAACCCAATGAAAATCTATCGCCCGCAACAACAGAAGACGTTCCGCCTCTCTAGCTTCATCCCCTAATGCATTTTCCCATGCAGAATAAACAGACTCAGCATGATCTGCTAGGATTTTTTCGACAGCATCTTTGCGATAAGTAATTAGTTGTTCTTCATTCTTGATCTCGTCGGGTAAGTCACATATCAATTGCAATTCAGATATGAACCCTAATGCATTCCAATCATCACTATGGCGCGATGGGAGAAATTGCCTGATCAGATCATCAAATTCTTGTCTGACCATACCCAAAATACGCTCTCTCAGATTATCACCCCTAAGAATCCTCTGACGATCGCTGTATATAATCTCTCTCTGGGTATTTAAAACATCATCAAAATTAAGCAGGTGCTTCCTGATATCGAAATGATATCCTTCCACCTTAACTTGCGCCCCACCAATCGATTTAGTTATCAGCTTATTCTCAACTGGCAAATCTTCCTCCATGCCAGTCCAACTCATAACTGATTTAATGCGTTCTCCCCCAAATCTCTGCATTAACTCATCTTCTAAAGAGACATAAAATTGGGAGCTACCAGGATCTCCTTGCCTTCCTGAACGCCCTCTTAGCTGATTATCTACTCGCCTGGCATCATGATGTTCAGTTCCAATAACATGCAATCCGCCTAATTCAACGACTTGTGAATGTTCTTGCCCCCAATCAGATCTCGAGGTATCCGATCCTCCTAGTACGATATCTGTCCCTCTACCGGCCATATTAGTTGACACTGTAACCGCATTCAGCCGCCCTGCTTGAGCAATAATGGACGCCTCGTGTTCATGATTTTTGGCATTTAGAACTTGATGCTCCACTCCTCTGAGCTTTAAAACGCCACTCAGCTCTTCAGATGATTCCACTGAAGTAGTACCGACTAAAACCGGTCTTCCGCTTTCATTCACTTTAACAATATCTTCAACGACTGCTTTCCATTTCGCTTCTCTGGTTTGATAGACCATGTCTGACGCATCGCCTCTTACCATCGGCAGATTTGTTGGTATTGTGGCTACTTCTAATCCATAAATTTTGTAAAACTCATCAGCCTCTGTTGCTGCCGTACCCGTCATTCCTGATAATTTTTGGTACATCCGAAAATAATTTTGAAGGGTGACCGTCGCATATGTAATACTCTCTCTTTGAATTTTTATCCCTTCTTTAGCTTCAACTGCCTGATGAAGGCCATCTGACCATCTTCTACCAAACTGTAATCTGCCTGTAAATTCATCAACTATGACAACTTCACCATCTCGTATTACATAGTCCTTGTCACGCTTCTTCTGCACATGAGCTGTTAGCGCGTTCTCTACATAATGAACCAGGTGATAGTTTTCCGGATCATATAGATTATCAACTTTAATCCAACCTTCTATTTTTTCGATCGCTTCAGGAGTCATAGATATCGCTTGAGTGCGTTCATCAATTGTAAAGTCTTCTTCCGCATGCAACCGTGGCACTAATCTAGAAAAGGTATAATAATGATCGACCGGATCCTGAGCGGGTCCGCTGATTATAAGCGGTGTTCTGGCTTCATCTATGAGAATGTTGTCAACCTCATCCACTATGGCGAAATTAAGATCGCGTTGAACTAACTCTGCCGCTTCTACCGCCATATTATCTCTTAGATAATCAAACCCAAATTCATTGTTTGTTCCGTACAGAACATCAGTCGCATAAGCATCTGAACGAGTTGCCGGCTTGAGGTATTTGGTACCATCCGGTCCATTTTCAACATCAGGATCAAAAATAAAATCTCCACCATGCTGCAGACAACCCACCGTTAACCCCAAAGCATGGTAGATAGGTCCCATCCAAACGGGATCTCGCCGGGACAAGTAATCATTTACTGTAACTACATGTACCCCTTTTCCAGTCAGAGCATTCAGATATGTAGGTAAAGTCGCTGCCAGTGTTTTTCCTTCACCAGTCCGCATCTCCGCTATTTGGCCATTATGAAGGACTATCCCACCAATGAGCTGTGCATCGTAGTGACGTTGCCCAATGGTCCTGCGAGCAGTCTCACGTAAAACTGCATAAGCTTCAACTAACAAATCATCGAGTGTTTCACCAAAACCTAACCGATCCTTAAATTGTTGCGTCTTCGCAAACAACTCAGTATCAGCTAAGCGTCTAATTTCGTCTTCCAGGTTATTAATTTTATTTACAATTGGAATGAGCTTCTCAGCAGTTTTTTCACTGCTATCGCCTATCATCTTACGAAGCAGGGACACCATACGTCATCACCACAATGTGTTTATATAAGATTTCCGTTTCTGGGCAAGCAATAATACCATTTTACCCGAGTGGATAGCTCCTTGCATCAAATATCAAACGCAAAACAACATCCAATTGACTACGCCATGTTTACATCCTATGATCCATTTGAACTTACAGAGGTAAAACGTTATGCCATATTTTTCTGCCAATGGGACTAACTTATTCTACGAAATTACTGGCACCGGAACACCGCTGCTGTTCAGCCACGAATTTGCAGGGGACTACACCAGCTGGGATTTACAAGTGCGTCATTTTTCCCGTAAATATCAAGTCATTACTTACAACGCCCGTGGCTACCCACCTTCAGATGTTCCCGACGATCCCGCCTTGTATTCACAAGACCAATCTGTAGAAGACATTAAGTTGTTGCTGAATCACCTCAATATAGATCAAGCATATCTATGCGGGTTGTCTATGGGAGGTAGTGCAATATTAAACTTCGGAATAAAGTACCCGAATATGGCTAAGGCCTTGATAGTCGCTTCAGCGGGGAGCGGAAGCGATGATCCCGAGCAATTCAGGAAATCTGGGGGCACTCTAGCAGATGCGCTATTATCGAATGGGATGGCCAACGGTATTCAGCAGTACGCGACGGGGCCTACAAGAATACAACTAAGGCGCAAAGACCCCAAGACCTGGGATGATTTTTATCAAGGGCTATGTTCCCATTCTGCCCAGGGATCAGCCCTAACATTCCGTGGGATTCAAATGAAAAGAGAGAGTCTATATACCTTGGAATCCGATCTTAAAAATATGACCATACCTACTTTGATAATAATCGGGGACGAGGATTATCCATGCGTTAATCCTGCAATCTTCATGAAGCAGCATATTCCATCGTCTGGACTATCAGTACTTCCCCAAAGTGGCCATGCAATTAATCTTGAGGATCCAGACTTATTCAACCAAGCCATTCAACATTTTATTTCCTCAATAGAAAATGGGGCATGGGTCTAGAAGAACTGCATTAAATTCCTAACACTTCCTTTGCCTCTGTAATAGCTTCTATGTGCTGATCAACAGAGCCTAAAACACCTCGACGAGCTTCTACAGACATATGCGTCGCGGCCATCTCTTCCCAACCTTTCATTTCATCAAGCCATTCCTCTGGCTGCTTGCCTGGGAGTCTTAATCGGCCTATCATACCTATTTCAGATGGATCTCTACCGGCATCTCTCGCATATTGCCTAATAGTTTCCACTGTTTCACGACCCTTGTCAGACGGAGCAAAACTAGGAAACCAACCATCCGACAAAGTTGCGATGCGGCGCAGAACCCTGTCTACGGGTATTGGGCTCTCACTACCACCTGCGCCTAGCCAAATCGGAATTGGTCGTTGGACAGGCAGGGGGTTAATACCAGCATTGGTTATATCATGCCATTTACCATGAAAATCTACTACCTCTTGTGTCCACAGAGCTCGCAATACCTCCATCTGTTCTTCACATCTACGACCTCTGTTGTGAAAATCTTCCCCTAGCGCCTCATACTCAACGTGATTCCAGCCTACTCCTATTCCTAAAGTCAGACGCCCTCCGCTTAAAATATCTATTTCGGCTGCCTGCTTAGCCACTAATGCCGTCTGTCTCTGTGGCAAAATCAAGATGCCAGTAATTAAATCAACATTACTAGTAACAGCCGATATAAACCCAAGTGTCGTAAATTGCTCATGAATGACGCTCTTGTGAGTGTAATAATGGTCCACTACATGTGAATGATGATTGGGATCAGCGCCCAGCACATGATCTGCTATGAAAATATACTCGTACCCCAATCCCTCCGCAGCCTGCACGTAGTCTCTTATAGCTACAGGATCGGCTCCTATCTCAGTTTGAGGAAAAACTACTCCGTATTTCATATACATCTCCTAGAAAACATACCTTATCTGCGTGGCCCTATTCGTGCATGTCCTCCAATGTCTATTATTAGCTACACCTAAATGATACGATATCGAGCAATAGGCTCAGTTTATCTTCCACGTAAGGAGGACGGAATGGCAGACACCAAAATAAGGCTAGGTTTAATCGGAGCAAACATACACAGAGGATGGGCTCCTAGATCTCATCTTCCGGCACTTGTCGCGAGCCCCGAATTTGAACTTACAGCAGTATGCACAACACGGATGGAAAGTGCGCAGGAATCCGCACAGCTATTTAATGCCAAAATGGCTTTTGACAATTATCAAGAAATGATAAATCACCCTGATATTGATGCAGTCGCGGTTGTATTAAAAGTCCCGTCTCACTACGAACCTACTATGGCAGCCCTTAACGCAGGGAAACATGTTTACACTGAATGGCCACTCGGGCAGGATACCGCTCAGGCGATAGAAATGGCCGATTTAGCACGATCGAAAGGTGTTGTAAACATGGTAGGGTTGCAAGCCCGCAACAGCCCAGCGTTATTGCATGCCAAAGAGTTGATTGAAAACGGATATGTCGGGCAAGTGATGTCTTGTAAAGTCAGCATGATCAGAGGAGGAATCCTCAAAAGAGTATTCGACAGGACTTGGCAAAGAGACGTCGAGCTCGGAGCAAACACTCTAACTATCGCCTTTGGACACACGGTAGATGCTGTACGATTTGTCGTAGGTGACTTTGGTTCAGTATCAAGCGTAGTAAGTACTCAGGCCAAGCAGTGGACCGCTTCTGATACAGGAGATGTCTTAGACGTCACATCTCCAGATAATGTCATGATAAACGGTCAATTACTAAATGGCGGAGTTGCATCAGTACATGTAGCCACAACGCCGTACGCGGGCGCAGGATTAGAAATGGAGATTTACGGCAACAAAGGTACTTTATTCGCTTTATCTGATGACTCTCCACAATTACAAGAAGTAAAACTAAAAGGAGCTCAGGAGAGTGAGACTCTCCATGATATTGAAATCCCCTCTAGACATAGTAACGTTCTCGAAAGCATGCCTAATGGTGAGCCTTACAACGTCGGGCAAATGTACTACAAATTTGGTCAGGCCATCAAATCTGGAACAAATTGCGAGCCTAATTTTGATACGGCAGTAGAATTACACAAGTTTTTAGACAACATCAGGTCATCAAACACAGACGGGCGGAGGGTAGAAGTAAGTTTATCTTAAATGCGTTAAGCAAAAAGAAGGGGCGGCTCAAAGAGCCGCCCCTTCTTTTTGTGAAAATCTCTGCTAGTTAATCTGCGTTTACAGGCTCAGCCACAGAATCTTCTATCGGTTCGCCCGTCTTGGTATCAACTTCAAACGGGCTCTTCAGATCAAGCTCTTTAGCCATCTCTCTAACAGCAGGGATAACTTCTTGGCCCATCAATCGCAAACTTCGCATCTGGTCATCATGACTCATGGCTCCATCACCATCCCAGAAAAATACACTACCAGGACGCAAATATTCGAGTACGTGTCTGATCTTAGGAATAACTGTCTTAGGAGTTCCAGTGATAATAGTGTAATCCTCTACCTGGTCCTCATAAGGCCTCCGATTGGTACCGAATCTACCTGCTGGGCCAAATGCCGTTGCGGATAATCGCCTAGAAGTACGCGAGGTATGCCCTGGCAGGCTCATAATAGCGGGATTAGTTTGACCTTCATTGCCGGCCAAAAACGGATTGCTAACACCAGATAAATATTTCCTTCCTACCTCTTCAGCTTTCTCTTCTGTCTCGTCCACGTGCACTTTCCATAAGTATGCAACATTCTGAGTTCCAGATTTGTGGCCAAACTCAGCAGCGGTCTCATGGTACAAATCAAAAGCTTCTTTGGTTGGTCCCAACTTAGTAGCCAGTAGGACCAGAGGATATGCTTTTTCAGCAGTCCATTTAACAGTTTCTACGCTGACAGTCGATGGAATCCATATTTGAGGATGAGGCTGTTGCAAAGGCCTAGCCCAAGGATTGACATACCGGTAATGGTAATGTTTACCTTCCCAACGAAATGGACCAGGAGTAGTCCACGCCTTTATTAAAAAGTCATGCGCTTCTTCAAAACGCTCTCTGTTAAAATGCGGAGGAGCATTATGCGCGTAGCTCTCTCTGCCTCCTCCCCTAACAAAACCCGAGACCAATCTCCCGTTTGAAATCATATCTATCATCGACAATTGTTCGGCCAACCAAAGAGGGTCATCCCAAATCGGCAAAACATTACCTAAAATGATAATCTTTGCTTTATTAGTAATTCGCGCTAGGATAGATGCCCCTACGTTTGTCACGCCCTGCATACAAAACGGGGTGCTGTGATGCTCGTTTAACATTAGCGCATCGAAACCCATTTCTTCAGCGTAAACTTTTTCATCAAGGTATCGATTGTAGAGTTGCGAACCAACCTGCGGATTATAATGTGCATTGCTAATGCTCAGATCAGTCGACTGAGTGCCCATAAGACCCGATTGATCATCTTGCCATGGTTGTTCCGTAAAATGGCCTATCAGCATACGAACTCCTTCTCCAATCCTCGTACTCCAACTACCGGCAGTGTAGCACCACGCTCGGAAGATTGTCTATCACAACCTATAATAGCGTAAGCACGAATATTGATTATTAAGACGTCAAGAATCCCTTAACCAAACCAATAAATTCGTCTGTTTTCTCTATTTCAGGCCTATGCCCACATTGATTAATAATATCTAACGAGGAGCCGGGTATAGATTTATGATAAATTTCACCCGCACTGACCGGAACGATAGGGTCTTCTCGTCCCCATATAATCTTAGTCGGCAACCTTTTTAACCGAGGCAACAATTGCGGTAACGCAGGATAATGCATATAAGGACGCCAACTTACCCTACACGCACTTTCTTTGGCGCTTTCCCAAAGCTCTAATTGCTCAGGAGAAGGCTCATCAGGGCATACTTCTTTAAATTCTGGAACAGCGGAAGCGTCCAACACACTATTTTCGATATATGATTTCGCTACTACCTGGAAAATGTCATAGATTTCCCCTTCAGAAGGACGTACTCCAGCAGCTCCGACGAGCACCAGTCGCTTGAATTGCTGAGGACACCTAACAGCCATTTCTGCTGCGAGCCATCCCCCAAGAGAAAAACCAACAACGTCTACATTCTCTAACTTCAAATCATCTAGGGCGCCAAGAAACCAGTTGGCTAGGTCGTGCATGCTCATCATCCAGTCTAGCTCTGCGGATTCGCCGAACCCAGGAAGCATTGGAATAACTAAGGTCCTGTCCTTAGCAAGTTCCTGATGATATCTCAGCCAGCCAGGATGGCCCATTTCGTCGTGAATGATTAGTAATGGATCACCGGTGCCACCTTTAAATACTTGCAGTTGGCTCCCAGCAACGTCCACCATTTCTTCCGTCCAGGATTGTGATGCAGTGGTCATATCACTATTTCCTTCCTTCGTTGCTTGTTGTTAAGTCACCTGATTGTGAAATCCAGCACAGCCCTTGTCAAGCTCACGCAAAATCTAAGTCACCAGTTTAATGATCATGCACAGTCAGGATGAATTTTCTGTTTGGACGGTAGGATGACATGAACACTAAGTCGGCTCGATCTAATATTTCCATTGATGCGACTTGGCCAATCAGGGGAGCTAAAGTTACGCCACTATGAGTTAAACTTATATATACATTAGATGATTCCTGGGTCCACCCGATGACCGGATAACTATCCAGTGGCATAGGTCGATAGCCAACCGGTTCTGCGATAGCCTCAGTGCCCGCTAACTCAGGGAAATAATGAGTAGCCCTACCTAGTAATTCAGTAGCATGCTGCGGGGAATCGTCCAGAGCCATACTCTCTTGGCTACCTTCTCCAATCATGAATGACCCATCCATAAGCTGGCGGATATGCACTTGACGCTCACGTTGATTAATCGGGGGCATATATACTACTGGGACATTACTTAGCAATGCGGGCCTAGCGTCAGTCCTGACCACTACTCCCGGACTTTCCTGCTGCGGGACGTCGGCTCCGATCATTGCGGCTAAACGAGAACTATCAACCCCAGCCGCAATTACCACCACATCGCACTCCAGGTCGCCATTAGTAGTAACAACCTTATTCACTTTACCTTGGGTATCTCTGCCGAAGCTAAGTACCTCGGTGTTAATTAGAACAGTTCCTCCCAAATCAGACACCTTCTGAACACAGGCTCCTACAACTCTAGGAGGCTCAACGTGCCCTTCAATCTCACTGTATTCAGCTACAGACACAGGGCCCGGGTCTAATCCCGGAACCATTGCACATAGGCTATCTGAAGAAATTTCTCTGATAGGATATCCCCAATCCTGTAGAAGCTTGGTTCTCTGGCGTAACTCCTCAGCTCTGTGAGTTTCGGCTTCCCAACTAACCTTTCCACCCCATCGTAAACCAACGTCTGTATTTAGCTTTTGAGCAAATCTTTCCCACATCTCCAAGGATCGTCTGTTTAGATCATGATATTCAAACGGAGACTTTGGACCAGCGTTTATCCAGGCAAAAGAATGACTAGAAGCTCCAGAACCAGGCTTATTCTTGTCTATCAATGTTACATCTGCGCCTCTTGCTGCCAGATGATAACCTATGCTGGCACCTACTATCCCTGCACCAATAACAACTGCTTTCATAGTCTATTCCTTATTTCCATCTGCTATATCTGAACAATAACTTATTGTTGATACAGATACAACAACAGCGCTTGTCCCTTATGGACAGGCGCTGTTGTACAAAATCTACCGCAGATATTATTTAAGCTGATACTGTAGCTATGAGTTCCTTCGTGCCAGGTATTCGATCACGATTATGCCAGATAACATCTAGCTCGCCTTTGGACTGCATCCGAGCAAGTTCCTTGCTACAGTTATGGTAGGAATACCCTCCTCTAGCGTCATGGTCGTTATGCGCACGACACCACTCCACTACAGATCCCCACCAGACATCATTAACCGTTACTGGTTTACCTGTCTTACGCACCGACTTAGTTGCTGTTGAGACAGTTTTCGGATCTTCAGTCCGAATCTGAGTTAATTCTTTAAGATCTGCTGAAACATCAGTTGATTCCGGCACCTGCAATCCGCAATACGGACAACGTTCTCCAGCGACGTATAATTGAAGGAATTCAGTGTCTTCATTCCATCGCCAGTGAGTTACTGGCGGACACTTATCACACTCATAACAACACCCCAGTGCGTCAGAGTCCATTCGGCTTAATTTCGTCCCACAAAAGTAACAATGCGCTCCACGTTTCATATCACCTACCACCTCATCATCAGATTCTAAATACGGATATATCGAATAGACTAGGTCTGGATCTTCTTCACGTTGATCATAAAAATCACTAGCCACCGCGGGTTTATTTGGAGGAGTATAAAATTCTATAAAATCCTCGACCTGTTTATCCCACGGATCATCCACATCAGCTACCAAGCAGCCGTTTAAGTAGATCTCTTGCTCTATTTGAGTTCCTTTAGACTTTTTGTAAGCACTTAACCGTCTTTCCACCCATTGTTCAGCCAGTTTACGGAGCTGCTGTGCGTTCATGCGGTAGTATGCAGCTTTGCTATGATTCCCTTGGCGAAGTATTGACCACACATCGGCAGGAATCGTTAATTTTAAAGATCCGCCTGCCCCTTTCAAAGCATCGACCGGAAAATCCACCTGAACAGTCCAACCATCCAGTCCTTCCTCATAGAGAGTCCATCCGCCCGTCTGCTTGATTACTTTTTTAGGATCTTCCTGCATACCCTCGCCCTATCACCCCTTTTGACCCTTTATATCAACCTTCCCTGATCACTAGTTAACTCTTCGACATTAACATTAAGAGCCTGAGCAAGTTTTCTGATAGTACTCGGGGAAGGTTTTTGCTTCCCGTTCTCTATCCGGTTTATGGTTCCTCGGCTTACGTTGCTCATTAGAGCTAATTCACTAAGAGACAGGGCTCTTCTTTCTCTAAGCATTTTCAGGTTCCCGTTAGCCACAACCACCCACCATGCTCTTGTTGTATCGATTCTATGGTCATTGTATAAGCATATCATAGTCATTGCAATAGGCAATTTAAGGTTAATGGGAAACGCAAAAATACCCCTAGATCGTAGGTATACAAGCAGAAATAACAGTAGACTAGTGGAGCGGGTGAAGAGATTCGAACTCTCGACTTTTTGCTTGGGAAGCAAACGCTCTACCCCTGAGCTACACCCGCACCAAGAAGTTGAATTATAGCACTTTTAAGCACAAAACGGATATTTTGCACTCTGGATTAACCTATCCAAAAAGCCCTAGCATTTTGGGGGAGGCCTTATCTATTATTAGTTAATTGATTCTATCAAGTGAGTAAATAATGTCGGTATTATT
>CEOQ01058877.1_pt1 | contig 35005 bp, 31 predicted proteins | sample 361351 | NCBI WGS metagenome assembly CEOQ01 (sample SAMEA2619907, study PRJEB7988) | marine metagenome | biome: marine biome (ENVO:00000447); feature: deep chlorophyll maximum layer (ENVO:xxxxxxxx); material: "saline water (ENVO:00002010), including plankton (ENVO:xxxxxxxx)" | depth 60 m | reverse complement strand
GACATTAAGCTTCATCTTATTAATGATGACATTTAGATCGATAGTCATACCTATTAAAGCTGTTCTAATGAATTTACTTTCTGTTGGTGTGGCTTATGGATTACTTGTTTTGGTATTTCAAAAAGGAATTGGAAATGAAATCTTTGGTTTTCAACAAACCGATATTATTGAGGCCTGGATTCCTTTATTTTTGTTTTGTGTTGTTTTTGGTTTGTCGATGGATTATCACGTATTCTTACTGAGCAGAGTAAAAGAATTCTATAATAAAACAAAAGATAACACACTTGCAGTTTCATATGGCCTAAGTTCTACAGCTACTATAATCACAGGAGCAGGGTTGATAATGGTCGCTGTTTTTGGTGGCTTTGCTTTGGGAGAAATGTTGATGATGCAACAAATTGGATTTGGACTATTGGTTGCCATATTGTTAGATTCAACTATTATACGTATTATTTTAGTTCCTGCTAGTATGAAACTTTTGGGTGAATACAATTGGTATATGCCAAAATGGTTAGAATGGTTACCCACTGTGAAATTTGAAGCTGAAAATTAATATTTTTTCAATTTTTACTATTAAAGCTAAATAACATCGTTGAAATAGTAGTATTTCAACGATGTTTTTTTTATATTAATCAAGTATGAAAATCAGATATTTAAATTTTAGTTTAAATTGTTATGAATTATCAGAATGCAGGTATGCTATCTCCATATAAAGTATTAGATATGACGCAAGGTGCATGTAGTTTATCTGGCAAAATTTTTGCTGACTTAGGTGCTAACGTGATAAAAATTGAATCTCCTAATGGTGATTTAAGTCGCTTTAGAGGTCCATTTATTAATGATAAACCTCATATTGATAGCAGTTATGAATGGCATTATTTAAATGCTAATAAACGAGGAATCACTCTAGATTTAGAAAAAAATAAAGATTTAGAAATATTTAAAAAGTTAATTATTGATACAGATTTTTTATTTGATTCATTTGATCCAGGATATTTGAAATCCAAAGGATTGAGTTATCAAGATTTGAAAAAAATAAATCCTAAATTGATCATGACGTCAATCACCCCTTTTGGCCAAGATGGCCCTTACATGAATTATTTAGGGCCTGATTTAGTAGTCTGGTCTCTTGGAGGATATATGTGGATGTGTGGAGATCCTGAACGAGCACCTGTTCGAATTAGTATAACTCCCCAATCTTATTATCATGCATCAGCATCAGCAGCATCAGCAGCATTAATTGCTTTATACAAAAGAAACCAAAATGAAGTGGGAGATTTTATAGATCAATCTGTACAACATACTGGTCCTTGGTTTTTGACTCATACGTATCAATGGTATGAATATGAAGATGTTATCTTGAAGAGAGAAGGTGGATGGAGACAATTTGGCACTACAAGAACTCGAACCCTTTACCCATGTAAAGATGGATATGTGGTATTTATGAGTTTTGGTGGACGTTTGGGGGAAAGCGTACAACAAGGTGTAATTGGATGGATGGAAAAAGAAGGAGAGATTCCTGATTATCTCAAAGATTTTGATTGGTCGACTTTTGATGCTTTAAATACACCTGAAAAGGATAGAGAGAAAGTGTTTGGGGCCATTGGAGAATTTTTAAAAACCAAAACTAAATCTGAATTACTTGAAGCAGCAGTTAGAGAGAGATATACGATGGCACCAGTAAATCATTTAGGAGATGTAGTAGAAAATCCACAATTAAATTCAAGGCAATTTTGGCATAGTAACTTTAATAAGAATCTAGATAGAGCACTTAAGTATCCAGGAGCTCCATTTTTATCATCAGAATTTGAAATGAAATATTATCGAAGTGCTCCATCCTTAGGTGAGCACAATGATGAAATAAAAGCAAAATTATAGGAAAGTTATGAATAAGAATAAACCGCTTGAAGGTATTAAAATACTGGATTTTACAACCATTGTAATGGGGCCAGCTTCAACACGGATATTATCTGATTGCGGAGCACAAGTCATAAAAATTGAATCTTCCAGTCGTTCAGACACATTAAGATCAGCCACCCCCTATAAAGGAGAAGATCCCAGTCCAAACCGAAGTGGTTATTTTGCAATGTATAATGCTGGTAAACTTTCACTCCCTATTAATATGAGGAATCCAGAAAGTGTAAATTTTGTTAAAGAATACCTTGTTCCTTGGGCAGATATAGTAGTGACTGCTTTTACCCCAAGAGTTTTGCCTATGTGGGGTATGACATACGATGACTTAGCTACAATTAAACCTGAACTAATAATGTTAAGTGCCTGTCTAATGGGTAACACAGGACCATATGCAGATTTACGGGGTACTGGTCAGTTAGCTGCTGCGTTATCTGGTTGGTATGAAAATACCGGCTGGCCAGATAAAGATCCTGTTGGGCCTTATTCTGCATATGCTGATTTTGTTTCATGGAATTATTTTATAGTTGCAGTTATGGCAGCCTTGGATTATAGAGATCGTACAGGGAAAGGACAATATATTGACCAATCAATGTTTGAAAGTACGCTCCAGTTTGCCGGTCCTCAATTAATGTATTATTTGAATGAAGGGAAATTAACTACACGTATGGGGAATCAAGATGTTGATTATTGTCCTCATAATACATATCCATGTAGTGGAGATGATAGTTGGTGTTCAATAGTTATTGAAAATAATCAACAATGGTCAGTATTTTGTAATCTGATGGGAAGAAATGATATTAAAGATGATCCAAAATTTAATACTTTTGAAAATCGAAAAAATAATGAACTAGAATTGGATGAAATTATAAGTGAATGGACAAAGAATCAGGATTCATTTAGATTGATGCATTTGTTGCAACAAAATGGAATTCCTGCAGGTGTTGTTCAAAATGCTTCTGATTTGTTTCGTGATCCACAATTAAGACATCGTAATCATTTTGTTGTAAGAGCTCATCAAGATATGGGATATCATCATATTTTGACTCCCAGTTTTATCTATGAAAATAGTGATAGATTCCCAGACACTGCGGCACCTTTATTAGGAGAACATTTAGAATATATTTGCAAAGATATATTAGACATACCAGATGAACTTTTTGCTGAATTAATTTCAAAAGGCATATTAGAATAAACTATAAGGAGACATATGAGACTTGGAATATTAGCCCAATTTGGCGGAGTTAGGAATGAAACATCTGCTCAAGACTGGAAGCTGGGTATAGATAAAATCAAATTAGCTGAGAGTTTGGGGGTTGAATGTGTAATGGTCTCCGAGGCTTGGGGTTTATCTGCAATACCTTGGATGAGTCTAATAGCAACACAAACTAACTCAATTCAAATAGGATCTTGTATATTGAATTCTTTTTCACGAAGCCCAGCTGCATTGGCGCAAGAATTTGCCTCACTAGATGTACTTTCAAATGGAAGAATGATCTTCGGTTTAGGTGCTTCAGGAGCAAATGTTATAGAACATTTTCATGGTATTGATTACCAAAAACCATTGAGAAGAATGAGGGAATATATAGATATATTCAAAATTCTCATTTCAGGAGAGAAATTATTTTATGATGGTGAAATTTACAAATTAGAACGTGGGTTTCGGTTAGAATATGATCGCCCAAGAAATTATATTCCAATTTATATTGCGTCATTAACCCCAAAATCCATAAAACAATCCGGAGAAATAGCTGACGGGATATTTCCTATCCATTGGCCCAAAGAACAGTTTTCATCATTAAGGACAGGGTTGCAAGAAGGTGCTGATTTAGTGGATTCAAGTAAAAGTTTAACTATTGCTCCTCAAACGAGACTTGTTGTTCTAAATGGAGATGATGATGAATCTAAATGGCTTCAATCAAAACAATTAGTCCACTACTATATTAATAGAATGGGTACATTTTATTGGGAAGCTTTGATTCGTAATGGATTTGAAGAAGAGGTACAATCTTCTAGGGAAGCTTGGGAAGCTCGAGATGTTGATAAATCTATAAATGCAATAACAAATGAAATGATTGAATCAATGCAAGTAATTGGAACGATTGAAGAAATAAGAGATAAATTTATCGAGCGATCTAATCTTGGTGCAGATCTGCAATTAATTCAAATGCCTGCTGGAGATTTAGAATATACTGAAAAGATATTAAAAACCCTACTTAATTAGTTTCTATTCTTATCTCACGTTGTCTCATTAGCTACAGATATGTATAATATTACTGGAGTTATATATATGGAAAAATCAGTTAGGATTAAAGTCCCAGCAACCACAGCAAATATAGGCCCAGGATTTGATTGCCTTGGTATGGCACTTGATATTTGGAATTATGTTGAATTTACTATAACAGATGAAAAAAAAGACCAAGTAATAATTACTGGCCAAGGTCAAGATGTTTTAAATACGGGTAGCGATAATCTTATTATTGCTTCAGCCCATAAATATTTTTCATATTTTGACATAAAACCACCTAGATTACTAATTAACTGTGAAAATAATATTCCTGTTTCTAGAGGATTAGGTAGTAGTTCTAGTGCTATTATTGCTGGTTTATTAGGGGCTGTTAACATATGTGAACATTCGATTGATTACGATTTAATTCTTAAATTAGCAAATGAAATCGAAGGTCATGCCGATAATGTAGCAGCAGCTTTATATGGCGGTTGTATATTAGTCATAAATGATAATAGCGGAAACTTAATTCATCAAAACATTGCCATACCTGAAGATTTACGTTGTGTTTTGTATATCCCTGGTTTTTCTATGGCAACTGATGAGGCCAGAAATCTATTAAAAGATACAGTGTCTAGAATGGATGCAGTTTATAATATTTCAAGACTTGGTTTGCTGATAAATGCCTTAAATACGAGTGATTTCAAGTTACTGAGTGTGGCGATGCAAGATGCACTGCATCAACCTTCACGTAAAGCAGTTTTTAGAGGTATGGACATTGTGATTAAATCTGCTATGGATGGAGGAGCTCTTGGAGCTTGCCTCTCAGGGGCAGGCCCAACCATTTTGGCATTTACTAATGGGCGTGAAATAACTGTTACTTATGAAATGAGAGACGCTGGGGACAAATTACAATTAAATGGTGATGCAATAGTCTCTGCCCCATCTATACTTGGGGCACAAAGGTATTAAAATGAGCATAGTAGTACATAAATATGGTGGCAGTTCGGTAGCAGATGCTAATAAAATTAGTAATGTGGCTCATCGAATTGTGGAAAGTTATAAACAAGGATTTCAAGTTGTAGCGGTTGTTTCTGCAATGGGTAAAACTACTGACGATTTAATTAATTTAGCAAATTCATTAAATACAGACCCGTCTCCAAGAGAAATGGATTTATTAATGTCTACTGGAGAAATAGTCTCCTGTTCATTGGTTTCTATGGCTGTTTCATCATTAGGATTCAAAAGTATTGCTCTAACGGGTGAACAAGCTGGCGTTAGAACAGATCAGCTTCATACAAAAGCAAGAATAAATAAAATGGTTCCTGCAAGAATAAACAAAGAACTTGATGAAGGTAAAATTGTTGTTGTTGCTGGATTTCAGGGAGTTAATGAAGATAATGAAGTGACTACTTTAGGACGAGGTGCTTCGGACTTGTCTGCTGTAGCATTAGCAATTGGTTTAAATGCAGATCGTTGTGAAATATATACAGATGTAGAAGGTATATTTGACGCAGACCCCAATATCGTTAAAAATGCGCAACTATTACCTTACATTAGTTTTGAAGAGATGCTCGAAATGGCAAATTATGGTGCAAAAATGCAACCTCGATCAATAGAATTAGCCGCTGCTTTTAATATGCCAATATTTGTAAAATCGAGTTTTAAAGATGGTCAAGGTACCATTATTGGTGGAGAGAATACTATGGAAAATGATAATCGAGTTAACGCTGTAACAGTTGATAAAAATGTCGCAAAAATTACAATTTTATCTGTCCCAGATAAACCAGGGGTGGCTGTATCTATTTTTAAACCTCTTTCTGAAAAAGGTATTAGTGTTGATACTATAGTGCAGAATGCAGGTTCTAATAATATTACCGATTTGACATTCACAGTTGCTCGTTCGGATTTAAATTCTGCAATAGAAATAATAAAGGATTTAATAGACTCTATTGGTGCAAAAGGCTTTGAAACGAATTCGAATTTAGTTAAAATCAGTGTTATTGGAACTGGTATGCAAAACAATCCTGGATATGCGACAAGTATGTTTGGAGCATTGGCAGACAATGGTGTCAATATAGAACTCATTACTACTTCGGAGATTCGCATAACTTGTATTATAGATGAAAATCAAATAGAAACTGCAGCAAATGCTTTACACTCGGTTTTCGGATTAAGTAAATAAAATGGCCTTATCAAATTTATCAATTGTCATTCCGGTTTATAACGAACAGGAGAGAATTTCTGCGTCCCTAGATACTATTCTTGAATACCTAGCAAATTCAGATTTTCATTGCGAAATACTTATTGGAGACGATGGTAGTGATGATAATACGGTGGATGTTGTTAATAAATATGTTGAAAAACATTCAAATATACATTTGTTTCAATATTCTCATAGAGGAAAAGGCGCAGTAATTAAAGATACTATCATGATGGCAAATGATGCGTATTGTTTTATATGTGATGCAGATTTATCAATGCCAATTACTCAATTAGATCGGTTTCTATTAGATTTGGATGAAAATGATCATATATTATACGGTACCAGGGAAAGTGTATTCTCTAGTAGAATTGGAGAACCCTATTTTAGATATGTTTTAGGAAGGGTTTTTAATTTTCTCACAAAATTATTATTACAAATCAACATCAAAGATACTCAATGTGGTTTCAAAATGTTTAATATGAGTGTCTGCAGGGATATTTTTGAACAACAAACTATGAATGGATTTATATTTGATGTTGAATTATTCTTCTTGGCCCGAAAAAAACAACTCAATACTAAAGAAATACCTATAGATTGGTATTATTATGGAGACAGTAAAGTGAGACCTTCAATAGATTCATTCAAAATGTTTATAGACATTATTAGGATCAGACTAAATAGCTTTTTCGGTCGTTATAAATAAAATTCTAAGGATGGCAAACAATGGAATTATGGTTATGGTGTATGAGTTGCAACTATGCATCTCCAATAAATCTACCGGATAAATTAACTGAGGGTAAAAACATTGAGGAAATTACTTTGCCGTACCTTTCAGATGAATCAATTAGGAAAAAATTAATTCCATTTGATAATGATAGGTTTATGAAGATAAAAAGTATAAGTAATATATATGCAGAAATGCAATATGAACAATATATTGAATTGATGAAAGATACTGCAAAACGATTATGTTGTTTTTATTGCGGAGTGTCATTTCAATCACTTGAAAGTTGGCATTATATTAGAAGTATTAATGAACCATCTTCTATGCATGTTTTACCTGAGATAGGTGTAAAATATGATTTGTGGGATCTAAATCCGTTTGGTGGGGATGCTGACGCTGGAAATTTTGAATAAACAAAGGAGATAATATGGCTAATTCTGAATTCGGGAAAATAGATGTTGAAATTATATATTGTGTTAGTTGAGGGTACTTCCCAGTAGCCACGTGGATGGCTGCAGAGTTTTTATCTAGTCATAACCCTGGTGATATAGCAATCACAATAACACCTGCGGATAAAGGTCGGCTTGAAGTGTATATACAAAAAGAAAAAGTTTATGATTGTAAGGATGAAAAAGCTATGCCTGATTATAATAAAATCAAAGAATTGCAGATGCTTGTAATCGAAAAATTATTTGAAGTCTAAATATCTAAGGTAATTAATATATGAAAAAAAATGTGTTGGTTTTTGGTGTTTCAGATTCTGAAACACCAAAATATTTAGAAAAAGTTTCTGAAACTATTGACCTGACAATAATCACTAATGATTCTATTTCTCAAAATCTATCAAAAAATGAAACTGTTTTCTCAGGAATGCTTTTACTCGATGATACAAGTAAAGTAGATAATTACAATTGCATATACACTAACTCCTATCACTTTACAGAATTACAGTCTCAATTAAATACTATTTTAAATAATAACCGGCCAGTTTTAGCTATTGGCCAAGGCATGTATTTCTTAAATGATTTATTTAATAAAAATGCCAAACAAATTTATGATGAAATTAAAACTTCAGATGATTTATTAGATATATTTATTTCTCCAGGATCAAAAACTGCTGCAATAATTGGTTCTGGTGGGTTTTTTAAAATACCTAATTCACTACCTCAGTCGATGAAAGAATTCCAACGATCTAAAGATTTAATTACTTCTGTTTACGAATTAGGTACTGGTTATGTCCATGGAATTGAAAGTACTTTACACGATTGGGTTTTAGGTTACCAATTTAATCCATTTATTGACGGTCCTTCTATAGTACGGGCATTAATTGATGGATTTATTGAACGAGCAGTACAATAATCGTTGTTTTGCCCCCCCATATATGGTAGAATTTGTTTGCTAGATACATATTATTGTGCTTTATTGTAGGGGCAAAATGACAACAAATGAGATTATAAAACCTGTAAGAATAGTAGATGAAATGCGTAGTTCCTATATTGACTACGCCATGTCTGTAATAGTTGCTAGAGCCTTACCTGATGTAAGAGATGGATTAAAACCTGTTCATCGAAGAATTTTGTATTCTATGGATGAATTGAATATGCGTCCTGGAAGTTCATACAAAAAAAGTGCAAGATTGGTTGGAGAAGTATTAGGTAAGTATCATCCTCACGGTGATACTTCAGTTTATGATGCAATGGTCAGATTAGCTCAAGATTTTTCAATGCGATATCCACTTGTAGATGGACAAGGAAACTTTGGAAGTATTGATGATGATCCACCAGCAGCTATGCGTTACACAGAAGCAAAATTGGCAAGTATAGCTATGGAAATGCTAGGAGATATTGACCGAGGAACTGTGGATTTTGTACCAAATTTTGATGATTCTTTATCCGAACCAGTTGTATTACCTTCACGTATCCCAAATCTTATAGTCAATGGTTCTACAGGAATTGCTGTAGGAATGACGACCAACATTCCACCTCATAATTTGTCAGAAATTTGTGACGGTATTATTCATCTTATTAGTAACCCTAAAGCTGATGTAGAGGAACTAATGGAATACGTTAAAGGTCCCGATTTCCCGACCGGGGCTTTAATTATGGGAACTACTGGTATTCGCGAAGCATTTGAGACAGGTCGTGGCAGAGTTGTAATAAGATCAAATATAGATATAGAGGAATTGGGTAGAAATGGGAGATACCAATTTGTTATAACTGATATTCCTTACATGACCAATAAGGCAAATCTTGTTCAGAAAATTGCTACACTTTCAAAAGAGAAAAAAATTGAAGGCATCTCAGAAATTCGTGACGAATCGGATCGAAAAGGAATGAGAATTGTAATTGAATTAAGAAGAGATGCACAAGCTCAAGTAGTAAAAAATATTTTATATAAACAAACAGCTTTACAAACATCTTTACATTACAACATGTTAGCTTTGGTCGACGGACAACCTCAAACACTTTCTTTGAAATCAGTTTTGCAACATTATATTGATTTTAGAGAAGAAATTGTAAGACGTAGAACACAATTTGAAATTGATAAAGCGAATGCTAGGATACATATCCTCGAAGGTTTAAAAACAGCGTTAGATAATTTAGATGAAATCATTGATTTAATAAGAAACTCAGATGACACAGACGCTGCGCGTCAGGCTTTGATTGCAGGTTATAACCTTGACGAGATTCAGGCAAATGCAATTCTAGATATGCAACTTAGAAGATTTGCAGCTCTCGAAAGAAAAAGAATTGAAGATGAATATGACACCCTAGTTAAAGCTGTTGCTGAGTATCTAGCATTACTCGCAGATAGAAAGAAGATACTAAAAGTCATTGAGACTGAAACAAAAGAACTAAAGAAAAAGTTTGGAGATGATCGCAAAACAGAGATAAGTCTTGAAGAAATATCCGGATTCAATTTGGAAGATCAAATACCTCACCAAGAAACCATAATAACCTTAAGTAATCGGGGCTATATCAAATCTATACCTGCAACAACATTTAGAAGGCAGCATCGCGGAGGCAAAGGAGTTAAGGGGCAAACAACAAGGGAAGATGATTGGTTAAAAGATCTAGTTGTCTGTGATAATCACGACACATTATTATTTTTTACTGATAGAGGAAGAGTTTATAAAAATAAGGTGTATCAAATCAATACAGATACTTCCAGAACAACTCGTGGAACCCCATTAGTTCAATATTTGAACTTAAAGCCAGATGAAAAAGTTCAAACTATACTTGCTGTTGAATCTTTAGAAGAAGAAGAAAAAGATTTATTATTTGCTACAAAATTGGGCGAAATCAAAAGAATGGACTTAAAGCGAATAGTTAACATAAGAGCCAACGGAATAAATTCAATGGATTTAGAAGATGGTGACGATTTGATCTCTGTTAGATTAGCAGATAGAGGTGCTGATGTGTTGATGGTTTCTCAACAGGGTGTTTCTATAAGATTTGACTCTACAGAAGTAAGATCCAGCTCAAGAATTTCAGGTGGTGTCCGAGGTATGCGTTTAAGAGATAGTGACTATGTTGTAGCAATGGATATTGTGGATCCTGATGGGCAACTTCTGGTTATAAGTGAAAGAGGAGTAGGTAAACCAACATCACTAAACGACTATCGTACAGCTCATAGAGGAGGGTATGGAGTTGCTACTTTTAGGATTACTAGTAAGAGTGGTCCAGTAGCTACAGCGAGAGTGGTGAAAGAAGCTGAAGATATTTTGATTATATCTGAGCAAGGTCAAGTAACTAGGACTAGTTTAGCTGAATTAAGAATATTAAGTAGAAGAACCCAAGGGGTTAGTATTGTTAATATGGAAACAAATGATAAAACAGTGTCAATTGCTTCTATGGACCCTATTCTAAGAAATGCTAGAGATACACAACCTAAGGCTGCTAAAGGAAAAGAAGCAGCTCTGGAAACGACTCTACAAAATAGTGGGATTGATGAAGATGGTGAAATTTATAATAATGACTCATCTGCTGAAAATACAGAAGAATAATTTAAAAATCTACATGTATAGTCCACCATTAATATGAATTTGTGTTCCTGTAATATAAGACCCTTTTAGAATCAAATAACTAACCATTTCCGAAATATCTTCAGGTTCTCCAAACTTTTTTAGCGGTATAGATGATAAAATTCCTTCTTTCAATTGTTCTGGAATCCTGTCGGTCATATCAGTTTTTATCCACCCTGGACATATAGAATTAACTGTTATATTGTAACGAGCTAATTCAAGTGCTAAACCTCTTGTAAATGCGAGAACCCCTCCCTTGCTTGCAGAATAATTAGCTAAACCTATATTGCCAATTTGCCCCAAAAGAGATGCGATATTAATAATTGTACCTTTTTTATTTTCAATCATTTGTGGAATTACTGATTGACTACAATAAAAAACACTATTTAGATTGGTATTAATTACTTCTTCCCATTCATCTAAAGACATATTTCGAACAGTACGTTCTCGAGAAATACCAGCATTATTTATTAGTATGTTAATATTCCCCATTTGTTTTTGTATTGTGTTCATCATTTCATTTACAGCAGAATTATTCCCGACATTGCATTGATATATTTCTGCTTTACCATTGTTATTAGTAATTTCATTTTTCACTAGTAGTGCTGCTTGTTTACTATTGTTGTAATTTATAGCTATATCTGCTCCTAATTCAGCTAAGTCTTTCGCTATTTGTTTACCTATTCCCCTAGACCCTCCAGTTACTAAAGCCACCTGGCCAGACAATGGTTTTATTGTATTTTGCATAGTTACCTCTTATTTTAAACATTATAAATTCACATAGTACTTTTATTAACTTGTTTAATTATTATTCATACATAGAAAATTTCAATAGAAAATAGTATAATTTATTTAGAAAAAAATACTTTTTAATTATTATTTATTTCCGGATAACAAAATTGGAAACATCTCAAATTTCAGCATTTATTGCAGTCGTTGAGCATCAAAGCTTTACAAAAGCGGCTGAAATATTAGACCTTACTCAGCCATCACTAAGTGCTAGGATTATATCACTTGAAAAAGAGATGAATGAGCAACTTTTCCAAAGAACAGGAAGGGGTGTTCGCCTTACTGATGCCGGTAAGGCTTTAGTTCCTTATGCTGAGAGGATTTTACAGTTTATATCTGATGGTAAAGAAGCTGTGCTTGGGGTACATAGTAATTCAGTTGGCAAAATAAGAATTGGTTCGGCAAGAGCTATATGTGCATATGTACTACCTAGCATTGTAGAAAAATTTCGGGAATTATACCCCGGAGTTGATGTTACAATTAAAACAGGTAGATCCTCAGATATAGTCGACATGGTACTTGAGGACGAAGTGGAAATTGGATTAACTCGTTCAATATATCATCCTGATTTACAAGTTAGACACCTTTATGATGAACAAATAGTCTTAGTAACTGATCCATCTCATAAATTTGCACTCGAAGGACAAGCTAGTATATATGATGTAGCATCCCAACCTCTAATACTTTATGACAAAGGTTCTAGTTATTTTGTATTAATAAACAGAGTAGTACGAGAGGCTGGAATTGCGCCTAATGTTACTATGGATTTAGATAGCATAGAAGCGACAAAGAAAATGATAGAAAGAGGATTGGGTGTTTCATTTTTACCCAGACATTCTGTAGAGCAAGAACTGCTAATTGGTACTTTAAAGGAAATAGAAATAATCGAAGATTATAATGTTGTTTTGCCTACTTCTGCAATTGTACGGAACTCTATTAATAGAAGTTTAGTTGTAGAGTCATTTTTAGAACTTTTATATAGTTTATACCCAGAATCTTTAGATAATTAACATTGCATCACCAAAAGAATAAAAGCGATATTTTTCTTTGATTGCTTCATTATATGCCTCCATTATAAAATCTTTTGAAGCAAATGATGATAATAAAACGAGTAAAGTGGATTTCGGCAGATGAAAGTTTGTTAAGAGCATATCAATAACGTTGAATTTGAACCCTGGCTTTATAAATAAATCAGTCCAGCCTGATCCGGAATTTATATTAGTGGAACTTTTATCTTTTCTTGTCAAATAGGCACTCTCTAAAGTTCTAGTTACTGTTGTTCCAACTGATAATATCCTTTTATGGTTATTTTTGGCTGAGTTGATAGAATGTGCGGCAGCATCATTAATGATCCATTGTTCACTGTGCATATTATGTTCGTGGATATTATCTACACGGATTGGTTGAAATGTTCCCAATCCGATTTGTAGACTGAGTTCAACTTTTTCAATGCCTTTTAGGTTAATAGATTTTAAAATTTCATTTGAAAAATGTAATCCAGCAGTGGGTGCTGCTGCACTTAAAAGAGTATCAGTCGCATATACAGTTTGGTATCTATCTGTATTCTTTTGCTCATGATTATTTATGTATGGAGGTAATGGGATAGTTCCTAATTTTTCAATCATTGTATCATCGCTTAGATTTACTAACATTGTCCCGTCACTATTTTTAGCTACTATTTCTGCACGTAAATCTTCATCGAAAGTAACTAAAACTTCATTTTTTAGATAACGCCCTGGTTTTCCTATACATTCCCAATAGCCATCTTTGTTTTGGTTTAAAAAAAGTATTTCAACTTTTCGTTTACTTCCAACAATTTCTCCAATTAATCTGCATTTCATAACTTTAGTATTATTGAAAACAAGTACGTCATTTTTATTTAGTAAATCTGGTAATTCTTTAAATATATGATGTGAAATAGTTTGTTTTGCTCGGTCTAGGAGAAGAAGCCTGGATTCATCTCTATTATTAATTGGGGATTGTGCAATTAATTCTTCTGGCAAATTATAATCAAATTCTGAAATATCCAATATTAATTCCTATTTGTTTGCAAATCGTATGCTTTTATTGTGTTATTAAGTAGCATAGCTCTTGTCATTGGCCCTACACCACCAGGTACAGGTGTAATGTTTTTTGCTATTTTTTTAACCTTTTCAAAATCTACATCACCAATTAATCGATAACCAGATTTTTTATTAGAATCCTCAATTCTATTTATACCTACATCAATTATAGTTGAATGAGGTTTTATCATGTCTTGAGTTATTGCATTAGGTTGTCCGATAGCGGCAATTAGTATATCAGCAGATAAGGTGTATTTTTTCAAATCATGAGTGCTTGTATGGCAAAGAGTAACAGTCGCATTTCCACCGATACCTTTTTGGCTCAATAGTATAGATAATGGTCTGCCAACCAGATTGCTTCTTCCGCAAATTACTATATGTTTTCCTGCAGTTTCGATTTTGGACCGTATTAATATTTGTTGTATTCCTAAAGGTGTTGCAGGTATAAATATGGGCTTATCGATACTTAATAATCCAGCACTATTTGTTCCAATGCCGTCTACATCTTTATAAGGATTTATTGCATCGATAATTAACCTTTCATCAATATGTTTAGGAAAAGGTAGTTGTGTTAAAATTCCATGATAATTATTATCAATATTCAACTTTTTAATTAAATCCAATACTTCTTGTTCTGAGGTATTTTGATCTATTTTAAATGTACGGGTCTTAATACCTACCATTTCACAATCGCGTTCTTTACCTCTCACATATGACATAGACGCAGGGTTGTTCCCGATTAATACTACTGCTAATCCAGGAATATTATTTTGTGAATTCTTAATGGTTGTGACTTTTTCAGACACTTCGTTACGTATGTCGTTTGCTATTTTATTTCCATCTATGATATTGGCACTCATTGTATATTCTTCTTTGATATTTCTTAGAATGATTATTATTTTTAATTTTGATTTACATTATAATAACTCAAGTATTAAATTAATATTATTTTTACCTAGGTATATATGATGAGGAAGAATATTATGGCAAACTTTGATGAGCAGTTAGAAAAAATGAATATTCAATTACCAGAACTTCAGGTTCCAATAGCAAATTACGTACCCGCAATTCGAACTGGAAACCTATTGTTTTTATCTGGTTCAGGCCCCCTTCCCGATCAAGATGGTAATTTAAAATTAGGCAAATTAGGGGATAATTTGTCAGTAGAAGAAGGTTATGAATCAGCAAAAACAACTGGCATAAACCTTTTGTCTAGAATTAAAAATGAAATAGGTACATTAAATAACGTTGTTAGGATAGTAAAAATATTTTGTATGGTAAATTCCTCTCCCGATTTTACACAACAACCATTAGTTGCAAATGGTTGCTCAGACTTGTTAGTTGAAGTTTTTGGTGAATATGGCAAGCATTCTAGATCTGCTGTAGGTGTAGCAGCTTTACCAAATAATTGGCCGGTAGAAATAGAAATGATATTAGAAATAAAATAATTGTAGGATATTTATGATTGGTAATGGTATAGACATAATAGAAATTGATAGAATTCAAAATGCCTGTCTTAAATGGGGTAAACGATTCCTCAACCGAATCTATACAGAGCAAGAACAGAATTATTGCCGAGGTCGTTTCCCTCAATTAGCAGCTAGGTTTGCAGCTAAAGAAGCTATGATGAAATCCTTAGGGACAGGTAAACGAGGGCTTTTATGGGTTGAAATTGAAGTTGTTCGTGAACGCGGGAGAGCGCCGACAATATTGTTGCATGGAAATGCTTTAGCTATAGCTGAAAAGCAAAAAGTTAAAGAAATACAATTAACAATTTCACATTCTAGAAATTATGCAGTTGCTTCGACACTTGCTATAAAACATTAGAGGTGCAAATGATTCAGATATTGTCTGTTGAAGATATTAAGCAAGCAGAATTAGAATCATATTCTATGGGGGAATCATCAAATTCTTTGATAAGAAAAGCAGCTCAGTCGATTTCAAACTATATTTCTTTAGAATTTACTAACAAAACGAACAGTAATGTTGTAATCATTTCTGGAGCTGGAAATAATGGTAATGATGGTATATTGACAGGTTGTTATTTAGCCAATGATGGATATAAAGTAACAATATTTAGATATACTAATAAAAAGTCTGGATTGCCGGATTTTGTTAGATTGCAATTATCTGACTGTAAAAAAACTCAAGACATAGAATACTATGAATTTTCTGATTCGAATTTTATTATAAAACAGTTAGTTGAAAAACTAGCAACAGCTAACATAATTGTCGACTCTCTTTTAGGAGTCGGTATGAACCGACCTCTTTCTAAAGATTTATCAATATTAACAAATATAATAAATAATGCTAATTCAAATAATAATACAGTAATATCCATAGATGTTCCCACAGGAATAAATGCTGACACAGGTGAGGTTTATGAAAATAAGTTTTTAGAGAATAATAAATTAGCAATAGTCGCGGATATATTACTAACTCTTAATTATCCCAAAAAAGGATTATTCAATTTGCCCGCTATTCAATATTTTCATGATTATTTTATTTTAGAATCAGGAGTGAATTCTCGTATTGTAACAAATAAATTCTTGTTAGAAATAAATGATTTTAAAAATCTATTACCCCTTCGACAAAATTCTAGCTACAAAGGCACTTTTGGTAAATTACTTATAATTGGAAGTTCTAAAGAGTTTCCTGGTGCAGCATTTCTTGCAGGGAAATCCGCTTATCGTGCAGGAGTAGGTTTAGTTTCAATCGCTACTACTCAAAGTGCGATAACAACATACGGTTCTTATTTACCTGAATCAACTTATTGCCATTTGGATGAACAGTCAAATGGTATGATTTCATCAAGTACATCAAATTATAATGTTCTTGAAAAACAAATTTATAATTATGATTCAATCTTGATTGGTTGCGGTATGGGGAAATCACAAGAAAGTATGGAAATAATTAAATTCATAATTGATTGCCATAATAAATATAATAATCAATTTAATTTAATCATCGATGCTGATGGGATAAATAATTTAGCCGAATTAGTTAGAGCCGAGAATATAAATTTAAATAATACAATTCTAACACCACATCTCGGAGAATTAGCTAATTTAGGGCAGATAAATATAACAAATATCAATTTGAATGATAGATATAGATTATCTGAACAAGTAATCGATGAATTAACAAGTAATGATGATAACGAAAATAACACATTAGTTGCCAAAGGACCGTATACCGTAATAAAAGATAAATTTGATAAGTATTATATTTCTCCATTTGCCACGTCTCTTTTATCTATAGCAGGTAGCGGGGACGTTTTAGCTGGAGTGATAGCATCTCTTTCGGCTCAAGGGGTTAGTATCTTAAATTCCGCATTACTAGGCGTCTATTTGCATGGATTGAGTGCAACTTTGAAAAAATATGAATACGGAAGTGGAGGTTTGTTGGCTTCAGATATAGCGGATAATATTCCTTTTGCAATTAAAAAAATAAAAGATCAAAAATAACTTTTTACTTATTTACTTAAAATGTTAAAATAACTAAAAAATAACTTAATAGGAGTTTAATAAATATATGCTTTTTGCTATTGATATTGGTAATACGAATGTAACTATAGGTGTTTTTGAAAATGAAAATATCGTTACTTCATTTCGCTTAAATACTGACACTAACCGTTTTGCAGAAGAGTATTTGCTCTCAATAAATTCATTGTTATCTTTAAGAAATATAAATACTAGTGATATCGATTCTTGTGTTATTTGTAGTGTAGTACCCCCTTTAAACCCAATATTTACTCTTGTTTCTCAAAACCTTTTTTCAATAGATCCTCTAATTGTTGGTACTGGCATTAAAACTGGAATTAAAATTTTATATGACAATCCGAGAGATGTTGGTAGTGACAGGATAACAGACGCAGTAGCAGCGTTTAATATGTATGGAGGCCCAGCAATAGTAGTAGATTGTGGAACTGCTACAGTTTTTGACGCTATATCACAAAAAGGTGAATACTTAGGTGGATCAATTGCAGCAGGTGCTAGATTATCAGCTGATGCATTGTTTTCTAACACGTCTCAACTGAAAAGAGTAGAATTGTTGGCTCCAGAAAATGTTATTGGTAAATCTACTACACTTTCATTACAATCAGGCTTAGTTTTAGGGAATGTATACATGATAGAGGGAATGGTTAAAAAATTTTCAGAAGAAATGGAAGCAAATCCTATAATAATTGGTACTGGAGGCCTTTCAACTTTATTTAGCAATGTTACTGATATCTTCGATCATGTGAATGAAAATTTAACCTTAGAAGGTTTAAGGATTATCTATAATTTAAATATTTAAAGACATGCTTTATGAACGATTCGATATTAAAAGATAAAAATATAATATTAGGAGTAACAGGAAGTATATCTTGTTACAAATCTGTTGATCTGGCTAGTAAATTAATACAACTTGGTGCTAATGTATATGTGATATTATCTGATTCTGCTCAACAATTTGTTAGTGCATTAACCTTTACAAGTATCACACATTTACCGGTTATTACTAAGATGTTTGATGAAAAATCCAAATTTAGTGTAGAACATGTTGCTTTGGCAGAAATGGCTGATTTAATTCTTATAAGTCCCGCAACAGCAAATACTATAGCTAAACTTGCTCATGGATTTTCCGATGATAGTTTAACAACAACTGTTCTTGCCACTACAGCACCAGTTATTGTTGCACCTGCTATGGATGCGAATATGTATGATAATCCAATAGTTCAATCAAATATTAGCATTTTGGAAACACGTGGCTTTACTATGGCTGGACCGAATTATGGTCGAATGGCATCTGGTTTAGAAGGATGGGGGAGATTATTAGAAACTCAAGAAATTATAAGCCATATCAAATTAAAACTAGCAGAGCATGGAGATTTAGAAGGGTTTAAGATTGTTGTTAGTGCGGGTGGTACTTCTGAACCGATTGATCCAGTTAGAGTTATTTCAAATAGATCATCGGGTAAAATGGGGTATAGTATAGCAATAGCTGCTCTAGAAAGAGGAGCTGAAGTTAGTTTGGTCTCAGCATCGAAATATTTACCAGATCCTTTTGGTATTAAGGTTTCTCATGTAGAGACAGTTTCTGAAATGAGAGATTCAGTTTTATTAGAATGTAGTAATGCAGACGCTGTGATTATGGCGGCCGCTATTAGTGATTACAGAGTGAAAGAAATCGCTGATAATAAAATCAAAAAACAAAAAGATCATGATATGTATATTGAATTAGTTCAAAATGAAGATTTTCTACAAGATATTCCAGATAAGGTAAAAAAAATAGGATTTGCTGCGGAAACAGAAAATCTTGAACAAAATGCAATAAAAAAATTAAACAATAAAAATCTAGAATTTATAGTAGCTAATGATGTTACTATTGAAGGTGCAGGATTTGCTGTAGATACAAATAAAGTTTCTATCATTGATAAATCAGGAACTCTTACAGATTACCCTTTGCAATCTAAATACGAAGTTGCAAATATAATTTTGGACAAACTTAAGCAAATAATGAAATCTTAAATCGATACAAAATCAATGAATCAAACAGATAATGAATTTCCAAAATCATATGACTATAATAAAGTCGAAAAAATAATTTATTCATATTGGCAGGAAAAAAACCTTTTTTCACCAGATATGGATGATAATAAAGATCCATTTACTGTCATAATGCCCCCTCCAAATGTTACTGGAACTTTACATTATGGCCATGCATTAACTACAGCGATTGAGGACGCTTTAATTCGTTGGAATCGTATGAAAGGTAAATCGACATTATGGCTCCCAGGTAGCGACCATGCTGGGATTGCTACTCAAGTTGTTGTTGAAAAAATGCTAATGGATACTCAAGGTGTATCTAGGCATGAAATTGGTCGAGAAAAGTTTCTTGAACACGTTTGGGAATGGGTTGATAAATATGGTGGCATTATTGATGAACAATTTAACAGTTTAGGAGCTTCATGTGATTGGTCTAGAAAGTCTTTTACTTTAGATGAAGGCCCGAGCCTTGCGGTGAGAACTACCTTTGTGAATTTATATAATAAAGGTAGAATTTATCGAGGTGAAAAAATAATCAATTGGTGCCCAAGATGTCTAACCTCTCTATCTGATTTAGAAGTTAAACATTCGGAAGAAAAAGGTGATTTGTACTATATTCGCTATAAAGTTGTAGGCAGAGATGAAACATTAACTGTTGCAACTACAAGACCTGAAACTCTTTTTGGTGATACTGCTGTAGCAGTTAATCCATTTGATGAGCGTTATTCTCATTTATTAGAAAGTAAAATAATAATTCCACTAATTAACAAAGAAGTTAACATTATCTCTGACGAAGCTGTAGAACTAGGATTTGGAACCGGTGCACTGAAGGTGACTCCTGCGCATGACATTAACGACTTTGAAATAGGTTTAAGACATAAATTAGATACAATAAATGTTATGAATCCAGATGGGACATTAAATCAGTTTTCTGGGAAATATGAAGGTAAAGACAGAATGGTTGTAAGAAAGGAATCAGTAGCTGAACTTGAATCACTAAATCTACTTGATAAAATTGAATCAATCGTACATTCCATTGGTCGTTGCGATAGATGTGACACAATTGTTGAGCCTTTGATCAGTAAACAGTGGTTTCTTGAAATGAAACCATTAGCAGAACCTGCAATTAAAGCTGTAAATAATGGAGATATACGAATAATACCCGAACGTTTCACAAAAATATATCTTAACTGGATGAATAACATAAGGGATTGGTGTATAAGTAGGCAGTTATGGTGGGGACATAGAATTCCAGTTTGGTATTGTAATCTTTGTGATAATATGACTGTATCAATTAGTGCCCCTGAAGCTTGCTCTAGCTGCAAGTCAACAGATATATATCAAGATTCTGATGTATTAGACACATGGTTTAGTTCTGGTTTATGGACTCATTCAACTTTGGGATGGCCTAATAATACTAAAGATTTGAATAAATTTTACCCCACTAGTGTTATGGAGACAGGGTATGATATTTTGTTTTTCTGGGTCGCTAGAATGATTGTTTTTGGTATAGAAAATATGGGCGTTTCACCTTTCCATACCATCTATTTACATGGATTGTTGAGAGACGAAACAGGGGCTAAAATGAGCAAAAGTAAAGGGAATGTACTAGATCCATTAGATGCAATTCAAAAATATGGTGCAGATGCTTTACGCTTTGCACTTACTACTGGATCTACACCTGGTAATGATGTAAGGATAAGCGAAAATAAATTAGAATCTGGTAGAAATTTCTGTAATAAAATATGGAATTCATGTCGATTTATTAATTTTTTGTACTCTAAAACTGACGGAAGTATAAATTTTGAGATTGATGAACAAAACCTTAAAATAGAGGACATATGGATTTTATCTAGGTTAAGTATATTAATACAAGATGTAAATAAATTGTTAGAAGACTACCAATTGGGAGAAGCAGAAAGAATTCTTCACGATTATATATGGAGTGATTTTTGTGATTGGTATATTGAAATGGCTAAAGTTCGCTTTGCAGAAGGTGATAAAGAGATTGTTTCGATATTAATTTATATTATGGATATTTTATTAAGACTACTACATCCATTTATGCCATTCATTACAGAAGAATTATGGCATCGCATTCACTCTATTAAATCAAAGACAAATAAAATTACTAGTATTATGATATCAGACTATCCACAATCCTCTATTGAAGTAATTGGAGATGATTCAAAAATTAATATAGTTATAGAATTAATTCGTGGAATACGCAATGTTAGGTCTGAATTTAATATACAAGGAAATGAAGATTTAAATATTTATATTGATACAACTAATTCTGATTCACTTGAAATAATTAATATAGAAAAAAGTTTCATTAAAAATACTACCAAAATCAATGATATTTTATTTACTCAAATTAGTGGCACAGATCCATCTAAATCCATAAAATTTGTTGTGTCCGACATAATTGTTACAATACCTCTCTCGGGGTTAGTTAATATGGAGAAAGAGATCGAAAGATTAAATAAGGAACTTTCAGAAGTAGATAATAATATTAATCGATTACAAAATCTTCTAAAAAGCGAAAATTTTGTAAATAAAGCTCCTGAAGAGGTGGTTGAAGCTGAACAAGACCGATTAAATTTATCCCAAGAACGACAATATCAACTTCAGGAAATTCTCAAATCAATTACTTAAATATAATTAATAACCTTTAAATTCAGGTTTTCTTTTTTCTGCAAATGCTCGAGGACCTTCTTTTGCATCTTCCGTGTATCTAGTAAGGGTACTAAGAGTATTGGCGAATTGTACTGCATTTGGTAAATCCATAGAAAGCCCGCGTATTATTGCTTCCTTTAATGATCTCACGGCTACAGGAGCTAATTGAGAGATTTGATGGGCTAATTCTATTGCCCTACTTTTTGTATTTTTTAAAGGTACAACCTCATTGACTAATCCAAATTGCATAGCTTCATTTGCATCAAAAACTTTTCCGGTTAATAACCATTCCATAGCTTTGGCATAGGAAACTTGTCTAGGTAAATTTGCAATTGCTGGCCCTGCCCCACTAAACCCTCTGAGAATTTCAGCGTAGCAAAAAGTTGATGTTTCTGAAGCAATCCTAATATCCGTAGTTTGGCATAATATGTTAACTCCATCTGCATAACAATAGCCATTAACTGCTGCAATTACTGGTTTAAAAAATGTATCTGGATATCCACTTGCTACACCTACTATATTGGTTGGTGACCAAAAATGTTGATTTACAGATTGTTCATTTCCTTTCGACATATTTACGAGGTCAGCACCTGCAGTAAATGCTTTATCTCCAGCACCAGTAAGGACTACTACACGAACTTGATTATCCAAACGAACTTTTTCGAAGGTTTCTCTTAGACAATTTCTCATTTCTTCATTAATAGCATTATGTTTTTCGGGTCTATTCATAGTGATAATTGCTACATTATTATTAATTTCTAACAAAACTGTGTCACTCATAGCCGTCTCCTTTTTTAATTGTAATTTAATCTATCAGAACGTATTATGATGTAAATACAAATTTGAGACTTTTATTATGAGAGATAATTTTGTTCTAGAAAATATGAAAAAAGGAATACCTTGCTTAGGGATTTCACTTACTTTTCCTTCTACACATATGTTAGAAATGTGTGCTTATGCTGGTTTTGATTGGGCTTTGATAGACTGTGAACATGGAAGTATGTCTAATGAATCTGTTGAATCATTAGTGATAGCTTCTGAAGCTGCAAATATAATTCCCATTGTCCGTCCTTCTACTGCGTTTAGTACAAACCTTGGCCCATTACTTGATAGAGGTGTTATGGGAGTACAGTTTCCTCACATTAGTACATTAGAAGACGCTAATAAAATTATTGAACAAACAAAATATCCACCTAAAGGCTTTAGAGGCATAGGGTCTTCGGCTCTACGTATTTCTAAGTATGACATTGGTGTTTCACGATCAGAGTATATGAAATGGGCTAATTCTAATCTACTTATATGTATTCAAATTGAGGACCAAATTGGTTTAAATAATATAGAAAAATTATCTGAAATAGATGATATAGATGTGATTTTTGTAGGACCTACGGACTTATCTATTTCTCTTGGATATATGGAGAGAACTGAAGAATTTGATAAATTGTTAGTTGACACTCTACAAAGTATAGTAAAACTAGGAAAAATTGCTGGTTGTGCTGGTACTCCAAGTTGGATAAATGAATACCGAAATATAGGAGTTAATTACTTATATACCCATATTCCTTCGATTATAACTACGGCTGTAAAAGATATGATAGATAAAAATAATAATAAAATTTAGATTTTTATTCTGTTTAAAAAAGTTTTAGCTCCGTTTTTTAACCAAGGATCAAATGAGGTCATTAAGAATTTAGCACCTAATTCTACATATTTCTGAACGTTGTCGTCTGTTACAAGTGTACCGGCAATTTTATTTTTATTAACAATTTTGTCTATAGCCTTATCAATTGTTGATTGAACATCAGGGTGGGAAATGTTGCCCAAGTGCCCTATACTTTGAGCAAGATCACCTGGTGCGACACTAAATACATCTATGTTGTCCACTGATAAGATTTCATCGAGATTATTTATTGCTTTAATATCTTCAATTAATACGACAACTAAGGTTTCTAGATTTGCTTTTTCAAAATAATTATCTACGCCAATTCCTTGCCTACTTACAAAGTTCCCCCTTTTACCCAAAGGTGCAAATTTTGAACCTTCTACTACGTTTAAGGCATCTTGTTTTGTATCAATATGTGGAACAACTACACCCTGTGCACCTACATCAAAGGTTCTATATATCAAGCCCTGTTCGTTGTAATTTACTCTTACTATTGAGGTCATTCCATATAAATCAGCAGCTCTGGTTAAATTTGGTATATCGCTAAAATCAATCGCCCCGTGTTCTGTTTCAATCCATATACCATCAAAACCTAATTGGCCTGCAAACTCTACCATATCAGGGCTAAATGCTACCGGTGACATCAGTACGGTGGTGATTTCGCCTTTTGCTAGTTTATTTTTTATTTTATTTGGACGTAATTCAAACATGTTACACCTCTCTGTTTTTATCAAATTCCATCAATATCCTTAAATAGTCTTTTGAATGATTTTGATAGATATCTTGTTGTAAAGATTGAACATTATTATATAACTCTTTTTCTTCATCAAAATATCCTGTGTTACCTAATGTATAGTTGTCCATTAGTTTATATATTTTATTACCATTGACCCAATACATTTGGATTGTGATATCTATTGCAGGTGGTTCGTATATTATAAAGTAGGAGTCTTTATTAATACTTTCTTGATATGATTTTTCTGGCTGGTATACTACCCATCCATGATTACCTATTGTATTTTTCAAATGTTCATAAGCTAAAAAGCTTGTTAGATTATTTTCAAATTCAAGTATATCTATATAAGAACATATATGATTTCCATTCATATTAACATCAGGATACTTCCCAAAAGTTATCATTGGATAATTTGAGAATGGTTCGTATTGTAAATATAAGTCCCGAGTTACTTCTTCTGAAATTAATTCATGAATTGTTACATTGTGTTCTTTGTGTATAGTTTTACACCACTTTGTTTGATTAGTGACAACAGAATTATTCAATAAATTAAAATCATCTTCATTATTAAAATAACTTTCGCATAAACTAGTATTAAATTTGCATAGATTGTCTTTTTTGTTTAATGAAAGATTGGAATCAACAGGAGTTGGAGTCACTGTTGGTATACTTGACAGTCCAGCATCTACATAATAATTTAAATCTTCTTCTGATGAACAGGCTATTAAAAGAAATAATAATGTTATTACTAAATGTCTCACGATATAATAAATTCCTTATTTATAATTTTGGTTTTATGGATGTCATTAAATTTTTTTAATCCTTTTGCAGTATCGCTTGCTATTCTGGAGCTATCTTTTGTGCCTATTCTTAGTTTAAATAACCAATATGTAAATTCTTTAAGTTCAGTAATTTCTCTGATATCTCTTGTTTCGCCATAATTTAGTATTTGAAATTGATTTATCAAGGCTTTTTCAGAATAACCATAAATCTTTTTATATGCATCTGATGTAAAGTTTGCGTAATTAGTTAGCCCATTAGCATATCGTTCTTTTTGTATTTCTTCTTCAACGGAATATAGAAGGCATTCTTCAATTATAATTCCATAAAAATAGTTTAAATGTCCACTATATTTATCAAAACCTATGGCTTGTTTAAATTCGTTTGAAGTATAGCCATTGGGGATAATATTGTTAAATAATAATTCATGTGCTTCCTTTGCAGGAATAAGATCTCTAGATTCATTTATTATTCTATTTGCGAGCATTTTCCAATCAAATGCTTCTTTTTGTAGAAGATATTTGTAAGTAAATTTCCCAATAATTTCTTCAGGAACTCTCCAATATTTGATAGTGTTTAGTAATTCTCTTACCCAATCATTTCCACTAATTATAGATTGTTGAAATATGTGTACCAAATCTCTATTTTCAATTTTATCTTCAGAGATATTAAACGAACTATAATTCCAAGTATTGTTATTAGTTTCCATGACACCTTTTATATTTTTTCCCACTTCCACACGGACATGGATCATTTCTACCTATACGAGAATTGCTAATAGTAGATGTATTATTCGTTGAATTTGTTATTGGTGTTTTGTTTTGAGTTTGATAGTCTCTTGAGTTTGCAATATTCGAAACATTAAATATACTATGTGAAATACCTTGGCCAATTTTTTCTATAATTGTATCAAATAAATTGCGAGATTCACGTTTATACATAACTAGTGGGTCTCTTTGACCATAGGCTTGTAATCCTATACTTTCTCTAAGGTTTTGCATTGTTGTTAAATGCTCAACCCACACTGAGTCCATAACCCTTAACATAAACCCAATTTGTAGACTTTTATGATTCTCATCTTCAATAAATTGCTCTATATAAAGTTTTTCAAAATATTCTATTGCAATATTTATATAATCTTCAGGATTGTTAATCTCTGATGAAACAAATTGATCAAATCCTGGCAAAATCCTATTAAGATCATTTATCAAAGGCTCTGTTAAGTCTATTGTATTATCATGGATATTTTCTTCATAAAATGAATCAACAATATTTTCAATTTCTTTTACAAATATTTCTTTCAAAATTTCTAATAGATTATTATCGTTGAGAATGTTCATTCTTTTATCATATATAATTGATCGCTGAATATTCATAACATCGTCATATTCAACCAAATGTTTTCTGATATCGAAATTATGTCCTTCCACTTTTATTTGAGTTTGGTTAATAGCTCTAGTTACTAAAGTGTTAGTCACAGGCTTATCATCCATACCAACTTTGTTCATTATAGTTTGTACTCTGTCCATACCAAATCTTCTCATTTGCTCATCTTGTAAAGAAACATAAAATTGTGTTGTACCTGGATCTCCTTGACGACCTGATCTACCTCTAAGCTGATTATCTATTCTTCTTGCCTCATGTCTTTCAGTTCCAATAATGTAAAGGCCACCTAATTCAATTACTTCATCATGTTCTTTTTGCCAATCAGCAGGATCACGATCTTCAGGATTGCCTCCTAAAACAATGTCAGTACCTCGTCCAGCCATGTTGGTCGACACAGTCACAGCACTCAATCTTCCAGCTTGTGCTACTATTGAAGCTTCTTTCTCATGTTGCTTAGCATTTAGTACTTGATGAGGTACTCGACGTTTTTTAAGTAAGTTACTTAGTTGTTCAGATTTTTCAATAGAAGCAGTTCCTATAAGAACAGGTCTTTTTAATTGATACAAATCATTTATTTGCTCTACTAATGCATTGAGTTTATAATTTTCATTCAAAAAAATTAAGTCGTTTAGATCTTCTCTAAGCATTGGTCGATGGGTGGGGATACTAACAGATTCTAATTTATATATTTTATAGAATTCTTCTGCTTCAGTAGCAGCTGTACCTGTCATTCCGGACAATTTTTTATACAATCTAAAATAGTTTTGTAGAGTAATACTTGCATAAGTAACACTTTCTTGTTGTATCCTTACTTGTTCTTTAGCTTCTAATGATTGATGTAATCCTTCAGAATATCTTCTACCAGGCATTAATCGTCCTGTAAATTCATCTACTATGACAACCTCGCCATTGGATACAACATAATCAACATCTTTTTGGAATATGTAGTGAGCTTTCAAGCTGTTTTCTACATAGTGTGCAAGTAAATAGTTTTCTTGAGAATACATGTTGTCTACTTTTAAAATTGTTTCAAGTTTAGTTATTCCATCTTCAGTTAGAAGAGCAGTTCGTTCTTTTTCGCCAATTTCAAAATCGTCTTCATGTTTTAGTTGTTTTACGGCAAGATTAACCTTTTTATATACATCCGTTGGTTGTTGCGATGGGCCACTGATTATTAATGGTGTTCTAGCTTCATCGATCAAGATATTATCTACTTCATCAACTATGGCGTAATTTCTATCTCGTTGAGATAACTGATGATTTTGAATCACCATGTGGTCTCTTAAATAGTCAAATCCAAATTCATTGTTAGTACCATATGTTATATCAGCTAAATACGCATCTTTTCGTGAACATTCTATAAGTTGAGGTACTTCTTTATTTGTATCAAAATTGCCATTGTAAGCAAATGCGTGTCCATTGTATTGTAGACAGGCAACAGAGAGTCTTAAAAAATTGAAAACAGGCCCCATCCATGAACAATCTCTTCGTGCTAAATAATCATTTACGGTAACTAAATGCACTCCTTGTCCAGATAAAGCATTTAAATATAGAGGTAAAGTAGCTGTGAGTGTTTTTCCTTCTCCGGTCCTCATTTCCGCAATTGAACCTTGGTGTAATACAATACCACCCATTAATTGGACATCATAATGTCGTTGACCTAAAATTCGATTTGATGCTTCTCGTACAACTGCAAATGCTTCTGGAAGTATTTCTTCTAATGGGGCACCATTAGAAATCTTATCACGGAAATATTCGGTTTTATTTGCTAATTCTTCATTGGTTAGTACATTGATTGACACTTCTAATGAATTAATAATATCTACTTTTTGTTGAAGTTGTTTTATTACTTTTTCATTAGAGTCAGAAAATATATTCAATAATTTGGTAAGCATTTGTACTCTCTTCCATATTATTCGTCATTGAACATAGCTCCTACTGATAGGCCATTATGAATTCTGTGGATTGCTTCACCTAGCAATGGTGCAACGGAAAGAACAGTGATTTTATCAGAAGGGTTTTTGTCATCTAAAGGCAAAGTGTCTGTTATGATTAATTCCTTTAATGAACTTTCTGCAATTCTTGAAGTTGCTGGGCCTGAAAGTACTCCATGAGTAACACATGAATATATATCTTTAACCCCTCGATTTTTAAGAGCTTCAATTGTTGATACCAAAGAGCCTCCTGTATCAAGTTCATCGTCAACTGTTAAGGCAGTTTTGCCTTCAACTTCACCAATAATATTTAAAGCTTCTGTTGTGTCATTATTCCCTACTCTTCTTTTTTCCATAATTGCTAATGGAACATTAAGACCTGCAGCAACATTTCTTGCTCTTTTGGTTGCTCCCATATCTACAGCCACAACTACCAAATTGGGGATGTTTTTTTCTTGAATATATCTGGTTAATATAGGGATTGCTGTGAGTTCGTCTACAGGGATGTTAAAAAAGCCTTGAATTTGGCCTGCATGTAAATCAATTGTAAGAACTCTGTCAGCACCTGCAGTAGATATTAAGTCAGCAATTAATCTTGCGGTTATAGGTACTCTTGGCTGATCCTTTTTATCTGTCCTTCCGTAGGCAAAATAAGGAATAACTGTAGTTATTCTCCCAGCTGATGCTCTTTTGGCGGCATCTATCATAATAAGAGTTTCCATTATTTTGTCATTAACTGGATTGCTAAATGGTTGGACAATAAATACGTCTCTTTCACGTATGTTTTCTTCTATTTGCACAAAAGTATTATCATTTGCAAATTTATGTATATTGAGTCTACCGTTAGATATGCCTAAATACTCACATATAGAGTCAGTTAGTTGTATATGGGAAGTCCCACTTAAAACCCTTAATTCTTTATAATCTGCCATTACCTTCCCTCATATGTAGGTTTTCTTTTTTCACGGAAAGCCTGTACGCCTTCACGATGATCTTGCGATGTTAAAGTTATAGTTTCTGCAGCAGCAGCCATTTTCATGGCTGTTTCTAAATCAAATTCCAATCCTTTGTAAAGCATAAGTTTAGCAATGCGAATAGCTATTGGAGGACCATTTGCAATTCTAGTAGCCATATCCATAGTAAAGTTTTCTAATTCATCTTCTTCAACTAGATGGTTGAGTAAACCGTGGTGTTTAGCTTCTTCTGCCTCCAAGAAATCCCCAGTAAACAATAACTCAGCAGCCTTTGATACACTTCCTAAAGCCTTAGCATATAGCCAGGTGCCGCCATAGCCAGGAAATAATCCAATTCGAACAAAGGCAACCATAAACCTAGATTTAGGTGTACCTATTCTAATATCGCACGCACATGCTAAATCAAATCCAGCTCCTACTGCAGCTCCATTAACCATAGCAATTGTAGGTTTTTCCATCCGTTGGAGTCCAAGTATCATAGATTGAGCTGTCTTAAATCCTCTGCGAATTTCTTCCGCTCCTCTTTCACCTGAATGTGGTCCTTGATTATCACCACCTGCCATCCCTCCAGTATCAGCACCAGAACAAAAACCTCTACCTTCCCCTGTTAGTATTAATACTCTTGCATCATCATTATCGGAAACTTTTTCAATTGCATCCACAAGCTCTAATCCCATTTCTCGAGTTATAGAGTTTAATTTTTCTGGTCGACGAAGGGTAAGTTTCGCAATCTTAGTTTCTGGATTTATATCTAATGAAATGTTGTTGTAATTTGCCATTTGATAACATCCTTATACATTGGAATATAATTAAATAGAACCAATATATTCTACAGTGCTTAATGCGCTAAATCAATCAAATGAGATGTTTTCAAAATTATTCAGATGGGTGGTGTATTTTATTCGGTGATTTGGCTAATAATATTACAAATGTTCCCATTAAAAACATTACTAACAACCCATTAAATGCTAAAGTGTAAGTTTTCATTGTGTCATAAATTAAACCAATAATAATTGGACCTAATGCTGATGCTCCTGTGGTAAAAGGTGTTAAAAAACCTCTAATAGAACCCACAAACTCTCTTCCGTAATAATCAGCCCAAGCAACATTGCTCAACACAATATGCCCTCCTACACAAATACCATAAATTACAGCAAATAATAAAAGCATAAATACTGAAGTTGCAAAGAATTGTAATATAGCTAATCCTATTGCACAGCCTATATACAAAATAGCCATACAGTACTTAACTTCGATTTTTTCTACTAAAAACCCCCATACTAATCTCCCACAAGAAGCAGTAACAGCATGAACGCTTAACACTAAAGCTGCGACACCAGTTGAAAAACCATGATCCGTAATATAACTAAATTCGTGAACTACCACGGAGGCAACACCAACACCACCAATAAGCATAGAAAATGTTAATATCCAGAGAGTATTGGTTTTTAATGCTTCGCTTAATGTCCATGATTTATCAGTGATATGTTTTTTATTATTCGATAAGTTAGACTCTATTTCAGATTGAGTTTTAGCGCCATCTGGTAACAGTCCTATATCTTCTGGTTTTCTAACCATTAACGTGGAAACGGGGAAAAGTAAAAAGAAAAATATAACAGATATTAAAATCCAACCCATACGCCAACTTGAATTTAGAATAACCAACCCTACAATAGGCGCTAGGATTGCACCAGCAGCTGTATTGCCCATTGTGCTAAATGCAGTTGCTCTTCCTCGATATTTGATAAACCATTTCAAAACTGTGGCATTTGCGACGACCCCTCCCATTCCTGCACCACCAGCAAGCCCAACTAAAATAAATGCTAAATAAAATTGCCAAACTGTATGTACTTGAGTTAATAGTAAACATGCTATTCCTCCAGCAATTGAAGAGGTCACCATGATTAATTGAGGCCCTTTATTATCTACATATTTACCCAAGAAGGGAGCTAACCCCGCTGTTACAAACGTTCTTAGAGTAAGAGCACCAATTAATGTAGATCGACTCCAGCCTAAATCTTCGGACATAGGCTTTAAGAAAACACCAAAAGTAAAACTCTGCATACCTCCACCTGCAAAAGAGCCTAAAAAAGCACCTAATACTATTATCCACCCATAAAAAAAAGGAGTTTTACTATCTACTAATTGATATCTGTTTTTCTTTATCTTCAATATTTGTAAGTTAAATATTTTTATATAAATATTTAATAGTTTATATTAATATGTGTTAAAAAATAACAAATGTTCGTTCTTTAAATTCAATTATTAATAGTAATTTAATCTAATAGGTAATACGAGAATTTAAATTTAGAGAATATCTATACGTGCGAAGAAACATATTAATTCTATTTCTACTTGAATTGATCATCTATATATGTTTTTATATACCTAATAATAGATAAGGAGTTTATTTATGGATAACGCAGTAATAGTTAGTGGTGCACGAACCCCAATAGGACGATATGGTGGTGCATTTAAATCTTTGAAAGCTTCTGATTTAGGTTCAATAGCCATTAAAAGTGCAATTGAACGATCTGGTATAACAGCATCTGATGTAGAGGAAGTAGTATTAGGTAATGCTCTTCAAACAGATGAAGCAGGTTATGCAGCTCGTATGGCTTCATTAAAATCCGGAATTTCATATGAAGTTCCAACTATTGCTATAAATCGACAATGTTCTTCAGGTTTAGAAGCAATTAATATTGCTGCACAAATGATCATTTCTGGTGCTATTGATATAGCTGTTGCAGGCGGTATAGAACATATGTCAGGTGCTCCTTACTTGATGAGGAATGTTCGATGGGATGGTTTGAGAATGGGAGATGGGAAACTTCAAGACTCATTGATTGAAGGTTTAAATTGCCCCGCTAATCAATACCATATGGGAGTTACTGCTGAAAATGTAGCACAAGAATTTGAAGTCTCTAGAATTGACCAAGACGAATTAGCTGTACTGAGTCATCAGAGAGCAGTTAAAGCTATAGAGAATGGTCGTTTTGATAAATATTTAGTATCTGTTGAGGTACCTCAAAGGAGAGGTGATCCCGTATTAGTTTCTACTGATGAACAGCCACGTGCTGATGCTAGCTTCGAGTCCTTATCAACATTAAAACCGGTCTTTCGTGAAAATGGTACTGTGACAGCAGGAAATTCCTCTGGAATCAATGATGGTGCAGCTGCAGTTGTTATAATGTCAGAATCAAAGGCACAAGAATTAGGTTTAAAACCAATAATGAAATGGGTTAATAGATCAGTCGCTGGAGTAGAACCTTCATTAATGGGTACTGGTCCGGTTCCAGCAGTACAAAAATTAATTAAGAAAACAGGAATTAATATTGGAGATATAGACCTAATTGAGTTAAATGAAGCTTTCGCCTCACAAGCACTGTATTGTATGAGAGAGTTAGATTTAGATATTGATGTTACTAATGTTAATGGAAGTGGTATCTCATTGGGACATCCAGTTGGAGCTACAGGTGCAATAATGACAGTTAAATTGATGGAAGAAATGGAATATCGTGATATTAATATCGGTTTAGCAACGATGTGTGTAGGTGGTGGACAGGGTTGTGCAACTATATTTGAACGTTTGAATTAGTTAAGGTTAAAGTTATGAGTACAACCAAAGAAGTAGCAAAATTTGTATTAGATTTGGATTTTGAATCATTAGATTCAGATGTTATAAATGCAGGTAAGAAAGCATTTATAAACTTTTTAGCTGTTTCAATATATTCGTCAACTGATCCAACTTTACAAATATTATTAGAATTATTTAATGAAAACACAAATAAACAATTCGCTTCTATAATTGGGACTAATATAAAAAGTAACTTAGACAATGCAACTTTAGCAAATGGTTATCTTGGACATTTAGAAGATTTTGATGACACCCACTTTCCCACAATCATCCACCCTTCTTCCCCTACTTTTCCTTCGGCTCTAGCTTTAGCGGAAAATATGGGTAAAAGCGGCAAAGAATTCCTACTTGCTTCCATATTGGGTATAGAAATTTGTTGTCGTGTAGGTGTTGCAATGCATCCGTCTCATTATGATCAAGGATGGCATATAACAGGAACTACTGGTGTGTTTGGCTCAGCAATCGCATCGGCAAGTTTACTAAATCTAAATCAATTACAGTTGCAAAATTGTTTGGGTATAGCAGGAACACAAGCCGCTGGTGTTCGAGAAGTTTTTGGAACTATGTCTAAGCCATTTCATGCAGGACGTTCTTCTCAATCTGGATTATTGGCAGCTAACCTTGCTTCAAAAGGATTTACTTCAGCTACGAATATTTTTGAAGGGAGAAGAGGGTTTTTTGATGTTCTTGCTCCGGAGTATGACTTAAATATATTAACGAACAACTTGGGTTCTAAATGGGAAATATTCCAAAATGGACTTAAGCCTTATGCTTGTGGCGTTGTAAACCATCCACTAATTGATGCAATGATAAAGTTTAAAAATGAGAATCAATTTACTATAAATAATATTAAAAGTATTAAAGCTTATGTACATTATTTAGTTCCAGAGTTAGTTGGGCATAAACAGCACCCTACTATTGGATTGGAAGGAAAATTTTCATTTCATCATAGCATGGCTGTAGGTTTGTTGTATGGCCGTGCTACCCCGTTGGAATATACTGATGATATTGTTAAAGATTCTGATGTTGAAAAATTAAGAAATATAATTGAATGTGAAATTCGCGAAGACTTCACTGAAGAACAGGCAATTGTTGAAGTTACTTATACTGACAATACTGTTGCTGTTGTAGAAGTGGGAAGTTGTTCTGGATCACCAGAAAATCCATTAACCGACAAACAATTAACTGACAAATTTAACATATTGGTTCAAGAAACTCTTGGTGAAAAAAAGACTGAGCAATTACTTGATGTGCTTTGGAATCTTGAGGAAGTTGATAATGTGGCATCGATCTTTCCTATGATGCTTATTTAAGTATTGTTAAACAATAATTTTATTTTATAGCTTTTTGAAATGCTGCTTCAAAACCAGGTATTGATCCTTCTAATTCATCCTGAGTTACGCAGTATGAGATCCTGAAATATCCTTGCTTGCCAAAAGCCGACCCAGGTACTACTAGGACATTTTGTTCTTTTAATAATTGGATAAAATCTCTATCATTTATTAAAGGCGATTTAGGGAACATATAAAATGCACCCTCAGGCTTTTTTACTTCATATCCTATGTTAGATAATGCATTGAATAAAAAATCCCTTTTTTGAGTATACCCTGTTATATCTACTGTGATATTTTGTAAATCCCCAACAATATTTTGCATTAATGCTGGTGCATTAACAAAACCGAGTGTTCGGTTGCAAAAAATCATACCATCAATTAAGGTTTCTGGTTCTTTTAATAGAGGA
>CEOQ01113908.1_pt1 | contig 35312 bp, 40 predicted proteins | sample 361351 | NCBI WGS metagenome assembly CEOQ01 (sample SAMEA2619907, study PRJEB7988) | marine metagenome | biome: marine biome (ENVO:00000447); feature: deep chlorophyll maximum layer (ENVO:xxxxxxxx); material: "saline water (ENVO:00002010), including plankton (ENVO:xxxxxxxx)" | depth 60 m | reverse complement strand
TATAGTTGAAGTTTAAGGTGCGTCAATTGATAAGTATAATATTACGTTAATTATACTAGTTTAACTGCATGGGCACAGTTGTTCAGTTAAAAAATAGAATAAATAATTCATATTTGGATCTCAAAAATTCCGTTGAGGATAAATTAGTATTAGTAGAGGAAAAAATTAAATCAAAATTATCAAGTAAAGTAAGTTTAGTTGATGAAATGACAAAATACCATTTAAAAACAGGAGGAAAAAGACTTAGAGCTTTGCTTACTTTAGGGTCTGCAAAAATTTGTGGTTATTCTAAAGGTAGTAGAGATGTTAACCTAGCCGCATGTGTAGAACTGATTCATTCTGCAACTCTAATGCATGATGATGTAATTGATAATAGTGATATTAGAAGAGGAAAGAAAACCTTAAATACTATTTGGGGAAATCAATCTTCAATTTTAACAGGTGATTATCTATTAAGCAGATGTTTTGAAATGATGGTTGAAGATGGAAATTTGGAAATTTTAAAACTTCTTTCATCTACGTCTGCTGAAATTTCACAAGGTGAAGTTTTGCAACTTCAGCATAGGGGTGAGATTGATATGCTAGAGGAAACATACTTAAAAATTATTTCAGCAAAAACAGCTTCTCTTTTTGCGGCGGCAACAAAGGTTGGTTCAATTTTAGTTAATAAAGAAAGTAAGGTTAAAGAAGCTTTAGAATTTTATGGTAAAAATCTTGGACTAACTTTTCAAATTGCTGACGATACTCTAGACTATAATTCAGAACTTAAATTTTTTGGAAAAAAAATAGGTAATGACTTTTATGAAGGAAAGATAACTTTGCCAGTTATACTTTTATATCATAAAGCTAATGTAAAAGAAAAATTTGAATTGAAAGAATTATTTAAAAAAAATGAGAGAAGTGAGCAAGAATTAAAAAACGTTTTATTAATGATTAAAAATTATAACATTATTTCTGATTGTTATACAAAAGCTGAACATTTTATTAACCTTGCGTCTAACTCATTAAGTATTTTTGATGAATCAAAAGAAAAAGAAATTCTTAAAAATTTAACTTCATTTAGTCTGGAAAGATCTTACTAGGGACTCAATAAATTTTTTTCCCATTTATTTTCACTTTTCTTTGTATATAGCAATCTTTCATGTATCCTGTTTTTACCGTCTAACCAAAACTCAATTTCATATGGAATTAAATTCCAACCAGACCAATGTTGTGGTCGTGGAACGTTGTCTTCATTTGGGTATTTTTTTTTAAATTCATCAATTGATTTTAATAAGCTTTCTCTAGATTTTAATATAGTGCTCTGACTTGATGCCCACGCACCTATTCTGCTTCCGTATGATCTGCTATTGTAATAATCATCAGCATCTTTATCAGAAACTTTTGATATCTTTCCTGTTATTCTTACTTGTCTCAATAAAGATTTCCAGTGAAAACACATCGATGCATTGTCATTTAGTTTTAAGTCACTACTTTTTTTACTATTGAGATTTGTGTAAAAGACAAATCCATCATTATTGAAATCTTTGAGTAAGACCATTCGTACTGACGGAATTCCTTCTTTTCCACTGGTTGCTAGAGCAAGGGCATTTGGGTCGTTAATTTCAGTTTTTTTTGCTTCATTAAACCATTCTCCAAATAAATCTATTGGATTGCTTAATTCCTTGAAGCATAAATCTATGCCTAATGTGTTTTTTTGATTCATAATTTCAACAAAATAACTTATATAATATATTTAATGTCATTTAATACTTTTGGAAAGATATTTCGATTCACCACTTGGGGTGAATCACACGGAACTGCCATAGGTTGTGTTGTAGATGGTTGCCCCCCAAATATAAAAATTACAGAAAAAGACATTCAAATCGAACTTAATAAAAGAAGACCTGGTCAATCAAAATTTACAACTCAAAGGAAAGAGGATGATAAAATAAATATATTATCAGGATTGTTTGAGGGAAAAACAACTGGTACTCCAATTTCAATGATAATTTATAACAAAGATATGAAATCAAGAGATTATGAAACTATTAAAAACAAATTCAGACCAGGTCATGCAGATTATACATATTTTAAAAAATACGGAATAAGAGATTATAGAGGTGGTGGTAGACAATCTGCCAGGGAAACTGCATCACGAGTTGCGGCAGGAGCTATCGCTAAAAAAGTCTTACAAGTTAAATTGGGTAAAAAATATAAGGTTGTGGGTGCTGTTACGCAACTTGGAATTTTAGGATGTGATAAAAGTAAATGGGATGAAAAATTTATTACTAAGAACCCATTTTTCTGTCCTGACAAATCAATAATTAAACTTTGGGAAAAATATTTGTTAAGTATAAGAAAGTCTGGATCTTCATGTGGTGCAATTATAGAAGTAAGAGCTAAAGGTATTCCAATTGGATTAGGGTCTCCAATTTATTCTAAATTAGACATGGACCTAGCTGCTGCTATGATGAGTATTAATGCGGTAAAGGGTGTAAATATCGGGTCTGGAATGAATTCGGCCCAACTTACAGGTGAGCAAAATTCAGATGAGATCTTTCAAAAGGGAAAAAGAACTAATTTTAAAACAAATAACGCAGGAGGAATCCTTGGTGGTATTTCTTCAGGTCAAGATATAATTATTTCTTTTGCTGTGAAACCAACTTCTTCAATTCTTTCCTCAAGAAAAACAATTGATAAATTTGGAAAGAATACATCAATTTCAGTAAGAGGGAGGCATGACCCATGCGTAGGTATTAGAGCAGTTCCAATAGGAGAGGCTATGATGCATTGTGTTTTGCTAGACCATTATTTGCTTCACAACGCTCAGTGCAATAGTTAATTCGATTTTTTTATTACTATTTTAGAATTCAAAGTATCTAAAATTTTATTTTCAATGCTTTGCGCATCTAACCCCGCAAACTTATACATAAGTTCTGGTTTATCATGATCAATAAACCTATCTGGTAAAATCATTGATCTGTATTTTAGGCTATTATCTAATAAATTTTTATCTGTTAGGAATTGAGATACATGTGATCCAAACCCTCCTATAGATCCCTCTTCGATAGTTATAATTGACTCATGATCTGTTGCAATTTGCCAAATGAGATTTTCATCAAGAGGTTTAACAAACCTAGCGTCTACAACTGTAATATTTATTCCTTTTTTTAATAATCTCTCATGTGCTATTAAACATTCATTTAATCTTGCCCCAAAATTTATAATTGCAACTTTTTTACCTTCTTTTACAATTCTAGCTTTACCAATTTCAATTTTTTCTTCTATTGACGGTAGCTCAATTCCAACACCAGTTCCTCTAGGATATCTAAATGCAGATGGTCTATCATTAATATCTACTGAAGTATTAATCATTTTAACAAGTTCAGACTCATCACTTGCTGCCATAACCACAAAATTTGGTAACGTAGATAAATATGTTATATCAAAAGAACCTGCGTGAGTTGGTCCATCGGCACCAACCAATCCTGCTCTATCAATAGCAAATCTTACTGGTAAATTCTGTATTGCAACATCATGAACAACTTGGTCATAAGCTCTTTGTAAAAAAGTAGAATATATTGCCGCGTAAGGTTTGTATCCCTCCGTTGCTAAACCAGCTGCAAATGTAACCGCATGTTGTTCGGCTATACCTACATCAAACATTCTTGATGGAAATTTTTTTCCAAAAATATCCATTCCTGTTCCAGATGGCATTGCTGCTGTAATACCAATAATTTTACTATCTTTTTCCGCATGTTCAATAAGAGTGTTTGCGAAAACTTTTGTGTATGATGGAATATTAGATTTTGATTTTTCCTGAACGCCAGTATTTATATTAAATTTTGATACACCATGAAATTTATCTTCGGATTTTTCAGCAAATTTGTATCCCTTACCTTTTTCCGTTTTTATATGTATCATTATTGGTCCATCGTGATTGATTTCTTTTGCGTTATTAAGCACTGAAACTAATGAGTTTACATCGTGACCATCTATTGGACCAATATAATAAAAACCCATTGAACTGAAAAGAGATCCACCAGTAACGGCTGATCTTAAAAAATCTTCAGCTTTTCCGGCTTTCTTACTAAATCTTTTAGAAAAAGCTGAAATTATCAACTTTACAGTTTCTCTTAAACTAAAATACACCTTGCCAGATAAAATTTTAGCAAGATATGCTCTCATAGCTCCAACTGGTTTTGATATTGACATATCGTTATCATTTAAAACTACAATTAATTTAATTTTACTTGCGCCCGCATTATTAATTGCTTCGTAAGCCATACCTGCGCTCATTGCTCCATCACCAATTACAGCGATAACATTTTCAGACTTGTTAGATAATTTATTTGCTACAGCTATACCAAGCGCAGATGAAATTGAAGTAGAACTATGCGCTGCACCAAAAGGATCATATTCACTCTCGGATCTTCTAGTAAATCCTGATAAACCATTTCCTTTTCTAAGTGTTCTAATACGTTGTTTTCTTCCAGTTAAAATTTTGTGTGGGTAAGTTTGATGCCCTACATCCCAAATCAATTTATCATTAGGTGTATTAAAACAATAATGAAGTGCGACTGTTAATTCTACAACACCTAATCCAGCACCCAAATGACCTCCTGTCTCTGAAACAGCATCTATCATTTCTTCTCTAACTTCGTTAGAAAGCTCCTGAAGTTCGCTCTGGTTAAGTTTTTTTATATCCGCAGGAACATTTATATCATTTAAGTATTTATAAATTTTTTTCATTTACTTCTAACAATTATATAATCAATAGTATTTTTTAAATCTTGGGTTTTATCTCCAAATACTTTAAGTTGTTTATATATTTTTAATTTTAAATTGTAAGTATATTTAATAGTATTTTTATAACCTAGTAAACTAATTAAAGTAGCTTTACCTTTTTTTAAATCTTTTTTAGTTTTTTTTCCAACTTTTTTCTCATTTCCAGTATGATCAATTAAATCGTCAACTAATTGAAATAATAGACCTATGTCGCTTCCAATCTTTTCAAATTTATTTAAATATTTATTATTTTTACCAACTATTAATGGTGCCATACAGCTAAAACTAAAAAGTTTTCCGGTTTTTTTTATTTGCATTAATACTATTTTTTTAAGAGGAATTTTTTTTCTTTCAAAGTTTAGATCTAGATACTGTCCACCCGCTATTCCTGTGTGACCAGAACATTTGCTAAGTAGATTTATAAGTTTAATTTTTATATCATTATTTAGGTTTAAATTACTTAAAATTTCAAAAGCAATTGTTAGCAAAGAATTTCCAGCAAGTATTGCGGTTGCTTCTCCAAACTTTTTGTGTGTAGAAGGTTTTCCTCTTCTCATAGAGTCATTATCCATGCAAGGAAGATCGTCATGAATTAATGAGTATGCATGTATACATTCAACCGCAGCTCCAATTTGTAACAAAATTTTATAATTTATATTAAAGATTTTTCCAACATCTACTATTAATTTAGACCTTATTTTTTTTCCACCTGGAAGAAGACCATACTTCATAGGTTTAATTAATTCTGTTTTCTTTTGACTTTTCAAAAATCTATATAAATATAAATTTGTATCTCTAGCAATTTTATTCAACTTTTTTTTCATTTTTTTTTGTCAATATACTACTAATTTTTTTTCTTGTTTCTTGAGATATTTCTCTAGAGGTATTTTGAAATTTTTTTTCTATTAAATTATTCAATTTAATTAACTGTTGATAGTCATCAATTGAACCCTCTAAATCTTTTTCATTTTCAAGTTTTTTTATAATATTATTGGCTAGTTCTGTAAGCTCATTAATTGATTTGTTCTTAATATCATCTAGTAAATTTTTTTCTTTCATATAATAGTTGGTATTATTACATGAAAAACAATCTTTCAAATATTAAAAAAGCTAAATATTATTTAGATAAAGATGAGTGTATAGCAATACCAACCGAAACAGTGTATGGGCTAGCAGGAAACGCATACTCTGATAAAGCGTCTTTAAGAATATTTAAGCTAAAAAAAAGAAACAAAAAAAATCCATTAATTGTTCATTATTCAAATCTAGAAATGCTTAATAAAGATTGCTTCATAAATTCAGAGTTTAATAAATTGTATAAAAAATTTTGCCCAGGCCCTATAACATTTGTACTTAAATTAAAAAAACAAAGTAATATTTCCAAAAATGTTACCAATAACAAAAAAACTCTAGCAGTAAGATTTCCAAATCATCCTAAAACAAAAAAACTCCTAAAGTCATTAAACTATCCATTAGCAGCTCCTAGCGCAAATATTTCTACAAAAATAAGTCCTGTTTCTAAAAGAGATGTAAAAGAAGAATTTGGTAAAAAAATTAAGTTTATTCTTGATGGAGGAAGATCGAAAATTGGATTGGAGTCTACCATCGTAAGTTTAGTAGGAAAGACAAAAATATTAAGGTTGGGTGGGATTGAAAATTCAAAAATAAATAAAGTTTTAAATAAAAATCTTAAATTCCATAAAACAAATAATAGAATTGCTGTACCTGGCCAATCGAGATTACATTATTCTCCTGGAATACCAATAAGATTAAATGTTTCAAAACCAAAACCTTATGAGGCATTTATTCTAATTAAAAAAAGAAATAAAACTTTTAAAAACTATTATTATTTGAGTAAAACAAAAAATTTAAAGCAAGCAGGTAGAAATTTGTACAAAACCCTTAGAATTATTAAAAATAAAAATTATAAAAGTATCGCTGTAGAACAAATTCCAAATATAGGTTTTGGTGAAACAATTAACGATAGATTAAAAAGAGCATCAGTAAAGTAATGCAAAATTCTATTAAAGTAATTAATTTAAATAAGAGCTATGGCAAAAAAGAAGCCGTAAAAAATATAAATTTTGAAATTAAAGAAAATGAGATTGTGGGTCTACTTGGTCCAAATGGTTGTGGAAAAACTACAACTATTGGAATGATATTAGGTTTATTAAAGCCATCAAGTGGAGAAGTTTTAATAAATGGATTAAAAATCGAAGAAAATTTAATTGATATTCTTCAAAAAATTAATTTTATTTCACCATATATAGAGTTACCAAAAAAATTAACAGTAAAACAAAATTTAATAGTATATGGCAAACTATATTCTATAAAAAAGTTAAATGATAAAATTGACTACTTAGTAAGTAAATTAAGATTAGAAAATTTATTAAACAGAATTACTGGAGAATTGTCCTCGGGACAAAAAAACCGGATAAGTTTAGCAAAAGCTATAATTAATGACCCCAAGGTATTGTTACTTGATGAACCAACTGCTTCATTAGACCCAGAAACAGGAGATTTTGTTAGAACATTTTTAGAAAATTATAAGAAGGAAAGAAAAGTATCTATCTTATTAGCCTCTCATAACATGGATGAGGTTACAAGATTGTGTTCTTCAATAATGATGATGAAAAATGGTTTAATAATTGACGAAGGAAAACCAAATGAATTAATAAAGAAACATGGGCGAAAAAATTTAGAGGAAGTTTTTTTAAAACTTGTAAGAAATTAAAATGAATTTAAGTAGAATGTATGGGCTGTTTTTAAGACATTTTTTCTTGATAACAAGATCATTTCCAAGAATTTTAGATTTAATTTACTGGCCAACTATACAAATAACTTTATGGGGATTTATCTCAAATTTTTTTTCAACATATAGCTCTTACTACAGCAATACAGTTGGGGTAATATTGACCTGTGCAATACTTTACGATTTTTTGTTTAGAACAAGTATCGGATTTAACATGCTTTTTTTAGAGGAAATATGGAGTAGAAACTTTACTAATCTTTTTATATCTCCGATAAGAAAAAGTGAGATTTTAATTTCACTAATATTCACAGCTTTAATAAGAGCGTTAATTGGTTTAGTGCCTGCGATTTTGTTAACATCTCCCCTTTTTGGAATTTCTTTATTAGATCTTGGTTTAAGTTTATTTTTTTTATTTCTTAGCCTATATATATTTGGGATAACCTTGGGTATACTTGTTTCATCAGGATTATTAAGATTTGGTCCTTCATTTGAAAATATTGCATGGTCAACGATGTTTTTATTAGCTCCTTTCGGTTGCATTTATTATCCAGTTGAGATTTTGCCTGAAATTTTTCAAAAAATTGCTTACCTTTTACCTCTTGTTTACATATTTGAAGAGGTTAGGAATATTTTGGTTGATGGAACAGTAAATATAGGAAATATTTTTAAAGCCTTTTATTTTAATGGATTGTATTTATTCATATCAATCTGCCTATTTTATTATTCGTTTAGTAAAGCACGTAAAAAAGGAACATTAATTAATATTGGTGAATAAATATGGTGCGCCTGCTAGGAGTCGAACCCAGAACCTCCTGATCCGAAGTCAGGCGCTCTATCCAGTTGAGCTACAAGCGCATATAGTATTAATATTATAAATTATGAAAAATATCATTAATTTAATTGTTAAATCAAATGAGAATGGCCTAAGGGTAGATTGGTTTATATCAAATAATAAAAAAAACCTAAGCAGAACTAGAGTAAAAAATTTAATCTTAGATAATAAACTCAAAATAAATAATAAAACTATAAGTGATCCATCAAAAAAAGTTAATGTAGCGGATACTATTGTTCTAGAAATACCAGAGCCCAAACAAGCATCTTTAAAACCATTTAATTTTAAACTAGATATAATTTACGAAGATAAATATTGCATGGTAATTAATAAGCCAGCTGGAATATCAATGCATCCAGGCGCTGGTGATTATGATAAAACTTTAGTAAATGCTCTAATACATTATGATAGTAATAATTTATCTAATATTGGTGATGAACTTAGACCAGGCATCGTACATAGAATTGATAAAGATACTTCGGGACTAGTTGTAGTTGCAAAAGATAATGTTAGTCATGAAAAATTATCAAATCAATTTAGTAAGCACTCAATAAATAGGGTCTATCAATCTCTTATATGGAAAAAATTAAGACCACAATCTGGAAAAATTGAAACTATGATTACAAGAAGTTCTAAGAATAGACAGTTGATGGAAGTTAGTTTTACAAAAGGAAAAAAGGCAATAACAAATTACAAAACATTAGAGGTTTTTGAAAATGAAAAAATACCTACCTTTAGTTTAGTAGAATGTAAACTCGAAACAGGAAGAACGCACCAAATAAGAGTACATATGAGTTACAAAGGAAATAATATTTTGGGAGATAAAAAATATAAAAAAAAATTTAAAAAACTAAAAAATATAAATAAAGACATAGAAAAAACTATTTTAAATCTTGATAGACAATTTTTACATGCCAAAATCTTAGGGTTCGATCATCCAAAAACAGATAAGTACATGGAATTTCAATCAAATTTGCCAAAAGAATTAGAAAATATTTTAAAAAAGCTTAGAAATACTAACAAATAAAATATTGTAAAATATAATATCTTTATTAAATAAGTAACACTATGAGTAATACAAAAACATATAATCTACCGGCACTCTCCGATGAAGGTGGCCTATCAGGTTATCTGGCACAAATAAAAAAATTTCCAATGCTGGATGCGGAAGAGGAATATATGTTGGCAAAAAATTGGAAGAATACAGGTAATATAAAATCTGCGGAAAAACTTGTAACAAGTCATCTCAGATTAGTTGCAAAAATTGCAATGGGCTATAAAGGATATGGATTACCTGTGAGTGAAATGATTTCTGAAGGGAATATTGGTTTAATGCAAGCAGTAAAAAAATTTGAACCAGAAAAGGGTTTCAGATTAGCAACATATGCTATGTGGTGGATAAAAGCTTCAATTCAAGAATATATTTTAAGATCATGGAGCCTTGTAAAAATTGGAACAACCACCGCACAAAAAAAACTTTTTTTTAATTTAAAGAAATTAAAAAATCAAATTGCCCCTAGAACAGACGGAGACTTAAGAAAAGAACACGTAGAAGATATTGCAAATAAGCTAAATGTTAGTGAAGATGAAGTTGTATCTATGAACAGAAGACTTTTGGGTAAAGAGCAATCTTTAAATGCGCCAATTGGAGAAGATGGAGATGAGTGGCAAGATTGGGTTGTTGATAAAAGTATGGACCAAGAATTAAAATTAGCCCAAAAAGAGGAAATGGATCAAAGGAAAGATTTACTACAAGATTCTGTAAAGATTTTAAATGAAAGAGAAAAAGAAATACTGTATTCGAGAAGACTTTCTGATACTCCCAAAACACTCGAGGAGCTGAGTAAAAAATATAAAATTAGCAGAGAAAGAATTAGACAAATTGAAAATAAGGCTTTTGATAAGTTACAAAAGCATATGGTAAATTCTGCTAAATCAAAAAATCTTTTGCCTGCAAATTAAGCTTTAAAAGGATCTAGTAAAAGAATTGTATCTTTTCTCTCAGGACTTGTTGAAATACTAGAAATTTTAGTTTCAATATTTTTTTCCAATTCTTGGATATAAATTTTTGCTTCTATTGGAAGATCGTCGAATTTTTTTATACCAGAAGTTGAAGAATTCCACCCTTTAAATTTTTTATAAACAGGTTGAACTTTAACCTGATCTCTTTTAGATGATGGAAAATAATTAATTAATTTTCCATCTAATTTATAAGCAGTACACATTTTTATTTCTTCAAAACTATCCAAAACATCAAGTTTTGTGAGTGCAACTCCTTTAACACCTGAAATTTTTACAGTTTGTTTAACCAAAACTGCATCAAACCAACCACATCTTCTTTTTCTACTAGTTACAGTTCCAAATTCTTTTCCTACAATTCCTAATTTCTCACCAATTTTATCTTTCAACTCTGTTGGAAATGGACCTTCTCCAACTCTTGTAGTGTATGCTTTAGTTATTCCTAAAACATAATTGATTGTATCCGCACCACATCCGGATCCTGTTGCTGCGGCTGATGCTACTGTATTCGATGAAGTTACAAATGGATAGGTTCCATGATCCACATCAAGCAAAATCCCTTGTGCCCCTTCGAATAAGATTTTCTTTTTTTTTGATTTAAATTCATCAATTAATTTCCAAACTGGTTTAGAAAACCTTAATATTTCTGGTGCAATCTTTAAAAGTTCATTTTTTAATTCATTTTTTTCAAAAATCTTTTTTCCCAAACCTTTTCTTATTGCATTATGGTGATTTAAAGCAATGCTAAGTCTTTCATCTAAACTTTCTTTGGACATTAAATCAGTTAATTTGATAGCCCGTCTTCCAACTTTATCTTCATACGCTGGCCCAATACCACGTCTGGTAGTTCCAATTTTTAAATTTTCAGACGAGTCTTCTCTAATTTCATCAAGTTGACTGTGAAAAGGAAGAATTAAACTAACAGAATCTGAAATTATTAAATTTTTTTCTGAGATATTTACACCTTTTGATCTAATTTCATTTATTTCATCTAACAATGCCCAAGGATCAACTACTACTCCATTACCTATAATTGAAATTTTACCTTTTCTAACAATCCCAGAAGGTAGTAATCTTAATTTATAAGTAATTCCATCTATTACAAGAGTATGCCCAGCATTATGACCACCTTGAAATCTTACAATTACATCTGCTTCGCTTGATAACCAATCAACAATCTTGCCCTTTCCTTCGTCTCCCCACTGCGTTCCTACTACAACTATATTGTTCATTTCAAAGTTTTTTAATTTTTATTAAATTTAAATGATTAATTGGTCCATTGCCTTTTCCATAGTTCGGTCTTGTTTTGATAGCTTGGTTTACATATTTAATTGCTAATTCACAAGATCTCTTTAAAGTTTTTCCACATGAATAATATGTGGCTATTGCTGAGGATAGTGTACAACCTGTTCCATGAGTATTTTTTGTAAAAATTTTTTTATTTTTAAAAATATTTACTGATTTATTATTCACAAATACGTCTACAAGTTCTCTCGAAGGTAGGTGCCCACCTTTAATAAGAACATTTTTTGTACCAAGCTTTAATAATTTTTGAGCAGCAAATATCATATCATTTTTATTAAAAATTTTTGTTTTAGTTAAAAATTCTGCCTCTGGTATATTTGGTGTTATAATAGAAACATGATTTAATAAACTAGACCTTAATAATTTAATTGCGGGAGTTGATATAAGTTTTGTACCACCTTTAGCAAACATTACTGGATCTAAAATAATTTTTTTTACCTTTATTTTTTTTAAAGATTTTAAAACTGCTTCTATGACCTCTTTTGAATGAAGCATTCCTATTTTTATTGAATCTGGTCTTATATCTTTTGCTGTAAATTCTATTTGATAAGAAATTTCTTTAGGTGAAATCCCTACAATCGATTTTAATCCAGTGGTATTTTGACTTGTTATTGCTGTTACAGCTGTCATTGCATAACTGCCTAACGCTGTTACTGTTTTTATATCTGCCTGTATTCCTGCGCCCCCTGAAGAATCAGATCCTGCAATTATCAATACTTTTGATTTAGGTTTCAATTTATTTAATTGATTTTTTAACTATTTTAATACATTTTAAAAGTAATTTTTTATCATGAGATTCTCCCATTATTCTTATTTTTGGCTCAGTCCCTGATTTTCTTACTAACATTCTTCCATGATTTTTTATTAAGTTATTTGCTTTTCTGATTGCTAACTTGCATTTAGCCAAGTCAATTATTGACTTATCTTTAACAGTAATATTTTCTAAAATTTGTGGTGTAGGTTTAAACTTATTAAATAACTGGCTTGCTTTTTTACCTTTTCTCATGGAAAACAAAACTTCCAAAGCAACCAACAAACCATCACCTGTGGTAGCAAATTTTCCAAGAATTATGTGTCCTGACTGCTCACCCCCAAGATTGAAATTTAGTTTTTGCATTTTATCTTTTACATATCTGTCTCCCACATTAGATCTATAAAATCTTATTTTTTTATTAAACAAATATTTTTCAAGACCATAGTTTGACATTAAGGTTCCAATTACACCTCCTTTAAGAATTTTTTTATTTTTCCATCTATCTGCAAGCATAGCTATTATTTGATCGCCATCAATAATTCTTCCTTTTTCATCACATAAAATAATTCTATCTGCATCACCATCTAACGATATCCCTATATCTGCTTTATGTTTGTTGGTAAGACTTTGTATTTTTTTTGGAAAGGTTGAACCACAATTGAAATTTATATTTAACCCGTTTGGTTTTGTACCGATAGTAATTACTTTTGCACCAAGAGATGTAAATAATTTTGGACCCGATTTATATCCAGCTCCGTTTGCACAATCAATTGCAATTTTTAAACCTTTCAAAGTAAATTTTTTAGGAAAGTTTTTTTTTAAAATTTTAATATATTTCTCGTTTCCATTTTCTAATCTTTTAACTCTTCCCAATTTCTTTGGTTTAGAAAGATTTTTTATTATTTTTGAATCAATTAATTTTTCAATTTTTTTCTCAATTTTATCAGATAGCTTTAATCCATCAGGCCCGAATAGCTTTAACCCATTATCGTAAAAAGGATTGTGTGAAGCTGTAATCATTATCCCCATATTAGCTTTCATCTCTTTTGTTAGCATTGCTAAACCATTTGTTGGTAACGGTCCCAATGTATAAACATGCATTCCGGCAGAAGCTAATCCTGAGACAAGTGCTGGCTCAAGTGAATAACCTGATAATCTAGTATCTTTAGCTATTATTGCAATTTGCTTAGCTTTTTTTTGGTTTTTAAAATATGTACCTGATGCCAAACCAAACTTAAAAAACATTTCTCCATTTATAATGCTTTTGTTAACAGTTCCTCTAATACCATCGGTTCCAAAATATTTTTTTCTCATTACTTAAAATTTAAAATTTTAAAAGTTTCTATACTTTGATTTATTTCATTTACATCATGAACTCTTAATATTTGCACTCCTTGCAACAAAGCATATATACTTGTTGACACTGTTCCTCCTGTTCTACTTTTACTGTCGTTTTTTGTTGCTATGTCTTTTATAAATCTTTTTTTTGATGCACCTAACATTATAGGAAATCCTAAGGTATGAAAAATAGAAACATTAGATATCAAGGTAATATTATGTTTCAAGTTTTTACCAAAACCAATTCCTGGATCTAAAATGATATTATGATGAGAAATTCCAAACTTTCTTATTTGGGAAATTTTTTTTTCAAAATAATCATATACATCTAATAAAACATTTTTATACTTTGGGTTTTTTTGCATTGTTTCGGGTGTTCCTTGTGAATGATTTAATACAAAAGGTACTTTATGTTTTTTAAGAAAAGATAAAGTATTATTATCAAAACTTAGTCCTGATACATCATTTATTAATTTTATATTATTTTTAATTCCTTTAAGCATAATTGCACTTTTTCTTGTATCTAGAGATAAAACTATTTTTTTATTTTTGATTTTTTTAAGAGTCGATTTAATTCTTTTCCATTCAACGTTTTCGTTTATACCTTTTGAACCTGGTCTAGTTGATTCACCCCCAATATCAATTATAGAGCAACCAGAACTTATAAGTTTATTGGCTTGAATAAAACCTTTGTTTTTTTTATTAAACTTTCCTCCATCTGAAAAACTATCTGGGGTAAGGTTTAATATTCCCATTATGATTGGAATATTTTTTAAATTGATGTTCTTAAAATATTTTTTTTTTTTAATTAGTTGAATATCTCTTTTAACTTTTTTTCTTAAAATTTTATTTAAAATATTTATATTTTTAATTTTTATTCTTTTAATCGAATTTCTAGTTATTATTTCAATTTCATCAAAAGAAATACTTTTGTTACCATTTAAAGGAACAGACTGCTTTGTTTTTACTTTTTTTTTTGATTGGGAACCATAATAAAAATTACACGCTCTTGTGTAATACTTTCCCATTATTAGTGAACGATTTTTGGTTTTAATCCTATTGAGCCAAGCGCTGAACCTTGACCATCTTCTTCAACTTTTAGATCTTCCTTGTTTGATGGATAGATATTTTTATTAATTAAATCTTCAATTTCGGATCCAGTAAGTGTCTCATAAGTTAACAACGCCTTTGCCAATTTATGCAAATCATCTATTTTATCTGTTAAAATTTTCCTCGCTCTTTCGTAGCCTTTTTCGACTATTTTCCTTATTTCACCATCAACTTTTCTTGCTGTCTCCTCTGACATGTTTTGCTGTCTAGCTACTGATCTTCCTAAAAAAACCTCTTCTTCATTTTCTCCATATGCTATTGGTCCAAGCTCTTTACTTAAACCAGCCCTCATTACCATAGCTCTAGCTCTTTTAGTAGCTTGCTCAATATCGCTTGATGCTCCAGTCGTAACTTTATCATCTCCAAATATAATTTCTTCAGCAACTCTCCCGCCCATGGCTATAGCCATTTGGGCATGTAATTGTTCTCTTGTTTGTGAAAGTTCATCTCTCTCTGGTAATTGCATTACCATTCCTAACGCTCTGCCTCTAGGTATTATTGTAGCCTTGTGAATTGGGTATGCTGCTTTTTCATTTATTGTCACAATAGCATGTCCTGCTTCATGATAAGCTGTAAGTTTTTTTTCATCTTCTGTCATTACCATTGAACGTCTTTCTGAACCCATCATAACTTTGTCTTTGGCATCTTCAAACTCTTGATAAGTAACTATCCTTTTATTTTTTCTTGCAGCCAAAAGAGCGGCCTCATTAACTAAATTTGCTAAATCAGCTCCTGAAAACCCAGGAGTTCCTCTGGCTATTGTTCTTAAGTTTACATCTGGTGACATATTAATTTTTTTCGCATGAACTTTTAATATCTTTTCTCTTCCAAGTATATCTGGATTTGAAACTACAACCTGCCTATCAAATCTTCCTGGTCTTAATAAAGCTGGATCTAATACATCAGGTCTGTTTGTGGCTGCAATGATGATTACTCCCTCATTTGTATCGAAACCATCCATCTCTACTAAAAGCTGGTTTAGAGTTTGCTCTCTTTCATCATTTCCCCCACCTAAACCGGCACCTCTACTTCTTCCAACTGCATCAATCTCATCAATAAAAATAATGCAAGGTGAATGCTTTTTTCCCTGCTCAAACATATCTCTTACTCTTGAGGCTCCAACTCCAACAAACATTTCTACGAAATCTGATCCTGATATAGTGAAGAAGGGCACCCCAGCCTCTCCTGCTATTGCTCTTGCTAATAAAGTCTTACCTGTTCCTGGTGGTCCGACTAAAAGACATCCTCTTGGAATTTTTCCACCTAATCTACTAAATTTTCTAGGATCCTTTAAAAATTCCACAACTTCTTCAACCTCTTCTTTTGCTTCTTCAACGCCAGCAACATCATTAAAAGTTACTTTGCCTTTCAGCTCGTTCATCATTTTGGCTTTTGATCTTCCAAAGCCCATTGCTCCACCTTTTCCACCCTGCATTTGTCTCATAAAAAAAATCCAAACAGCAATTAGTAACAACATTGGAAACCAAGATAGCAATACACCTAATAGAGATGGCATTTTTTCATCAATTGGAGCCGCAGAAATACTCACACCCTTATCAGAAAGCTTTTCAATAAGATTTGGATCATTGGGTGAGTAAGTTGTAAATTTTTCTCCATTTGACATTACACCATTAATATTATTTCCCTGAATTTCAACTTTCACAACTCTTCCGTTATCTACTTCGGAAAGGAATTCTGAAAAAATAATATTATTTTTTTGGGCAACTCTACCTTGTGGGTTTTTGAACATGTTGTATAGACCTATAGTCAGCATGACTATTACAGCCCACATTGCTAAATTTTTAAAATTCATATTACTTAAAGTAAGAGTTATTATGGATTAAACAAGTGTCAATTTGATGCAAATTTAACTTTTTTTTATGTTTTCTCTTTGAATAATGATGGAATTAGCTATTTTTTCTATTGAACAGCCAGATAAGGTCTGTTTTTTAAATGATCCATCATAAATTTGCTCTAAGAGTTTTGAAACACTTTTTCCTCTGGGGCTATAATAATTTTTGCCAACTTGCTTCAAAATTTTAGATATAGACCTAAATACAATTTCATTTGGCTCATTAAAAAACTTATCACTTAAGATGTATTTTTCATTTTCTTTTATACAGCTACAATTTCTTTTAAGATTTTGATTAACATAATAATTTATTGAAACATTTGAGTCCCTGAGATTAGCAATTGTTAATTTAAGTTTTTTAAGATCTAATCCCTCTACTTTGAGTTGATTAATTAATTTTCTTAATCTTATTCTCTTATATAAATCGTCGCTATTAGACGGGTCATTAATATAAAATTTAAAAACTTTATTAGAAATATACTCAAGTTCTTTTTTTTTTATATTTAGGAGCGGTCTTAACAAAAAAACTTCGTTATTTAAGTAGCTTTTTAAATCGTAAAATGAAACTATTCCTTTAAGTCCTGAACCTCTTAAAATCCTGATAAAAAAATTTTCATATAAATCATCCTCATGATGAGCTAGAAGAATAGCTTTAATATTATTTTTCAAACATTCTTTTAATAACAATAAATATCTATTTTGCCTGGAAACCGACTGTATGTTTGATTTTGGTTTTTTCCCTGTCCAGGTTAAAATTTTACACTTTATATCAAATTTTTTAAGATTGTTCCTAACTAAATTTGCCTCTTTTGTAGAATCCTTGCGAAGTTTATGATCAACTATATAAAAATAAGGACTTAGTTTTTTTTCCAAACTTAAGCATTTAATAAAGAAAGCTAATGCAAGACTATCAGGACCACCTGAAATTGCTACTAAAACTTTTTTTTCAAAATAAGATTCATTCAAGTTTTTTTTAAACAAATTATAAGTTTTTTTTACTCTTTTAATTTGTAAATATTTAATTAATTTTTTATGAATTATCTTTTTGACAGGCAAACTTTTTTTCTTCATATTTAGCTTTTTGAAGAACTGATTTTGTTGCTTCTGGATATTGCTTTTCAACTCCAGTTATCATTAAACAACCTTGGTCCTTTTCTCCTATTTGAACTAATGATACTCCAAGTTTAAGCAAATTTATAGGAGCTTTCTCACTTTTGGGATATTTCTGGTATCCTTCCAAGTAAGCAGAAGCAGCGTCCGTATAAAGTTGTCTTATTCTAAACGTTTCTGCATACCAATATTGTGCGTTACCTGCAAGATTATGATCTGGATTTGTTTTTACAAACTCACTAAATGCTCTCTCGGCTGTATTATAATCTCCAATCTTTAAAAAACTAGTTGCAAATTCATATTGTTTTTCAGCATTTACATCTGGTAAAAGTTTCTCCTCACTTTCAAAAGTTTCTGTTATTACTGTAGACGTAGTTTCTATTGCCTGTGTGTCTTGAGTATTGCTTGTGGTTGTCATGTCTTTATAAGATACAGAGCCCAAATCTTGAGGTTGAGAAGTTCCAGGTAATATTTTTTTTTCATCTAACGATGAAATATTTGTATTTTCTAAACTATTACCTTCTAGTTGCTGAAATCTTAATTGATTATCAGCCTGAACTTTTGATACTCTTGTTGAAAGTTTATCTAATTTAAAATTTATTTCTTCAAATTTGTTAGTAAGTTCTTGAAATTGTTTTTCTATTTCAGATAATTTAAGCAAATGCCTTGTTAAAACCTCTTCTGAATTTTGATCAAGTTCCAAGTTGTTATTTTGATTTTCACTGTTATCTTGAAAAGACTCTGCGTATACTGCTCTCTCTAATGTTTTAATATCTTTTTGAATACTTTCTAATATTTCTTTAAGATCTTGATCCTCACTATGTGAATAACTTAATAAAGATATAAAAATAAAAATACTTAGAGTTAGTATTGTTCTTTTAAAAAAAATTAACATTAAGTTAATTACTAATTATAATAATGGCAAAAAAAAGACCCTAAAACTTACTTTGTTATAAGTTTAGGGTCTTTTTAAAATAAAAATTATTTAATTTGCTTTTACCGTAACAGATCTTCTATTTTTTGACCATGCTAGTGGATTAGATCCCGAGTCTACTGGTCTTTCTTTTCCATAACTGATAACAGAAATTCTGCTAGCTGCAACTCCATAAGTCATTAGATAATCTTTTGCTGCATTAGCTCTTCTTTCTCCTAATGCCAAGTTATATTCTCTTGTACCTCTTTCATCTGCATGACCTTCAAGAACTACGTTAATGCTTGAATTTTTTCTTAACCATGCAGCTTGTTTTCTTAGAGTATCTCTAGAAGCAGTTGTAAGAACTGACTCATTTGTTGCGAAGAAAACTCTGTCTGGAACACCATCAGCTAAATACTCAACTGTATCCGTTCCAGTATAAACATCACCCTGCATTTGTGTACTTACTTTCTTTTGTGTTGCACACGCAGAAAGTAACAAGCTCATAACAAAAGCTAAAAAAATGTTTTTGTAAATTTTGTTTAAAATCATACTGCTCCTTAATTCATTAATTTTGAACTTTTTCACACCTAGATAGATCTTTCAAGCCTAAAAATCAACCTTATTTCATTAATTATTGAATAAATTAGGCAGTTAGTCACTTAATAATGCTGACCAAGATGGGTCTGATGCATCAGTCTCGGTTTCTACTTGTCTCTCATTATATCCGGTTAGATCAATAGACCATAATTTAGCAGAAAATCCTTTTCCCTCACTGTCTGTTTTGGTTTCTCTATAAAATATTAAAACTCTTCCGTTTGGAGACCAGGAAGGTGCCTCTTGATAATAATTTTCTGTCAGAAGCCTTTCTCCTTTGCCGTTGGTTCTCATTACACCAATATAAAATTTTCCCTTGTGTAATTTTGTAAAAGCAATCAAATCACCTCTGGGTGACCATACAGGAGTTCCATATAAACCTTTTCCAAAAGAAATTCTTTTAACGTTTGATCCGTCACTTTTCATAATATAAATTTGCTGATATCCACTCCTATCAGAATTGAATGTTATAAATTTTCCGTCAGGTGAATATGATGGGGATGTATCAATAGAAGGATGGTTGGTTATTCTTTCAACAATTCTATTTTCTAAATCCATTGTATATATGTCAGAATTACCATCCTTGGCAAAACTCATTATGATTTTTTTTCCATCTGGAGAAAATCTTGGTGCAAAAGTCATTCCAGGAAAATCTCCAACTACTTCTTGGACTCCAGTTTCAATATCAAGCAGATAAACTCTAGGAAGATTTTTAAAGTAAGATAAATATGTTACCATTTGGTTAGTAGGATTAAATCTAGGTGTAAGAACAAGTTCATTACCTAAAGTTAAATATTTAACATTAAAACCGTCTTGATCCATTATTGCTAATTTTTTGATTCTTTCAGTTTTAGGTCCTTCTTCAGAGACATAAATAATTCTTGTATCAAAATAACCTTTTTCACCTGTTAGCCTCTCATAAACCTTGTCTGTAATTATATGTCCAACTCTTCGCCAATTATTTGGAACTGTAGTAAATGCTAGCGCAAGCATTTCTCTCGCTGCCAAAACATCCCATAATCTAAATTCAACTCTTAATTTTTTATTTTCATAAGAAACCTGGCCTGTGATAAGTGCCTGCGATTTTATTAGAGCCCAATCTTCAAACCTCGGCTTAAGATGTGCAATATCAGGTTTTTGTAAAAAAGATTTTTTTTCTAGTGGATTAAATAAACCAGTCTTTTTTAAATTATTTTCAACTATTTTTGATATTTCTAATCCAAGATCCTCAATTTTTGTATCTTTTTCCAATTCACTCTTGCTTTCCTTATCTGAAAAAAGCGGAGATACAGCAATTGGTAATGGGCTCAGATTTCCTCTTGTAATGTCAACTTCTATTAATGAAAAAGACTTACTTGGAAATAAAAGTAAAACAATAAAAATTAATTTTTTTAAATAATTTTTCATCCTTCCAGCATCTCCCTTGCGTCAAAGTTTAATTGTAAGTCCTTCCATCTTTCATAACCAGTACTGGGAACTCTTAATGGCTGACACAGCTGGACTGCTCTCAATGCGCTTTCAGCTAAGACTTTATAAAAACCTTGCCCTGGTTTATTCATTCTTGCATGATCTAAAATTTCTGATTTAATCACAGTTCCATCTGGTTTTAATTTTAACTTAATTCTTACTAATAAATTTTCATTGTAAGGTAAACCTAAAGGAATGCTCCAGCAACCAAATATTTGTGCTTTAAGCGCATCTTCTTCGTTTAAACTCAAACCGGATAAATTCATTGATTTATCTTGAGATTGAGTAATTTTATTTGTTTTTTTTGTTGTTTCGGCTAAATTTTCTTTTGATTTATCGATTAATGCAGCAATACTATTTGGATCAAATATTTCCTTTTTTTCAAATTCTGAAACTTGTTTAACTTCGTTATCAATTTTTTCAGGATTTTGCTTTTTTTCCTCCAAAGGTTTAATCTTTTCTACTTCTTGATCTGGAAGTGGTACAGCGTCAGGTTTTTCTTTTTTAACCTTTTTTGGGGGCGCCTGTTCAGATACTAGTTTTTCTTTTTCTTTTTTAACCTTTTCAATGATTTTTTTTGCCTTGGGTGCAAAAGGGATGTTTGTCTTGTCTGTAATTTGTATTAGTTCTACTGAAATTAACGGAGGTAAGTCTAAAGGCTTTTTTGTGACAAAAGGTAAACTAAATAAAGCTAGTGTGATAATTAAAATATGAAAACCTGATGAGATTATTATGCTTCTATACACTTTTATCTCTCTTTATATGGTTCGGAAATTAATGCGACTTTGGTAAAACCAGAGCCTGATAGCATCCCCATAATCTCCAATACTCTTCCATAATTTATTGTTTTATCTCCCCGTACATAAATTCTTGTATCGGTTCTATTCTCTGAAACTGCTAAAATTTTTGCAATTAAATTATCATACTCAACTTTGGACTCTTGAATAAAAATTTCTCCTTTAGCATTAATGGTTAATGTTAAAGGTTCCTGTTCTTCTGGTAATGAGTCAGCTGAACTTTCTGGTAAGTCTACTTGTACACCTACTGTTAGTAAGGGAGCTGTAACCATAAAAATAATTAAAAGCACCAACATAACATCAACAAAGGGGGTTACATTAATCTCACTCATTGGTTCTCTAAGTGAACGTTTTAATTTAAAAGCCATTTTAAACTATAGATGAGAATCTCTTTGAAAAATTTTCTAATTTTTGCGAATATTTTTTTGCATCACTACTAAACTTATTATACGCAATAACTGCTGGAATCGCAGCTAACAATCCCAATGCAGTTGCAAACAAAGCCTCTGCTATACCTGGGGCAACAATTGCAAGGCTTGTATTTCTCGAAATAGCTATCGACTGAAATGAATTCATGATTCCCCAAACTGTTCCGAATAAACCAATAAATGGAGCTGTTGAACCCACGGTAGCTAAGAAAGTATAATTTTTTTCAATTATATTCATTTGTTTTTCGATATTAACTTCTAAAATATTTGCTAGTCTTTCTGATATATTTGATTTAGATCTTGATTTCATAACTGATTGCATCGAGTCTTTAAATAACATAGCCATTGGATCTTCAATTTTCTGAGGGAGATTATTATATAATGTTTCTGCAGATTTTGATTTCCAAAATTTGTCTTCAAATTCTTGTGTTGATTTGTTTATTTTTTTGAAAAGCTTATATTTATCAAATATAATTGCCCAAGAGTATACTGAGGCAGCTATTAAAATAATTATTACAGACTTAACAACAATATCAGCTCTGAAAAATAATTTAATTAATGAAAAATCAGCGCTACTTGCTAAACCAACAGCTTGAGTACTTATATCTGCTTCCATTTTAAATCTTTCACACTAAAATGTGTCATCAATTTGTCTTGCATTTAAGGTTTATTTTTCAATTTTATAAGTATTATTGAAAAAACTAGCTATAAGTATAGCATCCGCTTTATTGCTATCCTTTTTTCTTGATAAATGGTGAGAGATATAAGGAAATATCTCTATTGCTTTGGTCCTACTGGCATCTTTTTCAGTTTTTATTAAATTAAAATATTTCTTCCATTTTGCTGGTCTAACAAAATGCATTGATAATTGCATAGCTGAGCAGATACCTTTAATGACACCAAATGATTGTCCAAAGTTAAACATACTAGTTACACCTTGTCCTGGCATAGCTGAAACCTGTTCTATAACTACAGAAATATCTTTCTTTGGAATAGATTGTATTCGTTCTTGTATTTCGTTAAAAATTTGTGGTCCGTTAATTTGTCTCTTATTTTTTTTTCCATCAGCCATAATAGGCATTTCAATAATTTCTTTTACTTGACCATCCTCAAAAAAACATATGGCTCCAGAAATCCCAGGGTCAATTCCAATTATATACATTTTATATTTTTATTTATTATGTGAAATTAGCATTTGTATAAAGACCTTGTATATCATCTTCTTCCTCTAAAGTTTCTAAAAATTTTACCGTATCTTCCCTATTTTCTTTTAATACCTCAACACTGTTTAAAGGTATCCACTCTATTTCTGTAGAAAGAAAATTATTAATTTTTTTCTCTAATTTTTTTTTTAAATTATAAATTTCACTTTTTTCACTATGTATTTCATAATGATCATTATTGGTTAAACATTCAGTTGCTCCACTTTCGATTGCTAATTCAAATATCATTTCTTCCTCAATCTCTTTTTTATCTATTTTTACAACTCCTGCTTGACGGAAATTATGCGATGCCGATCCTTGGGTTCCTAAGTTGCCTCCATTTTTTTGAAATATTGTTCTTAAGGTTGCTGCTGTTCTATTTTTATTGTCAGTCAAAGTCTCTACTATAACTGCAATTTTATTAGGTCCAAAACCTTCGTACCTGATATTTTCAAAATTTGAGTCAGCTGTAACTTCAGATTTATCAATAGCTCTTTCGATATTGTCTTTTGGCATGTTTGCGGACCGTGCGGCTTGGATAGCTGATCTTAATCTTGCATTCATATCAGGATTTTTATCTCCTAGTTTAGCCGCAACAGTAATTTCTCTTGAGAGTTTAGAAAAAATTTTTGATCTTTGCTTATCTGCTCTGCCCTTTTTATGTTTAATACCTGCCCAATGTGAATGACCTGCCATTTGATATTTTATGTTTTAATTAGTTCCCCACCAAATTTAAATAAGTTTATTTTTTTTGCTAAACCTGTTTCTTTGTCCGCATCTACAATTACACCACATAAAGTCGCTTCCCCAGTCGCAGGAAAATGTTTTATAGAGTCTTTTCCTAAAAAGCGATTCATTGAATTTTCTAAATTCATGCCAATTACTGAATTATAATCTCCACACATACCTGCATCTGTTTGATAGGCTGATCCTTTTCTTAAAATTCTTGCATCATTTGTGGGAACATGAGTATGCGTTCCTACAATTAAAGTTGCTTTACCATCAAAAAAATTTCCAATTGCCATTTTCTCGCTCGTTATTTCTCCATGAAAATCTACTAAAAGAAAATCATAATTTTTTTTTAAAGTATTCTTTTCTAGAAAATCTTTTGCAACATTAAATACATTTTCGCACTTTTTCATAAACACGTTTCCCATCAAGTTTAACACTGCAACTTTAAAACCTCCTTTTGACTTAAAAATTCCAAAGCCAGAACCTGGTAAATTTTCCGATAAATTGTGTGGTCTTAAAAGTCTTTTTTCTTTTTTAATATGCTCCGCTGTTTCTTTCTGATCCCATACATGATTTCCAGTTGTAATTACATCGACACCACATGAGATAAGTTCATTAGTAATATTTTCTGTTATACCTACTCCTTGATCTGCAGCATTTTCACCATTCACTACTACAAAATCAATTTTATTTTTCTCAATTATATTTGGTAAATTTTTTTTGATTGATTCACATCCAGAACTGCCTACTATATCTCCTAAAAATATTATCCTCATTAAAAAATTTCTTTTTCTGTTAAAATAAAATCTAATTTTTTATCATATTTGTTTGTTGGTAATTTTTTAACCTCTTGAAAAGAAAATGCAAATCCAACTGATATAAAATTTTTTTTGTTTTTGTTTTTTTGTAAATATCTATCATAATAACCTCCCCCATAACCTAAACGGAATTTATTTCTGTCAAAAGCTACCATTGGGACTAGAATAAGATTTGGATAGATTTCTTTATTTAACCTTGGCTCTGGTATGCCATATTTGTTTAAAAACAATGGATCATCAGAGGTCCATTCAAAAAATCTAATTTGATGATTTTTTTTTATTACTGGAAGAGATATTTTGTGACCTTTTTTCTTGAAATTTTTTAAAATTTCAATTGCATCAATCTCATAATTTATTGGATAGTAACCACCAATTTTTAATTTATTTAATTTTTTTTTTCTTAAAAAATCAATAAGTTTTTGAAAGTTAATTTTAAAAGACTTATTATAATTTTTTTTTCTTTTTTTTAAAATTTTAATTCTTAAAGAATTTTTTGACACAATACTTATTGAACAGAATTATCTGTATTAATTTTTTTTACAAAGTTTTCTATATTAGTTGTGGCATTATCAATAATTTTTTCATATTCGGTTTTACTTCTATCAATCTCTTCTTTTAACTCTAATTGATCATTTACCAGTTGTGAAATTTGTGACTCTGTTTTATCTTTATAGTCGTAAACTAAAGATTTCAGTTCTTTAAATTTTTTAGTTAAATTTTCTAATTCATGTTTTTTTTTCTCTATATTTTTTTTAGTCTCATAATATTCGTCCAAAGTCTTAATAGAAGTAATCAATAATAGTTTATTTTCTCCAATATTTCCAAGCGAAGACTTTAAATCATCAAATTTATTGTTTAAAACATTAGATAGTTCCTCTAAATGCTCTTCCTGCCCATCGTCACAAGATAATAGGTATTCTTTTCCGTTAAATTTTATATTTACATTTGCCATTTATCTAACTCTTCTAATAAACTATCTGTTTCTTGATTTAATTCATCTATTTTTTCATAAAATTGTGTCTCTTTAGCTTTATTTCCCTGCTTTGAGTCGTTTATTTCTGAAAGTTTTGTTTTAAGATTGTCATAATCCTCTTTTAAAGAATTATATTTATTCTCTAGCTCTTGTTTTTCAATTTTTAATTGATTCCTTTGCTCATCAAGTCTTTTGATTTCCTCATTAAAATTTATATTCTCGAAATTTAAACTAGTTAACTTGTTTAATGCCTCTGTAAGCTTTTTTTCTTTTTCATTAATGGTTTTCATATATATATAATTATAATATTAAATTGAATCATCTAAGTCTATAAGGATAACTTTTGAATAAGCAAATTAAAGATTTATCAAATGCTATTAGGTTTTTATCAATAGATGCTGTTGAAAACGCTAAATCAGGCCACCCTGGAATGCCTATGGGAATGGCAGATGTTGCTACTGTTTTATTCAGAGATTTTCTAAAGTTTGATCCACTGAACCCTAGCTGGATAAATCGAGACAGATTTATTTTGTCTGCGGGGCACGGGTCTATGTTGCTTTATTCATTGTTATATTTGACCGGTTATAAAAGTATTAATTTAAATGATATAAAAAATTTTAGAAAATTAAACTCTATATGCGCAGGACATCCAGAGTTCGTAAAAAACTCTGGTATAGAAACTACCACAGGTCCTTTGGGTCAAGGAATTGCAAATGGTGTGGGAATGGCTCTCGCGGAAGAAATTTTGAAAAAAAAACAAGGAAAAAATTTTATAGATCACAAGACATACGTTATAGCGGGTGATGGTTGTTTGATGGAGGGTATAAGCCATGAAGCTTTGAGTCTCGCGGGTCATTTAAAATTAAAAAATTTAATTGTATTGTTTGACAATAATTCGATTTCGATTGATGGACCGACTAGCCTGGCTACTTCCGATAATTATAAAAAAAGATTTGAAAGCTATGGTTGGAACTATATAGAAATTAATGGTCATAATGAAAAACAGATTTTTCAATCTCTTAAAAAAGTCCAAAAATCAAAAATCCCGTCATTAATTTCATGCAAAACAATTATTGGTTATGGATCACCGAATAAATCTGGCAAAGCCTCCTCACACGGAAGTCCTCTAGGGGAAGAAGAAATAAAACTTGTGAGAAAAAAATTAAATTGGAAATTTAAAAAATTTGAAATTCCCTCAAAAATATTAAAAGAATGGAAAAAAATAGGAGAAAAAGCTTCAAAGAAAGCTAAAAAAAGTCAAGAGAGAAATAAAGAATCTAAGTTAGACTGGTTAAATAAAAATAAATCAATAAATAAAATAAATACTATAATTGAAGAAGCAAAAGATGATTTTTTAAAAAAATCAGAAATTATAGCAACGCGAAAATCATCTGAAAAAATTTTAGAAGTTTTAACTAGCTTACCAGTTTTAATTGGGGGATCGGCTGATTTAGCTGGATCAAATAATACTAAAACAAAAAATCACAAAATAATAAAACCTGGAAATTTTGAAGGAAATTATATTCACTATGGAGTCAGGGAACACGCCATGTGTGGAATTATGAATGGAATATCTTTGCATAGTAATTTAATTCCATATGGAGGAACTTTTTTAATATTTAGTGACTATTGTAAACCTTCAATCAGACTAGCTGCAATGATGGGTCAGCAAGTAATTTATGTATTTACCCATGACTCAATTGGTCTTGGAGAAGATGGTCCTACTCATCAACCAATTGAGCAACTGTCCGCTCTAAGATCAATACCTAACTTAAATGTTTTTAGACCATCAGATACGATCGAGACATATGAGTGTTGGCAATTGGCTTTGCAAAATAAAAATACTCCAAGTGTAATAGCTTTGACAAGACAAAAAGTTAATCCTGTGAGAAAAGAATTGAAAAAAGAAAATCTGTGTTCAAAAGGTGCATATGAAGTTTTAAGGACTGGTGATAATTTAAAGGTAACAATATTAACCACAGGATCAGAAACTGATTTGGCATGTAAAGTAAGCCATAAATTAGCCACAGAAAATATTTATTCCAAAGTTATCTCAATGCCTTGCCATGAAATTTTTGATGCTCAGGATATATCATACAAAAAGGAAATCTTGTCTGATAATACACTGGTGGTTTCCATAGAAGCGTCTGAAAGTACTTATTGGAAAAAATATACTGGCGATAAAGGTTTAAATTTTGGAGTAAATAATTTTGGTAAAAGTGCTCCCTATAAAGATGTTTTTAAATATTTCAAATTAGATGAGGAAAATATTATTAAAAAAATAAAAGATAATTTATGAAAATCAAAATAGGAATTAATGGATTAGGTAGAATAGGAAGAATGGTTCTTCGATCAGTATTTGAAGAAGCTCATAAAGATTTAGAAATAGTTCATATTAACAACAGAGCAAATATTCAAGTTGCCTGTGATTTAATTAAAAGAGACAGTATCCATGGTAAATTCAGTGCAAAGATTTCTACACAAAAAGACAATATTATTATAAATGGGAACAAAATTTCTTATTCACAAGAAACAAATTTAAATGATATTTCTTGGAAAAAATATGGAGTTGAATATGTACTCGAATGCACTGGTAAATTTAATTCTAAAGAAAAACTTCTTTTGCATTTAAAAAATGGAGCAAAAAAAGTAATTGTATCAGCTCCTTGCAAAGGTGCGGATAAAACTATTGTATATGGAGTAAATCACAAAAAAATTAGTAAAAATGATACAATAATTTCAGCAGCATCTTGCACAACAAACTGTTTGGCACCTGTTGTTTTTGTGATCAATAATACCTTTGGTATGGAAAAAGGTTTTATGACGACAATTCATTCATACACTACAGACCAAAGATTGCTTGATAATTCTCACAAAGATCCAAGAAGAGCTAGGTCTGCAACTCAATCGATTGTTCCTACTTCAACAGGAGCTTCAAAAAATATATCTGAAATAATTCCAGAATTAAAAGGTAAAATTGAAGGATTAGCATTAAGAGTTCCAACTCCCAATGTTTCTTTAATAGAGTTTGTTTTCTGTTCAAAAAAGGAAATATCTTCGGTACTTATAAATGATGCTTTTGAAAATGCCTCAAAAAAATATTTAAATAAAATTTTAAGTATTACAAGTGAAAAACTCGTTTCAATAGATTTTAATCATAGTCCATATTCAGCAGTGATTGATGCCTCCTTAACAAATGTAGTTGGAAATAATATGGGAAAAGTTTCAGCCTGGTATGATAATGAATGGGGCTTTTCAAATAGAATGTGTGATTTAGCAAAATATATCAAAACTATAAAATGAAGTTGATAGAAAAAGATCTCTCTAAAGTTGAGGGAAAAAATATTCTAGTTAGACTCGATTTAAATGTTCCATTAAATAACAGCATAATAGAAGATACAAGCAGAGCAGATAAAATATTAGACACATTAAAGTTTTTATCAAACAAAAAATCAAATTTGATTTTAATTTCACATATAGGAAGACCTAAAGGTAGAAGAATTAATAATCTATCTTTGAAACCAGTGGCCAATTATTTGGAAAAAAAATTAAATATTAAAGTAAATCTAGTTGAAAATGATATTTTTTCATTAAAAAAAGAAAATCTGTTCAAAAATAAAAATGATGAAATTATAATGTTAGAAAACATTAGATATTATGAAAATGAAGAAAAAAATGACAAAGATTTTGCTAAAAAGATAGCAAGTTTAGGAGATATTTATGTTAATGAGGCTTTTTCATGCTCTCATCGTTGTCATGCTTCTGTTAGTGAAATAACAAATTATATTCCATCTTTTGGGGGAATTCTTTTAAATAAAGAAGTCACTGCTCTTAATAAAATAACTAAAGAAATTTTAAAACCTGTCACCTGCATAATTGGAGGTGCTAAAATCTCTACTAAAATTCAAGTTATCAAAAATTTAATACCTAAATTTGATAATATTATAATTGTTGGAGGCATGGCTAATAATATTATTAAATTTAAAGGTCATGAAATTGGTAAATCAATCAATGAACATGGATGTGAAAAAATCATCGATCAAATATTTTCACTTGCTGAAAAAAATAACTGTAAAATTTTTTACCCTGAAGATTTTCTTACTGGAAAATCCTTAGACGATATTTCAAATTACAAAAAAATAAACCAAGTGGAAAATGATGAAATGATACTTGACATTGGAACTTCATCCATTGGAAAAATTAAAAAATTGATAAATAACTCTAAGACTATTTTGTGGAATGGTCCAGCAGGTTATTTTGAGAATCCAAATTTTTCCAAAGGAAGTTATGAAATAGCTAAGACTATTGCTGAAAGGACCTCTGAAAAAAAATTATATTCAGTACTTGGTGGTGGAGATACTATTTCTTTGATTAACAAATTAAATTTATTTGATAAATATAATTTTGTTTCAACTGCAGGTGGAGCATTTTTGGAATATCTTGAAGGTAAAGAATTACCTGGTATAAAAGCCTTATCTTAAATGACTGATCTTAAAAACATTGTTACAAAAATTCTTGGGAACGGAAGAGGAATCCTTGCAGCTGACGAAAGCACTGGAACTATGACAAAAAGATTGGAAGGAGTAAATGTAGAGTCTACCTCAAAAAACAGACTTAAATTTAGAGAAACATTGTTTTCTTCAGAAAGCATGAAAGAGTGCATTGGTGGAGTGATTCTTTACGACGAAACAATAAAACAAAAAAGCAATAACAATTCAATACCTGAACTTATTTCAAATTTAAGTTCTACCCCAGGTATAAAAGTTGATACAGGCGCAAAAATACTTGCCAAATCTCCAGATGAAAAAATTACAGAAGGTTTAGATGGTTTAAGAGAAAGATTGAATGAATATTTTAAATTAGGAGCAAGATTTACAAAATGGAGAGGTGTATATAAAATTTCAAAAGATTTTCCTAGTAAGCTAGCTATAGAAACAAACGCACATGCTCTCGCTAGATATTCTGCTTTGGTTCAGGAAGCTGGTATGGTGCCAATTGTTGAACCAGAAGTTTTAATGGAAGGAGATCATGATTCTGATACTTGTTTAAAAAAAACATCAGAAGTTATTCAAAAATGTTTTGATGAATTATCAAAACATTTTGTTGATCTAAGTGGTGTGATTCTTAAACCTAATATGATTTTACCAGGTGAAAAATCAGATGAAAAAATAAGTACTAAAGAAGTTGCTGAAAAAACAATTCATTGTTTAAAAAAATCGGTTCCTAAAGAAGTTCAAGGAGTAGCTTTTCTGTCAGGTGGGCAGACTGAAATTCAAGCAACTGAAAATCTTAATACAATAAATAAATTAAATGATACGAATTTTATAATGTCCTTCTCTTATGGTAGAGCATTACAACAAAGTGCATTAAAATTCTGGGGAAAAAATCAAAATGATATAAGTGGTACTCAAAAAATTTTCAATAAAAGAGCTAAAATGTGTTCATTAGCCACAAAGGGTGAATGGTCTAGAGATCTTGAAAATAAATAAAAATAGAAAAAAATTCATATATTTAATTTCACCAAACAAAATAAATAAAAATTTTTATAAAGATCTTCAAAATATATTTAAAAACAATATTGTAAGTTTTTTTCAATTAAGACTAAAAAAGTATTCCTTAGAAAAAAAAAGAATAATAGGACAAAAAGTAAAAAAGATTTGCAAAAAATATAATGTTAAATTTATTGTAAATGATAATCCTTATTTGGCTAAACAAATAAATGCTGATGGTTGTCATTTGGGACAAAAAGATATGGATATTAAACAAGCTAAAACTGTTCTTAAAAATAAAATAATAGGAATTACTTGTCACAATTCAAAAAAACTTATTGTTAAGGCTTATAAAAATAAAGCTGATTATGTTGCTATTGGAGCTTTTTACAAATCGCAGACAAAAAAAATTAAGTATTTAGCAAAACCAAGTTTGATAAAATGGGCAAGTAATAAAATAAAATGTCCAATTGTTGTTATTGGTGGAATATCAAGTAAAAACTATAAAAAACTTTTATTGCATAAAGCAGACTTTTTAGCTATTTCAGGCTACATTTGGAATAAAAATCCATCAAAAAAAATTAAAGAGTTTTTATGAAAATAAATGGAAATGAAATAAAGCCCGGTATGTTGATTGAGCATAAAAATGATTTATGGGAAGTTTTAAAAACACAACATGTAAAACCTGGCAAAGGTGGGGCCTTCAACCAAGTTGAAATGAAAAGTGTTAATAAAAACACAAAATTAAATGAAAGATTTAGATCAAGTGATACCGTTGAAAGAGCATCTGTTGAAGAAATAAAATATTCTTATTTATACCTAGATAATGATGATTATTATTTTATGGATACTAAAAATTTTGAACAAATTAATGTGAAAAAAAATATTTTAGGAGAAAAAGGAAAATTTTTAAGTGAAAATCTTGAAGTATTAATAAGTTTTTATAATAATGATCCAATCTCAGTTGAATTACCTAACCAAATAAACTGTAAAGTTGAAACAACTGATGTGGCTTTGAAAGGACAAACAGTCTCTTCATCTTACAAGCCAGCCACTCTACATAATGGTGTTAAAATTCAGGTACCTCCTTTTATCGAAAGTGGGGATGACATAGTTGTAGATACAAGAACAATTGAGTACGTTAAAAAAGTGTGAATTATGAATTCAATATCCCCTAATCTAAATATAATGATTAAAGCTTGCGAGAAAGCATCTAAGATACTCAAAAGAGATTTTGGAGAAGTAGAAAATTTACAAGTTTCAACAAAAGGTCCCCGAGACTTTGTTACTAACTCTGACAAAAAAGTTGAAAAAACCCTTATAGAAGAATTGCTTAAATATAAAAAAAAATTCTCAGTTATAAGCGAAGAAACAAAATTAATAGAAAACTCAGATAAAGACAACTTTTGGATAATAGATCCAATAGATGGAACTACTAATTTTCTTCATGGAATTCCACATTTTGCTATATCTATTGCTTTAAGATTTAGAAATGAAATATTATCTGGGATAGTTTTTGATCCAATTAAAGATGAGATTTTTTTTGCAGAAAAAAATAATGGTGCATATTTTAATAATCATAGAGTACGTGTTTCAAAAAAAAATAAACTAGACGAATGTCTTTTTGCAACAAATAGTAAAGGAATAAAAGTTTCAGGGTTAAATTCTAGAATAACAGGAAGTGCGGCTCTAGATCTCGCATATGTAGGGGCTGGTAGATTCGATGGCTATTTTCAAAACAATCTTAATTTGTGGGATATCGCAGCTGGAGCTTTAATAGTCGAGGAAGCTGGAGGAGCAATAAGCGATATTGATTATTCAAAAACAGAAAATATTAACGTAAGAGCGTCGAGTAATAATATTTACAGCAAAATGAATGAAAAAATTTCTAACTTTTAATTGTTTTTAAATCAACTTTTGTTATAAAGCCGTCTATGAAAAAAAAAATACATCCAAACTACCATACCATCAAAGTTGAAATGACTGATGGATCTCAATTCGAAACAAAATCAACATGGGGTTCAGAGGGAGAGGTTCTTAAATTAGAAATAGATCCTAAATCACATTCAGCTTGGACTGGTGGAAAACAGAAATTATTAGACAAAGGTAGAGTAAGTAAATTTAATAAAAAATTTCAAAATTTTAGATCTGAGAAGAAAAGTTAATGTCAAAAACACCTTTAATGCCGATGGCTACTGCTGTATGGCTGGTAGAAAATACCTCCTTAACGTTCAAACAAATAGCAAAATTTTGTAATCTTCACGAAGTAGAAATACAAGGAATAGCAGATGGTGAAGTAGCAAAAGGGATAGTTGCTTACAACCCGATAATGTCTGGTCAATTAACTAGGGAAGAAATTGAATTATCATCTAAAGATGTAAACAGACCTTTGAATTTGAATTCAAATGAAATAGAAGTTTCGATTCCTGAGAAAAAAGTTAAAAGTTATGTTCCTTTATCTAAAAGACAGGATAAACCTGACTCTGCATTGTGGTTATTAAAAAATCATCCAACTTTGAAAGATTCTCAAATTGCAAGATTAATTGGAATAACAAAAAACTCAGTTACATCAGTAAGAAATAAAAGTCATTGGAACTACAATAGTTTAAATGCCAAAGACCCAGTGGCAATAGGTTTAATAACGCAAAAAGAACTGGTTGAGGCGATTGAAAAAGCTGAAAGACGGATTAAAAGAGAAAAAAGAGAGAAAGAAAAGGCAAAACTATCAACCTAATAAATAAGAAATATAATAGACAAATAATTTTTAAAATGATAATTAAGCAAAAATTTTGGAGGTGGTTATTAAAATAGAAGTTAAAGATAACAATGTTGAACAGGCTTTAAGAGTTTTAAAAAGAAAACTTCAGCGTGATGGTTTTTATAAAATAATTAAATTAAAAAATAATTATGAAAAACCTTCTGAAAAGAAAAAAAGAATACTCCAAGAAAATATTAAAAGAGTTAAAAAGTTAAATAAACTTAAAAATAGATTTTAGATACCGCGGGGTGGAGCAGCCTGGTAGCTCGCAAGGCTCATAACCTTGAGGTCGGCGGTTCAAATCCGTCCCCCGCAACCAATTCAAATTTTAAAACTTGATTTTTTACTATCTTTTAAGAATCCTTTTACAGTATCTGTTGTAAGCTTTTGGTAAGATTTTCCAAACTTTTCAATTTTTTCAATAATTGCTGGTGGCGTAGTTATAATATGGCACTTTAATTGTTTGGCCTGAATAAAATTATAAGGTTCTCTGGTGCTTGCCCATAATATCTCAACATTTTTATATCTCCTCGCTAACTTTATACTCTCACGAATTTGTGGAATTGGATCTTTTCCAACATCTGCCATTCTTCCTGCAAAAAAAGATATAATTAACTTTGTTTTCTTATTTATTATTTTTAAAATTTTTTTTGCCTGAGATGAAGTATAAACTGCAGTAACATTTAATTTAATTTTTTCTTTATTTAACTGATTTATAACCCTACCCATAAATTGTCCTTTTGAATTTGTTACTGGTACCTTTACATAAACATTTTTACCCCATTTACTTATTTTGTGACCTTGTAATATCATTTGTTTGGTATTATCTGCAAAAACTTCGCAAGAGACTGGTTTCTTTGTAACTTTTAAAATTTGTTTACTATATTTTTCGTAATCTTTAGCACCTGCTTTTCTCATAAGACTTGGGTTTGTAGTAAATCCTTTAACTAAATCCTTTTTATTAAACTTTCGAATTAAGTTTATATCTGCAATGTCACAATATATTTTAGTCAAAATTATAAATTTTTAATTATATCTTCTGTCATTTTTTTTGCATCAGCAAAAAGCATTAATGTATTATCCCTATAAAATAGATCATTATCAATACCTGCATATCCAGGGGATAAACTTCTTTTAACAAATAAAACAGATTTAGATTTCTCTACATCTAATACTGGCATTCCATAAATTGGGCTTTGTGGATCTGTTTTAGCCACTGGATTAGTTACATCATTTGCCCCAATTACATAAGCTACATCACAATTAGCAAAATCATTATTTATTTCCTCTAATTCA
>CEOQ01045369.1_pt1 | contig 35595 bp, 19 predicted proteins | sample 361351 | NCBI WGS metagenome assembly CEOQ01 (sample SAMEA2619907, study PRJEB7988) | marine metagenome | biome: marine biome (ENVO:00000447); feature: deep chlorophyll maximum layer (ENVO:xxxxxxxx); material: "saline water (ENVO:00002010), including plankton (ENVO:xxxxxxxx)" | depth 60 m | reverse complement strand
ATTTCTGGCCGCCGTCATTTCCAACCAAGGTGGCTTCTATTCGTCCTACGCCTACATGAGTGAAGCACGGCGATTCGGTATCCAAGTTTTCCCACCGGATGTGAACCGAAGTCAGAGAGAATGGCGAGGACGAAACAATAAAATTCGCATGGGATTTATGAGTATTAAGCGTCTCCAGTCCAAAGCAATCGATCGAATTTTGGATGAACGAAAAGCAGGAGAATTTGATTCATTGGACGATTTTTTATGTCGAGTGGATTTGGATTTGGCCGATGCCATGTCCCTGACAAACGCCGGCTGTTTTCGGCAATTGGCGCCGGAACTCACCCATCGGGATTTGGCCTATCGTGTGGCTGGATTCTATCTCCAAAACGGAAGTAAAGAACCATTAACGGCATCGCCCACTTCCTGGGAATTGACGAATGAAGACCAATACAGAATGGAGTTGGAAACATTTGGTTATCCCTTGTCCATCCATCCCTTGGCAGTATATCGGCCACGGTTGAGCCGCAGAATCAAATATGCAAAAGATATCCCGAAATTTATGGGACAATCTATTTACTTGATTGGTGTTTATATCACACGGAAAGAAACAGTTACTGGTAAGTCAGAACCTATGGAATTTTTAACATTGGAAGATGAGACAGAGATTTATGAATGTGTTCTTTTTCCAGATGTGTTCCGTGAATTTGGCGATATGCTTCATTGGGAAACACTATTTATTATTCGAGGGATTGTAGAAGAATCTTTTGGTGTTTATACTATTGCCATTGAAAAAATGGCTAGCTTGCAGCAATGGGTGAAAAAACGAGAAAGTGTTAACCCTCGGCAAACAGCCGTTCCAAGTGCTCCGGGTACGTTTTTACAGGAATGATGGTTCTAAGGCTGTCAGCAATTTTATCTAATTCTTCTTTTTCGAAACGACCTTGAGTTTGTCCTTCAAAAAAAGTAGCCAAGTAAGCTCTGCTTAAAAATATATCCCGGCTGTCTTGGATTTTCCGCTTCACGTTGGGATGTTTCCCCAGTTCTTGTTTCCCGCCTTCTTCAGCCAAAATTTTATTCCGCAATGCATGATAAAATGTCATTTTCGGAGAATAATTTGTTTGAGCCGGTGGTAGGGATTGAATACCGTCAATATAATCTTGTACAAAAAAGGTGCCGCCATCATACTGGGCAAGGGGCAAGTGAGAAATATCTCTCAGATTCGTAATGATACTTTTCAGGATTTCTCCCCGATTTTGAAGGGGAGGCACTTGTTGCCTATTATTCAGTTGAGCCAGTTCGAATAATGCTTTTGTTACATCCTGGATCAGACTGTCATCCAATAAAATATTTTTAGAGAGCATGAGTTGATTTATGAATTGGTCCGCGCGAATTTGTTGTTCTTTTTGAATGATGGTTTTTCTAATATTTTCTTTAACCTTCTGAAATTCGGCTTCGTCTGTGATCATTTGATTTTTTTCATCCAATTTCTTCAGAATATGCCACCCAAAGGAAGATTGGACCGGTGGTGAGATTCCATCCAATGCCATATCAAATCCAGTCTTCTCCAGGTTTGGATCTAATACATTGTAACTAACCCAACCAAGATTCCCTCCGGATTCTTTCAGTTTTTCATCGGTAAAGGTGTGAAAAGCCAAGGTGTCAAATCGGCTGGGATCTATGGCCAATAAAACATAAGCGGAATCCGCATCGTCTTGTGTATTAAAGTACAAATGTTTTAAATGACATTCCCGTTTGGACCACACATAATGTTTTCTTAAGTCAGATTCTTCAATAGCAATTTTCTCGTTAAGGATTTCTTCATAATATAATTCATCCCGGAGAAATTTGATAGAATCCAGTGCGATATACCGATTGGCAATTGAGTCCAATTTCAAATTGTTTCGTACGGCTGCTTCAGAAAACAGTTTATTCCGAATCAAAAATTCAAAATGACGATCCCGCTCAAACTTTGAATCTTGAATTTGTGATTTGATCAATCGGTCTGAATAACTGCCTGCAAATTCAAAGGATGTTACTTCTCTTGATCCAACCGTGGCAAGAACGTCTTGGTCGAGTGATTTTTCACAGGAAAAGAAAACAACCAGTGATAGTAGTAATTTTATATTGGGGTTCAAAATTGCAATTTAGAATCAGTTCGATTACAACTTTATCCGTTGAAGATCAAATGAGTAGTCGTTGTAGGGCTCGAATGAATCATCATCACCAGGAATATTAACCAAAATGTAAAGGTTTTGGTCATTAGAGTCGACCACTAACCCTCGATCTGTTAGGTTGCCTGCTGAAAGATAATAATAAGATTCTAATTTAGATTCTTGATCAAATTCAATAATAAATACACCTATCTCATCCGCATCAGTTGGTGCTGAAAAAACTCTGTCACCATTATTTGAAACAGCCACAGCTAATCCTGGTGATTTTATTAGATATTTTCCGGCAAATGTCATATCTGAACCACTGTAAGAATATATATGCTGTATATTGCTTTCTTCATCATTTAAAGAGCTGATGCAGACATATATTGTATTTTTTGTGGCGTTAAAGACAAAATGATGTATATCACCAACGAACCCGTAGGGATCTGAAATATTAGGATCTTGAGAGAATCGCTCACCATCCCAATTATATTTTTTAACAGATGATGATGTTGCTACATAAAGAATCTTATTTGCTTTATCCATGGCTAATTCGCCATTTAGCACTGATTGATTTACATATTCCGTTGAATTTAAGTTTAGGGAAATACAAGCAGGATCTGTCCTTGAAGAAATAACTACAATTGAATCATTGAAAAAAGCAATATCATTTACATTCATTAATGGAATTGAATATTCACTAATAATTTGAAATTGGTCAGTTTCAACTGTGATAATAGAAGATTCTCCTTCCAAAGCGATTGCAATGACTGAATTATCTGAATTTAAATCTAAAGCAACAGGGTGGGAGCCAATTTCTATTTCTCCGCTAACAGCCATTTCACTATTGACATCAATTTTTATAATTGAATTATTATTATAATCAGTCAGAAATACAGTTTGATTATTTTCTGTAATAATCATATCTGAAAAAGTTCTACCTAAAGGAAGAATATCAAAATCATGATATTCAAAAAAAATATCTGGTAAATCTGTATCCTGATATAAGGAACAAGATAAAATTAAACCTAATAATGGAAAAAGAAATTTAATTCTCATGATGAAAATCTATATAAGGATCCAAATTGAATAATAAATGGAGAGGTAAGTTGACTCTCATTCAGATTTTGATACAATGGTACTTGGATAGTTATTTCAAAATCAAGTTTGTTTGTGGCCCTAGTACCGAGTTTTCCCGTTAGAAAAATACTGTCTCCCCCACGATCACGAGAGACCTTACCATATTCGTAATAATCACGAGTAGTTAATAAATGACTTAATTGAATACCACCGAATAAAAGAGAATTCTCGATATAGTCTAGATTTATCAAGGATTGCAATTCATTACCATATTGATATCCATAAATATTCTCGCCATTTGAAATTCTTGTAAAAATACCACCTGAAGCGACAAATTGCCTTATATCACGGCTTGTGTAAATAGAAAGTACCGGATCTACTGTGCCTGTTCCAACTTGGAGATTATCATTGATTCGTTCACCAAATTCATCTGTTTTATTTATTTTACCGTTGCTGAGTTTTACACCAATACCAATCACAAAGGGTAGTTGGATAAAAAATGTAGATTGATATCTTGCCTGAATAACCACATCACCAAGCCCGTAAGATTCACGGAAATACTTCCCGCCATGATATAAGTTTTGGTTCTGACCACGAAATAAAACTTTTTCATTCAGAATATATCGAACGGGGATATATCCTGTTAAACTGAATTGATTTGTAATACCGAAATTTGTAATGACTGTAAAACTACTGGAAATAGTTCTTTCTTTATTATAATTAGGAATAGGTTCCGTACCATAAATCGGAGAATCCAGTTGTTCGTGCTCGTAAGAAATTCCAAGAGAAAACTGCCCTTCCTGTGAATCACCATAATCTAATAAACTCCCACCTGGGAGCAAAGGTCGTCGTCAGCTAATACCGCCTTGAGCATATCCACTATTCAATTGAAAAACGAGAAAGATTGACAAAGAAATAAAGATTTGTTTCATGAAAGATTTATTATCAAAATCTGAGATTAAATTCGTAACTAATTAAATAGTTACTTTTTATTAATTGCCTGAAAAATTAATAAATTCCTACAAATGAATCTTCATTTAACTCAAAAAATTATTCCATGTTTATTTATTCTGAATTTGGGATTCTCAAACGTATTATTTACGGATATTACCTTGCAGAGTGGGATTAATTTTACTGGATCGTCCGAAGGTGTATGTTTATTTGACTATAATAATGATGGCTGGGACGATATTTTTTTTACAACCAGAGGTGGAAGCAGATTATATTTATATAAAAATGAAGGTGGAATGACATTCACAGACGTTACACTCAATTCCAATTTAGGCATCGTGATTGAAGGTAGAACTCCTGTATCAGGAGATTATGATAATGATGGTGATTTAGATTTATTTATTGGGAATGCGAATGGACATAGTTTATTATTTCAAAATGACGGTTCGGGACAATTTCAAGATGTAACATCCATCTCAGGGATTTCAGTATCAAATCAAGTAAGAGGTTGCTCTTGGGTGGATTATGATCGTGATGGGTTTCTTGATCTATATGTTGGACTTCTTCATATTTCTAACAAAATGTACCGAAATAATGGTGATGGAACATTTGTTGATTTAGCTCAAACAATTGGGGTTGAAGGACCATCTACAGCGGGTGTCATCATGGGCTTAGGATTTATTGATTATGATCGTGATGGTGACCAAGATCTATTTATTACGCAGGATAACAATCTTGGAAATATTCTTTATAAAAATGAAGGTGAGTTTTTTATTGATGTGTCTGATTATACAAATGTGGATCTAAATGTGATGGGGATGGGTGTTGCTTTTGGTGATATTAATAGAGATGGGAATTTTGATTTTTATACAACAAATTTATATGAGAACTCACTATTATTAAATTCACAAACAAACATTTTTTCCGATATTAGTGAACAATCAGGAACAGAAGATATTCCAGGTAGTATGGGGTGGGGCACATTCTTTTTTGATGCAAATAATGATGGGTGGGTTGATATTTATAATAACAATGAAACAGGATTTGGTGGTATTCCCAATTCATTATTTATTAATGATAAAGATTCCACATTTACTATGATGGGGGAAGAATCTGGTGTAGTTCTTCATAATAATGGATATGGCTCTGCATTCAGTGACCTGGACCACGATGGTGATCTTGATATGGTTTTGGTAGGCCATCCATCTAGTGTCGGTTCAGTTAATCTGCTACGGAATGATTCTGGTGCCCAAAATTGGGTTAATTTAAGGTTGACACAATCTGAACAGAATATTTTTGCAATTGGTGCCACAATAGAATTACATCATTCTGGACTAAAGCAGATGAATTATGTTGCTGCAGGAAACAGCTACTGCAGTCAAAATACATTTGATGTTCATTTTGGCCTGGGACAGGAAACTATTATTGATTCTGTGATTGTATTTTGGCCCGATGGTATCTCGGAGTCTTTTTCAGGTTTAGTTTTCAATGAAATAAACTATCTAAATCGTGGTGCTGGAATTGCCATTCTGAATAATACTTCAGAACCGTTTTTACCTGAAAAAATTCGTCTAAATGATCCATACCCTAATCCTTTTAATAATAACACTACATTAGAGATTCAGGTTGCAAAAGATACCAAGAGTAAATTACATATTTATGATCTTAAAGGGCAGGAGGTTGCTACTTTTAATGTTCAACTTCAAAAATCAATTATGAATCACTATAAAATAAATTTTTCAGATTTACCTTCGGGAATTTATTTTGTAAACATTCAGTCTAGCGAATTCTCGGTAATGAGGAAGATTACATTGTTGAAATAATTCTTTATATTTTTTATTTGGTTTTATTAATCCCAAAAATAAACTGGAGAGGTATTTCTAATCTGGAACTCCATGCTTCTTCATTATGATCATGATCTTTAAACTTTCGTGTGATCCAATTTTTTCCACGAGTATAACCATTTGTATTCAGTATTTCGTCAGCTTTTAATTGATAGGGTTCATAATGTTTATCTAAACCCAGCGTACCATAATCAAAGTACCAAAGTTTCCCAGACGGAATGTGCTTTGAAAAATATGCCAGAATTTCATCTGCTGCTTCAGCCGTGGTATTATCTAATGAAACCGGCCAATGTGTAGACATACATATTGCGCCTCCAAATACATCTGGATATTCACATAAGGCGTACATGGAAATAAGCCCGCCCATACTTGATCCACCAACAAAAGTATTATTTGGGCCCAGCATTGTTCGATACTTGTTTTGAATAAAAGGAATTAATTCATTTACAAAAAACATTAAAAAGGTATCTGAATAAATATTTGTTTTTGTCTGGTGCTTCAATCCGTTATTTGTATTAATGGAAAATGATTTGAAAGGTTTCTCAGGCATGTATTCAGCAAACCGATTTATTCCTGCATTATCTATGCCAACAATAATGAATTCATTAACATATTTATCTTTAACAAGTTGTTCAGATACGTCGGATATTCTCCAAGATTGACCAAAATATGAAAGACTGTCAAAAAATAAATTTTGACCATCCATCATATAAAGAACGGGATACTGATTATCGTTATTTTCGAAATATGATGGGGGTAAATAAACTCTTATAGTTCTCTCATCTAAATAGGATGACCCATCGTAAGACTGCTCATGATATCTTGAATCTTGCTGTCCATGAATTGAAAGAAAAAGAGTCATCAAGATTATAATTTTTAATTTACGATTAATAGATTTCAATTTGGTCTGTAATAAATCACTTAAGGGTTACCCAGTCAAAGTCAACATATTCTTCACTATTTTTACCGTTACTGGTAGAATAAATCCCCATATAGGCACCTGTATAACCTTTACTTAGTAGTAAATCTGAACTTGTTTGTGTAAAATAATTAAAAGTGGTACCATTGTCCAATGAATAGTAGAAATTATAGGAATTATTTTCAGAATTAACTTTAAACGTAATTGAACCATTATATGATTTTAAATATGTTTTCTGAACGACTATTGGCTTCTTCTTCCGTTCTTTTGAGATAAGTTTAAGTATTATGTTCTGTTTACGATTCTTTTCAATTGTAAATGTAAGGTAATTATCATCTTTCTGGAACAGGCTAACTCCTGCCTGAACTTCTGGTGTGGATGGATTGTATAACATTTTTACCGAGAATTCAAAATCAGTTTCTATTTGTCTAATGCCTAATAGGCTACAACCTTTGCGGTTTTCTATTACATTCTTACTGGAAAATAATCGAAGGTAACCATCCTTGTGATTTATCAAATAGGTTCCTTTTTGGGGTACCCTGCGAAAGTTCCATTCCAAATTTAAAGTTTCACTATCAAAGTTGTCTTTGAAGGATTCATTATTGATTTGAGATGATGCAGGGAAGGGCAGGGGGAATGATCGTTCAACCCTACCTGTTAATGGTGAACAGACAGGCCATTCATAGTTAACACGCCTTAGTTTCTCGAACCGTTCTCTATCCGGTAAATCAGACCATTCTTTTTCAATTTTATCATATTTCCATTCAAATGGTTCTTTTTCCCAGGTAACAGGTATAAGATGTGTTTCCCGTCCCATATTGGAGTAAGTATTAATTTCGGAACGAATACCGAGGGCTACCATATACCACCTTCCATCTGCTAGTTCTACGAGATCAGCATGGCCGATGCTGTTTACCCAGTAGTCATTTGAAAGATGTCGAGATGTAAGAATTGGATTACGGGCATTGGGAACATAAGGACCTTTAATGTTATCACTGACAGATACCATAACAGCATGTTCCAGACTGGTTCCGCCTTCTGCAATTAGAAGATAATAGTATCCATTCCGTTTATAGATATGGGGACCTTCGGCCCAGGTACCATAGTATAACGCACCTCGCCATAAAAAGTATCTTTTTCCTTTTAATGACCAATCATCTAGATCCAGTTCTTGAAGCCATATTTCGCCTTCGCCATTAAAATTAGGCTTTTCTGGAACGTGTGTTCCAACATACCATACTTTACCATCATCAAAAATTATATCTGGATCAATACCTGGCGCACCTTCTATGATATGAGGGTTGGACCAGGGACCTTCAACCTGCTCTGCAGTAATAATGAAATTAATCATTTCAGTAGGTTGCTGCGGTCCAGGGCTGTATACATTTGTAGTAATTATATAGAACAGGCCATCATGGTAGCGGATTGATGGAGCATGAATACCGCCATCTGTTTGCACATCTACAAGATTCATTTCACCACTGCATTGATCATCACGATGGAGTCCATATCCAATTAGGTTCCAATTTACAAGATCTTTGCTGTGATGAATCGGAAGCCCGGGGAAATATTCGAAAGAAGAATTAACAATATAATAATCATCCCCAACCCGGCAAATCGATGGGTCTGGATAACTGCCTGGGATAATGGGGTTGTTATAACTTAATTCTTGAGCTAATGGATATATTTGAAAAATAAATAGTAATAGATAAAAATATTTCATTTTATTACATAATTACTTTTCATCTTTCCAGAACTGTTTATATAAAGCACCTCTGAATCTATCATTTCTGGTGTATCCTTCTGGTGTACCCCAACTCATTTAGGACATAATTATTGCCACAAAATTTCTCATAAAAATGTTGGACTTTAATTGTATAAAAAAAGGGCTCATAGAGCCCTTTTTTTATAAGTGTGTTGGATTATTTAAGTAAGGTCATTTTATGAATCTTATTAAATTTATTTCCTACTTGTACTTCATAGAAGTAAATACCACTTGGAACTTGTTTGCCAGTGAAAGTTCTACCATGCCAAGTAACTTGATATGAACCCGCAGATAACAACCCTTTATTGATTTCGGATACTTTTTGACCCATAATGTTATAAATATTGATTTTAACATCTAAGTCAGAAGGAATACCAAATTCGAATGAAGTTGTTGGGTTAAATGGATTTGGGTAGTTTTTACTGACATAAAAATCTTCAGGTAAAGTTTCATTATCAATGCCTGTAAAATCTATACAAATTGACTCAGGGTCATAATCTTCAATAGGCAATGGGGGATCTAAATGCCATGAATCCATTGGGAATGAATAATCACCCCAAGCGCAATCATTAGTAGCATCAGCATGCATATATCTTGCACGGAATCTTCCGAAACCAAACCCGCCACCTTCTTCAAGGCTTACGTTCTCAGAAACATCATGAAAACCCCAAGTGTAAATTAAATGCCATGGAGCAGGCCCAGTAAGATCAACATTCGCTGAGTAAGTACCATCACCATTCATTGTAGCCGCATGGGTGGAATTATCGCCAAACCCTTGAAGGTAATTCAGCCATTTATCTTTTAATACAACATATACTGAATCTTCATTAGCATTAAATGTAGAATCTGTTGACATGTCTACAGTAAACGTTACAGAAACAGTTTGATCTGCAGGAATAACTGCAGTAGCAGGGAGATCATAATAACCGGCCATATCTAATTCTAATAAGCCAGTTCCATCATCTTCACCTAATGAAAAGGTTCTATTTGCACCACCGAATTGAGGTGAATCTTCCCAACCCATATCAGAATACATATCACCATATACTTGTTCTAATGCTTCTACAGAAGACGAATCAAGTTCAATAAAAAATTTATATTCTGTTTCAGAAGAAGGAAGTGCAGTTAAAGACACAGCTAGACTAAAAATGTTTGTACCAGGCGTTCTTGTCATAGCACAATCATCTGGATTATCACAGTTCCAGCCATTAAAACCACCGCGAACCTGCATTTGGTCACCACGTGAAACACTAAACACTGGCATTCCTGTTGCATCTTCTTCATCTAACCATTCACTCATGTCCACTGAGAAAATAACTGTTTTAGTAACAGGATTTTCACTAGATGGGGGTTGATTATCCCAGTATACAAATGCAACGGTAGTATCTGCCGTTAAGGTAAGGGTTCTGTTATCATTTGATTCCCATCCATCTTCACCGTGTAGAAATTTGTATTCTAAGTTTAATGATCCTGTATCAGGGAATGAATATTGTACTGACCAGAATTCACCATCTTCATCTTCTGAAACCATTGGTTCACCGGACCATCCGTTCATTGAACCAGCAATAAACATTGTTGCACCTGCGTAAGTAACAATACCTTGTGTACTTACTCTAAACCAAACATCAACTTCGTCAGTAGGATCATATGGAGGTGTTGTTCCATTTTCCCAATAGTCTAGGTCTAAAACAACATCACCTGTTTCATCACTGAGTGAAAAAGTTCTATTATCTGTACTTTCCCAAAATTCTTCACCAATGGCATCAATGTAAACAAATTTGTATTCGTAATCACCCATTACCATTTCTGATGGGGAAGTAAATGACCAGTAATCACCACCATCATTTGTCATGGCCCAGTCGTTTCCACCCCACCCATTCATGCTACCACGAATTACGATCGAATGTGTAGAATCTGTAAACCCAGGAGCGGTTGAAGTATTAAGTCTAAATGTGACAAATACTGGTTCAATATCTGAAGGTGGTTGGTTATTAAAATACGCAAATGCTAAAGTTGTATCAGTATTTGCCATTGCAATTCTGTTATCGATTCCTTCCCAACCGTCTGATCCGAGTAGGAATTTATATTGAATTTCTTCTCCTGCTGAGAATGAGTACTGACCTGACCAATATGGTGAATCTTCTGATTCTCTAGTTAACGGTGCACCAGTCCAACCATTCATTGAACCAGCAATATGCATTGTTTGGTCAGCATAGTCGGCAATCCCTTCTGTACTAACTCTGAACCATACATCAACATCATCAGTTTCTTGATAAGGAGGGGTAGTTCCACTTTCCCAAAAATCTAATGGTAAAGCATCATCACCTGTTACGGTAATTGCTCTGTTATCAGTACTTTCCCATTGATCACCAGTACCAGAAATTCCAACGTATTTATATTCGTATGAACCTGCTTCTAGTGTATCAGAAGTATAAACCCAATAATCTCCACCTGTGTTTGTAAGGGCCCAGCTGTCACCACCCCATCCATTCATACTGCCACGAATGACAACTGTGTGTGTTGAATCGGTGAATCCGGGAGCGGTAGAAGTATTGAGACTAAATGTAACACCAGCCATTAAAAGACCGTTTAGTAATATCACACCTAGAAAAAGAATAGCGAGTTTTCTCATTATTGCTCCTCTTGCTTGTTTTGCTAATAGATTAGTAACTCATACATGAGTTACCAACCATATAATTTCGTAATTATTTGTTTTATATCAAAATGAATAATTCAAATAATTAACGAGAAATTTGGAAACTTAAATGATGTGTTTGTCCGAGTTGAGTCATGTTTTCAACTGTATAAACAATATTCATTTTTGAGGCCATTAATCTTGGTGGATGAATTCCTAATCCATATGAAATTTCTTTCTCTCTATCATCCATAAATATTGAATTTGCACCAATTCCAATTGTGATTATATCATTCAAGATGCCACATTCTATTCCAAGATTAATATAGTTGGAATTGTCATTTGGACTGTTCGTATCAATTGCCCAGGTAATTCTTCCCAGTGAACCCAATTGATGATCATTTGTAATACCAACTCTTAAAACCAATGGTAAATCAAAGTCATCCGTAGTTAAATACCCTGTAACACTTTCATTGTTTCCTCCAATTGTTTCATCAATATCAACAGGTACAATTAAATCGTCACCGGTCATGTTCATTTTTGGTCCAAAGTTGCTAATACTTGTTCCGAAAGTGAATCCAAATGGTGTATGAAATAAGGTACCAATGTCTAGTGCTAGCCCTTTAGCAAATGAATTTGCAATATTTTCCCGAATATATTTTCCGTTAATACCGAGGGAAAAGTTATCCGTCATATTTATGGCAAAAGTGGCCCCAAATGCATAACTGGAAGATGAGAATGTTTCCCCAGTATCTTCATTGCCATATCTTGTGACTTCCATGTCGTCCATCGTTACAGACGTTATATTTATCCCAAAATAATTATTTTTTTTTAATTGTGTTGTAAATCCAAAATAGTCGAATGAAATATCAGCAATCCAATCTGCATGGTTAATAAAAACGACATTCAGATTATGAAATGCTACTCCTGCAGGATTCCAATACATTGAAGATCCATCATTTGATATTGCACAAAATGCACCTCCCATACTTATTGCTTTTGATCCAATATTGGTTGATAAAAATTTTGCAGCAGTTGTACCAGTTTTATTTACTGCAAAAACATTTACAGTAAGCAACAGAAATAAAAAAATCTTCTTCATTTGATGATTGCCAGTTTTCCAACTTTTTCACCAATATCCGGAGCCTCAACATGATAAACATAAATTCCGTAAGAAATGGCTAAGTTGTCTTTGGTTAATAAATCCCATTTTCCTGTTCCAAAGTCAATTGATTCATTATGGTGAATTGTTCTAACTAATTCACCAGAAATTGTATAAATCCGGATTGTACATTGTTGAGGAAGATATCTGAATTGAATTTCTCTAGGACCTCGCCCAGATGTAAAGGTGTTTTGCCTCTCAAAAGCATTTGTCGCAAAATATGGATTTGGAACAACTTTTATTCTATCAAGGTCCGATTTGGCAAGTTGATTATTTATAGATGATGCAATCGTAGAAAATTCATAAATATCTTCAGCAAGAAATGGCTTTTCTATTATGATATGAGCAGTATCACCTGAAAACGGTTGATCATAAATCATAGTTGAATCAGATGGGTGTAGATTTAAATAAAATGCCCAAGATGGTGCAGGGTCACCATTGCTATTTTCATAATCCATGAACACAATCCAGTCACTTTCTCTACTTCCATCAGCATTGAAATAACCATCAGGGTTACCAATTGGGATTACATCAATAAATCCTATTGGAATAGTCACCCAATCAATCTCGTCAATTCCAGTTAAACTTTCACGCCGTTGTGCATAGAAGTTCACTTCTTTACCCGGGAATAAAAAACCAGGGTAACATATCGAACTATTTGGAAGATATCTCATACATAGATCAATACTAGAGTCTGCCTGATTTTCAGTGAAAATTATTCTATAATCATACGGCAACTTTGTACCCACAACATTAAAAGTCACGTAACGAAAAACTTGGAACGACCATACACTATCATTCGTCCAATATGATTTTGTTGAATTAAAGGTCAATTCGTCAATATTATCAAACGAAAGTCTAAATCCATCAGTGACTGGTCCATCGGTTTCGGGGAGATTTTTTTCCTTATAAATAATTGTATCTGGAAAATCATTTTCAGTAACGTCCACCAATATATAGGAATTAGTCGTTACTGTATCATAGCCAGAAACTCCTTGTTGATTTAATAAAATTGTATCTTCGAATGTAATTTGGTACGTATGATTATCTTTAATCATCATAGGGTCAACTATTTCATAAAACACTTTTCCACTAGATGTTCCAGATATATGTTGAATTGTATCGCCAAGAAATGTGGCAGTGTTATAACCAGCAGCAGGAGGTGACGGGATAACCGAAACAACATTCGGGCCTAGTTCAACCTCACTCGTTAATGAATTTACTCGAAGTTTCATTGGAGAATCACTAGGAATAATATCATTCGATTCATCCCCGCCATAATCATACGAAACAACTGCGTAGTAATACCGTTGACCGTTTACTACATTTTTATCGACAAATGAATGTTTTAGCCCTGTATCATCACCTAGATAGAACTTTATTCCATTTAAATCAACTGGATGCCAACCGGACTTTCCATTAATTAAATCCCACTGAGCTTTTTCACCATTTTGAGTATAGGGCTCTAAAAATGTCAAATTTCCTTCACCATCAGTGATGGTATAAGCATCATTGAATTCAAAATCTGTTGCACGATAAATTTTATACCCTTCAAAATCAAATAAATCGATTCCATTTGTGATTTCATCCATATATTTATCTTCAGATAATTCTGCGGATGTATCCCAATAGAGCGTGATAGACCCATCACCAGGAACAGCAGTTACTTTGGGAGGATTGGGTGCTTTTGCAAACTGATAATCAAAATCATATGTCGTTTGTGCAACCGCCTTATTTCTTAAAGCATCAGCTTCATTATTACCAAGAGTGACAGACATGGCAATCCGTTCTGTTTGTCCACCTTCTAGTGGGAAAAATCCAGATGTTACAAATAAATCATAATCTCCAGGAGGTTGGCCTCCATCAGGAGGTTGCCAATAATTACCGGGTGTCATATAAAACAGCCATAGGTAAGAATCGCTTGTAACTGGAATTGAACCAGCAGGATCATACCCCACGGCTGTTAATCCCATTTGATCAGATTCTGAGACATCTGTTTTATCAATATTGGGCTCACCTGGGAAACCAGTTCCAGATCCAGATGTAGGCATTTGATCACCAGTTCCAGCTTCAAGCCCCCCCGATTCATCACCGTTGATTCCTACGTCATTTGCTAATTCCCAATCACCGTCATTATCAATAAAATCATCTCTAGATTCGTCAATCATTTCGTCAATACCCTCGTCGATGCCTTCATCAATCGCACCATCTCCATCATTATCAATACCATCAGCAAAGGGTTTTCCTATGTCATCATAATCAACATCATACAAGACAATATTAGTTCCAGGGACAGCATATCGCTTCCAAATATCATTTGATGCTTCTAATACAATAGCTGAATCAATCAATGGGCCATTTGCATCTGCACCTGTTCCATAAGGATATTCTAACGCATAAGGATCGAGAGGGTCAGCATTATTATCGATTCCATCAGCATATTGAAGCCCAAGATCTTCCTGGTCCAAACCTATAATGTGAATAGTCTCACCTTGAATGCCTTCATCGAGCATAGGCCATATATACCATTGCCCATATCTAGCATCTATCATTTCCTGTGTGATGAGTGGACTACCTGATTCACCATCAATATCATTGTCAATATTGTCAGCATAAGAAACACCAGTTTGATTACCAAAAGGAACATGAGTCATGTTCTCATCAATTAATCCGTTTCCATTATCGTCGATGGCATTTCCGAGAATTTCATTTTCAATAAAAGACTCTGTGATAATTGGTCCATTTTCTTCACCATCTCCATCATTATCAATTCTATCAACATTATTCCCAGGAGTTTCAATAAAGGATGTAGCAGCAACCCCAACTGGGTCTGTACCAAATGCAGCATTTCCTATTCCATCACTATCCATGGACCAAGCAACGTCATATAATAAATCGAAATCAGGTGTATCATCTCCAGAGTCCCCATCACCCCCAACTAAATCTGCTAACCACATAGAAAATGAAACTTTATCATAATTATATGATCCATCATTAGTGATTTCATGGAGGATGAAAACCACATCTTCAATCAAAATTTGCTTCCATTCTAAAACCCTTACACCGGTTAATAATCCAGCACCTTTTCGAAAAAGATCAGTTGTGTCTGGGGTATAGGGATGGCCTAGAATGTAATTTCTATCGTCAGAAGTTTTATAATAAATCTCCTGTTGAGCGTTAAATTGATTTTTTCCAAAATAGCCATTCCAAGATTGTGGCCAACCTGGATCATTATCATCATCCAATTTATCTGGCCAAATATCTGGCCAAGTATTTTCATCATCACTAATGGCAATTTTATCAGAATTTGAATTCAAATAACCCGGTACTGGCTCCCAAGTCATTGAATTACCTGATTGGTCTGATCTGTATGGAATCGTAACAAGTGGACGAATTTCACCTTCATCAGTGGTTACTTCAGCACCCACTGCTAGGGCAGTCATTGCAATATAATTTTGACCGGAATTCACAGGCCATTCATATGGAATTTCACCAGGATTTGCACCTGTCCTACCGGTAATCCCATAATTAAAAATTGTTGTTCTTACTTTGTTTACATCAATATTTGTAGGTCGTCTGAAATCCGGATCACCTCTTTCTTCGGATTGTGAAAAAAGAAAGCCTACTATTGATAAAATATATAATGAGTATTTTACCATCCTACTTGAATTCCTATTTGTATTTCACGAGGTTCATCATACCAATCTGGATGATTGAAAAATTCATCTATGGTATTTGGACGTAATGGCTCATTTAGAGAAATAATTTCAGCACGTGCTTTTTCAATTGTTTCATCAGCCACACCAGAATCACTAAAAACTGTCATTTCATTTCTACGGTCCAGAAGATTATAAATTGACAAATAAACTTTACCAGACATATTGAATAGATTCAAATTATAGTAAAATTTAGTATCAATCCTAAAAGTACTACTTTTTCGTCTACTATTTCTTAACAACACAGTTGATAATACTTCGCCTTGAGCTTCGTAGTTTGTTATTGATGGGGTATATGGGTAGCCAGAACCATATTGGAAAATCGCATTCGCACCGAAAGGGCCAATTCCGAAGTTTACAGAACCATTTAAATTATGTGTTTGGTCCCAATCCAAAGGAATGATAGATCGAGTAGGTTCATTTCCTGCAAGAACTGCCCCAAACTCTTCACTTGGATTTGAGTTTGATCCTTCAGCAATTTGATAGGTGTAATCAAAATTCCAACCAATCATATTTGAAAATTGTTTGTATAGAGACAGAATAATACCACGAGAGTTGGAATAATCTTTATTTACATAAGTGAAGTATGATTTTCCATCCCCTAAATCTATTGGAATTCCACTTGAAACATAATTTCTTGCATCTCGGTAAAATCCTTTCAATTCGAATCTTGTTCTATAACCAATTTCTTGTCTTAGCCCAATTTCATAACTCACAGTCGTTTCAGGCTTTAAATCGGGATTGCCAAATATTCCAAAATTAACACCAGTTTCATTTAACTTATACTCTGTATCATTATAGAGCATGGAAAAATCAGGAATTTTGAAAAAATATCCATATGCAAAATGAATAACACCTTTATCAGAAATAGGATAGGCGACAGCAAGCCTTGGACTGATTTGAGATTTAGACGTTGTATTTTTCCACCATCCTTGTTGGTTTTCTAAATCAGGCTGATCATTAAATTTGTCATAATATTCAGCATAGGTATGATTTATTGTAATATCCGAACTATCAATTTCTGAATACCAAGTGGCTCCCCAATCTAAATTTTCAAGTTCACTTAAAGATAAAGTATCTAACGCTGGGTTTCTGGGGTCATTGATATAAGGTTCGTGAATATTTCGAGGTGTTTTTGAATTTGGATTAAAATTTTCGTACCGGAGTCCCACATTAATAATCATATCACCATATTCAATCTTATCTTGAATATAGAATGCATACTCGAATGGATTTTTATCATATGTGGAACGGTTATAACTTCCAATTTCTGGAATCTCTGGTGTGAATTTTTGATCTGCTTGAGATGAATCTAATAGGGAGTAAGAATCTAAATGCAGTTTGTGGTTTGTATAATCAAATCCAATTTTAATTAAATTGTATTTATTTATTTGATTTGTGTAATCAATTTTAAAATTTTGAGTTTTAGTCTCTCTCTCAAATCGATAGGTATCCACACCCCAGCGACTGAATGAATATTGCGGAAAATAATTCACACCAATTCCATACACATCTTCAATTTGTGAAGGAACTTCACCCGATACATGAGCCCAATAAAGACTATCAGGTGTAATGTATCTCTCGTCTAACTCATCTTCAAAAAGATATGAAAAATATTTATAGCTGTACTCAGATAAACTTACATCAACGAAGGATTGAGGTGAAAATGAGTGAGATAAGCTAAACCCTAAAAAATTCCCAACATTATTATTATTATTGCGACCGTCTTGAGCCATTTGGCGCCCATGGTCATAATATTGAGATACTCTAGAGTTAATTATTGAATTCAATCTCAATTTTGTTAATTGAGTTAAATGAAATGTTAATTTGTTTTGGGTTGACCATGAATCATACCAATTCATCGCTCTATATATGGGAGTGTTATTTGATTCATTTCCATCTTGATAGCCATTTCCATTTGAATCTGTAAAAACCGTATCGCCATACATTGTGAATGTTTGTAACCCATTTAACCAACCATCGGATTTATTTAGTCTAGCAGATGAGTAAAAGGAAATTTTTCCTGGTATAATTGGACCGCTTATATTTCCAGAAATACTTAAATCATTAAGAGGTGTGAATGAATTTAAGTTAGGAAATATTGGATCATTTGTAACATGATCTCCTGAGAATAAATTTACTGTACCTTCTAGTTTACTTCCGCCATCTTTTGTTACCATATTAATAACACCTGTTAATGCTTTTCCATACTCAGCGTTAAAGGTTCCACTGATTACTTGAAGCTCTTGAATGTTATCATTTTCAATTTGTACGGAAATACCACCATCGTAGGAATCAGACATGGGCACACCATCTACTAAGTACGTTATTTCACTACTTCGACCACCGCGCATATGTAGCCCACCCCCAGCATCTTGGGTGATTCCACCTTGGAGTCGAAGTGCTTCACTTACTTCAGTAATTGGCATAGACTCCAATTCATCTGCTGAAATTCTTGCTTCTGATTGGGTTACATCAAATTGAATTAATTTTTTTTCAGCAGTAACAACAACTTCTGTACCTTCAATCACTTCGGTTTGTAGCGTAATATTTAATTTTGTTGTTTTATCGATAGAGATGCGGACATTGGTTGACACGACATTTTCATAGCCAATCATTTGGAATTTAACATCGTAGAAGCCGGGAGTGATATTGAGCAAGATATACTCACCTTCCATATCAGTTGATATTCCAATTGATGTGCCAATCAACATGATATTACATCCAATTAAAGGATTCCCTGTATCAAGTTCGGTCACTTTTCCAGTTAATTTTCCAGTTGTACCAGCAGACATGAAATTTATTAGGGTGAAAATGAAAATTAGAAATTTGATTTTTTTCATACTTTTTCTCTAATAGGTAAAACGAATGATTTTAATAAATCATGGTTAATAATTATTTCATACTCATTCGCAATTGAGTCTCGAAATGTTTGATATTTTTTTGGATCTTCGAAAAATGGATTTTTATCAGGATTCTCTCCATCATAAAATTCTTTTAATAGGACATACTTTACCGTTGCTCTTTTTTGTTGTTCAATTGATTCTAAAATAAATGATTTAGTTTTCTGAATATTCATACGTTGTGCATCAATTATTAATTCCTTACGCACCAATAATCCTGAAATAATGCTCTCTAAATTTTCTATAGAATTTAATTTTTTATATTGTCTTTGCGAAACTTGATTCAATAATCCGAAAATGTCAGATTCAGATAATTGAGATTGATCTTTATAAGTTAATACAATCTCTTCTGATGATGGATAAAATTCATCTTCATTTCTTAAGTCTGAGTAAAATTCGGTAAGTTTCTCTAAGTTATATTTAATATTTAGTTGAGATTTCATCCTATCAGTCACTTCTCGAACAAGTGGCATTTTTTTATAATTTTCAGCGATCATCTTTATATATGGTATTTCTCGTTGAAATTCATTCTCAGTTAATAGCAAATCTTTTTTGCGTTCTATAACTTGAATGATGCTGTAACCTGTTTCAGTTTTCACGGGGTGAGAAATTTCACCGTCATTGAGTGAATATGCGACAACTTCAAATGAAGGGTCAAGTTCACCCATTTTTCTCCAACCTAAGTTCCCACCATTTTCTTTGAGAATTTGGTCCTTAAATGTTTGAGCTGCTAAATCATCCCAATTTGTTCCATTCTTTAATAATTGATGAAATTTGTTCGCTTCAATAAGAGATTGGGCATATATATGTTTTACATGTAATTCAGTTTTGTACCACGAAAATATTTTTCTCAACTCAATGTCCGTTGGCTGAGTATAAGGCTTTATCTTTTTTTCATAGTAATGATTTAACAACACTTGATTATGAATTTTTTCTAATGTTCTTTTTAACTCCACATCTGCAATTAATCCGGTCTGGTTTGCATGCTTTAATATGAGAGTTTCATCAATTATTGTATTTAAAAAATTTTGACGATTTTGAAGATTATCTATTTGATAAATATCTGTGAGGTACTTTTGATATTTATTTTCATAATCATTAAACAATATGTTAATGTTTCCAACAGAAGCAATGGATGTGGGGGCTTCTGGTGAGCATGAAAAGTAGAAATTACTGAGTAGACTAACGAGCCAAAAATATTTTTGAATCTTTACCATCAAGAAATTGATTATTCTTGCCAAGAATTAATTTCCAGTCTTTCATTTTACCATGGAATAACTTATTAGTTAAATTAATACTTTTATTACTACCGTTAAACATTGCTATAATTTGATTGTCACCCAGACTTCTTTTAAAAACAACAACTTTAGTACTGTTATTTTTATAAACAGTTTCAAAATCACCTTCAATTAATGCTGGATTTGATTTTCGAATAGAAATCAGTTTAGAATAATGGTTGTACAAATCTTGGTCAAAAAATACACTATCAGCAGGTCGTTCTCCATCACAGTCATCCAAACGATCACAATGGTGCGATATTTCACTCTCATATTGAAATTCAGGCCAAACCATTGGTTTTCTGCAGTCAGGGTCATCGCCACCCCACATACCTGCTTCATCTCCATAATAAATAAAAGGGGCACCAGGATAAATAAACTGTAAAGTAATAATTGATTTTTGAATGATTCGCTCGCTGGCGGTCGGTTTCTGAATGTTTAAATCCCAATTGTTCCAAGTCCCTCCATTATGATCAATCCATCTATCAGGATTAAGTACGGCGGTTGCTAAGCGTTCAGTATCGTGGCTATCAATCATATTTTGGATATGTAATACATTATTATAACCATAATCTTTTATTACGCTGTGAAGCAATCTATCAAATTTGGAAGCCGAAATTTGATTCTTTTTATCAATAAAAAATTTAAATGCTGCATCCCCAAATCTATAATTCATGATACTATTAAACATGTCACCCTTTAACCAAGGTTCAGCATTAAACATTTGATTATTTGAATAATCTTCCCACCAAACTTCACCTGTCAAATATGCATTTGGGTTTATCTCGATGACCCATTTTCTAAAATCTTTCCAAAAATTTTTGTGGACCAATTCTGCTACATCCAAACGCCAACCATCAATTCCGTCTGAAGGATCCCCATCTTGATTAGGATCCATCCATCTTTTTACAACAGCATGAATGTGATTCCTAATAGGAAGAATGAGACCATTATCATTTTCTTTTAACTCTGCTAAATCTTTAATTCCATACCACCCATGATAATCAAACTCATTCTTCGGAGTTGACGGGTCATCAAAGCTGATAATATCAAACCAATCTTTGAATTCACTTTTTTCACCTTTTTCTATAACATCCTGAAATGCCCAAAATGGAATGCCGACATGATTGAAAACACCATCAATAATGATTTTCATATCTCTTTTATGAACTTCTTTAATAAGTTCAAGAAATAATTGATCTGCAGATGTCCATTGCCATGTAGATGGGTTATTGTGATCTTCAGATTCCCAGATTTTCACATCACCTTCAGGATCAGGTCCAAAGTTATTATCAATATGATGGTAGAACTGACAGCCATATTTATGAGAAGACGGTGATTCAAAAACCGGATTTAAATAAATTGCGTCAATACCGAGATCTTTTAAATAATCTAATTTTTGAATAATACCTTCTAAATCACCACCATAACGTCTTAACTGAAACTGGTATCGATAATCTAAACCATTATTTATTTCCCAAGGTTGGAAGGTGTACCAATCAGAAGTCCACGGCGTTACTTCCCATTCAGTTTGTTCGATGTATGGCCAAGTACCTGATAAAGAACTCACATCTGGATCATTACTTGGATCGCCATTGTAAAATCGCTCTGGAAAAATTTGATACCAAACTGCACCCTTTGCCCAATCCGGTTGAAAATCATCTGAAAAAAGTGAAGAAATTGAAAATATTAATAGAAAAATTAGTTTATTCATCTTGTTAGTAACTCATGTAAGAGTGACGAAAAATCACGTTGAAATATAATGCTTTATTTAATTTTTTGAAATGAGATTAAACCCTATATTAATTGTTAATATCAAATCATATTTTAATCGAAAAAATTTTAGTCACTCAGAAGTGAGTTACCCTTAAATTCTAGAGACAAATAATATCTTATGACAAAATTATTAGAACTACTTCAACAATTTGGATTATCAACCAATGCTGCAAAAGCATATATAGCCCTGCTGAAAAACAATCCTGCTACGGGATATGAAATCAGTTCCCAATCTGGAATTCCTCGTTCTGCTATTTATACTGTATTGAATAGACTTGAATCTATCGGCATTGTGAATTCTGTCGGCGACACACCTAAAAAATTTATACCATTAGCCCCGTCATCTTTATTGGAGCACTTTGAGCATTCTCACCGTCATAGGATTGATGAATTAAAAGAGACGATTGAAAAAATTGATTTGGACGATGAAGCCTTTGATTTTTGGCATTTGCACGGCTACCGAAACCTCATTTTAAAAATTAGAGAAACCATCAATCATGCCAAAGAAAAAGTATTTATCAGCGCTTGGAAACGTGAGATGGACGCTATTCAAAATGAATTGGAAGATGCACAAAATCGGGGTATTGAGATAACCCTCTTTTCATTTTGTAAACTGGAGCAAAAGTTTGGGGAAATTATTTCTTATGAATTGGATGAAAAAAAATTGCGGGACATTTGGTCGCCTAAGGTCATTTTAGTGGCAGACCACACTTCTACCATCATGGGTAGCGCCCGTGATTCTGAGGAAAGCCGGTCTATTTATACCCAGAATGATGCGATTACTGAAATTGCCAGCAACCATATTATATTAGACATAACTTTGGCTGCCCAGCGCTTGGGGTTCGATCCGAATCCCCTTGTAAAACGGGTCTTAAAACGCCCAGACCTCCATCTCGATCGTTTGATCAAATCCTGATTATCGTCCCGATTCTACCTTGACTCCCAAGTTGTTTTGTAGCCAATTTCGTTAGTTACTCATAAGTGAGTTACTAATTTCTTGTTATTTAATTATTTACAATAAATCATTCATGGAAAAGTTGGATAGAAAAAGCGGTATATTGCTTCATATAACCTCACTTCCTGGTAAGTATGGTATTGGTGAAATTGGGCCTGATGCCTATCGTTTCATCGATGATTTAGTAGAGATGGGACAGGGGTATTGGCAAATATTGCCCACCAATCCACCGGATAATTTTAATTGTCCTTATAGCGCTACCTCTGCGTTCGCGAATAATCCTCAATTGATCAGCATGGATTTATTGGTACGCGATGGATATTTGATACAAGATGATTTGGCTTCTGCACCGGATTTTTCCAAAGATTGGGTGCAGTTTGACTCTGTTATTCACTGGCGATTTAATCTGTTAAAAAAAGCAGCAAAAAACTTTCAAACCAAAGTCGGAACAAAAAAGGCTGCAGAATATCAGTCGTTTTGTAAAAAAAATAAAAATTGGCTGGAATCATTTGCCCAATTCAGTGTGATCCAAGACATCCACAAAGGTGCTGATTGGATTGACTGGGACATTCCATATAAAACTTGTAGGCAGGATTATTTGAAGGGTATTTCAACCAATCATCATGAAGAATTGGAAGAGGTGAAAATACTTCAATTTCTTTTCCACGAACAATGGCTTGAATTGAAGTCCTATGCAAATTCTCGTGGCGTTAAAATTATCGGTGATATTCCCATTTATGTGTCCTTCAATAGTACGGATGTCTGGAGAAAGAAGAAATTGTTTAAACTCACCAGCAGGGGGAAAATGAAAGTTCAGTCGGGTTGCCCACCGGATTTTTTCATTGAAACAGGTCAAACTTGGGGACATCCGATCTATGATTGGGCACAGCATGAAAAAACCGGATTTATATGGTGGACAGAAAGAATTGCCCATTTATTTGAGTTGGTGGATATTATCCGCATTGACCATTTTAACGGGTTTGCGAAATACTGGGAAGTCCCTGCGAAGGATAATAATGGTCTTCAGGGAAAATGGGTAACTGGACCCGGGGAAAAATTATTCAATTCAATCTTTGAAAAAGTTGGGACAAAACCAATATTAGCAGAAGATCTTGGAGAGGCTGCAGAGGCTGCAGCTGTGCTGCGTGAAACCTTTGGTATTCCCGGAATGAAAATCTTGCAAATGTCCTTTTCTAATGTGAAACCGTTTCAAAAATTAGCCCCCAATAATGTAGTTTACACAGGCACCCATGACAATGATACAGCCGTGGGTTGGTTTCGAGCTCAACCAGGAAACGGGACTACCCAATCTTCGAAAGATTTTATTGAGGAAAGAAAAAATGCAAAAAAGATTTTAAAAACAAATGGGCAGGATGTAAGTTGGAAAATGATGGAATACACGCTTAATTCAAATGCCAATACCGCGATTATTCCCATGCAAGATGTGTTGGGGCTGGATTCTACATCGCGGATGAATACACCTGGTACAATTGGCGGAAATTGGGAATGGCGGATGAATCCTGGATTACTTACCAGGGAAATAAAACAAAGAGTATTTAATCTCACAAAAAATTCTAAAAGATGATGACACCCAAATTTGATATTGCTTATTTTTCCGCTGAAATTGGTATTTCATCCAGTTTACCAACCTACAGCGGTGGATTAGGTGTTTTAGCAGGAGACCACATCAAAGCCGCTGGCGATATCGGCCTAAACATGTGTGCCATTACCTTGCTTTACAGGGAAGGGTATTTCAAACAACGGATTGATGAGAATGGTGTCCAGTCTGAAACGTATCCCAGATTCGATCCCCATCCATTGCTGAAAAAACTGGATGTGAAATTCACTCTTCGTTTACGTGACAGGGAAGTTTGGATCCAAGCATATCAATTTGATTATATTGGTCATGGCGGTCATATTGTTCCAATCTATTTTTTGGATACGGATTTGAAAGATAATTTTACTGATGATCGAATCATTTCTCTACGGCTTTATTCTGGGGATAAGGATCATCGCATTCTCCAAGAAGCCATACTTGGTTTTGGTGGGACAAAGTTGTTAGATGAATTGGGTCAGCATGAAATAAAAACCTATCATATGAATGAGGGCCATTGTTCTTTTCTGGTTTTAAATCTCCTGGATAAGTTTGGCGGTGACCGGGAAAAAGTAAAATCCCTTTGTCATTTTACAACCCATACACCAGTGCCTGCAGGCCATGACCATTTCTCCGAATCCAGAGTGAAAAAATTGCTCCATGGCCTTTACCCTGAATACTTAGAGTTACCTTCCCTGGTGCAAAATGGACGGCTTCACATGACCGAATTGGGTTTGTACTTCAGCCGGTCAGTCAACGGTGTTTCAAAACTTCACGGTCATGTTGCTCAGGATCAATTTCCATGGAGTAAAATCGGTTCTATTACCAATGGAGTGCACCATTCTTACTGGATGGGAAGTCCTTTCAAACGCATATATGACGAGTATTTACCAGAATGGCGGGCTAATCCCAATGAACTTTTGAAAATAGACGAAATTCCTGATGAAGTGATCTGGAATACCCACCAGGAACGAAAACGATATTTATTAGGCTACGCGAATTCACAGGTGACCAAAGCTTTGTCCGGGGATGTTTTAACCATCGGCTTTGCCCGCCGGGCTGCTACCTACAAAAGAGCCCAATTAATTTTCTATGATATGGAACGATTGGAAGCCATTGGACATGGAAAATTACAATTTATTTTTTCAGGGAAAGCACACCCCAATGACCCGGCAGGGAAAGAATTGATTCGCCAAATCGTAGATAAATCCAAAACCATGTTCGGAAAGGTCAAAATCATTTTCTTGGAAAATTATAATATGTGGTTAGGCAGGATGATTACTTCAGGTGTTGATGTTTGGCTCAATACACCATTGAGGCCCAATGAAGCCTCAGGGACCAGCGGTATGAAAGCAACCTTGAATGGTGTACCGAACCTGTCTGTTTTGGATGGCTGGTGGGCCGAGGGCTGTAAAGACGGACTCAATGGCTGGGCCGTGGGGAATCCTGAACTTCCTGACGATGACCATGATGCAAATCACCTATATTCACTACTGGAAAATCAAGTGATTCCCTTGTTTTACAACGATAGAAACGCATGGATAGCCATGATGAAAGAAGCCATTAAAACAGGTGTGGCATTCACCGCTCACCGCATGATAAATGATTATAATCAAAATTATTACAGTTTAAATGGATCCTCATGAGCACAATTGATTTAATTATTGTTATTGTATACTTGCTGGCGATTGTAATCGTTGGACTCCTGATGCAAAAAAAGGCTTCGGTTGGTATTGATTCCTATTTTCTTGGAAATAGAAAATTGCCCTGGTGGGTTCTAGGCGCTTCCGGGATGGCTTCCAATACGGATATTGCCGGGACAATGATTAATACAGCTTTTATTTATGCTTTAGGGACTAAGGGCTTCTTTATCGAAATCCGGGGCGGGGTGACGCTGATTATGGCTTTTCTCATGGTATTTATGGGTAAATGGAACCGCCGTTCCCAAGTGATGACACAAGCTGAATGGATGCATTTTCGTTTTGGAACAGGGAAAGAAGGAGATGTGGCTCGAATTATTGCAGCTGGTGCATCTATCATAATGACCATTGCCATGGTGACCTATTTTGTCATTGGCGCTGGAAAATTCGTTGGTGAATTCTTGAGTATTGAACCTATTTATGCCTCCTTATTGATGGTGGTCTTGGCAATGATTTATACGGTAGCCAGTGGATTATATGGTGTGGTGTGGACAGATGTTTTTCAAGGTGTATTTATCTTTGGTGTTATTGTTTATATTGCTGGGATGGCCATGTCTACAGTCCATTTACCTGAAGAATTTTTTGTTTCTGTCCCAATGATTAATGGATCATTCACGGCCTTAAAAACAACTTTAGCTGAGTGGTCTCGAATTACACCACCTTCGGAAATGAATATGCCGGAAGAATCAACTTTCGCAATTTATAATTTGTTTGGTATTGCCATTATGTTTTATCTCTTTAAGGTGACTCTTGAAGGTGCAAGTGGTGCAGGTGGTTATATGCTACAGCGCTATTTTGCGGCAAAAAGCGATCGGGAGGCGGGATTGCTTTCTTTGTTTTGGACTTGTCTCTTAGCTTTCCGTTGGCCTTTAATTGCTGCGTTTGCCATGTTAGGTGTCCATCACGGTATTGAAACGGGAACAGTCATTGCCGATCCGGAATTGGTCTTACCCACGGTGATAAAAAATTATATTCCCATTGGGGTAAAAGGATTTTTAATTGCAGGACTAATGGCAGCTGCAATGTCCACATTTGATTCAACGGTTAATGCGGGTGCAGCTTATTGGGTAAAGGATTTATATCAAACTTATCTAAAGCCGAGTGCTTCAGAAAAAGAATTGGTTTTTCAAAGTAGAGTTGCATCATTAGTCATTGTATTCTTGGCATTATTATTTAGTCTCACCATTAAAAATATTAATGAAATTTGGGGTTGGATTACCATGGGAATTGGTGCTGGAATGTTTATTCCACAAGTGATACGTTGGTATTGGTGGCGATTTAACGGATATGGATTTGCTATTGGAACAGTTGTTGGTATGACAGCTGCAGTTCTTACAAAAGCATTTGGTGGCCCATTACCTGAATATACATCTTTCCTTATTGCAAGTGGATCCTCCTTAATTGGATGTATTTTAGGAACATACTTCACTGCTCCAACTCAACCTATTGTATTAGAAAATTTTTATAAGGTAACTAGACCTTTCGGATTCTGGGGGTCTATACAGCGGTCATTACCCAATAATATTCAAGAGAAAATAAATACAGAAAATAGACGAGATATTATTGCAATCTTTTTTGCAGTTCCATGGCAGGTAGTTCTATTTTTAACTGGAATGATGATTGTGATGAAACAATGGTCTAACGTAACAAATTTAGTTATTTTGTTGGTGGTATTATCAGCAGGATTATATTGGTTCTGGTTTAGGCACTTATCAGATGAAGTAAAAATCTAATATGAGAATATTTCACTTTATTTTATTTTTTTCATGCCTAATTGCAGAAGATATAAATGTAACATTTAGGTATATCGAATCTCCATCAGAAGAATTCGTGCACGTTTTTGTCCCTGGAGAAATGAATGATTGGGGACCTAATAGTAATGGTTTTATTAGTCCAAATGCTGAAAGCCAATTGATATATAATAATGGGACTGATAGTTATAATAAGTCCTACTCTTTAAATGTAGGAGAACAAGTATTATATAAAATCCATTTCCATTTTAATTCAACTGGTACTGAATATGCTTGGATATCTGACCCATTGAATCCACTTACAACTTCTGATGGTTGGGATAACTCAATTTTAAATGTAACCGATCCATTATTTTTCCAACCTGCACGTCATATGAATGAAGAAGGGTTAGTTGATGGTCTGAGTGTTGGAATCTTTTCAACTGGTACAGTGAATTCAGTTCTATATTCGGTTGGTAGTGATACTGTATATGCTACAGAGATGTATGATGCTGAAAATGGCGTATTTTATGCTTCCTTAGATCCGCCTAGAACATTATTTGAATCATACTGGGTAGAAGCACTCATTGATGGTGAATTTTATACTGTATATCATCAACCTGCAATTGAAATATCGGAGGAACCATTGCCAGCTGGTGTGAACTTGGGCCCAAATTGGATTAATAATGAAATGGTATTAGCAGTTCATGCACCTGCTCAACCTGTTATGCAAGTTATTGTTTCAACGCCCGGTACAACAGGTGAATCCTCTGATGCTATGGTCATGACAAAAGCAACAGATCTTGAAGATGTTTGGTGGATTGAATTGGATGTACCATTTGGTCAGTACGAATACGAATACTTATTATTAAACGGTGATCGTATTCCCGATCCTTTATCAAGGCGTATCACCAATGGAAAAACTAGAATTGAAGTAGGTGGTGGTGGTATTTCAACTGCTGATGATTATCAGTGGCAATCGAATGATTACGTTAGACCATCATTAGACACATTAATTATTTATGAATTGCATGTTGATGATTTTGCAGCACAAGGTAATGGGGATGGTAGATTCCAAGACATTATCAATAAATTGGATTATTTGAAATCAACCGGTATCAATGCGATTGAAATGTTGCCTGTAACAGATTTCCCTGGTACCCATTCATGGGGCTATGATCCTGAAATAATGACAGCTGTGGAAGGGAATTATGGGACGCCTGAAGATTTAAAACAACTTGTTGATGAAGCACATTTACGCGGGATTGCGATAATTGGTGATTTGGTATGGAACCATATTCGTTCATCAAGTCCCATTTGGAGAATTCAACCTGACTACTCATTAAACCCTTACATCAAACTCCATACGGACTTAAATCCTAATGAAACGGAAGGAAGTTGGGGAATGTTGGACTTAGACCATTTTAATTCGTATACGGTTGATTATGTCAATGCTGTACATAAAATATGGATGGAAGAGTATCGATTTGATGGATTTCGTTACGATGCGACACAATATGTTGGTTGGGATATGAACCAATTAGAATATGGGTTACCCGCCTGGGCGTACGCATTATCTGAATTGGACCCATTAGCCTACCAAATTGCTGAACATTTACCATCTCACCCTTGGCTCATAGATAATACATCATTGACATCTTCATGGCACGATAGTTTTCATGATAACATTTTAGAAGATGCTCATGACCAATATAATTCAGCTCTGACTATGATGAACCAAGTTATAGGATTAAATGAGTATTCAAACTCTGGAGAAGCATATTCAGACCGTACACAAGCAGTAAAATATATGGTAAGCCATGATGAACAATCCATCATTCAAGAAATGGTTGAATTTGGAAATGCATCTTTAAGTCAAGCACGTAATTACGACAAATTCTATGCAACACTATTATTTACAGCCCAAGGGATACCAATGATTTTCCAAGGTCAAGAGTTTGGGTTACAAACAGGATGGACTGATGATAATGGAAATGGTAATTGGGACGAAGAAAAATTATCTTATCGGCCAGTAGATTGGTCAGTTTTAAATAGCGAAGAAGGGCAAGCCCATTTTGCTCATTACTCAATATTAGCAGAATTTAGAAAAAAGAATCCTGCATTTTCAAAAGGTACATTTTTTGATCTTTGGAGATATGAAGCCGAACAAGTAATTGTTTATGGCTATAAAGATGAATCTGATGGGAACAATGATGACCAGATTGTTGTGATTGCAAATTTTGCCGATTATCCTCGGACTGTGAATAATGTTCCTTTCCTTTCAGCTGGAGATTGGTACAACCTGTTAGAACCAGGAAATGATATTTATACGGCTGATGGTAATTTTGGTGAATATTCATTGCCGGGACATACAGCAGTTATTTTTTCAAATCACCAATATAATTTGGGGATTAATTCTCAAATTTTCCCAGATTCATATCAAACCTTGAAAGCTTTTCCCAACCCATTTAATGGAAATGTTACTATTGAGGTTGATTTAGGTAAAGAACTTAAAGGAAACTTAGCTATTTACAATTTACAGGGAAGAGAAATCACATCATTCCCAATTATTAACTACTCTTCTATAGTGAATACAATTAAGTGGGATGCCTCTACGGTAAGCTCTGGTGTTTACTTTGTTACATTACATACTGAAACAAAGGTAACATCACAAAAGATTCTATACTTAAAATAATAACTTTATTTTTTAATTAATACTAAACCAGATGTGGGTTGGATAGAAATATTTCCGGAAATGATGCCTAACCCACCTACATCGACACCCTCATTATTTGCAACTAATTGCCAATTACCTTCTGGTAAAACAACATCAACTTGCTTAGAATTATCTCCATTTAAATAAACTGCAATTTTATCTCGGATTGTATAGCCAATTGAATGATCAGATAAACCTTGAAATTTTAAATCATTTTTATTGGCATGCCTGAACTCAGTGTATTTCCTGCGTAATTCGATTAACCCTTTATAGTATTCAAATAACTCATGGTTTTGGGCTTTCTCATCCCAATTAACCCAATTGGTTCCATTGTCTTTATTATAGGGGTTGCGGTCCATTTTACCCACATTTTTATCAGGAGTATTAGTTGGAACTATAATTTGTGAATGTGCCCAATCTTGACCTTGGTGAATTATTGGAACACCTTGACTTGTTAATAGTGCTAATGCACCTAATTTGTTCATTCTCATTACTGCATCAGATAACTGAATATGCGCCATTGGATCCGCTATAATGTCATCTTTTTGGTTCAAACCCAGTGAAAGTTTGATATAATCATTAAAACAATAGTCATCATGGACTTCTAAAAAGTTAATTGCATGGGAAGGAGTTTGATAAGTTGGGTGATTACCAGATGTTGTCCCCGATATTACATTTTGAACATCTTCCAGTGACTCATCAGGTCGAAAGGATCCAAATAAAAATCCTTTTTCTTCATATCGGTGCAAATCTCCTCTAAACACATCTCTAAACCGAGCATTGAAAGAGCCCCATCCTAAGGAAGAGAATTCAGCCTCTTTGTTATCCCATGCTTCTCCATAAATAATTACATTAGGATTTATTTCACGTAATTCAGATAAAATCAGCGAAGCTGTTTCAGCAGATAGAAGGTAGCATTGATCAAATCTAAATCCATCTATGTGATATTCAAGCATCCAATATTTAAGGCTTTCAATGATATATTGTCTTACTTTTTTATTTTCAGTTTGTAACAAGTTGCCACAACATTGACTCAAAAAGTCTCCATTCTCATCTAATTTAAAATAAACTGATCTGTCTATATATTTGAGTGGATGCCAATCATAATTTGACACATGATTTACCACAACATCTAAGATTACTGCTACACCTTCACCATGGAGTGACTTTACCATAGATTTCATTTCATGTACTGCTCGACCATCTGTGCCATTCCAATCATTTCTTTTATCAGTACCATTAGTTGCGTAATAACTCTCGGGTGCCATATAAAATGTTGGCATATAACCCCAGTGATTGCGTTCATAAGGGTTCCAATTGTTCACCATTCCAGCAGCTTCCTCCATGTAAGGAATTTCAACATTTGCAAAATCCCAAACAGGTAAAAGTTGAACTGCATTGACTCCGAGAGACTTTAAATGTTCAATACCACCTTGTTGGTTTTGCTCAACAAAACCCAAATAACTTCCTTTTTGTTTTGCATTAGATGTCTCATGAATTGTCATATCTCGGACATGAGCTTCATATATCACCAAATCACTAGGATGAAGATTTATCCAAGTGTCACCCTGCCAATCGAACGAGTTATCAATAATGAGAGATTTTGCAACATGTCGCCAGCTATTTTGAGTCACTGCAGCTTTTGAATATGGATCTGCTACAATGACATCGGACGAATTCCATTCACCTTCTAGACGATATCCATAATATGTGCCCACACCTGCGGAAGATTGAAAAATTGACCAATCACCATTTTCATCCTTTTCCATAGGGAATTCTTGACCTTCAGTCGCATCAAAGGTAGAAAATATTACAAGATTGACCGCATCTGAATTTGGTGCATGAATTTTAAATTTAACGCCATCGGGTCGGATAAAAGCACCATAACTCAAACTATGGTTTTGAGCAGGATTCATACAGGAAGCTAACATAATTAATAAACAAATAATTTGAAGTTCACGATTAAATAATTTCATTTTTTGTTTTGTATTTTTTATTATTGACTCAGAATAGAGTTACTAAATTAATGATTATGAATACACTTAAAAAGCTCCTCTCAATTATAAGTCTGTTTTTTATTTCATGTGAAAGCTTTACAGAGCTAGATCCTTTATACCCAGTCCCTATTGTACGTGTTAAAATGGGTGAACAAACATCTATCGATTTATCAAATTATTTCAAGCATGGTCATTCTTATTTGATTTGTCAATCATCAGGTCTAGATACCCATTTGGAAGGAACCATATTATCCATCGATGGAAGCCAAAATGAAGCTGGCTTACAAAAAGTTCAACTTTTGGCTGATAGTCATCCAATCACTATTTTGGTGACATTAGAGCCGATGATTGAAAAAACATTCACTTTTAAATCTAAAGCAGCAGAAAAAGCAGTTGTCATGGGTGCGTTTAATGATTGGAGTCGGACCAATCTTCCAATGGAAAAGATTGGAGATACATTTACCAAAACTGTATACATGGAACCAAAAAGGCACGAATACAAATTTGTTGTGGATGGAGAAGAATTAATAGATCCTGAGAATCCGATTTTTGTGTCAAATAATATTGGCGGTTGGAATTCTATCTTAGATTTATCAGACCAACTTCCCAAATCATCAGGCCAATTAATTAAAAATAAGCAATCAAATAATTGGCTTCACTTTGATTTTATTCCAGGAGACAATGGCGCAACACCGGTAGATTGGGTTGTACTGTTAAATAATACAGAAATGCACCCAGATGTTGTAGATCCGTTACAAAACCATGGAGTCAAAGTAAACATTCAATCTATTCAAGAAGGAATATTGAGAATTGTAGGTCGTGATTCAAATGGCCAACTTATTGATGAAAATAGGACAATCATTAAAAAGGGCCGCCCAATTAACACAGAAACAGATAGTTGGCATTTCGCGATTATTTATAATACAATGGTTGATCGTTTTTTTGACGGTAATCCAGGAAATAATCGATTTATTCAAGACCCGAAGTTGCATGATTTAGCAAATTTTAACGGGGGTGATTTATCAGGGATTTACCAAAAAATGGACCAAAATTATTTTTCTGATTTAGGGGTTACATCACTTTGGATTTCTCCAATTCAAACACAGCCTGACAGTAGTTGGGTTGAGTGGATTCCACCAAATAGAACATTCTCTGGGTATCATGGGTATTGGCCGGTAAAAGCACGAGAAATTGATCCACGATTTGGCACAAAAAACGAGTTAAGTCAATTGATTCAATCATCTCATAAAAAAAATATAAAAGTGATTTTGGATTTTGTATCCAATCATGTACATCAAGAGCATGATTATTATAGAAATAATCCTCAATGGTTTGGAAATGTTGAATTGCCAGACGGCCGGATGAATATTCGACAGTGGGGAGGGGATACAAGGCTTACCACATGGTTTGATGAATTTATTCCATCATACGATTTTCTGTCTTCTCCAGAAGCATTAAACCAAGTAGTTGAAGATGCAGTTTGGTGGGCAACTATATATAAATTGGATGGATTTAGGCAGGATGCTGTCAAACATGTTCCTCATTCATTTTGGAAATCATTAACAAAACAAATAAAAGAAAACATCCCAGATAAAAAGTTATACCAAATTGGTGAAACGTTTGGATCTGATGAATTAATAGGATCTTATGTAAACCCTGCAGAATTGGATGCTCAATTCAATTTTAGTATTTATTTCAATTCGAGACATTTATTCAGCCAAGATTATCCAAATTTTTCTGAATTGGAATCTGCTATTAATCAGAATAAAAAATCCTTTGGTCCTATTCATTTAATGGGGAATATTACAAGTAGTCATGACCAGTTTCGATTCGCAGGTTATGCGGATGGACAATTGAGTTTTGGTGACGATGGCATTGCAAGATCTTTTGATAGTCCAGTTACAGATATTCAGTACAAGTCTACTTATGACAAACTGGCGAATTTTCACGCATTTAACATAAGCCAACCTGGGATTCCGATTATTTATTATGGTGAAGAAATTGCTTTAATGGGAGAGGGAGACCCCGGTAATCGTCGTATGATGCGTTTTGATATTTCAAAAGATGAATCAGGTTTAAAATCAACATATTCTAAATTGAACCATTTAAGACAAGACTATTCAAGTTTATCCATCGGTGACCAATCTATTTTAAAAAGTGATGGTCCCGTATTTATAACATTAAAATCATATTTTAATGAACATATTATTTTAGTGATAAATAATAGTAACAATCTTCAGCGTGTTGATGTTGAACTTCCAATTCCTGCAACTAGTTTAATTGAAATTAATGGAGACCAGAAAATTGAAGTTCTGAATCAATCAATAATGATTCAAATGGAACCATTTTCACATAAATTTTTCAATGTTAAATAGATTAATTATTCTAAGTATAATTGGTAGCAACCATTTATTTAGTGATGATTCCTGGAAAGTTTACGATGATTCAGAAGTGGCTGAAATTCATATTACGGTTGCACCGGAAGATTTAGAGTGGATATATGAAAATGTTCATAGTGATTCACTACATCCTGCCACAATCCATTTTCAAAATATTCATATTAATGAAACTATTGAAGATATAGGGTTTAGAATTCGGGGCAACACGTCTAGAACTTCTGCGAAAAAATCTTTTAAAATTGATTTTAATCATTTCTCACCTGGAAGAAATTTTTACGGCACTGAAAAATTAAATCTGAATGGTGAGCATAACGATCCTTCAATCATACGATCAAAAA
>CEOQ01109960.1_pt1 | contig 35748 bp, 38 predicted proteins | sample 361351 | NCBI WGS metagenome assembly CEOQ01 (sample SAMEA2619907, study PRJEB7988) | marine metagenome | biome: marine biome (ENVO:00000447); feature: deep chlorophyll maximum layer (ENVO:xxxxxxxx); material: "saline water (ENVO:00002010), including plankton (ENVO:xxxxxxxx)" | depth 60 m | reverse complement strand
TGCTGAATTTGACGCCTTACCAGGTATATCTCAGCAAGTTGCAACTGTAAGAAAACCAATCCCCAATAAAAATGGCGGGCATGCTTGCGGACATCATTTATTTGGAACAGCATCAACGGCTGCCGCAATCACAATTAAAAACTATCTTAATAAAACTAAAACAAAAGGTACGATTAGGCTTTACGGTACACCCGCAGAAGAAGGTGGATCTGGAAAAGTGTACATGGTAAGGTCTGGACTTTTTGATGATGTAGATATTGTTCTTGATTGGCATGCTTCAGACAAAAACGCTGCGAGCCCAGTTACATCAATGGCAAATAGATCTGCAAAATTTAGATTTTATGGTTATTCTGCTCATGCAGCTGGAGCACCTGAAAAAGCTCGATCATCGTTAGACGCTGTTGAAGCAATGAATTTTATGGTAAATCTAATGCGTGAACACATCCCTGATGGTTCGCGCATTCATTATGTTATTACAAAAGGCGGCAATGCTCCTAATGTTGTACCAGATTTTGCTGAAGTCTTTTATTATGTTAGAGATTTTGATGTAAATATTTTAGAAGATATGTGGTTACGGTTGATTAACACAGCAGAGGCTGCAGCCTTAGGTACCGGGACTAGAATGGAGTATGAAATCATACATGGGAATCGACCTGTTCTGCCAAATGAAGTTGTTCAAAAGGTAATGTATGATAATTTAGTTCAAGTAGGAGGCGTATCGTACACGCGGGCTGAACAAAAATTTGCAAAAGAAATATATAAAACGCTTATTGATCCAAGTTTGAGTATAAGCTCTGCAAAAACTATCCAGCCTTACAAATTTACAAAAGGAAAAGGCTCTACAGATGTTGGCGATGTAAGCTGGAAGACACCTACGGCAAGGCTTAGGGTTGCAACATGGGTTCCAGGGACATCAGCTCATACCTGGCAAGCGGTAGCTGCTGGCGGGATGAGTATTGGAATGAAAGGAATGATCAACGCGTCCAAGGTTTTGGTTGGTGCAGCTATTGATCTATACAACGATCCAAAAACTGTCAAAAATGCAAAAAAGGAATTAATTGAAAGAAGAGGACCCGGGTTTAATTATTATTCAATGCTAGGTGACCGAAATCCTCCTCTGGATTACAGAAAATAAATACTATTTTTCCTCTTTTTGCTTAAAATAAAATTAACATGAAAAAAAGAATAACGATTATTGGTTCTGGTTTAGCTGGAATGGCATGTGCAGCATACCTAGCAAAAGAAGGTCATGAGGTACAGGTGATCGAAAAAAATAGAACCTATGGAGGTAGATTGCAGACGTATGAAGAAAATGGGTTTGTTTTTGATTCAGGTCCTAGTTGGTATTGGATGCCAGATCTATTTGAATCTTTCTTTGCTGACTTTCAAAAAAAAACAAGCGATTACTATTCATTAAAGAGACTAGATCCAGGCTATAGGGTTTATTTTGAAAATGAAGAATATTTTGATGTACCGGAAAATTATGAAAAACTTAAAAGCAGTTTTGAAAATATAGAATCTGGATCATCGTATGCTCTTGATAAGTTTCTAAAAGACGCCAAAAAGAAATATGAAATTGCAGTTAAAAATTTTATTTATAAACCCAGTTTGTCCCCTTTAGAATATATACGACTTGACTTAATAAAACACCTTGGCAGGCTAAGTATATTTAAACCGATCAGTAAACATATACGTGAATTTTTTAAAGATAGAAGAATTATTCAAATGCTTGAGTTTCCTAGTCTATTGCTAGGAGCAAAGCCATCTAAAACGCCTGCCCTTTATAGTATAATGAATTATGCAGATATAGCTCTGGGCACTTGGTATCCTAGTGGGGGTATTAGATCGGTCGCTACAGCGATTCATGATGTAGCGATTGAGCAGGGTGTAAAATTTATTTTTGATGAACCCATCGAAACAATACATACAGAAAATGGCAAAGCCATCGAAGTGATCTCTAGTCGAAATAGCTATAATGTTGATATTGTAGTTGCTAATGCAGATTATCAGCACGTTGAAAGCAGATTGATAGAGAAAAAATATCGTAATTATTCAGAATCTTATTGGAATAAGAGAACGATTTCTCCAAGCGCATTATTATTCTACATTGGAATAAATAAGAAAATCAATCTTCCTCATCACTGCTTATTTTTTGATACAAACTTTAAGGAACACGTCAAAGATATATACGATGATCCAAGATGGCCTGAAGCCCCTTTGTTCTACACTTCTTGCACATCAAAATCCGACCCTAATGTAGCACCAGAGAACGGGGAGGCGCTTTTTGTTTTAATTCCAGTTGCGCCTGGTCTTAAAGAAAAAACCAAGTCGAGAGAAATATACTTTAATCAAATTATTGATAGGATTGAAACGGTGACAGGTGAAGAAATAAAAGATCACATTGTAGTAAACAAGTCATATGCTCATGAGGAATTTATTTCTGATTATAATTCCTATAAAGGCAATGCCTACGGATTGGCCAATACCCTTTTTCAGACTGCATTTTTAAAGCCTAGAATAAGAAATAATAAAGTTAGAAATTTATATTATACTGGGCAATTAACTGTACCAGGGCCAGGAATGCCACCGGCACTTGTTTCAGGAAAAATTGTTGCTGATCAAATTTCAAAGGATTTCAATTGACCAATATTGAACGTTATTTAAAAGCCAGTTTTGATTCTTCAAAAGCTGTAACTGAATCCTTTAGCACTTCGTTTACTTTAGGGATTCATTGTTTGGGTAAGAAAATTAGAAATCCAATCTATGGCGTGTATGGTTTTGTTCGAGTAGCTGATGAGATCGTGGATACGTTTTTTGATACAAATCAAGCAAACGAGTTAGATGAGTTTGAATCCTCAACTTATTCTGCAATTAAACAAAAATACAGTCCCAATCTTATTTTGCACTCCTTTCAACATGTTGTCAATTTTTATAATATTGATAGTGAATTAATTCGTGCTTTTTTTTCAAGTATGCGATCTGACCTTACCGAAGCTAAGCATACAAAAAATTCATTAGATCAATATGTATATGGTTCGGCAGAAGTCGTTGGATTGATGTGTTTAAAAATATTTGTTGAAGGCAATCAAGACCTATATGATAAACTTAAGGACTCTGCAAAAAAACTTGGATCAGCATTCCAAAAAGTCAACTTCTTCAGAGATATCCGCGAAGATTATTTTGAAAAAGGAAGAATCTATTTCCCTGGTTTTGATTTAGATCAAAATTTAAATGATGAGATTAAATCAAATATTGAATCAGAGATAAGGGATGAATTTACTGAAGCACGTAAAGGCATATACCAACTTCCTTCTTCAAGCAGATTTGGAGTATTGTTGGCCTGTCGATATTACGAAAAATTATTTAAAAAGCTTCAAGCTACTCCTGTTGATAAGCTGGCAAATAAAAGGATTAGAATAAATAATCTTCAAAAAGCAGCCCTTATTCCATCAACTTATTTTTTATCTTTTTTTAAAATTATGAACTAAATACTAAAATCAATATTTATTGGCATAGTTTTGTAAATTCTGATGTCAAATAAAGAATTTTATTAATTTTTTAAAAATAAAAAGGAGATAATAATGGTAAATATGTTATTAGCCTCTGGCCTTCAAAGCGGGGATCTTGTTGGATTTACCTTCTTTCTTGGATCAGTTGCTATGTTTGCAGCTACTGTATTTTTCTTTGTTGAAAGATCATCAGTAAGCGATGAGTGGAAATTATCAATGACCGTTTCCGGTCTAATTACTCTTATTGCAGCTGTTCACTACTACTACATGCGAGATGTTTGGGTTACTTCTTATACTAGCCCAACAGAATTCAGATACATTGATTGGATCTTAACAGTCCCGTTGATGTGTGTTGAGTTTTATCTATTAACAAAAACTGGTTTGAGTAAAATGGTTTCAGCTTCTGTTGTTATGCTTGTTACAGGTTATCTTGGCGAAGCATCAGTTTGTTCAGTTTTTGGTACTCATAGCCCTGCAATATGGGGATTGATTAGCGGTTTGGCGTATTTTTATATCGTCAATGAAGTGTACCAAGGCGATGTAGCAAAAGCAGCAAAAAAAGCTGGTAAAAATATTCAAAATGCCAATTCGCTTCTGTTAAAGTTCGTTGTAATTGGCTGGGGTATTTATCCACTTGGCTACTTAATCGGAACAGCTGATGGTCAATGGTATTCTTTCTTGGCTGATTTAGTCAACTCAGATACACGTGACCTGATTTATAATGTTGGTGATGCTGTAAATAAAATTGGATTTGGCCTAGTTGTTTGGTGTGCCGCAAAAGGAAGTAAGAAATAGTAAATCCGATTATTGTATGAATGATCAACTATCAAAAATTGACCATCTTGCAGTTATTGTAAAAAATATTGATCAGTCTGTAAAATACTATACTGAGAAATTTAACTGCGAAGTGAAATATCAGGACTCAACATGGGCAATGCTAAAGTTTAATAATATCAGTTTAGCATTGGTTACTGAAGATGAACATCCAAATCATTTTGCGATAGTTGATCATTCCATAGTGAATAGCAATAAAATTAAATATCATCGTGATGGCATTGGCTATATCTATGAAAAAGATCCAAATGGTAATTTTATTGAACTATTAGATAGAGAATCATAGAAAGAAATAAACAAAAGATAAATCTTTCCTAACCTGCCTGGCGCTATTTTCACTATCTTCAAAATTGTGATAGATAGCAATTATCAAAACCCCCTTTTTCCATTAATTTAATATATTTTTAGTGTATTTATTTTTTGATAATAATAATTTATTGACATAAAAAAGCTCATAACGCTCAAATAATTCTTGCATCTTTATTTATTTATCATTTAGATTTATCTATCACTAATCAAATAAATATTATGTCAAAAGTTAAAATTAATAAAAATAAATCCTATTGTATTGTATCTGCTTTTGCGGATGATATTGTAGATTTCACAGAATCTGTTCAAGCCTTAATCAGCGATGGTTGGAGTACCATTGGTGGTATAAGTGCAGCGAATAGCATGCTTTACCAAGCTCTGAGCAAAAAGTGAAAGATAAAAATTTCATTTTGTTTGGCTCGAGCGGGGGAATAGGCTCACAACTGGCTGCGGATTTAAATGATTGTAAATCCAAACTCCTTGTTGGTTACCATCATGCAGTCCCTGATTATGGATTTTCAGTTGAAAAATCCGCACCGGTTGATGCCTCATCTTTCGAGTCGGTTATCAATTTTATTGAAGAGGCTAAAGCTTTCGCTGGAGAGATTCATGGAGTAGTTAGTCTGCCAGGTTCAGTAATTTTAAGACCACCACATTTGATTACTGAAAACGATTTTCAAAAATCTGTCAATGTAAATTTAAAAACTGCTTTCTCAGTTCTTAGAGCTTGCGGTAAGATTCTTGATAATTGCTCTGTAGTTTTTTTATCAACTGCAGTTACAGATATCGGTCTAAACAATCATGAAATGATAGTTGCTGTCAAAGCCGGGATTGAATCTATGGTGAAGTCAGCTTCTGTTACCTACGCTACAAAATCCCTTCGATTTAATGTTGTAGCTCCAGGACTTGTTGATACACCTTTGACTGAGAGAATCGTCAATAATCCCAAAGCCCTTGAAATAAGTAAAAAAATGCATCCCCGCGGCCGCATTGGATCTCCTAAAGATATTAGTCGGATGATTTCTTTTTTACTCGACCCTGCAAACGATTGGATAACTGGTCAAACTTTTCGGGTGGATGGTGGCTTATCCTCCACTAAATCTTAATCATTCATAAAAATCTCCCCATTAAAATATGCCTTGTTTGCCAAAGAGCATTTAGTTGGCGTAAAAAATGGAAAAAACATTGGTTAGATGTGAAATATTGTAGCAAAAGGTGTAGAAAAAGTAAACAGTGAAAGGATCCATCATTTTTCCTAATCAACTTTTTTACCCAAATCCAATCTTATCTAAGAGCCGTAGAGTTTTTATTATTGAAGATCCATTGTTTTTTCAAGATCATGAATATCCCGTAAAATTTCATAAGCAGAAATTACTTTTACATTTTTTAAGTCTTGATTCGTATCAAAATGAATTAGTGAAAAATGGTTATGAGGTGATTCGAATAGATCTAAAAAAAATAAAATACCCAAAATTTTACGATGCGTTTTTAAAAGAAAATAAAATCACTGAAGTACATTATGCTGAGCTAAATGATTACACTTTAAACAAAAGATTCAAAATGTCTTTGGAAAGACTTAAAGTTAAATCTTATTGTTATGATACACCTGGGTTTATTAACACAAATGACGAAATAAAGGACTACTTTTTTAATAAAAAAAGATTTTTAATGTCCTCCTTTTATATGAATCAAAGAAAGAAGCTAAACATATTAATAGATGATGAAAATAAACCAGTTGGTGGCAAATGGAGCTTTGATGTTGAAAATAGAAAAAAATTGCCGAAAAAAATCACGATTCCAAAAGTTTTAATTCATGATTATGATGTTTTAAGTTTAAAAAATAACACTGAAAAAATATCTAATCAGTATAATTCAAATTATGGAAATCTAGATTCATTTAATTATCCGATCAACAGATTGCAGGCAAGTAAAGCTCTTTTGAGCTTTTTACAAACAAAAATTATAGAATTTGGAACCTATGAAGATGCAATATCAAAGGAGCATAGATTTATTTTTCATAGCGTTTTAACACCAGCGTTAAATATTGGGCTTATTACACCAAAAGAAATTATTGATACCACTTTGGAATTCTCGAGAGAGAATAAAATCCCATTAAACTCTTTAGAGGGATTCATTAGGCAAATAATTGGATGGAGAGAATTTATTAGAGGAATTTATCAATCAAAAGGAACCTATCAGCGTACAAGGAATTTTTGGGGATTTAACAAGGAGATTCCTTCAAATTTTTATAGCGCAACTACAGGTATTGAACCAGTAGATGCGACTATAAAGAATGTAATTAAATATGCGTATGGGCATCACATTGAAAGACTGATGATACTTGGAAGTATAATGTGTCTTCTTAATTATAATCCCAATAGTGTCTATAAATGGTTTATGGAGTTATTTATTGATGCCTATGATTGGGTTATGGTTCCAAATGTCTATGGAATGAGCCAATTTGCAGATGGGGGCATTATGTCTACAAAACCCTATATTAATGGTAGCAATTATATCCTAAAGATGAGTAACTACTCAAGGGGCAGCTGGTGCAATAAATGGGATGCGCTTTATTGGAACTTCATTGATAAGCATAGATCTTTTTTTCAAAAAAACCCAAGAATGGCGATGATGGTTAAGTTGTATGATAAAAAGAGCGAGGAACAAAAAGAAATATACTCCAAAATATTATCTTCATTAGACATATAAAAGCTCATAACGCTCCTTTTCTATTTGCTTTTATTAATAAAAACAAATAATTTAAATGTATGAAATATTTAAACTCAAGAGAAGTTTCAGGAATATTAGGGATTAACATTTCTACGCTCAAGAGATGGACTGAGAGCGGTAAGCTTGGATGCGAAAAAACTGCGGGTGGACATCGTAAATTTACTATGCAGCATATTCGCGAATATTATAAATCACACCCCAATCGCAGCAGAGGGGATTTCCTTAGCTTAAAATCAAAGGAGCATAAGGCTGTCTATGGCCTTATTAATCAGCAAAAATACAAACAGCTATCTACAAAACTTGCAGATGCTAGTCTTGATGCAAATGAATCCACTGTAGATACAATTATTAATGGTCTATACATGAATGGCACACCAATCGCTGATTTATTTGATTTTGTTGTTGATGTTGCTGGTAACATCGTAGAACAAAAACTAACCAATCAAGAAATTGTACATACTGATGCATATTTATCTAGAAAAATAATTACTCGATCGGTAGATGCGCTAAATAGGGATAAGCCAAATGGCAATTTTAATGGCAAAAATACCTTATGTATAAATTTTGAAGATAATTTACCAGATATAGGTGTAGTGATGTCCGAGGTTTTAATGCGTCACAATGGTTACAACGTTTTTAATGCTGGTTCCCATGCTGAGCTTGGGGAGCTAGCTGAGATTATTTTAAAAAGAAATATCGATGTAGTTCTGTTTTACTTATGCAATCTGCAATGTTGCAATGCTGTAGTTGAAGATAATATATCCAAAACTATTGATCAAATTCTTGAGAGTATCAAGGTAGCAAAAAAACTAAATATTAAGATACTTTTTGGTGGAGAGGGTTTATTTTTACTTTCAGATATTAAAAGTAAAATAGATAACTCTTTTTTAACTTATAACGACTTATCAAAGCTAATCTAAAAGGACTAGATGCCTGATTTTGATACGCGTCGTATCCAAAAATTAAACACACAAGTATACTCAAAAGGCCCTGTTGTTTATTGGATGCAAAGAGACCGTAGGGCCGAAAATAATTGGGCATTGCTCTACGCTCAAAAAAAAGCCCTTCAATTTAAAGTTCCACTAATCGTTTTTTATTCGTTAAATGGAAACTTTATTAAATCAAATATTAGACAGTATGGATTTCTTATAAGAGGACTTGAAGAAACCTCCGCAAAGCTTAGGAAAAATCAAATACCATTCATTGTCTATAAAGGATCTGTGCATAAATCTGTTTCAAAATTTGTAAGAGATAGTAAAGCTGGATTTTTAGTTACAGATTTTTCGCCATTAAAAGTCTATAGGAACAGAACCTTATCCATTGCTAAAAAGTTGAATATACCTATGCATATTATTGATGCGCATAATATAGTTCCAATATGGAGCGCTTCTGATAAACAGGAATATGCTGCGTACACAATCCGGCCAAAACTTTTATCTAAACTTGATGATTTTTTGACCCCTATAAAAAAAATTGAACGCCACCCCTATAAATATGTTGGAGTTTCAGATGTTTTTGATTCCGAACTATTAATTAATAACTTAAAAATTGATCTTTCTGTAGGCGAGTTATCATGGATTAAACCAGGGGAGAAAATGGCTAAAAAGATGCTTGATTCTTTTATTTCTGAGCGGTTTGATAAAAGCGGAGAATTAAGAAACAATCCAAATAGAAATAAAATTTCTCACCTAAGTCCATATATTCATTTTGGACAAATATCAGCCCAACAAATTGCACTTACAGTTTCAAAAATAGAAGATTGCGATGGAAAAGATTCCTTTCTTGAGCAGCTGATCATTCGAAGAGAGCTGTCAGAAAATTTTTGTTATTATAATAATGAATATGATTCATTTAATGGTTTTCCGGATTGGGCGAAAAAAACACTCAGTGAGCACAGACTTGATGAAAGAGAGTATATTTATACACCGCGGCAGCTTGAGAATGCTGAAACACATGACGATCTATGGAATGCAGCTCAAATTGAAATGACAGAAAAAGGCAAAATGCATGGTTACTTAAGAATGTATTGGGCTAAAAAGATACTAGAATGGAGCCCTGACCCTGAGACTGCGCTTCAAATTGCAATAGACTTAAATGATAAATATGAACTTGATGGTAGAGATCCAAACGGATATACTGGAATCGCTTGGAGCATAGGAGGGGTTCACGATAGGCCATGGTTTGAAAGACCGATCTTTGGTAAAATTAGGTATATGAATTTTAATGGATGCAAAAGAAAATTTGATATAGACAAATATATTAAAATTAATAACGCTCAAAACGCTCAAATAACGATTTGAATATTTATAATTATAGTTTAATTTATTTCTATGAAAATATATGAATTAAATATTACTCAGCGAATTGATGCTCCTTTGGAAAAAGTTTTTGATTTTTTTTCAAAACCGGAGAATCTTGCTGAAATTACACCAAGTAAACTTGGTTTTAATATTTTAACGCCATCTCCAATTGTAATGGAGAAAGGAACATTGATTGATTACACAATTAAATTATTTGGTATACCTGTTCGGTGGAGAACTTTGATAACAGCGTATAATCCACCAGAAAAATTTGTTGATGAACAGCTCAAAGGTCCCTATTCTTTCTGGCATCATACCCATACTTTTGAGGCTATTGACCAAGGTGTTGAAATGAAAGATATTGTAAGATATTCAATTCCATTTGGAGTATTGGGGAGACTTTTACACTTTCTATGGATTAAAAATGACTTAAAAAAGATTTTTAATCATAGAAAGAAAGTTATTGATAAAATTTTAGTTTCTAATTATCAAGAAAAACATAAAGAAATCAGGGATAAGCAACAATGAAAGTAGCATTATTTGGAGGAACTGGTTTTGTAGGTTCCTACATTATCGATGAGTTATTGAGTCATAAGTACAGTCCAAAGCTTTTAGTTAGGGAAAGCTCTGAAAAAAAATTATTAAAGGCTAGCAAATGTGAAATCATTGTAGGTGATCTTACTAATAAAGCTGCAATGGCAAAATTGATTAAATCAGCAGATGTAGTAATCTACAGCATAGGTTTAGTTCGAGAATTTCCACATAAGGGAATCACTTTTCAAGAGACGCAATTTGATGGGGTAAAAGACTCTGTTGATCTTGCAAAAGAATACGGCATCAAACGATATATTCTTGTAAGCGCTAATGGAGCAAAACTTGATGGTACTAAGTATCAAAGCACAAAATATCTTGCTGAGGAATATTTAAAACATTCTGATTTAGAATGGACAATCTTTCGCCCCTCATTATGTTTTGGGGACCCCAGGGGAGGCGGTAGACCTGAATTTTGCTCTCAATTAAAAAAAGATATGTTAAAACTGCCGATTCCTTCACCAAATTTTCATTCTGGATTATTACCATTGAATGCAGGAAAATTTGCACTTTCTCCTATTCATATCAAGAATGTTGCCGAGTTTGTTGTAAAATCTATCGAATTGGAAAACTCCAAAAAGAAAACCTATCTGCTTGGCGGCGAAGCCTATTATTGGCCAGATCTTGTAAAAACAATGGCAGCTTCATATGGTAAGAAAAAATGGATGATTCCTGCGCCAGCCATTGGCGTAAAGATGTTAGCTTTTTTCTTTGAACGATTTGCCTGGTTCCCAATAACAAGAGATCAAGTAACTATGCTTATTGAGAGTAATGTATGTGACTCTAAAGAACATTTTGAATCTTTTGAAATTGAACCAATACCCTACAATACTGAAACATTAAGCTATTTAAATAATTAATGAAATTTTGAATTTAGTGAAGCTATCGATTTTCATTTTAATTTCTTTCTTAGCCTATTTTAGCTTTTCTACACTTTCTGGAAAGTCTATTATAGAGCTAAATATTGGAGACCAGGCCCCCTTGTTCTCGCTAAAGGATCAAGATAAAAGAGTTCATAATTTGTCTGATTATCTAGGGCAACGTGTAGTGATATATTATTTTCCTAAAGCAGATACACCTGGATGAACTATTCAGGCTTGCGGGTTCCGCGACATTTATGATAAATATGAAAAATCAAATATAGTGGTATTTGGAATTAGTTATGATTCATCAAGGTCTTTAAGAAAATTTAAGAAAAAATGGAAATTACCTTTTAATTTACTATCTGACTCAAAAAAAGAAGTAGCTGTAAAATATGGTGCAAATAGTTCTTTATGGACTAAAAGAATTACATTTGTAATAGATGAAAAAGGTAAAATTGAAAAAATATATAGAAAAATGAATGTTAACACTCATGCGGAGAAAATATTAAGTGAAATTACTCAAAAGAAATAGTATTGCAATATCAGTCTGGTTAGGAATTATTTTTTGCCAACAATCTACTAATCAGGTTTATGGGTTTATAACCGATAGCACCTCAGGCGAAGCATTGATTGGGGCCAACGTTTTCATTAGGGAAAGCGGCCAAGGAATGGCCACAGATAATAATGGGTATTATGTGCTTTCAAATATCGCAATCCAAGAAGCACAATTGGTGGTTTCTTATGTTGGATACAAACGCTACGAAAAATCGATAAATTTTAGTGAAATTGCATCACAGAATTATAATATTGCCTTGCAGCCTGAATCTATTGAGTTGATGCAAGTTGATGTTACTGCTGAAGAAATTGAAAGATTAAATAAAATTGAACCAAGTAGAGTCAATCTTTCTCCGAGAATATTGAAAGCGCAGCCTTCACTTGCAGAGCCAGATATATTTAGAACTATTCAATCGCTACCTGGTGTATTAACAACCTCAGAATTTAGTACAGGGCTCGTGATTAGAGGGGGCAATACTGATCAAAATTTAATATTACTTGATGGAATAACTGTTTATAATCCTTCTCATCTTGGAGGTCTATTTTCAAACTTCATTGTTGATGCGGTGAAAGATGCTGAGTTGATTAAAGGAGGTTATAACGCAGAATACGGTGGACGACTATCTGCTGTTCTTGATATAAGAAGTCGTGAAGGAAACAGAAATAATTTTGAAGGAAGTAGTAGCGTCTCGCTACTGTCTGCACAAACCACGCTAGAAGGACCTTTTTTAAATGGTGCATGGTTAGTCGCAGGTCGAAGAACTTATTTCGATAAAATTCTCCCATTATTACCAGTTAATTTTGATTTACCATACTACTTCTACGATCTACAAGGACACGTTTTTACGGATCTAAATGAAAAGGATAGAATATCACTAAGTTTCTATAGAGGCGTAGATGATTTAAAGTTTAAAGATTTAGATTTAGAGTCAGATTGGGGAAACAAAACATTAAGCTTATCTTACCGTCGTGTTTTTAATGAAAAATTGATTGGCAATTTTCTTGCCGCGAATAGTCAGTTTTATACACGCTTTGGTCTTGGCGGTGATGCTGGTATTCAAGAATATAACCCTTTATCAGATCAAACACTTTCTGGAGACTTAGCATATTTTCACAATCAAGATTTTAACGTATTTTTTGGTGCACAGGCTAAAAGTCTTAGTATAACATATAATTCAAAATTCAATGATAGAATTCTTTTTGATTCACAAACAAAGCCATTTGAAACTGCATTTTATACAAAAATAAAATGGAAACCTAATCAACGCTTCATCATTGAGCCCGGAGTTAGGCTCATTACTTTTTCTTCTCACAGTGATGGATTATATCCAGATCTGAGGTTAAGTACAAAATTTATCATTGATGAAAGCAGGTTTATTAATTTTGCTATTGGCAACTATCATCAATTTATTTCAACCTTTCAAGATGACTTCACTGCTCAAATTTTAGATAGCTGGTTTGCTATTGATGAAACCGGCGAGCCATCTCGCGCATCTCAAGCTGTATTAGGGTATGAGCAATTTATTGGAAGAGGGTTAAAAGTACAAATTGAAGGGTATTACAAAAAAATTACAGACATGTTAACCTACGAGGAGTCACGAGCAACTACTGATGGAAGTTTTGAAAATAAAAGCTTACTAGATTTACTTACTCCTGCAGATGGATATGCCTATGGCGCTGAATTGTTCATTCAACAATCCACTGGAAAACTTAGTGGATGGGCTGGATATTCCTGGTCTGTAAGTAGAAAACTAATGAATGGTAAAGAGTATTTCACTAACTGGGACCGTTCTCATGTAATAAATGTTTTAGCAAATTATCAAGCCAGTCCAAAATGGGAATATAATTTAAAATTTACATTGCAAAGCGGTCAGGCATTTACTCCTATCAATGGATATTTCCTTCAAAACCTACCTGGGGAAACCCAACAAGGTTATCGCACAATTCCTGCGACAAGGAACGGAGGAAGATATCCTTCATTTCATCGATTGGATCTAGGCGCAGTACGCCATTTTGATTTCAAAGGAAGAAAATTTGATGTATTTATGCAGGTCATCAATGCATACAACAGAAAAAATATTTTCACTTATACGTATCCACTGGGTAATACTTTTAATGGGATAGATGATGATAGAGACTGGGATAGGAAAGATCATGATAATAATGGCAATGGAAGACCCGATAAGGGAGAGCCTAATGTTGATGAAGATGATGAAGGTAGAATACAACGAAACCCTGTTAGTCTATTTCCAATAATTCCGACAATTGGTATCACCTGGAATTTCTAATGAAAAAAATAAATTTATATTTTTTATTTATCTTATTTATGCTTTTTGGAGCATGTGATAATTTTAATGATCCTGAATCTCCTTATCTAGAAAAGTATGTAGTATTTGGAAATATATCTGGAAATATGCCAATGATTGATGACACCATTTATGTTTCCCGCTCTGCTTCGCTTGATGAGATAATTGATGCAGATCAATTATGGATTAACGATGCTATTGTAACAATAAGCGGTGATGGTAACGAATATCAAGCTTCTTTAGTGCCTGGTCATAGCGGCAGATATCAAACAGATCCATCAGTTATTTTCAAAACAGGCATCAAGTATAAACTTTCAGTTTCAGTTAATGGTAAAGTCTTAACATCAGAAACTACTATTCCTAAATCTCTGAATATTGATCCAAATACTGAAATAAAAAACTATACTTGCGGAGATGGCACTACTTTACCCGTTAAGGTTATAAATGTAGAGAATATAGATAGCGAAGGGAATCCTATAGCTGATAAAGTAGATACACTTGAATACAATTATGGTGAGTGCTTCACAGGTAGTTTCGCTTCATATCCAATGTTTACACTTGATTTTGAAACAGATGAATCATCAAAATTAATTCGCACGCTAACCTATGCCCTTGAAACAGATGTTAAAGGTCTTGAGCCAGGTACAGACTCTGATTATTATGATTACAATTGGAATGGCAAGCGCGATTCAACAAATATCAATTTAATTTATGATACAAGTTTTGTTAATGTGATTTGGAAAGGCCCCTATTTAAGAGATGATAACAACAATCCATCTAGGGCAAATCCTTTTGTTTGGTCAATTGAGCGAGGGCCAATCAGAATGAGTTGGTTATATTTTAACTATTACGGATTACAATTAATTACCGTCCAAGCTACCGATAAAAACTATTATGATTATTTACAGGGCGACCCACTTGGAAATAATATATATACGCTTCCAGGGTCAAACATAAATGGCGGGTATGGTTTATTCTCTTCTCATACCTATGTTTCATTTTATGTTTATTTAAAAAGAGGTAAGGATTATAGATAGTTTATTTTATTCCTACTCCAAATTTCCAAACAAGCGTTCCACCTAAATAAGCTGTAAACAAAACAATACCTACAAGTATAAATAGAATAAGAAATGCAACCTTATCTATTCGATGGTCATCCATTTTTTTGAAGTACATATTTAACCAAATAACAAAAAATATTATTGTTCCCCAGGTAACAATATTTCCCATTAATTGATGTTTTTCAAGAATTTGAATAATCTCCTGGGAGTAATTTTTGCTTTCCGTTTTTGTAAATTCCCATTGTCCAGTAATTGAAGCAAATAATGATGAAATCCCAGAGAGACCTGTGAGCCAAAGGCCAATTACTCTGCATATCCAATTTGGCCTTAATAAGTGTACAGTATGCAATATCAAGGCCCCAACTAGAAAGCCAATTGGAAGATGGACAAAAAAGGGATGGAGGGGCAGATTCATTGCAAAGAATTAATTTTTGTAATTCTCATAAATTTTGTAGCCCGTAGGGGAATCGAACCCCTGTTGCAGGAATGAAAATCCTGAGTCCTAACCACTAGACGAACGGGCCAACATTAAATATCGAAGGCGAAATTATATGACTTATTGGTTAATGACCAAGTGTTATATCTTAATTTTCAGAAACATCTAATATATCCATGAGCTCTCCATTTTGATGTAGCTCCATAGTTATATCAGCGCCACCAATAAGCTTACCTTTTACAAATAGCTGTGGAATAGTAGGCCAACCTGATTGCTCAGAAAGCTTTGTTCTAATCAAAGGATCAGTTAAAACATTTACATCTTTATATTGGATGCCGTAATGATTAAGTATTTGAACTACTTGATTAGAGAATCCACACATTGGCATTTCTTTAGTTCCTTTCATATAAAGGATTATAGGGTTCTCATTAATTTCTGATTTTATTTGTTCACTTAAATCCATTTAATAACTTTCATTAATTTTTTTGTTTCCAAGCTTTTGTTGAATACGTTTTTATTTCAAGAGCATGAATTTCATTTGTCATAAACGAACCAACTGCCTTATAAACCATTTGGTGTTGTTCGATAAGTGAAAGCCCTTCAAAGCTATCGCTAATAACTATAACGCTAAAATGATCGTTTGTACCAGTGGTATCAACTACTTCAACTTTGGAATTCGTAATTCCACTTTGAATTAATTCTTGAACTTTATCGGTATTCATTAATTTTACAAATTGATCTTTATTATTAAAGAAAACAAAATATTTTCAATAATAAAATTTACTATGGTACATTATTTAAATAAATTACTATTCTTAAAATTAAACTTAATGTAAATAATGAAAATATATTCCTGGAATGTAAATGGGGTGCGTGCAATCGAAAAGAAAGGCTTTCTTGATTGGATTGAAGAAGTTCAACCCGATATTGTTTGCATTCAAGAAACAAAAGCTAAAATAGATCAATTAGGATCTTCTCTGATCAAAGATCATGGTTATTACACATATTGGCATTCAGCTGAACGACCAGGCTATAGTGGAGTAGCTACATTTTCAAAAAAGGAACCTTACTTCATTCAAGAAGGATTAGGGATAGAGCGCTTTGATAACGAAGGTAGGGTATTAATTACTGAGCATGAAAACTTTTTATTATATAACATCTATTTTCCTAATGGTCAAAAAGATGAAATTAGATTAAAATATAAAATGGACTTCTATGATGCGCTTTTACCTATTATTAATGATCAGGTGGAAAATGGCTCCAATGTCGTTGTAACTGGAGACTGGAATACCGCTCATTACCCGATTGATCTTGCGCGACCTAAAGAAAACATTAATACTTCTGGCTTTATGCCAATAGAAAGAGAAAAACTTGATGAATACGTTGCATCTGGCTGGGTAGATACTTTTCGACATTTTCATACCGAGCCTGAAAGATATACTTGGTGGACCTATCGGTTTGGCGCACGACAAAGAAATGTTGGATGGCGTATTGATTATTTCTTTGTGAATGAATCTTTTATCTCAGAGATCGAAGACGCTGAAATACATGACGATGTAATGGGCTCAGATCATTGCCCTGTATCAATTACCATTCAAGATAATGGATTTTAAATTTTATAATGAATTAAAAAGCTTACTGATAATCTGATCAATATTAATTTTTTCTTTTGGCTTTTTAAGGCTGCAGGTAATTGTTGGCAGGTATTCTGTTTTGCCAAGATTTTTAGTTTCAATAAATTTAAAATATTGTATTGAAAAACCAGCCCCTTCTATTTCATTAATATATTGCTTAATTAGGTCTTTTTCACCGATCCCTGGAATAGTAATTAATAACCCTTCATCTGACAAAACTTTTTTTAAATGATTAAAGGTCTTTGAATAATCTTTCGAGTAGTAAATGCTTTGAGTATCTAAAATACAGTCAAAGTATTTTTCAGGGTAGTTTATACTATTCATATCCTCTATAATAAAATCAACATTGTTAAGATTCAATTTTTCCTTCATGGTATTTGCTTTATTAACTGATTCTAAAGAAAAATCAATTCCTATAAATGATGACTCTGGGAATTTTAATGCATAATAGGTAGTTAAATACCCAGTACTGCAACCAATATCTAAAATTTTTTTTAAACCACTTAAATTTTTTACAATAAAATTACTACTAGACTCGTATGAACCATATCTCTCTGATAGTATTAAGGATTGTAGTATTTCTGATTTACCAATAGCGCTATAAAATTTTAAATTATCCTTGAAGTCTGATGATGGGTCAGCTTTTTCACGTTGATTAAGAAATTTTATTTCCCTCTTAGTTGGTTTAGGCCAATTTGCATAGGCAAAATTTTCAATTTCATCAAAACTTTTAAAATGAAAAATATTAAATAATTTTAGATGTTCTTCAAGGTTCACTTCGTAAAAAAAATTATTTTTTGATAATTAATTAATCGGCTAAGCTATTTATATCATCTCTAATTAGAATTAGAATAGCAGATTGCGGTACAATAAGGTAATCATCATTTTCTATTTTTATTTCAATTGAAGCTTTATTTAAAAAAAGGGCAATGTCTCCAACATCTGCTTGAGTAGGTATATATTTTACATTAGAATTGTCATTGCTTGACCAAGGTTCATCAATATTTTCCTCAGGATTTCCTAGGGGAATACCAGGGCCTATCTCTACAATTACCCCGCTTAGAATTTCTTGTTTTTCAATCACACTTGGAGGTAAATATAAACCTGCCTTTGATTTTTGTTCTCCTTTATCCGGCTTGATAAGTACGCGATCACCTACAACAAGTATTTGTTTATTTTTGCTACGCATCATTGAAATTAGTAAATATTAGCCCGTTAGTTCAAGTTAGAGAAATTCTTGAAAATTGAGTATTTAAAACCGAAATTCAAATCATGGAACTAAAAATAAAGTTGGTCCGTACTCCTCAGGAGCAAAAAAACGTTCTTGATATAAGAAGAAGTGTATTTATTGATGAGCAGCAGATCCCTGTTGAAATTGAAATAGATGCATTTGAAGAAAGCGCTATTTATGTTATTGCCTATTTTGATAAAGAGGCTGTTGGCACTGCTAGATGGAGAGAAATTGGCAATACTGTAAAACTTGAAAGGTTTGCAGTATTGAAAAATTATAGAAATAAAGGTATTGGTCGAAAATTAACAATGTTTATTATTGATAAAATTCCTCAAGGAAAAATTATTTTTCTCAATAGTCAAGAGTCTGCTATTGGATTCTACTCAAAATTAGGATTTACATCAAAGGGGCCTTTGTTTAAAGAGGCAAATATTTTGCATCAAAAAATGATTTTTCCAAGAAAATCATCGATGAAACCTTAGATTTTCTTTCAATATTTTCTCTTATATTCCATTTTGATACTAAGCTATAAATATCAAAGATAATCTAATGTCTAAATCAATATATAAACGCATGGGTCAACTAATGATAGCTTACTGGCCCTATATTCTATTGTCTTCATTATCAGCAATAGTTTTTGTTTTGCTAAATAGTATCTCTATTTGGCTCACGGCAACTTTAATCAATAATATATTATTAGACTTTGATTCAATCCTTAAGTCTCAAGCAGAGTGGGCAGTTAAAGACAGGTTAACTCCAAATGAAGCTCTAAAATATTGGACAAACCTTGCAATATTAAGAGAAACGCCATTGGCTTCACTTAAAGTATTGTGCATCACAATATTAGGCGTTTTTTTTGTAAAGAATATTTTTCTGTATTTAAAAAATATACTCCTTTATATAGTGCAATTAAATATTGTTAAAGATATTAGAGATCGTCTATATAAACATATTCAGGGATTATCTTTAGGGTATTTTCATAAAGAGCAGAGCGGTTCGATAAGTTCGATAATTATTAATGATGTCGAGCAATTGCAAGGAGCGCTTGGGATAGCCTTTCAAAAATTATTTGTTGAGCCTATCAACATCTTAACCTTTGCCACTTTATTATTTATCATTAGCTGGAAATTAGCATTGATTGCAATCATAATTATTCCACTCGCAGGTATCGCTGTCATCACGATTGGAAAAAGTATTCGAAGAAAATCAAGACGAACTCAAAAAAAGATTGCTGAAATTATGCAAATACTGAGCGAAACATTGAGTTCGATCAGAATAGTTAAAGCTTTTGTAAATGAAAAAGAAGAAATCAAAAAGTTCTCTAAAGAAACAACAAACTATCTAACGCTTCATCTAAAGAGGGCGAGATTAGATTTAATTGCTGCGCCAATTACAGAAAGCTTTGGGGTGATTATAGGCGTTATACTTTTATTGTATGGCGGCAATGAAGTTATCTTGCAAAGAGGCCTTATTGCTGAAGATTTCATTCGCTTCATTTTGATATTGTTTTCCATTTTAGGTCCAATTAAACAATTAAGTAATGTTAATTTAAGAATTCAAACTGGAGCTGCTTCTGCTGAACGCATTTTTAATTTATTAGATACTGAACCACAGATTGTTGAAGCAAAAGATCCTATAGACCTAGGGCGCTTTAAAGATTCCTTAGAGTTCAAAGATGTACACTTTCAATATATTGAGGGAAGTGGCCCTGTTTTAGATAAGGTTAGTTTCATAATTAACAAAGGTGAAGTTGTTGCTCTTGTTGGCCCCAGCGGTGCCGGAAAATCAACAATTGCAGATTTAATTCCAAGATTCTATGATGTGAGTTCTGGGGCCGTGCTGTTGGATGGAAATAATATTAAAGATGCTTCTCTAAATTCCTTACGCAATAATATGGGAATTGTAACACAGGAAGTAATTTTATTTAATGATACAATTAGAAATAATATAGCTTATGCACAACCTGATCAAACTGATAATGCAATTAGAGAAGCAGCTAAAGCGGCAAACGCGTTAGAATTTATTGATAAAACAGCAGATGGTTTTGATACCGTAGTCGGCGAAAGAGGTGTTAAGCTATCTGGCGGTCAGAAACAACGAATTGCTATAGCTAGAGCCTTATTAAAAAATCCTTCCATATTAATACTTGATGAGGCTACATCGGCGCTTGATACAGAATCGGAAAAGAAAGTTCAAAAAGCTATTGAATCATTAATGAAAGATAGAACGGCACTTGTAATAGCGCATCGGTTATCAACCGTTCAAAATGCAGATAAGATTATTGTTATTGATAAAGGAAATATTGTTGAGGTTGGATCGCATCAAGACTTGTATGAAAAAAATGGGCTCTACAGACGCTTATATGATATTCAATTTGATTAATTGAAGATGAAAAAATTAAACATTTTTTTTAGCAATTCAATTTCAACACATAAATGGGGTGGTGGTGAAAAATGGATGGTTACTGCGGCAAGAGGGCTAAAAGCAAGAGGGCATAATGTTATTATTTCTGGTAAAGCTAATTCTGAATTTTTAAATAGAGCACAAAAATCTGGACTAGATATTTTTCCTTTAAATATTTATGCTGATTATAATCCCTTTAAAATTTGGTATACCAAAAAAATACTCAAAGAAAAGTCAATTGATGTAATTGTTCTTAATCTAAATAAAGATATTCGCGTAGCTGGTATAGCTGCTAGGTGGGCAAAGGTTCCTGTTATCATTGCTAGAAATGGGATTCAATTATTTTCAGATAAATGGAAATATAAAAAGACCATTGAAATAGTAGATGGTATAATAACCAATTCAAAATCTATTCAAAAAGCTTACAATGAATTTCCATGGATGGATAAGAAAAAAACCACTGTAATATATAATGGCCTACGATTAAGCAATTCAATTAATAAATACGATATTAGAAAAAAATGGAACATTGAAAAAGATAGTTTGGTATTTGTTGCGGCTGGAAGATTAACTCCGCAGAAAGGTTTTGATCTCTTAATTGATGCAGTTGGCAAATTAAATAGTACAGCAAAACCATTTCATATTCTTATTGCTGGAACGGGAAAGGATCGGAATCAATTAATAAACCAAATTGAGAAAAATAATTTAAATAGTAAAGTTAAGCTTATTGGTTTTCAAGAGGATATTGATTCGATATTTTTATCTGCAGATTATGTTATTATGCCATCTAGGCAAGAGGGGATGCCTAACGTTGTTATGGAAAGCATGGCATTAGGACGCCCCGTACTTGCTGCTAATGTGAATGGAGTCCCTGAGCTTATGGAGCACCTAAAGACTGGATATATTTTTGAACCTTTTAATGTTGACGCTATATCTAAAGCCATTCAATTTGCTATTGAAAATCATGGCTCAGAGCAAATTTCAGAATGGGGAGCGCTAGCAAAAAAACATATAGCTACTAATTTTACCATTGATCGCATGTTAGATAAACTAGAGGATTACTTTTACAATCAACACAGCCTAAACAATCGCTCATAGCGCGTTGCCATGTTTCCAGATTTCTTGATTATTGACTTTGATAGCACATTTATTTCTAAAGAGTCTCTTGATGAATTAGCTTATTATACCTTACAAAAGAGCAAAGTAGATATATCTGTAATTGAAGAGATACAAAAAATCACAGATGCTGGTATGAACGGTGAAATTACTTTCCATGAATCTATTGATTCTAGACTCCACCTTATGAAGGCAAATAAAAGTGATGTTATCGAAGTTTCAAATAGACTAAAAGATTACATCACCCCTTCTTTTTTAAGAAATAAAGATTTTATTCAAGAGCATAATAAAAAAATATACTTCATTTCGGGCGGTTTTCGTGAAATGCTATTACCTGTTTTGAATAATTTTGGAATTAGTAATAATCATATTTTTGGAAATCAATTCATCTACGATAGTGATAATAATATTGTAGGATTTGAAAAAAATAATCCTCTTACCGATGTTAGCGGAAAAGCTAAAATACTTGAATCATTATGCTTGAATGGTGAAATACATGCAATTGGTGATGGATATAATGATTACAAATTAAAAGCTGTTGGAGCCGCTTCTAAATTTTTTGCATTTACAGAAAATATTAAGAGAGCAAATGTATGCGCTCTAGCAGATATAGTTTTAGCATCATTTGATGAATACATTGAAATTTTCGATGATTAGAACAATTATATAATTTTTTTTATAAATTAGACCAATCATTTTTCTATTTTTACCTAGATCATAATGCTACAAGAAACGCTATCTAAAAAAATCCCGACCTGGCAAGAAGATTTGAAAAAAATCTTGGATGAGAATGGTACTAAAGTAATTAGTGAGGTCACTATAGCTCAAGCCGCTAAAGGGATGCGTGGAGTCAAGAGCATGATTTGCGATACTTCTGCTGTATCGGCAGATGAAGGGCTAATAATTCGCGGTTACCCAATTTTACAAATTATAGATAAACTGCCCGAGGAGGTTTTTTATTTATTATTAACGGGTGATTTGCCAGATCAATTACAGCTATCTGATCTTCAAGACCAATTAAGAGCGCACCAAAATGTACCTGATTATGTATGGAGAGTTTTAGATGCTATGCCTGAAAATTCACACCCCATGACAATGTTATCAGTGGCTATTCAATCAATGAGGGTTGAAAGTTTATTTGTGGAAAAATTTAATAAAGGCACTTCTAAAAATGAATACTGGAAATGGATTTTAGATGATGGAATAAAATTAATTGGTGCATTACCATCCATCGCTGCATTTATCTACCGTAAGATTACAAAAAACAATGATCGAATTGATCCGGACATTAATTTGGACTGGGCTGGTAATTATGCTTATATGCTAGGCATTAATGAAAGCGATGATTTTAAAAAGCTTATGCGCCTGTATCTCATGCTTCATTCTGATCATGAGGGTGGCAACGTTAGTGCTTTTAGTTCTCTCACGGTAGCATCATCCCTTTCATCGCCATTCCTTGCAATTGGAGCAGGTTTAAATGGTCTTGCCGGGCCGTTGCATGGCTTAGCAAACCAAGAATGTTTAAAGTTCGTTTTAGAAATACATGATCATTTTAATGGAGCGCCGAACAATAAAGATCTAGAAAAGTTTTGTTGGGATCGACTAAATAATGGACGCGTCATTCCGGGTTATGGACACGCAGTTTTAAGATGCCCTGACCCAAGATTTACAGCTTTTATGAAATTTGGACAAGAGCATATTCATGATGATGATGTATTTAAAATAGTTGAGGCTCTATTTGAAGTTGTCCCACCTGTTCTTAAGGATCATGGGAAAGCAAAGAATCCTTGGCCAAATGTAGATGCCGCTTCTGGCTCTTTACTGTATTATTATGGATTAAAAGAATTTAATTATTATACAGTGTTATTCAGTTTATCTAGAGTTATGGGCATGGTTTCTCAAATTGTAATTAATAGAGCTTTACGTATGCCAATTACCAGGCCTAAGTCAGTGACAACAGATTGGCTAAAGAATAAAATATAATTTTTGTCTTTTCTAAAACCATTCTTAAATAATTTTATCCCAATACTGCGAAATCAAATAAAATGGATCCTAATAATTTTTATTAATTTTTTCTTCTTTTATGCCTGCTCATCTCACCCGGTAATCAATCCACATTTACCAGAATCCGGTAAAGTAAAAAGAGGCTATGCACTATCTGTTGAAAATATTGCTCCTTATTTGTGGTATAGAGTTGGGCTTTCCGATAAATCCGAAGTAGGAGTTCGCCTTGGCCTTCCGGTTTATGGATCTGGGATAGATTATAGTCGCGTTCTTTATAAAAAAAATAACAAATGGGACTTACTTAATCTGGCCTGGTCCGTAAATCCCAATTATAATCTTGATGCAACATACTATAAATTCAAAACAAAAAAAACTGACACTAATTTTCTTAAATCTAGATGGCTTGGGTTGAGAATGATGTCTATACAAAAGGGAATTACAGGGCATACTAGTAATCGGTTTGGGTTATTGTTTGGTTTTCAATCAAATCCAAGATGGGGATTAGAGTTTGGATATTTCCATGATGCAACAGCGCTGCCAATTACTGAGATTTTCAATCCAAAATGGGATCCACTATCTGAAAATAATATGGATAGATTCTCAAAGAAGCCAATTAAAGATAATAATTCAGGATTTCCTTCTGAGTTTTCAAGATTAACCGGTTTGTCGTTTAGTATATTTTTTGATTTAGATGCCCCTAAGAAAAAATAATTTATTAAATGCTTTCAAAAAAAATTAAAGAATGCCTAGATAGATGTGTGGCTTCAAATTTTACAGGTAAATCAAGCGAACATCCCATTATTGTTCTTAACGCAATAAAAAATATCATTGGGGATAATCGGACTGAACCCTCCAATAAGCTCCTAGAATATTTAAAAAATAAAGCATATCAATTTCCAGCTCGTGAAGATGACCAAAGTATTTTAAATGAAGTAGCTAAAGATGGAGTGGGGTTGACAATTTTTGTTTCGGACCTAGAGGATGCTTGCCAAACAGGAATTCCTGATGAAATTGAAAGACAAGCCGCAAGGCTACAGTGGGTCAGCGATAATGGTCTTGGTGGATTAGAGGTTCTTGTTGAGGTTGCTTTGCAAGACTTTGAAAGACTCGGTGCTTTTGCATTTCATTTATTACGATCTAATATTTTTAACCGAGATATAAAAAATACATGGCCATATACGCGCTGTTTATTAAAAGAGATATACAAGAAACCTTTGCCCGAGCCGCATGAGCAGAATGAAATAGAATGTGATTTATTCAAATCAGAAAATAAACTAAAAATTATTGATTTGTGTTCCGCCCATCGTTTATGGAATGGTGATTATGTTAGATCTATTGGATATAAAAGAGAAATCTCACACTGGATTAAAGATCAAGAAGAAAAAGAATATATAGATAATAATAAAAAAATAAGCAAAGGCCTTCAAGCATATTATAAAAACGGAGGAAATTTCTTTATAGAAATTGCTGAAGAACTAATTGGCAATGATCAAGACCTAATCTATTTAGAATCACTTAGATATTTAATTAAAGAACGAGAAGACTATCTTCCGCATACATCAAATCAAATTTCACAATTATTAAAAAAGAGTTAATAATTTGGATGATTTACAAAAAATAGATATTCTTTTTGAAAGAGGAAAAATTGAATATCAAAAAGGAAACTTCTACGATGCGCATGAGATCTGGGAAGATCTTTGGTCGGATTATTATTTAAAGGATAGAAAATTTATCCAAGGCTTAATTCAATTATCCGTTAGTTTTGTCCATCTAAAAAATAGTAATATGAAAGGAGCTAAAAGTCTCTTAAAAAAATCTCAAGGGAAATTTGTGGAATTTGAAGGCATGCATAGATCCATCAATATTGAAAAATTGAAAGAAGGTTTAGTCGAGCTAGAAAGAGAATATGAACTGATTGAAAATATTGAAAATTTTGACTGGTCTTTAGTTCCAGAATTGTAAAGTAATGAACACTGTTGCGCTATATATTAAAGATTTTCAGAAAGGAACAATAATTTCTGATAGACTTATTGCGATGGATTTAAGCGTTGAATTCATTGATAAGCATAATCTATTCTCAAATAATTATATCTTAGGAATTGTTGATTTAGATGATGAGGAATTTGGACGCAAAGAATTTATCAAAGATTTGAAATCTAACGTGAAATTCTTTATCATCGGCTATATGGGAAAAGTAATTAAAGATGCGCACGATTCTTACAAGTCCTCAGGTTGCGACATAATTTTATCTAAAGCATCTTTACTTAAAAATATTGATAGCCTAGTAACTGAAATACTTAATCAGAAAAATAAGACCTAGAATGATATTTTTACACTTATTGGCTGCCAGTAGGTTATAATAATTCTTGATGAGTTTTTCTGATACACTTGGTAAATTTTAATAATTAATTTTTATATAATTTTTCAAAATGAGTCATCCTTTTTTAACTAAAATTTTTTATTTCAATGCCGCTCACCAATATGGACACAAGAATTGGCCCAGCGAAAAAAACTGGGATGTCTTTGGCCCTGACTCAAAAATTCATGGTCATAACTACACGCTTGAGGTTATGGTTACAGGACCTATCAATAAAGAGACAGGATTCATTGTTGATCTTGGTGATTTAAAAAAAATTGTAAAAACTCATGTAATAGATATTCTTGATCATTCTCAATTTGATGTTGAGGTTAGTTGGTTTAAGAATAGACAGCCAAGCTCAGAAAATTTGGTAAAATATATTTGGCATCAAATCGAGCCCAGATTAAAAGATGCAAAACTCTATCGCATAAGGCTGCATGAAACGCCAACTATTTTTACTGATTATTATGGAAAATGATCAAAAGATAAAAGAGCACTTTTACCATATTTTATCTGCTATATTTATTGCGTCATTGGTGACTTGCAACCTCATCGCAAATAAATTTGTAACCGTAGACCTGGGTTTTAAAGTATTTGTAGTATCCGCTGGTATTCTGCCTTACCCGATTACTTTTCTAGTCACCGATTTAATTTCAGAGCTTTATGGGCAAAAAAAAGCAAATAGGGCAGTTGCTTCAGGATTTATAGCTTCCATTTTTGTCCTGATCTTCCTATGGCTAGGGGGAATTTTCAGCGCAATTCCAGATTCAGTTGTAAGCGATCAAACCTATAATGCAGTGTTTAGAAATGCTTGGAGAATCATTGCTGCTTCAATGGTTGCTTATCTTATTGCTCAATTCATTGATGTTAGAATATTTCATTTTTGGAAAAAATTAACTAAAGGTAAGCATCTGTGGCTTAGAAATAATGGCTCAACAATTGCCTCACAACTCGTTGACACCACTCTTGTTATTTGTATACTTTTTATTGGTGTTTGGGATTTTAAACAGATTTTCAATGGCATTATTGATGGATGGCTATTTAAAATGCTTATAGCCTTAATAGACACTCCAATCATTTATGGAGTGATATATTTATTAAAAAATAAAATACCTATCCATCAGGAATGAAAACATTAATTATTGCAGTTTCAATGTGGATTTACAGGAAAGTAAAAAATTATTATAAAGGGAAAGAATGAAAGATAAAATTGATGATATTTCAAAAATAACTAAAGAATTAATTACATCGATTGGTGAAGATCTTAATCGTGAAGGCCTAGAAAGGACGCCAATGCGAGTTGCTAAGGCTTGGGATTATTTTACCCAAGGTTACTCCGCCAATATAGATGAAATTATTAATGAAGCGATTTTTGATGAAGAATGTAACGATATGGTTGTGGTAAGAGATATTGAGTTCTTTTCAATGTGTGAACATCACATGATTCCATTTTTTGGAAAAGCGCACGTAGGGTATATACCTAATGGAAAAGTTATAGGTCTTTCAAAAATTCCAAGAATTATTGATATGTTTTCAAGGAGATTGCAAGTTCAAGAAAGATTAACGCATCAAGTTGCAGATACAATAAAAGATAGTTTGGACCCTATAGGAGTTGCTGTAGTTATGGAAGGAAGGCATTTATGTATGCAGATGCGCGGTGTTGCAAAACAAAATAGCTTTGCAACAACCTCTGCAATGCTTGGACAGTTTAGAAAGTCCAGGGAAACCAGAGCGGAATTTTTGAGTTTTATAGGTAAATGAATCAAAAAATTAATATTGTAGATTTAGGGAGAATTGACTACCAAACTGCTTGGGATTTTCAAAAAGAATTTCATAAAAAAGTTCAACATGGAAAAGAGACCGACACTCTTTTTTTGCTTGAGCATGACCCTGTATATACCTTAGGAAAAAATGCCAATAAAAACAATCTGCTTGAGCAGCCAGCATCAGAGGTTAAAGTTTTTAATGTTGAAAGAGGGGGCGATATTACATATCATGGACCTGGACAGCTTGTTGGCTATCCAATTTTAGATTTACATCATTACCAAAAAAATATTTCATGGTTCATGAGAACTTTAGAAGAAATATTAATCGAAACACTTTCTACATTTGGTATTCAGGCAAACCAAAGAGACGGCTTAACAGGCGTTTGGGTTGGAGATGAAAAAATAGGCGCGCAAGGTGTCAGAATATCTCGCTGGGTTACGATGCATGGTTTTTCATTAAATGTCAATACAGACCTAACTTATTTTGATAGTATTGTGCCCTGCGGAATAACCAATTGTGGCATTACCTCAATGAAAAAAATAATTGGAGATTCTCAAGATATGGATTTGGTAAAAAAGAGAATTGTAAATGCTTTTCATAATACTCTTATTTCATCTGCAAATAAAATGGAAGCGGTATAATGCCTAAACTGCAAGGATTTAACAAAAAAAATCTTCTAGAAATTTACCGCAATATGGTTTTAGCAAGAAGTCTTGATGAAAAAGAGATGACTTTATTAAAACAAGGTAAAGCCTTTTTTCATATTGGTTGTTCTGGACATGAAGCTGCTCAATTAGCAGCAGCAAATAATATGATTTCTGCAAAAGATTGGGCTTATCCTTACTATCGCGATGCAGCATTATGCCTTGGATTAGGCATGACAGGTAAAGAGCAGCTTTTATCATTTCTTGCTAAAGATTCTGATCCAAGTTCAGGCGGAAGACAAATGCCTCAGCACTATGGGCATAGAGAACTTCGAATTGTTAGTCAATCCAGTCCAACGGGTACTCAATTTCTTCAAGCAGTTGGATGTGCAATGTCTAGGAGGTGGGAAAAGAATAATGAAATTGTATATGTTTCATCAGGGGAGGGAAGTACAAGCGAAGGAGAATTTCATGAAGCATTAAATTGGGCTAGCCGTGAAAAGTTGCCAATTATTTTTCATATTCAAGATAATGAATATGCTATTAGCGTTCACATATCTGAACAAACTTCTGGTAGCTCGGTATTTGATATGGTTTCAGGATATAAAAATTTATCAAAGTACGATGTTGATGGTACAGATTTTTTTGAAACCAACCTTGCTTTCCAGCAAGCTATTGATCGCGCCAGGAAAGGTAAAGGGCCATCCGTGATTGTTTCGCATGTGGTTAGGCTTCTTTCTCACTCATCATCTGATGATCAGCGTAAGTATAGAAACGATAAGGATCTTGAATTAGATAGAAAACGAGATCCAATAATTAGATTTGAAAAGGATTGCTTAAAAGCAAAAAAGCTTACAAAAACAGATCTAAATAAAATCAATTCTGAAGTGAAAAATTATATTGATGAATCAGTGGCATGGGTTGAAAAGCAAGATGACCCTGACCCAAAGACTGCACTTGATCATTTATATGCGGATTTTGAAAACTTAAAGGAAACACCTTTTAATCCAATTGGTGATAAAATTGTTTTAGTAGATGCGATCAATCATGCCCTTTCTGAGGAAATGAAAGAAAATAATAAAATTGTTGTTTACGGAGAGGATATTGCAGACCCAAAAGGAGGCGTGTTTACAGCAACAAAAGGTTTAACAGAGAAGTTTGGTAAAGAGCGTGTATTCAATTCACCTTTAGCTGAAGCATCTATTGTAGGAACTGCAATTGGCCTTGCAGTTACCGGATGGAGACCGTGCGTTGAAATACAATTTGGTGATTATATTTGGCCCGCGATGATGCAAATTCGTGATGAAGCTGCGTGCATGCGTTATCGATCAAAAGGCAATTGGTATTGCCCATTAGTAATCAGAGTTGCTGTTGGAGGATATATTCACGGCGGTATTTACCATAGCCAATCAATAGATAGTTATTTCTTCAATATGCCAGGTATTCGAGTTGCATTTCCATCCAATGCATCAGACGCAAAGGGTTTATTAAAAGCAGCTTTGCGCATGAACGATCCAGTTTTATTTCTTGAGCACAAAGGATTGTACAGGCAGGGTTATGCTTCAACCGCTGAGCCCGATGATAATTATCTACTTCCATTTGGCAAAGCAAATATCATTGAAGAAGGCGATGTATTAACATTGATTTGTTGGGGAGCGATGGTGCAAAAATCAATTGATGCAATTAAAGCATCAAATCTCGAAAATGGAGAAGTTGAATTAATTGACTTAAGAACTCTTAACCCCATAGATTGGGACACTATTTACCGATCTGTGGAAAAGACAGGTAAGCTTTTAATTGTTCATGAAGATTTGCTAACCGGAGGTGTTGGAGCAGAGATTGCTGCAAAAGTTTCTGATAATCTTTTTGAAGATTTAGATGGACCAATTAAAAGGGTAGCTGCCCAAGATTGTCATGTTCCATATAATGAAGAATTAGAAGCTGAAGTTTTGCCACAAACCGATCAAATAGTAGAAGCAATAAATAACCTATCGGAGTTTTGATGATCGTTGATATAGTCATGCCAAAAATGGGAGAGTCTATAACGGAAGGTACAATTCTAGAATGGAGAAAAAAAGTAGGTGACCCAGTAGAAAAAGATGAATTGTTTCTTGAAATTGGAACTGATAAGGTTGACTCTGAAATACCATGCGTTGAATCTGGGATCATCGTTGAGATCCTAGCTGAAGTCAATGAAGTTGTTGAGGTTGGTAAGGTTATTGCAAAAATAGAAACCGATCAGCTTTCCACTAACCAATCGCAGCCTAAAGATGAAACTGCTGAACCTAAGACTGAACCAGTTTTAGAAAAGAGCGAACCTCCTGAGATTCAGAGCGATTTATCTGAAACTCAACCAAGCAATAAAATTGAAAAACCTTCGATAAAGATTAAAGATTCCGATAAGTTTTTTACCAGAGCAGTTATGAAAACCGCTAGGGAAAATAATATTTCTCAGGATGAGCTTGATGGCATTCAAGGAACTGGACGTAAAGGTAGAGTTACAAAAAAAGATATTCTTCAATACATCAAATCAGGAAAGAAGCTGTACTCAAAAGATTTAGTAGCAAATAAAGCTCAGTTCGCATCTGCAACTCATACTCAAGAGATGGATCACATGAGGAAGATTATCGCCGATCATATGAAAACTAGCCTAGAAACATCTGCTCATGTCCATGTTGTGAATGAAGTTAACATGACCGCAATTGCAAATTATATAAATGAAAAGAATTCTTCATTTGAAGAGCAAGAAGGTTTTAGTCTTACATTTACGCCATTTATTCTAGATGCTGTTATTAAGGCATTAAAAGACTATCCTGAAATGAATGCCTCAATCAACAATACAGCAATAACATTTCATAAGAATATAAATATTGGAGTAGCTGTAGCGCTTAATGAAGGCTTAATGGTTCCCGTTATGTTTAATTGTGAGGAAAAGAATTTTTTAGGTTTATGTAGAGCGCTTAATGATATTGCTTTGCGTTCGCGTTCAAAACAAATCAGCCCTGATGAGCTATCTGGCTCGACCTTCTCGGTATCTAATTTTGGAGTATTCGATGTTACAATCGGCACCCCGATCATCAACCAGCCAAACGTGGGAATACTTGGTGTAGGCGCTGTGAAAAAAAGGCCTGTTATTATTGAAGATCATAATGGGGATTCAATCGCCATACAAAGCATGATGAATCTATCTTTAGGATTTGATCATAGATTGATCGATGGAGCAGGGGGCGCACAATTTATCAATGCGGTGAAAAAACATATAGAATTAACAAATTTAGAGAACCTTTATTAATTTATTTCGTTAATAATTTAGAATAGAAGTCTTAATTAAATGAAACCAGCGCCAATCAATCAAAAAATATTTAAACCAAAGATCCGTATAGAATATGGCGATGATTATAAATTTGTCCAAAATACTGTATCCTCGAATAAACTGCATACGGTATGCGAAGAAGCGCGTTGTCCGAATATATTCGAATGCTGGAGTCGAGGTACCGCTACCATAATGATACTCGGGGATATTTGTACGAGAGCTTGTGGTTTTTGCTCCGTTAAGACTGGCAAACCTCAGCTAGTAGATACAATGGAGCCTTTTAGAACAGCAATGGCTGTAAAAAAAATGAAACTACGACATGTTGTGATCACCTCTGTTGATCGCGATGATTTGAAGGCAGACTATGGTGCGTCTATTTGGGCGGAGACGATTGAGCAGATCCATCATAATGTCCCAGGATGCACTGTTGAAGTTCTTACCCCAGATTTTCAAGGCTACAAACCTGCATTGCATACAGTTTTTAAAGCTGGCCCCGAAATTTTCTCTCATAATGTAGAATGCGTAGAAAGAATTAGTAAAAAAGTCAGAGCCCAAGCTGTTTGGTCAAGAAGCTTAAACGTTTTAAAAGAATCGGTAGACTATGGACTCAGAACAAAAACAGGTATCATGCTGGGGTTGGGTGAAACTAAAAAAGAAGTGCTTAATACAATGAGTCAAGTTATTGATATTGGAGTAGAGATCTTTACAATAGGACAATATTTACAGCCTACCAAAAACCACTTACCTGTTTCAAGGTATGTTGATGAAGATGAATTTAAATTCTATAAACAAGAAGGTTTAAGGATGGGTTTTACTGTTGTAGAATCAGGGGCACTTGTCAGAAGTTCATATCATGCAGATGAACAAGCACGTTTAGCTAAAGTTGTCTAGCCTTAGAAAAAATATGATCTACATTATTTTTATTAGTATAAGTTTTTTACTATTTTGGATTATGGAATCAAAAAAAGACACAATTGATGCATATCCTTTGATTTTGGTTGATGGAAAAGTTGCTCCAAGACTTTCTCCTTTACCATTTCATATTGAGAATTCTTTAGAATCAAACTGCCTAAATTGCCATCAATCGGAAAAAAATTTTACGTTAAATAATAAAAAATATATCCCTAAGAAAATGCCCCATGAATACAGAGAGAATTGTATTTCATGCCATGTTATAGAAATGTAGTACATTTTGGCAGACATTTGTTATAATATGTTATTAATTCAGTCAAATAAGCATATTATAGCTAATGGCACATTGTTTGAGACTATTTATAGTATAAATTGTTTAAAGGATCTATATGACAGACGAATTTGAAAAAAATGTTAATGAAGATTTAATTGACGAAAGTGAAACATATCCTGTAATGCCGTTAAGGAATACGGTGTTATTCCCACAGCAAGTTATTCCTATTTATATTGGTCGAGATAAATCTTTAAAACTGATTAATGAGCTTTCTTCAAAAACAAAACACGTTGTTGTAGTTGCGCAAGAAGATGGATCGATCGAAGATCCAGAACCTAGCGATATGTATTCCTATGGTACTCTTGCGGTAGTTTTGAAGGTTTTTGATATGCCTGATAATAGCAAGTCAGCTATTGTCCAGGGAATTGATCGCGTTAAAATTTTAGATTATAAAGAAAAAGATCCATATTACCGTGCAGTGGTACAGCGCGTTTCAAACAAATCTTCAAAGGATAGTGTTGAGCTAGATGCGCTTGCCAATAACCTACGCCAAGTTTTTGCTGAATTGATTCAGATTGCTCCTAATTTGAGCGAGGAGCATACAGGCATGCTTTCCAATATTCAAAAACCAGCACGCCTTGCAGATAGAGCAGTATCACTCTTGACAGTTTCAAATCCAGAAAAACAAGATATTCTGGAAGAATTAGATGTTAAAACCCGTGTTGACAAAGCTATAAAAGTTCTTTCAAAAGAGATTCAAAGAATTAAACTCGGTGAAGAAATTCAAACCGAAGTGCATGATGAAATAACTAAATCACAACGGGAATATTATTTACGTGAGCAGATGAAAGCAATCAAGCGCGAGCTTGGTGAAGATGAATCTCAAGTAGAGTTGAATGAGATTGAAGATGCGATTAAGAAAGCAAAAATGCCTGAAGATGCTGAAAAAGTTGCACTAAAAGAGTTAGATCGATTGACTAAAATACCTACTCAATCTCCAGAATATACCGTTGCTAGAACATATTTAGATTGGTTGACAGATCTTCCATGGTCTATATCCTCAGAAGATTCAATTGATGTAAAAGAATCAAAAAAGATTTTAGATGAAGATCACTATGGCTTAGAAAAAGTCAAAGAAAGAATTATTGAATATCTTGCTGTTAGAGCATTGAAAATGAAGAAAGAACCTAACGGAGCTATTCGCGGACCAATTTTATGTTTCGCTGGACCGCCAGGAGTAGGAAAAACTTCCCTTGGTAGATCGATTGCAAAATCGATGGGCAGGGAATTTGTTAGAATTTCTTTAGGTGGAGTTAGAGATGAAGCTGAGATTAGAGGACATAGAAGAACATATATTGGCGCCTTACCTGGTAGAATAATTCAATCTTTGAAAAAAGCTGGGACAAATAATCCGGTATTTATGTTAGATGAAATTGATAAGCTAGGCATGGATTTTCGAGGCGATCCATCTTCAGCTCTTTTAGAGGTTTTGGATCCCGAGCAAAATGGAACTTTTGCTGATCATTACCTCGAGGTTGATTATGATTTAAGTAAAGTAATGTTCATTGCTACTGCAAATTATCGAGATCCAATTCCTCCAGCTTTAAAAGATAGGATGGAAGTGATCGATTTCTCAGGTTACATCGAAGACGAAAAACTTCAAATTGCTAAAAAACATTTGATTCCAAAACAGTTAGAAGAAAATGCGCTATCAACAAAAGATGTTTCTTTAGATGATGCATCAATAAAAGAGCTAATGAGCTCGTATACTCGTGAGGCTGGTGTTAGAAATTTAGAACGAGAAATTGCAAATGTATTTAGAAAGGTTGCTAGAGATAAGATTGAAAAGAAAGCTAGAAAAATTAGGGTTACTAAAAAGAAGATATCAGAATATTTAGGAGCGCCTAGATTTTACTCAGACATTGCCGAAAGAACCACCAAACCTGGAGTAGTTACAGGTCTTGCCTGGACTGCAGCTGGTGGGGATATTCTTTTTATTGAAGCTTCTCAAATGAAAGGAAAAGGTAATTTAACATTAACCGGTCAACTAGGCGATGTGATGAAAGAATCTGCAACAGCAGCGATGACTTTTGTTAGATCAAACTCTGAGATATTAGGGCTTAACTCTGACTTTAACGAAAAAACAGATATACATGTTCATGTACCAGCAGGTGCTATTCCAAAAGATGGTCCATCCGCAGGTGTCGGAATGTTTACCTCTATTGTTTCCCTGCTTTCAGGGAAGCCAGTTAAAAGTAAACTAGCTATGACTGGAGAAATTACCTTAAGGGGTAATGTTCTACCTATTGGAGGCGTCAAAGAAAAAGTTACCGCTGCACATAGATCTGGAATAAAAACTATTATTTTACCAGATCATAATCGAAAAGATTTAGAAGATATTCCTGATCATATCAAGAAAGATCTAGACTTCCATTTTGCAAAAGAAATGATGGATGTAATTAAGGTTGCTGTTCCAAGGTTAAATTTGAAACCTACAAGAAAAAAGACAACCCCAAAAAATAAAAAAGTAGCGTAACTTAACGACCCAGAATTGCGCGTATAACTCAGCTGGTCAGAGTGCCTCCCTTACAAGGAGG
>CEOQ01043273.1_pt1 | contig 35803 bp, 34 predicted proteins | sample 361351 | NCBI WGS metagenome assembly CEOQ01 (sample SAMEA2619907, study PRJEB7988) | marine metagenome | biome: marine biome (ENVO:00000447); feature: deep chlorophyll maximum layer (ENVO:xxxxxxxx); material: "saline water (ENVO:00002010), including plankton (ENVO:xxxxxxxx)" | depth 60 m | reverse complement strand
CCGAACAAACTAACACAGATAGAGATGCTCTTAGTAGAGTGGTGTCTGAACTTGAGATACCAGAAATGTTAAATAGTCTGAACACATTAGCGCTAAAAGGTCAGGGAACTATTTCTACTGAATCATCTTGGGAAATTATAAACACTGACACCGATTACGCCACGGAAGAAGGAGAAATCGGACCAGACTATATAAGCGTTATACTGTCTTGGGACGAAGTCACCACCGGCGACCAAGAGAGAGAAATCGCCGTAGATGTCGGAATAACCACGAACGGGATATATCTTCAGGTAAATGAAATCGACATAAGACCGGACCGAGCAGCAGTAGAGATAGCTTTGCTTGAAGCAATAAAAGAAGAGCTAAGACTAATAATCTAGTTAACCAGACTGCTAATATATCGTCCGGCAGAAATCCAGACCTAACCAGAATAAATCAGAAGGTCGTATGAACATTAACGAGTCAAATCTAGGAACATCTAGTTTTCGCCCATGCGTGCTTAGCGATTTCGATGATACAGCTGCACACCAGAACGTCGCAGAGTTGCTTTTAAAAACATTTGGGGACTCTTCATGGGAAACCATTCGGGCTCAGTTTCGGAACGGAGACCTCACATTGAAAGACTACCAAGAGATAGTATTTCGCAACATTAGCGTCGACATACCCACAATGCAGCAACACGTTCGGGAAAATGCAAGCCTTCGTCCATATTTCGGAGAATTGGCCGAATATTGCTGCGTTAATAATTTTCCGATGGCTATAGTCAGTCAAGGCTTGGATTTCTACATCGAAGCCTTAATTCAAGGTGAAGGTTACAGTTCCATTCCCATATTCGCCGTTAATACAAGTATCAATGAGAAGGGAATATCATACCAATATAATTACGTACGTCCAGGGAACGAATCCCAGGGCAATTCAAAAGGACTTATCGTAAATAACTACCAGAAGAAAGGACATACGGTATATTACATTGGTGACGGGAGATCAGATTTTGAAGCGGCGTTAGAAGCCGATGTAGTCTTCGCACACAGCGTCTTAGCCGAGGAGTGTCAGCGCAAAAATATACCATTTATCCCATTTAGAGATTTTGGTGATGTCCTAAGGACATTACAGTGCAACCAATCAAAATACGAGATGCAATCGAACACTAATAACGTATAGGAGATAGAGCTTTGATTGACAGGTATTCCAGGCCGGCCATGAAACAGGTGTGGTCTGACGAGAATAAATATCAAAAATGGCTAGATGTTGAATTAGCTGTTTCGGAGGCTTGGGCTGAAGAAGGAGTAATCCCGCAATCCGACATGACTTTATTACGGTCTGCCACGTATAACTATGATCGGATGATGGAAATATTTGAGACAACTCGCCATGACGTTACTGCCTTTTTGACATCCATAACCGAAAGGTTGGGTCCGGAAGGTCGTTGGTTACACCTGGGCATGACGTCAAACGATATGTTAGACACCGCGCAGGCCATGCAAATGGTTCAGGCAGGCGAATTACTAATAGAAGAAGTAGACAAGGCGATAGAAGCTCTAGCTGAACAAGCTATCAAACACAAACATACCCTAATGATGGGGAGAACGCATGGTGTTCATGCAGAACCTATCACCTTTGGACTCAAGATGGCCTTATGGTGGGAAGAAATGAAGCGACAGCGCTCTAGGTTAGTTGACGCGTGTAATGGCATAAGAGTAGGCAAGATTTCAGGAGCGGTAGGAACACACGCTACCATCCCGCCCAGAGTAGAAGAAAATGTTTGTAAACACTTGGGACTACAAGTAGCTCCCGTATCTAATCAAATAATACAGCGTGACCGACACGCTCATTTCGTAACAACCCTCGCCTTAATCGCGGCATCATTGGAAAAGTTCGCCACAGAGATTAGAGGACTTCAGCGAACCGAAATACATGAACTAGAGGAACCCTTTGGACACGGCCAAACCGGATCTTCATCTATGCCGCACAAGAGAAATCCAGAATTAGCGGAACGCATCTGTGGCCTAGCTAGGCTTATACGTGGAAATAGTGTCACAGCTATGGAGAATGTTGCATTATGGGGTGAAAGAGATATAAGCCATTCATCTGCAGAGAGAATAATACTGCCTGATTCCTGCCTAGCACTGGATTACATCCTAAGTATTTTCACCGGTATAGTTAAGGACTTACGCGTCTTAGATAAACAGATGTTGGCCAATGTAGAGAGCAGCCGTGGTCTTATATTTAGTCAACAGGTACTACTCTCTTTGGTAGACAAAGGGCTATCAAGAGAGGATTCATACAAAATAGTTCAGAGAAACGCTATGAAAAGTTGGGACGAAGGACACGATTTCCGTTCACTATTAAAGAATGATCCAGACGCACTAGCCAGCTTGTCAGTAGACGATATGGAAAAAATATTTGATTATGGTTACTATACAAAACACATCGATGAAACGTTTGATAGGATCGGGTTATCCAAGTAGAAGCAGCTAAAACATCAGTCACTCATGGAAACAAGAGAAATATAATGATTATAGACACAAACATGCCGGATATATTACACAAGGGAAAAGTCCGGGACACCTACGCTGTTAATGACGAAACTTTACTAATGGTAGCTACTGATAGAATCTCCGCGTTCGATGTGGTGTTGCCCACAGGGATTCCCCAAAAAGGCCAAGTTCTCAACCGTATATCTGCTTTCTGGTTTGAAGAAACCAAAGATATAGTACCTAACCATTTCCTGTGTCTAGCAGATTCTCCAGACCTCAAATCTAACTATGGCGACAACCCATTGCTGGCCACTATGTCGTCAGAGGTGGCTGGTCAGGCCATGATTGTGAAGAAGGCTGAACGAATTGACATAGAATGCATAGTCCGCGGCTACATTACCGGCCAAGCTTGGTTAGAATACCAGCGCAACGGGACAGTCTGGGGATTATCAATGCCGTCCGACATGCTCGAAGGAACGCCATTTCCGGAACCGCTTTTTACACCAACAAATAAGGCTGAAGAAGGCCACGACGTAAATATTACCCAAGCTCAAGTGGAAGATTTGGTGGGTAAAGAGATTGCAAACGAACTCGAATCGATCAGTAAGCAAGTATATTCGTTCGCTGACCAGCATGCTAGACAGAGAGGCATTATCCTTGCTGACACAAAGCTGGAATTTGGCATTCTTGACGGAAACATAATTCTCATTGACGAATTATTAACTCCTGACTCCAGCAGATTTTGGAACGCGGAAGGTTACTCCCCCGGAAAATCACAACCCAACTATGATAAACAGTTCATACGTGATTACTTGTCAAACCAGGGATGGAACCAAGAACCACCTGCGCCAGCACTACCAGATGACGTAGTGCTAAAAACTACAGAGCGTTACTCGGAAGCATATAAACTGCTAACCGGGGAAACTATATAGATTAGATAATAACTAAATAGGAGATCCATAGTGCCAATATCAAAACATCGTCGCCGTCGTGGGCGAATTCAACCCGGTAGTAGAAGCTCAGACGCCTCTTTATCGTTAAATCGACCTAAACCAAAAGCCAACTGGTGGTATATATCTGCCTCCGCTATCATAGCTTTTCTTGTCATAGCTGGATTCGTAGTGGGAGGTGCTTCTTTTGGCGCGCGGACTGGAGCTTCTGAGACATATGTCAAGGGTGTAGGTATACAGCACGACATAATGCCTACGAGAAGGCACATAAGTGAAGGTACTCAGGTAGAATATAATACTGTGCCTCCTACTTCTGGAGATCACTATGCAAGATGGGCAGAGTGTGGATTCGAAGAATTTGAGTTAGTGGACGAACGAGTAGTCCATAACCTAGAGCACGGAAATATAGTTATCAGTTACAACTTAGAAAATAGCAATGAAATCGATCAACTACGGGAAGTATTTGACGACATAGGCCCATCTAGACTATGGGGTGTTGCTCGCCCATATAAAGCAATACCTTCCGGCACTATTGTTGCAGCAGCATGGGGAATATCCGACACTATGACAACAATAGATAAGGAACGATTAGAAAAGTTTTTTGATACCTACGCAGGTAACCTTGGACCAGAGAGACTAGTGTGCACAGAAAGCGGAGTCATGGCGCCACCTACTAGCTAACCGTATTATCTAATCAACATATTATTAGTACAAACGAGTTGAATTATGTATTTGGCAAAGGTCCGAGTTACATTAAAACAGATGGTTAACGATCCACAGGGGCTAACAGTTTTGGGAGCACTAAAAAACCTAGGGTTCCAATCTGTTGAAGACGTGCGAGTCGGAAAATACATGGAGATAAAAATAGACGAGTCTTCTCGCACAGCCGCTGAAACACAAGTCAATGAGATGGCCGAGAAACTTCTTTCAAATCCAGTCATAGAAGAATTCACTTACACACTAGAAGACATGCATACGCGTTAACCCTAAAAATGTGCAAAAGGATCAATTAGCATATGGTTTTTGGAGAAAGTACGTTCGTATACGTTGGAGCAGAGACCCATGGATTATATCGTCTATCACCTGAGTCAAATTCCTGGGAAAATTTAACTAACGGACTGCCACGTAAAGTGCAAGTGCAAACACTCGTCATCCACCCCAATAGGCCTGAGGTGATATTTGCTGGAACCCATGACGGTCCATATCGTAGTGAGGATCGTGGCGACAGTTGGACACGATTAGATTATCCAACAAGCGGTCCAGCCGTATGGTCCTTCTTATTCAAACCCGGTGACACTAAAACCATGTACCTTGGCACTGCGCCAGGTGAAATCCATAAAAGTACTGACGGCGGTGATTCTTGGAATAAGACATCAGCAGTAATGGGATCCAATGAATGTACCATGTCATTCCCCACTCGCGTTATTGCTCTCACCGCAGACCCAAACGCACCGGACGAAATATACGCCGCATTGGAAGTTGCTGGCGTAATAAGGAGTCTTGATGGCGGAGAGAATTGGGAAGATATCACTGGATCACTTGCTAATAGTGAAGACACACTAGATTTACACGGAATTCACTGTACTGCTGCGTCACCAAGAACTGTTTTCATAACTACTAGACAGGGACCATTTATTGGTCCTGATCGAGGCAGTGACTGGATACCCATAGATTTTGGGAGATTCTCGAAAATAACTTACACTAGGGATCTATGGTCAGACGAGCACATGGCTAACGTTCTTTATGTATCAATTGGCGCGGCGGCGATAAGCGATCAAGGAGCCGTATATCGAAGCCGTGATCTCTTCAGATCGTTCGAGACAATCGGAACAGGTGTCACCTCAAACAGTACAATGATGGCAGTAAGAAACGATCCAAAGGCTCCTCATAACGTTTTCTGCGTTGCCCGGGCAGGAGAAGCGTTTGGATCCAAGGACGATGGTGCAACATGGGAGTCGTATCCCTTGCCAGACGGTGCGAAAGAAGTGCGGGCTCTAGCCATTGGCTAATAGAAAATCCGAACGACTAATAAAAGGCTCGTATTCACTCCAGATCTTGGAAACCCCAATCAGCCTTCTAAAGATTAGATTGTAAGAGATCTATTATTTCGGTTACCGTGGCTTGCTGCCATTCTTCGGCTTTTGCACCGGTTCTATTCCTACGTTCGCGACCAAATTCCTGATCCGTGATATCAGGATTCTCATCTCTTATCTGCTGTTCTATAATTCTTTGCTCTTGGGCTGCAACTTCTGGCCGTTCTATCCAGTGACATAAATATTCATGTTCACTAGTATAGAAAACGGCCACCGGTATAGACATGTATTTTCCTTCTTTCAAAAACTCATTCATAATATCTTCGTGCGAGTCACGCGGAAATATTTTCATATCCCAACCGGCAACCTCTGACATTCTAGCTAAAACAGGGAGTCCTCTTACCACATCACCGCACCAGTCTTCTCCTATAACCATCATCTTAGACGGCCCTTTTGCATGAGATGTGATCTCCTTCAGCTTTGCTGACTCCGCGTCACTAACGTGAAACTTCTCGTAAAACTCTTGAAATCTGGCTTTGTTCACATTGATTTGTTCTATGTAATCAGAGTATCCGAAACCTTCTGCATATCTCTGCGGTGTAACAACAGTATTACCACGTTCCATGACCTGCTCCCTTAAATTAAATCTAAAGTTCGTTTTCTTCTTTACCGACCACCGGCCGGTTACCCAATCTCTCAACCAGTCTGGCCCTGAAATCCAATTTCAACTTTTCCATCAGGATAAACAATTATCGGAACGGAATCTCCGTAATCTAATGCCTCATCGAGGGTATCCTGACTCTGGTCTACCCTACGCTCGTCATACTGGACTCCTTCACGACGCCACGTATCCCTCAAAAGGTCACATGCCGGACAGACCGTTAATGTGTATACAATTGGTATATCACCCATCAATATCTCCAAACTATCGATTTGGGAAATTCTACATCCTATGACCACACGTGTCACCATAACAATTTTCTTGTAACTAATCATGCTCATAGATATAATGTCGCTGGCTATACGGGATATACACCAGATATAAGGAGGTAGAATGATAGCCCTAGTCGTGACAATCAATATCAAACCCGGGTTTAAAGACCAGTTCATGGCGTCAATGATGGGTGACGCGCGAGGATCAAACAATGACGAACCGGGGTGCCTCAGGTTTGACGTACTTCAAGATAACGAAGACGAAAACCAGATACACCTATATGAAATCTACAAAGATGATGCTGCAGTTGAAGCACACCGAAACGCCCCGCATTATGTCAAATGGAGAGAGGAATGCAAAGATTGGTTTGCTACTGAAAACGTACGCAGACTAGCAACCCCAGTATATCCTCCGCCGGAGAAGTGGGAGAAGCGTGCCCCAGTGGACTAATCCAAACACAGGAACAAGAAAGATGGGCTATCTAGCCCATCTTTCTTGTTCCTGTGAAGACTATGTTTTCATTCCCTGAATACAAGCCACGTAGATTGTCGGAATCAAATATTTCTCGACAGGACTTTTCTAAAAGTTTCAGAGAACACTCTAATTTCCTCAAGTTTCGTTTCAGTTGACAATGCGCCAACTAAATTGGGAGCAACCAATATACCCTCATTCATAAGACCTAAGAACACGCGATCCCGTAGTTCATTATTACAATTAGCAATATCACGGTAGTTGTGTATCCCGTGATCTGCGAAATGAATACCGAATAGAGATCCAATACCCGTAACTTGCACTGGAACTTCCATATCAATACAGATGTTTTGAATTTGAGAACGCAATTCGTGTCCGAGTATTTCCAAATCTTGATAAACTTTCGGTGTAAGGTTATCAAGAGTAATTACTCCAGCTAACATCGAAACAGGATTTCCATTAAACGTCCCTGCATGAGCAACTCTTGGGCCTATCCTCGGATCATACAATTCCATGATATCCCTACGCCCACCAAAAGCACCCACTGGAAAACCACCACCAATAATCTTGCCTAAAGCAGTCATATCTGGAGTTATACCATAATAGGACTGACACCCTCCAATTGAGACACGGTAGCTAATAACTTCATCAAAAATTAATACTATGTCGTGTTCCCGCGTAAAGCCACGTAGCATCGACAGAAATTCATTGCTCGCAGGAACCATACCAACTGACCCCATGACTGGTTCTACAATTACTGCGGCTAGATCACTATGATGTTCTTCTAATATTGCTAGCGCTACTTCCGTATCATTGAACGGCAAGACGACCACTTGGTCTAATATTTCACTTGGCAGCCCTTCACTTGCTGCTAATGCATGGGGGGAATTAGCACTACCTGCTTTGGAAACATCAACTCGTACACTCACAGATACAGAATCGTGCGTTCCATGATATCCCCCTTCTACTTTCGCAAAAGCTGTTCTTCCTGTAAACGCCCGTGCCGCTCTAATAGCATTTAACGTTGCCTCGGTACCTGAATTAGTAAATCTCAGTAACTCACAACTTGGTATCCGTTCGCATAAACGTCGAGCCAACTCAACCTGATAAATATTCGGAGCGTTGTAACCAACTCCAGCGTCTAATTGGCGTGTTACACCATCGATAACTGGCTGGAATCCATGCCCCAATATCATAGTCGTCATGGTATTTATGAAATCCAGTCTCTCATAACCATCAAGATCGGTGACCACCGCACCTTTAGCAGATTCGATAAAGATCGGGTACGGACGCCAATAGATAGAATTTCTGCTATCTCCCCCGGGCAAATATTCACAAGCATTCTCCCAGAATGCTTTACTCTTTAGTGTCAGTTCCAAGTACCTGGACAATTCATCGTGGGTTGAGTTCATGATGTACGCGTCCTTTAATAATTGGCCACGATTATACTACTCAAATACACACATACCAACGGGGTAGATGATTCTGTGAAGAACCTAAATCATCTACCCCGTTTCCACGGTCCCCTCTATGATCATACCGCTCTAGGTCGTAGCTGTGTTTCTGGGTAATTCTTTTACCAATATATTTGAGACTAGGAAGACTGATTCATCTGATCGGTGTATGGCGAACTCCTGAAAATCATCTTCAACTACAAGATAACGAGACATGACATCTTTCATGTCATTTTTTAGAGCATCCATGATATCTGGTGACACGTCCATACGATCTCTCATCAAAACCATTTGAAGTCGTTCACGAGCCGAAATTTTGCTAGCAACTATTCGAGTTTGATCTCGCTTGGCAATTACCCATTTTATTAATTCACGCATGTGAGTAAGCACCTCTATTCATTCCCATGATTTCTTTTACTTTCCCCATGATACCTGTTTTAGGGTCTAGATCCATCAATGGAACATCATCCCCGTCTATTCTGGCGGTTATACGCGAAAAAGCGGCACCAGAAACGGCCCGTTTATCATGTATTACAGGTACACCCTGATTAGTCGCAGTTATTAATCTATCATCAGCGGGAACCATCCCAAGAACTTCAACAGCCAACAAATCGACGATGTCATCTTTGTCCATCATCTCACCGCGCTTAACCATTCCTGGTCTAATTCGGTTAATTATCAGCTTAGGATTGTGAATTTCCGCAGCTGCAAGCAAGCCAATTACTCTGTCCGCATCGCGTATAGCTGAAACTTCCGGGGTTGTTACAATAATTGCCTCCTCTGCTGCAGCAATAGCATTTTTAAATCCTTGTTCTATCCCCGCAGGGCAGTCAATTAACACGTAGTCAAATTCACTCTCAAGCTTGCTGCACAGTTCCTTAACTTGTTCTTCGGTGATACAGTTTTTATCGCGAGTTTGAGCAGCTGGTATCAAATACAAATCCTGATTGTTTTTATCTTTGATCATACCTTGATGCATCTTGCAGTTGCCCTCAATTATGTCAACTAGATCGTATACAATACGATTCTCCAGTCCCATAACAACATCCAGGTTCCGCAACCCAATATCAGTATCAATAACAACCACTCTATGGCCTCGCATGGCTAATCCAGTACCAATATTGGCCGTCGTAGTGGTTTTGCCCACCCCGCCTTTTCCTGATGTGATGACTATGGTCCTACCCTTCATACAATACCCCTCCAGTGTACCCAGCAAACCTTCCAGTGTACGCCGCAACATATATCGAATTACGCCGAATGAAAGCTATCCTAGGTTTACTTCCTTTTGATTTACTGCGATTTGATTTCTCAGGTGAAACTCCAGTGCACTCACTAATTTGCAATCTGTGAGCATTCAGATTAGATGCTACTATTACTGATTGTGTATCTCCACTAGCACCTGCGTGAGCAAACCCTCTAAGGTTTCCAAAGATAATTATGTCGCCGTCAGCAACTAGTTGAGCACCAGGGTTTACATCCGCCAGTACGACTATATCTCCTGGGTACTTGATCACCTCTCCGGACCGACAAGTCGTCTTTATAAACAGTGCCTCGTTCCTTCGGTAGGCGTCTATCAGTTCTTCGGTTTTGTGTGACTTAACGTCAAGGGAGGCAGATTCATTTCTGACAGGAAAACCGACAAGATCATCTAATAAAGTATCCTCATCCGCGCCGGTAATTTCTGAAATAGCTGAAGATGCATATTCAGTGTCATAATGCAGATCTTCGTCAGAATGGCCTGTAGCTTTGATCAATCCATTCAAATATTCAGGCGTCTCGGGAGCTATTGTTTCGGAAATGCCACCCCCATCCGACAAATGCTCATCTGGATCAATGACGTCTTGTTCTATACAACTATCAGGATCTACATAAGTTGCTGGATCATTATGTTGAATTACAATGGGCTGCTGAGATTGCCATTTTTTTGAAGGATCAGCGAGGTCTACTCCAAATCCATTAGTTTCCGATAATGCGTCAGATAACGTGGAAGGATCACACCAGAATCTCGATACTGTAACATTAGACTCCGATTCGATAATTTCCTTTATTTTGTGCAGTTCTTCCTTAACCAGAATTCTACGCCCCACATCGACATTGATAATCCCAGTAGAATACATGAATCGATTGGTCGCTAAATGATCATTCAAATGCTGGCATACGACAGAAATATCTTCAATATCGTCTATTGAAACATTAACCGTACTCCCTCTGCCAATAACTTTAATCAGACTCGTTTCGAGCATAAGCCTAAATCAGTCCAGCAACACTATTACTTGGGGTTACGACGGTGGAGACGTATCAATAAAAACCGATAAAAGTGCAACTCCCCGACGCCATCACTTCCCACTACGTTGCCATTAACTTATATCAAGATCAGTTTTTTTAAGTCAAGGAGAAAGGATACCCATTTTCTGCAATTTCTTGAGGTTTCACCACGGAGCGCCTTCACCTAGGGTACCCTAGAGAGTGCCAGTGATACCCTACCAACTATGGATTATGCATGTCTCCTACGTGAGTTCACTATTGAAGATTCGTGGAAAGTAGAGAGACCTCACAGGTTTATAAATTATGCTTACAATGGATAGTATGAGAAATGCGATACCTGTTATGGTCATTACTAGTGGTGCATTAAAGACATCAGCCAATATACCATTGAGTAGATTAGCGAAAGCCATACTCCCACCCACATGCATGCTGTATATTCCAGAGACTCTACCTCGAACACCATCCGGAACAACAGCTTGTATTACTGTATGAGTAACTGTCATAAAACCAGCAGTACTTGCCCCCAATAAGACAGCAAATAACAAAGCCATCTCCATCATAGAAGATAAACCTAAGGCTATATATGTAAGGCCACTGGTTAACCCAACAAACAAGAAAACTCGCCCTCTAACGGCGTCTGTCTTAACGCCTGCCAGAAGTATCGATGATATCAAGGCTCCGACGCCTATGCCTGACATCAACAAAACCGCATGATTAGGATTACCAGTTTTACTCATTATTTCAGACATAGCCGGCAAGAGTGATTCGTAAGACATAGTAAGAGTGCAATGAAACACCGCGAACATTATCATCGCTAGGACGATAGGAGTCGTATAGACATAAGAAAAACCATCAAATATGTTTCTTCCTACACTCTTTCGTTTATCTACATCTCCACTAGACCTAGTCTTTATTCGCATAGTCTGGATGAGTCCTACCAAATAAAACAAAGCACAAACCCAAAAGGCCCAGTCTAGGCCTACATAAAGAACGACTGGAGTAATCGCTAAGGGACCAACTGCTCTAGATCCTTGTTGAGTTGCCTGGTTCAAAGCAACAGCGTTCAATAAATGCTCTTTGGGTACTAAGTTTGGGACTAAAGACTGCGTCGCGGTCATCTGAGAAGCACGGAGAGTTCCATTAAAGAAAGCGAGTAATACTAACAAAATTGGCCCTATTAGGCTCGTCATAACGAGAATGGCCAAGGCAACATTATGTAGGAGATTTAGCGCATACGTCCAAGACAAAACCGTTTGCCTATCAAATCTGTCAGCTATAAATCCAATCAAAGGAGTGGCTACTAATCTTGGGATCATCGCAGCAAATACTACCAATCCTGCCCAAGAATAATAACCAGTGATTTCAAATGCTAGAACTGCTCGGGCAACGATTAAGGCCCACGCCGAAGCACCTGCCAATAGGTTAGCTGTCCACAGGGTCCTGTAGTCTTGATACTGTAATGCAATTAAAAACCGGCTCGATATAGTCTGTAGAAAGTTACCCACTAGTGCACTCCCCAACTTTCGAATGTTTCGTTATCCTCATTCAGCAGATCCAAAAATAGCTACTGAACAAGTGAATGAACCGGGCCTTCCGCCTAAGTTATGGGTTAATCCCACATCAGCTTTCTTAAGTTGCCTACCTTCTGCCTTTCCCTGCAATTGCTTGTACACCTCATAAATCATGCGAATACCGCTAGCTCCAACAGGATGACCAAAACACTTAAGCCCCCCGTCAGTATTAACCGGTAGATCACCCTCCAGCGTAAAACTGCCTGAGTGCACATCATCTGATGCTTTACCTCTACCGCTAAAGCCTAGATCCTCGTAAATAATCAACTCGGTGATGGTAAAACAATCGTGCACCATAGCTAGATCTATGTCTTGCCTAGGATTCAATATACCTGACTCTTCGTATGCAGCCTGACTAGCCTTAACAGTCTCAGGGAAATGCGTAAAGTCCCAGTCATCACGTAGAACTCCGAATGCCCCCACCGATAAGCCTAGTCCTTTAACTAATACGTAATCCTTCCTTAACCCTTTGGCTATTTCTGGTGTAGTAATTATTGCTGCAGCAGCTCCGTCACTAACGCCGCAACAATCGAATAAACCCAGGGGCCACGCAATCATAGGAGCGTTAACAACCTGATCTGTAGTTATTTCACGTTGGAAATGAGCTTTCGGATTAAGAGTCCCGTTATGATGATTTTTAGTTGCAATTTCGGCCAGAGTCAGCTTGCCTTTATCATAGGGTATGTCATATTGATGGAAGTAACGAGTTGCCGCCATCGCAAACTGGGATGGCGGAGGTGTAGGTGGGGCAACATCAGCACCAGGAGCTTCAGGTATAGCTAGTCCAGAGAATCCTGAATCCTTCAGTTTTTCCACCCCAACAGCTAATACGATGTCATATATTCCGGCAGCAACGGCATAACAAGCGTTCCGAAATGCGTCAGTGGCTGTTGCACATGCGTTCTCAACCCTTGTAATAGGAATGTAGTCTAATTTGAGGGCCTCTGCCAATGGTTGTCCTGTTCTAAAAGAACTCACCGTTCCAAGCCATGCAGCTTGGATATCTTTAGCCTCCAACCCAGCATCAGCATACGCTTCATATCCGGCTTCTACCATCAAATCTGCAGCGCTTGACTCCCAGCGTTCCCCAAAATTACTACACCCCATGCCTACTATTGCAACCCTATCCTTAATTCCCCGCATTAGCAACACCCCTTATTGGTATCGATTTCCAATAATAATTATGTATTCCATTGACCACTCGAAGTTTACGGAAACTCATCTGTACTCGCATGCCGATATGAACTTTGCCGATCTCTCTATCAGTCATCATACACAGAATACGCCCCCCATCATCGAAGTTAACCACAGTGATAACCAATGGGACATCAACACTACCGGCAATATAATCCATAGAATATGTAAAGATATTCCCTTGCTGATCACTAAATCGGACAGATAAATAGTCATCTCTGCTTTGACAGTTTACGCAAATGGATTGCATAGGATATTGGATATACCCGCAACTATTACATTTGCTACCATATAATTTAATATTCTTATCGGACTCTCTCCATAAGGCTATTGCTGATGGCGATTGAGGGTCTGGCCGCCTTGAACCGTCATCTACATCCCACACTGACCGCCATTTAGCGTATGTCTCGTAAGATTCCAAAATCTCCTTTGATTCCAAATAGCCTGTTACTCCGAGCAGGTCTCGAGATAGTTTAGTATCTTGGGTCATCTTAAAACCGAGGATATCACTACCATCGCCATAAGAAGCGACTAGGAGTCGTTCTCCTTCAACCCGTGATTCCAAAGCTTTAGCCAATAACATCGGAGCAAAAGCTGCTCCGATGTTCCCAAGGAACCCAAACAAAGGCGGCTCTATTTGATTATCATCAAACCCCATACCTTTAGCTAGAGATGTGTGACGCCGCCCATCTGGCGCGTACAAAGCCACTCTTGCAAAATCAGACGGTTTCATATTGTATTTCAATAAATAAGCTGATATAGCGTCATTGAGAACACTTTCAAGCCCCTCTTCAATAGCAAATCTATCTTCCCAAGTCCTCACGAAAGGGTCACCATTGGATCGCCAATTATCAAGTAGATTTTTGGTAACAGAATAAAACCCTTCATATTCTGCGATCACGTTATGAGATCCGAGCAAGAACCCAACTGCGCCGTCTCCAGAATTACGCTCCGTTTCGCTCCTAGGAGGACCTTGTCTACTATCGGAAATTATCACTAGCATTAAACCGCACGAACCAGCAGAAATCGCGTCAAATGCTGACCGCAGGGCAGTGGTCCCGCATTTCAAAACATCAGTTACATCTGAAGTAAACAAATTTTCATTCAGGTCTAAAGCCTCTGCCACAATAGCAGCACACTGTTTTTCTGAGTAGGGCGGGGTGGTACTAGCGAATATCAGGCCATCGATTTGCCCTCGGTCAAACCCTTTGATACATTCATAACCCGCAGCGACAGCCATAGTGACGGTATCTTCATCAAAATTTGCTACAGACCGTTCTTGATTAGAATGCCAACCGATTGTATCGGCTCCTAATCTATATTTTGGTATATATGCACCAAAGTTTATTATCCCTACCAAATATTCACCGTCCTAAACTTTCCGGCAATGCTATCAAGCATATCTAAACTATGTCAATTTACACGTAACGCGATACCAGTAGCCCTATGTTACAATTAAACCTCTTAAGGGTACTCGCGGGAAATTAATCTGTCCTCAGCCGAATTTTATTGATCCAAATCAAGAAACTACCACTTCTATCTGCTGTAGCTTGCACTACGCTAGTAGCGCTTCTCTCATTAGCTTGTGCCTTCGAACCTAGAATACAAAACCAACCCGCCTCGAATCAATCATCATCTGGTGGTTTTGAACGAGTTGAAGAAGTGTGGAAACTGTTAGAAGAACAGCACATCAATCGAAACAATCTAAACTCGGATAAGATCAGTGAGGCAGCAATAAGAGGCATGCTGGAATCGTTAGACGATCCATACGCTTCATTTCTCGATGCCGAACAATTCTCAATGGAATCACAAGATGTACATGGTTCTTTCGAAGGAATCGGAGCACACGTAGGGATAAGAGACGAGAAAATAACCATAATTGCCCCCATGCCAGATTCCCCAGCGGAAAAAGCCGGCATACGATCCGGTGATATCATATTGGGAATCAATGGTGATAGCACCGCAGATACTACACTTCTTGAAGCTGTAACCAAGATACGCGGAGAAAAAGGTACAACAGTAGATCTGTTAATACTACATGTGAATGAGGCTACTCCAGTAACAATAACCGTCAGGCGTGGCGTAATACAAATAGACAGTGTTAGTTTTCAACTCATGCCCAACGACATAGGCTATATCTACATATCTAATTTTACAGAAAATACCAAATCTGAAGTAGAGATAGCCCTCAAAGAATTCGAAGAATCAACCACATCAGGGGCACTAGTACTTGACCTAAGAAACAATCCGGGAGGCTTACTAAATTCAGTAGTAGACGTGACAAGCCTGTTCATTAATGAAGGTCTTGTTCTTTACGAAATTGATGGGTCTGGAGCAAGAAAGGATTGGCCCTCACGACGCACAGGCAATCATCACAACTATCCTATGGTGGTCCTCATAAACCAATTTAGTGCGAGCGCGAGTGAAGTTTTCTGCGGAGCGTTGATGGATCATCAAAGAGCGACAATAATCGGTACCAAATCTTTCGGTAAAGGCAGTGTTAATATACTGCGATCATTGAGTGACGGTTCAGGTATATACTTCACAGTAGCACATTGGTTCACGCCTAACGGCACCCTAATTGAAGGAGCGGGAATAGAACCAGATATAGTTGTGGACATTCCGACCGATTCTGTAAGTGATGTACAAATGGAAAAAGCATTAGAAATACTAAATCAGAAGCGCACGAATTTTGGCTAAACCCAAGAAAAGGGCTGCAAATTCGAACAACGACGGTCGCACGATCGCCTTAAATAGGCGTGCATTATTCAACTATGAAATCTTAGAAAAATTCGAATCGGGATTAGTCCTAACAGGCACAGAAATAAAATCTATTCGTGCAGGAAAAGTTGATTTAAGAGATGCATACGCCCGGCCAGAAAGTGGAGAACTATGGCTAGTTAATGCCCATATAGCTCTATATGATTCGGGTAGCATCTACAACCATGATCCGAGACGACCGCGAAAATTACTACTTCACCGCAATCAAATTACTGAAATACAGTCTTTTGTTTCACAAAAAGGCCTCACAGTTGTCGCACTCAGTCTTTACATCAGAAACAGGGTTGCAAAGGTTCAGTTAGGTGTTGGGAGAGGTAAACGCCAATACGACAAACGCCGATCTATAATGAATAGAGAAATGGATATGGCCGCACGTAGAGCAATGCGCTCCTACGAATAACTTGCCCCCACAACGGCTCGCTTTAGTCTATAATCACCGATGGCAAACTACGGTTTTGTTTTTTTATTTAGCAAGCCATAATACTTTCTTGCCTGGAGGTAGGTCTTGATCAGGAGTCTTGGAGATAAAACCCCAAAAATTGCAGATACCGCGTGGGTCAGTGAACATGCCTATGTTGTAGGTGATGTGGAAATTGGAGAATATTCGAGCATTTGGCCCGGTGTTACCGTCAGAGGAGATGGTAAGGAAAGCATTAAAATCGGAAATTATGTAAATGCACAGGAAGGAGCAGTTATACATGGTAGCGGACTAGTCATAGAGGACTATGTAACCATTGGTCACTCAGTGGTAGTACATGGAGATTTCATAGGAGAAGGTTCTCTCCTAGGAAACAATTGCACTTTTCTTTTTCATTCCAATCTGGGCAAGAGTTGCCTGATAGCCGCCAATTCTGTGGTATTAGCAAATGTGGATATACCCGCTAATTCTTTTGTTACCGGTATCCCCGGCCAGATCAAACGCCAAGTCAGTGAGAAACAAAAAGAAGCAATGAAGCGGACAGCCCTGAGCCTCGTAGAACACGCTAAGTTGTTCAAAGAAAGCGGTTTATAATAAACAAGCAGTATTCCCCTAATAATTAGGGGAATACTGCTTGTTTATTAGCCTAGTCTCTGGGCAACGGGGAGTATGTTATGGGCGAGATGCTCCATAACATTTACGCTGTCAGCGGTACCTTCCACCCGAAAATCGTAGGTCAACTGATCAATTCCTAACTCGCGACAGTAGTACAAATCATCGATAACTTCCTGAGTTGTCCCCATTACTGTCCCACCACTTATTGAATTCGCACTTTCCCCGTATCCTAAATCAGTAAAATGCAGGCTCCTTTTAAGGGAAATGGATATGCTTTCAGGGTTTCTCCCTGCCTTTTCAGCTTCTTGCCTCAAATAAGGAAGATTTTCTGCCACGAAATCAGGAGTTTGTCTTGTTGTATGCCAACAATCTCCGTATTTCGCCGTTCTACGCAAAGCTCTTCTCGTATGGCCACCTACCCATATTGGAACACCGGGCTTCTGTACCGGTTTAGGTGCAAATTGGATTCCATCTATATCGTAAAATTTACCGTGAAACTCGGGATTGTCATCGCTCCACAACGCTTGGAAAATTTCTAGGAATTCATCAGTCATAGGCCCGCGATCTGCGTATTCCAAACCTAAGGTCTGAAATTCTTTTTCAAGCCAACCAACTCCGACCCCGCAAATCATCCTACCGTTAGTCAACACATCTAGCGATGCAAACATTTTCGCTTGTACAACAGGATTGCGATAAGGAAGTATTATCACAGTACTCCCTATTTTTATCGTATTAGTACAAGCAGCTATAAATCCGAGCGTAGTCATAGTCTCGAAAAATGGTTCATCCGGAGGTCTAGAAAAAGACCCGTCCGCAGTATATGGGTATTGGTCAGTCCCAGCTGTTGGTAGAACAATATGATCACCTGATAATACCGATTCAAATCCCAACTGTTCTGCCCTTTCGACGAAATGTCGAATACCATCAGCATCGGGAAGACGAGGCAAGCCTAATCCAATTTCCATCGTTCATCCTCCTGGAGAGAGTTCTCTCCACATATCCCAAGATTTATATTAGATCATTGTGTATCCGCCGCTCACGCTAAGGGTTTGACCAGTGATAAAACTAGCAGCATCAGAAGCTAAGAATACTACAGCATTTGCTATTTCATTGGACGTGCCCATTCTTCGAAGGATGTAATTCCGTTCCACTTTTTCTAGAACATCTTCAGTAAAAATATCCCGCATCTCATTCCACATACTTTCTGAACTTATATCTTCTCCTTGAGGAGGAACTATCAATCCAGGGCAAACCATGTTAAACCTCAAGCCATATCTACCGGTTTCTCTCGCGATAGCCTTGCTTAATGCTATTACGCCTGCCTTACATGCTGAATAAACAGCCTCACGGTACTCTCCCATCCTACCAGCATCAGAACTAATGCTTACTACTGACCCAGTCTTCCGTTCGACCATATGCGGCAGGACAGCGTGAATACAATTTATCGCACCCCATAAATTAACCTGGACTTCTTTTTCATACTCAGATCTTGGTTTATCAAGAAATAATCTATCAACAGTCCAACCAACGTTATTAACTAATATGTCTACACTACCCATACTATTTATAGTCTCACTAACCATTTTTTCAACGCTGGATTGATCTGTCACATCAGTTGGGATTACCCGTACATCCCCGGAAACACCAGATTGCGACACTTCCAATGCAACCTTCTCTCCTTGCTCTGGAGCTAGCTCAGCAATAGTGATATTAGCCCCTTCGTTGGCGAAAGCATGAACTATTGATCTCCCTATATTGGATCCGCCTCCAGTGATTATTACATTTTTTCCATCAAGCCCTAATTCCATTACGCTTGCTCCCTACGCATTAATTTGTCGCCTCAATCACCAATTATCCTTAGGTCAGCTATCTATACGAGGTATGCCTCCGATACGCAACCTCAAAAGACCCTTTATATCCTCCAAAGCTGTACTTAGCACTCTGACACTGCTAGATGGATCCTCATCCCATTTAACTGGAATAGATCGTACCCGAAATCCTCGTTTAGCTGCGATGAGCAATAATTCCGTATCAAAGAACCAGTAATTATTCTTTATGAGTGGCACAATCTGGCGTGCCGCTCCAGTAGTTATAGCCTTAAATCCACACTGGGCATCGGGGAATTTAGTAAAGAAAAGAGTTTTTATAATCAGATTATATGATTGCGATATAATCTCTCGTCGTAGAGACCTTTTGACATCAGATTCTTTACTGAGCCGACTACCGACCGCTATATCATAATCTCCGGCCACTGCATCTATAATCTCAGGAAGATGACGTAGGTCAGTAGAAAGGTCTACATCCATATAGCATAGTATATCGGAATCGCTTCTAAGCCAAGCTAGTCTTAAGGCCCTACCCCTCCCTTTCTCAGGAAGATAAAGGTAGTCTACTGAACTGTGTTTTCTACAAAGGGCTTCTGACACTGCACGTGTATTATCTACGGAAGCATTATCTGCGATTACAATGCTCCATTCATAGGTGTTATTTTCTGATAGGAACGCCAACAATGTTCCAATACAATTCGGAAGATCAGCTTCCTCATTATAAACTGGTATAACGATGGTAACTGTAAGTTTCATGTATATCCTGTAATGGCTTTGCTCGTTAGGAAGATTGGATTTACTGGTAGGCGTTAGAGCTATGTCGTCACACGACGGCCCTAATGTCGAAAGTGTCTTACTCCTGTAAATACCATGGCCAATTTATGTTTGTTAGCCGCTTCTATTACCTCGTCGTCCCGTATTGATCCTCCCGGCTGAACAATAGCAGTCACACCTGCAGCTGCGGCAAGTTCTATATTATCTGGAAAAGGGAAAAATGCGTCAGATGCTAATACACTTCCCTTTGCTTTTTCTCCTGCTACGCGCTGCGATAGATGAACGCTAACAACCCTATTTGGTTGCCCTGCTCCCATTCCCATTAGGGCTCTTCCTTTAGCTAAGACAATTGCATTTGACTTGATATGTTTTCCGGCCTTCCAGGCAAAAGCGAGATCTTGAAGCTCTTCATCACTGGGTACTCTATCGGTAACAATTTGCCAAGATTTTGGGTCCTCTTCTATGAAATCTGGGGTTTGAACTAAAACACCACCGGTTATAGGTCTGAGGTCGTATACTGAGTCTTGAGTATTGTTATTACTCCCTGTCGCTAATATCCTGAGGTTTCTCTTTTTCCTAAGAATTGATAATGCGTCTGGTTCATATGCCGGCGCCACTACCACTTCATAAAATACTGAATCCATTGCTTGAGCGACCTGAGCTGTAACTGTCCGGTTATAACCGACTATTCCTCCGAAGGCTGATACCGAATCTCCTTCATAAGCTTTCTGATAAGCAGCAGCCAAATCGTCATCACTAGCCAGCCCACATGCATTCGTATGCTTGATCACAACTGCCGTTGGCTGATCAAAGTCTGACACTGTCCGCCATGCTGCGTCCGCATCCATCAAGTTATTGAAGGATAACTCTCTACCGTGTAACTGCTCTGCACCAGCGATCCCGGAAGGGATCACTCCAGAAACACCATATAATGCTCCTTTCTGATGCGGGTTCTCTCCATACCGCAACCCCAAAAGTTTATTAAGCCCCATTGGAATAGACTCTGGCATGTCAGATCCATTGGAACTATCCGTTAGGTATCCAGTTACAGCAGAATCATATACCGCGACGTGAGCAAATGCTTTTGCGGCGAGCCTTTTTCTGTCCTCTATGGTAATAGACCTCTTGATCAATTTATCTGATACCCAGTCATAGTCTTCAGGATCCACGATCACAACTACTGATGGAAAATTCTTGGCGGCGGCCCGTATCATAGTAGGTCCGCCGATATCTATATTCTCTAAAGCGTCTTCTAACGATACTCCCTGTTTGGATATCGTTTCTACAAATGGATACAGATTAACGGCTACCACGTCTATCGGGTCTATGCCATGTTTTTGCATCTCTTGCACATGGGCGTCAGAATCCCTACGTCCGAGCAGACCACCATGTATTATTGGATGTAGCGTCTTCACTCGACCATCCAATATCTCTGGAGATCCGGTGACATCGGATACCTGCTTAACTGGGAGCCCAGCATCAGAGATCGCAGTGAATGTGCCTCCGGTGCTGATGAGATCAAATTTTGCGTCAACTAATTTACTCGCAAAATCGGCGATACCTGTTTTATCGTATACACTAATTAAAGCCTTCACGTTTCAAAAATCCCTCAAAATCACTTTAGTAAATTATTCGAACTTCTTTATCATCCGTCATCGGCACAATACTGCCTATAACCTGAGCGTCGGGCATAGTATCCAATATAGTCGCTACCGATTCTTGATCTATTGCCGCAACCATACCCAATCCCATGTTGAACACCCGATGCATCTCATCGGAGTTGACTTTCCCGACGTCCTGAATCAATTTAAAAATGGCCGGGACCATCCATGATCCCACGTTGAACTCTGCCGTGACGTTGCCAGGGAGCATTGATGGAACTTTCCCAGGCAACCCGCCACCTGTTACATGACAAAGGCCTTTGCAGAGCGATAATATGGGTTCAATCATGGGGTAATATGACCTGTGACGTATTAGCATTTCTTCGCCCAGAGAATGGCCCAGTTCATCGAAATGTTGGAACAATATGTCGGGGTTTTCTTCTGTTGAAAACACCTTTCTAACTAAGGAGAAACCGTTTGTATGTAAACCACTAGATGGAAACCCAATTAGGACATCTCCAGAGATAATATCACGCCCATCAATTACCTTATCCTGCTCTACCGCACCAACTACAAAACCTGCTAGATCAAAATCTTCATCGGAGTATATATCTGGCATTTGCGCAGTTTCGCCCCCAATCAATGAGCAGCCTACTTCCTTGCAACCCCAGACTATTCCTCGTAGCAACATCTCCATTCTATGGTTATCAAGATGACTAAAAGAAATATAGTCAAGAAAGAAAAGCGGTTTGGCCCCCTTAGTCAAAATATCATTAACGTTAAGAGTAACTAAATCTTCTCCCACTGACTCAAAGTGTCCCATCTGAGCCGCAATCCTCAATTTGGTACCTACACCGTCAGTGCTGGAGACTAGAACCGGATTATCATATCCAGAAAGAGTATATAGCCCCGCAAAACTACCACCAGACCCCACAACCTCTGGGCCGTGTGTAAGGGAGGCAAAAGCCTTTATCCTATCCTTTAATTCATCCATACTTCCTAGATCTACACCTGAGGAAGAATAGGTATTACTTTCCAATTTCTACTCCTACACTACCTTTATCAACTATAGTTAACGCTAATCCATGATCCAACAAACTTGTACCCAAGCACCTATCTATGAATTACTTTGCGTAGAATGCACTTATGACAGAAAATCTGCATCAGCCTTCCAATGAAAGTTTACTCAGCTGCAGTTGCACAGGTACCGGATAATTCCCCGTAAAACACGCGTCGCAAAAACCACCTGACTGGCCACCGACCACTTTCAGAAGCCCTTGTACGCTAAGATAACCCAACGTGTCTGCACCTGTCATTTTTTTAATACCGGCCAAGTCTGTGTTGGCTGCGACCAGTTCATCCTGAGTCGCCATATCAACTCCCATATAACACGGATATTTTATGGGAGGAGCACAAACCCTCATATGTATTTCTTTAGCCCCTGATTTCCGAAGTAAATTAACTACATGTGGAGTCGTAGTACCCCGAACGATACTGTCATCGACTACAACTAAACGCTGCCCAGATATAACCTCAGATAACGGATTGAATTTTTGCCGGACACCTATATCTCGAAGACGTTGTTCAGGTTCAATAAACGTCCTTCCCACATACCTATTTTTGATCAGACCGTCACTGTACGGTATTCCTGATTCTTTAGCATACCCTACAGCCGCAGCTGTAGACGAATCAGGAATACCTATGACTAAATCAGCGTCAACTGGATGCTCTTTGGCTAACTCAGCTCCCATTTGTTGCCTAGAAGCGTACACCAGGCTACCTTCCATAATACTATCGGGGCGAGCGAAGTATATTAGCTCAAAAACACACATCGCTCTTTGGCCGGACCCACCGCTCCAATGATGCGATTCGAATCCCTTCTTGTTTATTACTATCACTTCACCCGGGTCTACGTCCCTTACGTATTCCGCACCAATGTGCTCAAGAGCACAACTTTCGGAAGCAACTATCCAGCCATTATTGATCTTCCCCAAGCACATAGGTCTGATACCTAGAGGGTCTCTCACTGCGATAATAGACTCCTCAGTAAGTGCTACAAAGGAATAAGCTCCGTTAAGAACATTCATACAATGGAATGCTCTTTGATGCCAACTAGTCCCCGGAGCATTAGCCATAAGCAAAGCAATAATTTCTGAGTCTGTTGTAGAAGAAAAGGAGCAGTTCGACTGCTCCTTTAATTGGTTCTTAAGCTGCAGAGTGTTGATTATATTGCCATTATGGGCCAGTGCCAACTTACCATGATAGCCTTCTACTAAAATAGGTTGAGCATTGCATAATAAACTGCTACCAGTGGTTGAGTATCGGGTATGGCCAATAGCCATATCACCGACAAGGGGATAGAAATCTTGTTCTCTGAAAATCTGGGTAACCAAACCCATCTGGGAATGAACGTTAATGACGTGCCCGTCGGAGGTGGCAATTCCAGCACTCTCTTGACCACGGTGTTGCAAAGCGAATAAACCAAAGAACGCGAGGCGACTCGCCTCCTCCCCTGGCATATGCACCGCGACGACTCCACATTCCTCTTTAGGATGATCGTACGAAACATATCGGCTAGGTTCGCAACTCTCGTTTATCACGGCGCTATTCTAAATCGATTACTTAGGCTGGTCAACGCCGTTTACAGCATCATCAAACCCAATCCGTTCGTATTAACTAAACAAATATCAAATTTATTCGACAATTAGCAAGTTTTAGTCTTGTGTAGTCCCGGAAGCGGGCAGTATCTGGACCCTCCGGTCATCACCAGTGCCTACACTTTCTGTTGAAACGCCACTATTATTGGCTAAAGACATATGAATAACCCGTCTATCAGCAGCCGGCATAGGTTCCAACGCAATAGGTCGACCGGTTTGAGCAACTCTGGAAGCTACCCTTAAAGCCATGTCCTTCAGAGAACCTTCTCGCCTTTGTCGGTATCTTTCGACATCGACCATTATTCTCGCGCCGTCTGGGCCACTCTCTCCAGGGCGATTGCGAGCGATCATATTGACCATAAATTGAAGGGCCTGTAAGGTTTGCCCTCGTCTTCCAATAAGCAAACCTGCGTCTTCACCAGTTATATCTATAATAGGCCCACCTACATCCTGATCATGTGCAGAGCGAATATTTATGCCCACACTAATGCCTGAGAGATCCAGTATCTCTTTAACCGTATTAAGTGCAAAAGATGCAGTATCTCCACCTTCGGTAATCCTTCGCACACGTACTCTCGCTGGTTCTGCCCCGATCCCAAGAAATCCCGCCTTCCCTCTACTTAGTATTTCTACCTCTACCTCGTTGCGGTCGGCGCCTAGTTCTTTCAGAGCCAGTTCTTCTGCTTCTTCTACGGTTCTGGCGGTTCGTATTACCGGTTCTTCCATCATCGTCTATCTCCTCTGGAGCTCGATCTCTTTTTTTCTGAGCATTTGACTGGGATCGACTCGCCACCGGCTCAGGCTTGGGAAACAAGGGAAACAAGGGACCAAAGCCGGTTATAAAATACTGTATACCAATTCCGACAGCGTTGGATACTATCCAGTAGAGAGGTAATCCACTTGGCCACCCTAGAGAGAACACCCCTAAAAAGATTGGCATCATCCAAAGCATCATGTTTTGTGTGGACTGCTGCCTAGGATCAATCGAAGGTGTCATAGTCATTTTCTGTTGAACCCACGTAGAAGCAGCCACTAAGACAGGTAATACTATATTCGTCGGATCAGGTTCTGCAAGGTTCAACCACAAAAAGCTGTCATTTAGTGGGGCAGCCTGGTGAATAGGTACGAAGGTTACCCATGCATAGAGTCTATCTGCAACACCCACCAGATCATCCGGATTGGTTGGCAATACCTGTATAAGAACTCTAAATAATCCAATTAATATCGGTAACTGGATGATAAGGGGGCCCACGCAACCAAGCGGGCTAACGCCGGCATCCTTATACATTTTCATGGTTTCCTGAGATATTCTCGCCCTGTCCCCAGAATATCGCTCTTGAATTTCTTTCATTTTCGGCTGCAAGGTCGTCATCGCCCGCATCTGCCGAATTTGCTTCAACGTAAGAGGTAGAGTGATCAAACGTATTAGGAGGGTAAATACTATAATCGCAATGCCCATTTGATTAAAGAACAATACGTAGAACACCAGCAAAGTGTTCAGCATCGGTCTTATAATACCCTCGTTCCATAGAACCAAGAAAATTTCCAAAGATTCCTACCCCAACCTACTATTTTATCCGCATGGCTCTTTGTCTTTAGTGTCAAAGCACCACAATTGACTCTGAACTGACTTAATCTGTATCCGCAAAATAGTCCCGTCCTGACTACCGATGAATACTGACTCACGTTGATTCCCTCCGGAATCTTGAACTCCAGTAGTACTTAAGTCATTTTCATCTAATGGGATTGTGTATAACGGTGCTTTTATCTCGTCATCTGGAAGAGTTAGCGAAGCTGTTACAGTATCCCCTGTACTGGTCTCCAAAAGCGTCAATTTACCGTCTATAGACGCAACTACAAGACCTCTCGGAACCAGCACTGGCGTCGACACTATTGGAGAGCCTAACTCATGCGACCATTGTTCAACACCATATTTATCGACTGAATATATATTGCCGTCCATTGAGCCTACAAAAATCGAACTATTATTTCCTATAGCCGAAGCCCATATCCAGTTTTTCGTTTCAAATTCCCACTGAATCTCTCCATATCGTGCATCCAGTGCATATATCTTTCTATCGAATGAGCCAACAATAACTAGATCATTCCACACGAATGGTTTCGCAACTATAACCCCGTCAGTTGGGGTTCTCCATCTCTCTTCACCAGTACTTATATCAAGTGCATATATATTCTTGTCGTGAGAACCGAAATACACTACTCCGTTCTTAATCTCAGGTGTTGTCCAAATTTTGCCGTCAGCTTTGAATCGCCATAGTTCTTCAGAGGTAACCGCATCCAACGCATATAAATACCCGTTTTCAGAACCGACAATTAATATCTGTCGAAGTGTGTCTAATGCAGGTCCGGCGACTAGACTTTGACCCTCATCAGGGTCTACCAGTTCTCTTTTCCAACCTCTTCCGTCTGAGCGACCTGTATCTTTTTCCAATGCATATACGAACCCATCTACCGCGGTCACATATATCAAATCATCTCCAATGACCGGCGTATAGAATGTTCCAGAAACCGTGGTATCTTCACCGGCAGGAAACTCCCATTTCTCAGTGGGCACTGAGCCATCGTCGTAAAGTGCTACCACTTTTCCTTCTCGCGTCCCGGCGTAAACCACATCGTCTGCTGCAGTAACTGGTGTCCACCCTCTAGTATCTGATCCCAACTGGGGCGTACACCCCACAATACCAATTACAATGACAGACAACACCAATATCAGACAATAATGCCTAACAGAAGAATGCCTCGAAGATGTTCTTGCAAATTTAAACAGGTTGCATTTCCTACAAATGGAGAGACCTAAATTATTGATCAAGTTATATTACGGGGTCATGCCCCTTGCCTCCCCATGGTTGGCATCGGCTGATGCGTTTAGCTCCCATCACTATTCCACGGATAACACCATATTTTTCGATGGCGTCAAAAGTATAGCTAGAACATGACGGAGTGTACCTGCACATCGAAGGCAAGTACGGTGAGATCACAGCTTGATAACCTTTTATCGTGAAAAGCAATCCGCTTTTGATCAAAGCGTCTCCTTTTCTGAATCTTTATCTAGGATATTAGCTCTACTCAATACATTCCGAGCTGACTGCCTTAATGCGCCAAAATCAGCAGATTCGGCCCCTTTTCGAACTATGAACACTGCATCCCAGCCATTTCTAAGACGCGTATTCCTAACAACTTCTCTCAAACGGCGTCTAATCCGATTCCTAGTGACCGCGTTTCCGAGGCGTTTGCTCACCATAAACGCGTAACGATTATGAGACAGATCATTTTTGAGAACCCTCACCACTAGTAACCGGTTCGCTACGCTCAGACCTTCTCGATGAATCTCCGCGAATCTCTTATCTTCACTTAAGCGAAACCTACTTTGCATTTTAAGGGAAGATTATACTGTCAGCTTATGGCGACCTTTGAATCTACGTCGCTTTAATACTGCCCTTCCATCAGATGTTCTTGAGCGTGATCTAAAGCCGTGCACTCTCATGCGACGACGTTTCTTTGGTTGATAAGTACGTTTTGGCATTGAAAATTACTTCTCCAGTACACAAATTATAGGGCTCTATGGAAATAACAGTCAAGAATCTTCTAACGAGTAGCACTTTCGTGTTGAGTAACTAACACTAATTGATCATGTTATAATTGCTCCTCGATGAAACTTGCCGAAGTGGCGGAATGGTAGACGCGCTGGTCTCAAAAACCAGTAGGGGCAACCCTGTGTCGGTTCGAGTCCGACCTTCGGTACCACCTAAATTAAGCACGAACTCGGGTATTTTGGACCTTTTTATTGTCTTTTGACAAGCCAAAGCCTGCCAAATTAGCAACCAAACTCTTACGAATAATATATACTGCATCAATCAAAACGTTAGATATAACAAAGGCGTGCATGCAAAAAATTAATGCTCCTAAAAACCCACTCGGATTTAAAATAGGGATTCATTACGCTTGGATAATCATAGTTATAGCAGCCATCATTCACATGGCTGGAGGATCGATACGCCAGGCATTCGGAGTACTAATTGTCCCACTGGAGCAAGGTCTTGGCTGGAGCCCTGCAACAATTACCTTAGGATATTCAATAGCGAGTATCACAGGGGCGTTGCTGGCACCCTTTACTGGAATGGCTACCGATAGATTTGGGGCTAAGCCAGTCATAGCCATAGGTGGAATTTTCTTCTTCCTAGGCGCCATGATAACTGGAATCGTATCCCAGGTATGGCATATATGGATTTCTTACGGACTCTGCCTGGGGGTAGCTCAAGCGTGTTTTAATGTCCCGATACTTACAGCCGCAAGCTACTGGTTCAGAAAACGACTAGGTTTTGGCATTGGCCTTTTGCAAGCCTCACATGGCTTAGGTCCAGCGGTTATGGCTATTACCGTAGGAACACTACTTGCTTCAGTAGAATGGCGCACTGCTTTCTGGTCCATAGGAATCGTCGGCGGTACAATTATGCTGGTCCTTATATTCCTGTTCCGGAGTAAACCATCGGACATCGGGCTGCGTCCCTACGGAGCCCCTGAGGACGAACCTATTCAAGACGATTTCACACCCAGCGCCGCCAAGATTCGTGCCAAAACGTATCGCAGACACATGCAGGGGACAACAGCTTTCTGGAAATTAGTAGCGGTACACCATTTAGGGTGCGTAGGTCACGCTATAGTCATCATATACGTGATACCAATAGCTGTAGCATCAGGTCTTGATCTAGTCACAGCTGCAGGGGTATTAAGTACATTGGCAGGAGTAAGCGTATTAACTCGCTTCACAACGCCAGTTATCGCTGACTACCTAGGGTCTAAATGGTCTATGGCAATAATGTTCATGCTTCAAGGCTTCCCAGTGTTGATGCTATTCTGGGCTCAGGACATATGGCAATTCTATCTATTCGCAATAGTGTTTGGTATTGGATACGGCGGAGAAGGTTCAGCTTTCCCGATAATAAATCGCCAATATTTCGGGAGAGGTCCTATGGGACGTTCTTTCGGCTGGCAGCAATTTGGAGCCGGATCGGGTATGGCCACCGGAGGGTGGATCGGGGGAGCGTTGTACGCAATGTTCGGAACCTACGATCCAGCTATAATACTTTCGGTCGTAGCGAGTGTGGGAGGAGCTTTGGTTCTAGTGTCAATGGAACCTACGAGCAAATCATTAATACCTAATTGGGAAGAATCCTTGCCTCCTGAAGCAAGGTCTCCGAATCCAACTCCCGTTGCAGCCGGTGATTAAGTAATACCCTGTAAGTGGGTAAGTTTGAAGACTCCAATACACCACCGCTCAACCATTCCCGTTTACTCGATAACAGTAAGCCTGACAATCTTTTCGGCAAGATCTTCCTGATCAAGATTTCTGCATGTAGAAATCAACTCCTCAAACTGGGATTCGGGTATCGGAATACCCGGAATGATCTCACGGATTCGGCGTGATTCTTCTTCAAAATCCCACATGAACTCACGTCCGGTAGATTGCTTTGTATAACTCTTACCATCTTTTGTAAAAATCGTAATCCTTGGACCGAAGAGAGTCATTTCGTGCGAAGGTATAAGTGTCACTCGGTTCATCAAATCCAACACCTCAGGCGGGTCTCCGTCTCCGTCTGCCACTCCCATTTGTTGACTACGCAACATTGGAAATCCTCTGTTTACAACTCCATATGCGGAATAATATTTCGTTCCCCCTTTGCTAGCTTCTCCATCTTCTCTTCGGCTAGTAAAAGCAGGACTCGGATACTGGGTCTCAAGCCAATTTACAACCGCTTCTACCCGATCAACATCCTCAAATTTAATATTATTCTCCTCACAAAGTTGCGCAGTAACATCAACATGAGCTAGGTTATATCCTGCCGTAGAATAGGGTCTGTAGAGAGTCTCTAGAAAGGTCCACTTTTGACCCAATCCTTGGGTTATGTTATCCAAACTACTATAGGTGTCACCGACAAAACTGTAGGTTAACCTACCCCGATTATTACCTGTATATGCATGATAGAACCCCGCTTCTCCTTCCAATGTTGTCTCCCCGCCCACTTGGCCCATCACCGCTAGTGATATTGCAACCATAGCGTTTCTGGCGGCGGCCCCTTCCCGTAAGGCACGGCCTCCACTACGTGGTCCCTCAAGATTGCCAGCCGAAAGATGGACGCACATTCCAATCACATTATTAATTTGATCTGATGTCAAATCCAATATCTTGGCCGAAGCAATAGCAGCTCCAAATATGCCAAATACAGGACTAGCATGGAATCCTCTAGACATCACTGTCGGAATATAATCCGATGCTAATCGTTCCATTACTTCGTATCCAGCTGCAACTCCAGTTAAGAATTGTTTACCCGAAGCTGAAACAGATTCAGCCGCTACCAACGCTCCAGGCAATATACTTGTCCCGGGATGGGTGAGCATACGAAAAGTGTCTACCTTGCCACCCGCCATTATCAATTCAGAATTTACGAATGCCGCTCCTCCCTTAGTCACAGTGGTTCCATCCACCATTAAAGTCGCACCTGTACTTACGCCTGATTCTTCAGATCGGATCAATTCAATGGCTTGGCGACCGCTTTGAGTTTGACATCCAAGGAGCACTGACGACAAATTATGCAGAGTCACACCTTTGGCTCGGTCAACTACTTCAGTTGGTAAATCATCGTAACTAAGATCAGCAACCCATTCTGATATTTGACGACTTAGAGACACCATATTCGGCTCCATATAAAAAATATTATTCAAAAGTAGTATATAAAACTCTTCAGTACAAAGTCACATTTACCCGGCATATTCTCCGAGTGATTTAGGATTAATAGGAGTCGGCATAGCCTGTACTTCCGGCAGAACTTTTTCAGCAAACAACCTCAGACTTTTCTCTGCTTTATCTCTTGGCATGCCACCATAAAATACATGTACAACCACAGTCTCTACACTCATAGACTCTTGAATAGCTCTAATTTTTTCAATTATCTGCTCTGGCGTCCCAATAGGCTGTGTATCCCTCCGAGCTGCGAATCCTGAGTCTGCCACACCCACGTCGGCAGTTTGGCGCTTAAGGTATTCTTCATATCCTTTAATGCCATCAAACCCGGGGTTATTCCATTCAAAATAGTGGTGTTGAGCCGCAGTCAACTGGTTGTAAAAATACTCCCACCCTTCTTCAGCTTCTGAATCAGTTTCTGCACAGTACATCCACAACAATGTCGTAGGTTGATCCGGAGGCAAGCCCAATTCATGACGAATACTGTTAAATCGCTGTACCTGGCTGGTCATTTCATCCAAATTATCGCCAGCCACAAATAACTGACCCAATCCATTTTCAGCAGCCAAGCGTCCGGACGCTTCAGTAGTAAATGCGACCTTAATATTCTTAGTTAAATCACCCTTGTGACGCGCTTGTGGCCGTATGCTAGTAGGAGGTATGTCATATATCTGACCTTTAAATTCAAATCGCTCTGCCCCGTCAGCCGCCTTAATAGTATTAATTACATCATAAAAGTACTTATGGGAATCCTCAATCGGGTATCCCAGGGACGCATATTCATGGGGAGCTATCCCCCTGCCGATGCCAAGATGTAGACGCCTCCCTTTCAAAAGAATATCCAGCATTGATATTTCATGTGCTAATCTAACGGGATTCCACCACGGCGCTACTATGACAGCAGTTCCCACATCTACCCTGTTTGTCCGACCAGCCCAGTAGGAAAGATATTGTAACGGATTTGGTTGCATTGAGTATGCAGAGCCATAATGCTCTGTAGCCCATATTGAATCAAAGCCAAGGGGCTCCACCAAATCCCCCATATAAAGCGTATTGTCCATATTTTCAGCATCTGAGACTCTCGGAGGACGATCGTAATCACCTGCCATAAGCCTATCCCAATCATCTTGGTTATACCCAGTTACCATTACTCCACAATGCATTATGAATCTCCCTATTGACGAGTTAGTGGGCTACAATTCAGATCTCTCTCCAGAATGGTTCACGTTTCGATATATTGTCCAATATACTGCTATCGAAGGGTTTTAATTGATTCTTGTCAGCATCTTCGTCCGTATTCCATTTAATCAATTGATGAATTATGGGTTTAGAATAATATAATAGATAAGTCGCTTCCAAGAACATGTCAAAATCACTCGGCATGGTCGATTCCATTGATCTCAAAATGGCAACCCTATTCTGATCCGTAATATTACTTGCCCCTTCCTTAGAAAGAGACACTGATTCCTTACTTATAAACTCACAAACATTTTCTATTGATTTAGCATATTTATGAGTCATCTCAAGGAGCTGATGCAAATCAGATTCTGCAATTATTTCGGAGCCACTGGGCATCGTTCCATTTGACGGAATAAGCACTCCATAAAAGGCAGTTAAAATTCCATATGTATCTAAATTCATTAATTATCCTTTCGAAATTATATCCGCTGCTCTAAGAGCTATAGCCTGGATTGTTGGGGTAGGGTTTACCGCAGCTGAAGTAGTGAATACTGAACCATCTATCACGTATAGGTTTTCCACATCGTGAGTTTCACAATTTGCGTTTACTACCGATCCAGCCGGATCATCTCCCATCTTTGCAGTTCCCATTAGATGCCATCCGGCCGCCTTAAGGAGGGGAGAACTTGATATCTCATAACAGCCTGCTTCACGCAATAATGTTTCGGCAGATTTCATCCCATGGTCTAACAAGTGCCGAGTATTATCAGAAACTTTGTAAAAAATCCTAGGCAACGGAATACCATGCCTATCAGTCAATTCGTTATCTATTTCAACCCTATTATGTAATTCTGGCAGATCTTCGCTTATTATGGCCATACCGATATATTTTCTGAATCTCTTATTGAATTCTGCATGATGATTTTCTCCCCATGGGACAATACCTCTTGATGATCCGAGAGCGGTATGAGCTGGACCGTGCGACCTGTTCATCTGAAACGTATACCCTCGAACAAAGTCTCTGGTAGGGTCAGTCTCATAAAACTCTTGAACAATTATGATGTTTGCTAGTGATCCAACGGTATAATCGATGTCATCACCTTCAAAAAGCCCCGAAACCGAGGCATACGGGTGAAACATTAGATTCTTACCTACTAGGCCAGACGAATTCGCTAGACCTGTTGGGAATTTATCGGATTTACTGTTCAGAAGGAGCCTCGGAGTTCCTATACCGTTACAGGCCAGTATAACTTTGCCAGCCTCCTGAAAATACTGGTTCCCCTGAGGGTCAACATATATAACCCCTTGAAGGGTTCCGGAACTATCTACAGATACTGTCTGCACAGCACAGTTAGTGCGGACCTCCAATCCTTTAAGCATAGCTGGTTTAATATACGTTACGTCCGTAGAAGCGGTCGCTCTCCACCTCTTCTTAGAAGCGAACGTTCCATGATTATTCCATCCATCCCTATCTTTATAGTCTTCAGAAGCTTCATATGAATCTGAGGGCCACCAGTGCCATCCCAGTCGGTCAGCAGCTCTCGCTATTCTTTCTCCGTCATGTCCGAGTGGATTAGGCGGCATCTGCCTAGGAGATCTCGGGGGGTTAGCCGGGTCGCCGCTGACTCCTGAACACCCCATCATCAGGTCGTTCATATCATAATATTTTTCTAAATCCCAATATGATATTGGCCAGTCGGCAGCCACTCCATCAAGTGTTTTAACTCTGAAATCTGAGGGATGGAATCTGGGGGTATGGGCTGTCCAATGTTGAGTAGTACCGCCAACTGCATTGAACAATAAAGGTTGTATATCCGACTCATCATCCAGAATCTGGTAATCGGACTCCAATTTTCTCACATTCGGATTGAAATCAAACGAATTCTTTAGTTCTATTTCCCAATTAGCAGAATCCCCTGGATAATTACCATGGTCAAACCAATCGCCCTGCTCCAGTATTACTACTGAAGCGCCACTTTCGCATAATTTCCATGCGCAAGCCGCTCCGGAAGCGCCCGAACCTACGATTACTATGTCAACCAATGGCAAATTTATAGGCACAATATCAAATCCTCCATTTTATCCCTTGTCTAGTGCACCAATATACACTAAAACAATGCATGAGTTATTACTTCTCATATTAGACACGGTTTGGTATGTCCCATCCCGATATGATGGTAATATACGTCACATAGCAATAGTTCAACGTCGCAAACAACTCGCGTCGTTGATTGGTGGAGATGATCATGAGTATTTCTTCTAAATCCGAACTGAAAGACTTGCAAGATTCGGCACTGGAACACCTTTGGGTTTATCTTCGTGAACCAAGTGATATGGCAGAAAAGGGAGAACCGCAGATATTTGTCGAAGGCAAGGGATGCAAAGTGACAGACGCTCTCGGCAATACTTATATCGACGCCATGTCAGGTTTATGGTTAAAGAACGTAGGGTATGGAAGGACTGAGATCGCCGACGCAGCATACGATCAGATGTTGAAACTGACATATATGCCGTTGGGAAGTACTAACGAGCCGGCAGTAAGATTATCAGAGAAAATTGCATCGATAACCCCTGGAGACCTTTCCAGATGTTTTTTCACTAGTGGTGGATCAGAATCTGTGGAAACCGCCATGAAACTATCACGAGCGTACTTCAAGCGAATAGGAGAATCGACAAGGACCAAATTTATCAGTCGAAAAGGTTCATACCACGGTGCCACCTTCGGTGCTCTATCACTAGGAAGTACATCTAATTTTCCAAAAGTCGACTACGAACCACTTCTAGCAGGATCATTTCATGTTCCTCAGCCAAATGCGTACAGATGCGAACTAGGAGGAGACTCTCCTGAAGAATGCGGGGAAAAATGCGCTAGAGCAGTTGAAGAAATGATACTCTTCCAAGGGCCAGAAACAGTTGCCGCTGTTATTGCAGAGCCGGTGTCAAGTCCACTTGGAGCTATCGTTCCGCCTGACAATTATTGGCCACTATTGCGCGAAATATGTGACAAATACGGATGCATATTGATAGCGGATGAGGTCATTACGGGTTTCGGCAGAACGGGGAAGATGTTTGCATGTGAGCATTGGGACATCACTCCCGATATGATGACGGTAGCGAAAGGAATAACGAGTGGATACATACCTATGGGAGGAACAATCCTCAGGAAACCCATAGCCGATGCCTTTGTAGGCAGTCAAAAATCTGCTTTCCGTCATGTTATTACATTTGGAGGGCATCCCGTGGCTGCAGCTGCATCACTAAAAAATATCGAGATCATGGAGCGTGAAAAACTAGCAGACAACTCCGCAAGAATGGGTGAGTACCTCCTAGATGGACTAAAGGAATTACAGCAAAAGCACGAAATGATTGGAGACGTCAGAGGGCTGGGATTGTTCTGCGGACTTGAACTGGTCAAAAATCGTGCAACTAAAGAACATTTCACTCCCGACGCTGACGTAGGATCCCGACTTACCCAGGCCTTTTCTGAACATGGCATATTGTTGCGTGGAGGAGATTTTATGAACATTATGCCTCCTTTATGTGTCACATCTGGAGAAATTGACGACATAATCCGCGCTATGGATAGCGGGTTTAGCCAAGTATCTAAGGACCTGTCTCTGTAAAATCCACAGACCATGTGCGGTTTTGTGGTGGAATTTAATGTAGAGGGAAAACGATATGCCGACTACAACACAAATCATCGATTCACAAGTGCACTGCTACGGCAAAAACACTCCCGAGGACCCATGGATAGGTTTTCTCCAGGGCCCAGAACAAGTGAACGGAGATGACATGGTTAAGGCTATGGATGCAGTTGGAGTCGATGGTGCATTGCTAGTCTCG
>CEOQ01064459.1_pt1 | contig 35930 bp, 34 predicted proteins | sample 361351 | NCBI WGS metagenome assembly CEOQ01 (sample SAMEA2619907, study PRJEB7988) | marine metagenome | biome: marine biome (ENVO:00000447); feature: deep chlorophyll maximum layer (ENVO:xxxxxxxx); material: "saline water (ENVO:00002010), including plankton (ENVO:xxxxxxxx)" | depth 60 m | reverse complement strand
TTTCGAATTTTACGCACCTGATAAAGAAAGTGATTCCAGAGATTCTGAAATTTTTAAAACCATAGATTTAGAAACTGGAAATTTACTATCCTTGAGATCTGACGTCACACCGCAGATAGCACAAATTGCTGGAACAGTACTTGAAAGTGCTCCTAGACCTTTAAGATTTTCCTACGTGACAAATGTTTTTCGATATATGAATGTTTCTGGAACCTATCAAAGAGAATTTTTGCAGGCTGGTGTTGAACTAATAGGGTTAATGTCTCTGGAAGCTGATGCAGAAGTAATCGCGATTGCAGTAGAGTGTTTCAGGAAAATAGGGGTAAAGGATTTTAAAATTTCTTTGAGTCATGGTGGATTTTTAGCAGGAATATTTAATGTTTTGGACTTAACTCAAGATGATAAAGTAAAAATTTCAGAGGCTATTTCAAGGCGAGATGAATCTTCTCTTGCACAACTACTGAAAGGGAAAAAAAATGGGCAAAAGGATGCAAATATTTTAAAGAATTTAGCCAGACTTTTCGGTGATTCTTCAGTTCTTGAATTTGCAGAAAAGACTGTTGAGAATGCAACTTCAAAAAAAGCAGTCCAGGAACTTAAAAAGGTATATGGGATTTTAGATTTGTATGGATTAACAGAGCAGATAGTATTTGATCTTGCAGATTTTCGAGATTTTAATTATTACACAGGTGTGATTTTTGAAGGGTTTGTCTCTGGAGTTGGTTCTCCTGTCTGCGGTGGGGGGAGATACGATCGATTACTTAAAAATTTTGGAACTGACGATCTTGGAACAGGTTTTGCGATAGACTTAGATAGTCTTTCGAATGTTGTTAACAACTCAGATAATGAAGTTAATAAAAAAAGTTTTCTTGTAGTAGATTTTTCCTCATCAAAGAAGAATGGTATCGAGATTTCTAGAAAATTACGTGATCTTGGATATGTGGCCTCACGAGATATTATGAGGAGGGAATTAAAAGATTCTCTTACTTTTGCAAGACAATCTAAGTTTGATTATTGTCTGGTAATAGACACAAAAAATGTAAGGGCTAAAAAAGTGCGAGTTCTTACCTCATCTGGTGTAGAACTTATTGTTTCCTCTATAGATGAGATCGTCAATAAATTGGAAGAAGGAGATATTTTATGAGTGTTCTGACAGTTGTTGGTGGTCAATGGGGAGATGAGGGGAAAGGAAAAATTATAGATTGGCTTGCTCAACGCTCTGATGTCGTAGCTAGGTATCAAGGAGGTGCAAATGCTGGCCACACAGTTTTTGTTTCTGGGCAGGAATTTATACTTCATTTGATCCCAACAGGAATTTTGAATCCGGATGTGCTTTGTATTATCGGATCTGGTGCAGTTATTGATCCTTTATCACTAATTAGTGAAATGAAAAGTCTGAAGGAACTAGGTTTAAAAATTGATGAAAACTTATTGATAGGGAAAAGAGCACATTTGATTCTCCCCTACCATAAAGTTATGGACTCCCATATGGAAGAATTGTTGGGAGTAAATCGAATAGGTACTACAGGAAGGGGAATTGGACCTGCATATTCTGATAAAGCTGCAAGACTCGGTGTTAGGGTAGCAGATTTATTTGAAGAGCAGATTTTGCGAGATAGGATTAAAGTTAGCATTAATCTAAAAAAGAAATTGCTCTCTGAAATTTCTCTAACTGAGGAAGAGCAAAAAGCTTTTGATGAATCTTATATTTTATCTATTTGTGAAGAAGTTAGAGGAGTCCTTAAAAATCATATTTGTAATACAGATATTGAAATTCAAAATTCTTTAGTCGCAAAGAAAAATATTCTTCTTGAAGGTGCACAGGGAATTCTTCTTGATGTAGATATGGGCACCTATCCTTATGTTACATCAAGTAATACGGGTCTTGGAGGTGCTTTAAATGGATTAGGCATACCTTATTCTAAAATAGATAAAGTATTAGGAGTTGTTAAAGCATATTGTACTAGAGTAGGGCAGGGACCTTTCCCATCGGAAATGGAAGATGCTGAAGGAGATCTGCTGCGAACAGAGGGTGGAGAATTTGGTGCAACAACTGGTCGACCAAGAAGATGTGGATGGCTGGATGCAGTGGCTGCAAGGCACTGCATACAAGTTTGTGGTATAGATACAATTGCACTCACCAAACTTGATGTCCTTGATAATCAGGAAACTATACGTATTTGTGTAGGATATGAAGTAGATGGGAAAAAATTAACATCTTTTCCTGCGGAAACAGGTTTACTAGAAAAGTGTAAGCCTATTTTTGAGGAATTTCCGGGTTGGAAGGTAAAAACTGCAGGGATGAATAAGCAGGAAGAACTTCCTGAATTGGCTTTATCTTATATTCGGAATGTTGAAAAGATTTTAGGAGTTTCTGTTTCTTTGATATCAACAGGTCCGGAAAGAAATGATACGATTACGATCGAAGAACCATTTGTAACCGAATAGTTTTTAATTTAATTTTGAGGCTTGCATGTCCGTAGATTCATTGAACATTGGACTTGCTTTTTGGGCTGGATTCTTAAGTTTTATCTCCCCATGTGTTCTTCCACTTTTCCCGAGTTACTTGTCCTACTTAACAGGACTGACTTATGAACAAATAACTGACGAAAGTAATAGTACTTCTGTACGTAGACTCATATTTGTAAATTCAATTTTTTTTATCTTTGGATTCTCTGTTTTTTTTGTAAGTATTGGCCTCAGTTTTTCGTTTTTGGGTAAATTTTTTAGTGCTTCTCAAGATTTTTTACGAGTATTTGGTGGTGTTTTAATTTTTGCTTTTGGTATTTATGTTTTTGATCGAGCAATTTCATTCCGCTTCCAGGAAAATTTTAAAAATATAAGATCCTCGTTCCAATATTTCTTTTTTGGAGTAGTCCTTCTGATTTCTGTTTTATTATTTTTGATTGGCTATAAAGTATTCATAGGATTTTTTCTCTCAATATTACTTTATTTGTTGATTTGTCTCCTCCCTTCTTTTTTAGGGAAAGAAAGTCTTATCGAAGTAAAAAGTAGAACTGGAGGATATGCTGGTAGTTTTATGATAGGTATTACATTTTCAGCTGGATGGACTCCGTGTATAGGTCCAATATTAGGTAGTATTCTTATTTTTTCTTCGGTTCAAGAAAATTATATGCGAGCATTATTACTTTTGATTTCTTATTGTTTAGGATTGGGTAGTACTTTCCTTGTCAGTGGGCTTATATTATCTACTTTTCTTAAATTTTACGGATATTTTAGAAGCTATTTAATTTATATAGATTTTATAAATAGTTGTTTGCTAATGTTTATAGGATTTCTTTTGCTTTTTAATTACCTCACGGTAATTTCAAATTATATTGTTATTTGGACAGGATTTGGCGGTATATAGTTTCTTGTTTTGAGTTCTCTAAATGCACTAAAAGAAGTGAATTTTAGGAAATGGATGAAATGTATTTTTGGGCGATTTCTTCTGGATTTTCTGCATTTCTAATAGGCCTTCCAACAACTATATAATCTGCACCATTTTCTATTGCGTTTTTTGGAGTATGCACTCTGGCATGATCATTTTGAGACTCTGAATCTAACCGTACTCCTGGTGTAACTATTAACATGTCTTTGCCAAGTTCCCCTCTTAGTTGCGAAACTTCCATAGGAGATGCGACTACACCGTTTAACCCGCATTTTTTTGCTAGTAATCCCATTTTAAGTACTTGTTCTGCTGGAGATGATTTTATTCCGATTTTCTTTAAACTATCTTTGCCTAAACTTGTTAAAACCGTAACAGCTAGAATGGATGGAGGATTCTTGATTTTATCTCTTGCCCTAGCGCAGGCTTCAAGCATCTCTTCTCCTCCAGATGCGTGGACGGTTAAAAGAGAAACTCCGAGATTCGCAGCAGAAAAAATAGCTTTCTCAACTGTTGCGGGTATATCGTGATACTTTAGATCTAAAAAAACAGAGGATCCTCTTTTAATAACCATTTCAACTGCTCTTGGACCTTCCTTTGTGAAAAGTTCCATTCCAATTTTATACCATTGAATGTGTGCCTCAATTTTTTTGATTAGATTTAATGCCAAGTCTATATTTTCAAAATCAAGTGCACATATAATTCTTTGTTTTGGTTCCATGTTATTCATCCATATCCTGTTTTGATTTTTTAGATCCTTCAATAAACCTTGCAGCAATTATACTTATTTCAAACAAAATAATTAATGGTAGTGCTAGGAAAATTTGTGTTACTACATCTGGCGGTGTCAATATTGCAGAGGCAGCAAATGAACCTACGAAAACATAACCTCTATTATTTGCTAGAGTACTTACAGAAAGTACTCTTATTTTCACTAAGAGGATTACTATCAATGGAACTTGAAAAACAAGACCAAAGATTAGTATCAATTTAAAAACAAAAGAGATGTAAAAAGCTATCGAGATTTGTGGAGATAAGGTTTCGGATGCAAAACTTAATAAAAAACTTAACCCATAAGGAAGTATTAGAAAGTAACAGAAAAAAGCACCTATAATAAAACTGAGAGACGAAATGGTAATAAAAGATGCTAAATATTTCTTTTCTTTTTTAAATAACCCAGGGGCACAAAATTTCCAAATATGGAAGAGAATGAGTGGAATACTAAGAAATAAGCCGGAATAAAATGATATTTTTATATGTGATATAAATCCTTCAGTAGGAGATAAAAAAACAAGTTTTTCTTTCCCTATTGGATTTTGAATTAATTCTAATAATTCAGAAGAGAAATAATAGGAAGCCAAAAAAAAGATTCCTATTGAAGAAACCATAATTAAAAGTCTTTTTCTTAGTTCTGTTAAGTGTTCTGTTAATGACATCGAACCTGATGCACTCAATCGTTTAAATTCCTATCTAAATATTTCAGTTTATAAAAAGTCTAGATTTGATTATTTCTTCTGGTCAGAGTTAATGGTCTCGTCATTCTTTTCGTCTTTCTTCTGTTTTTCAGTTTCAGAATCGTAAAATTCTTCATCTGATTCTATATCTATAGAATTTTCAAAGTCTGAAGTTGCTCTTTTAAAATCCCGCAATGTTCTTCCTATGGTACGAGCAAGATTTGGTAATCTTTTTGGTCCAATGACTAAAAGTGCAACAACTAAAATAACAAGCAGTTCGGTCATCCCAATGCTACCAAACAAGTTACTCTCCTTTTGAAACTTTTTTAAAAAAAGTGAACAAATTTTTATCTTATATTGTTTGAATCTACTACTGGGATATAGAATACCCCATAGTATTTTTTTTGTTCAGACATTTTATTTTTTTATTTTAAATAAACAAGTGGTATGAAGTCAATTTTCACTATTTTCGGATGAAACTTAAAGTTATCTATGACAGTTAATTCTCATTCCCTTTCTGATAGCGAATTTTTCAACGTAGCATGCAAAAAAGTTCATTCTCATTTCAAACGTAATCGTGATCTGTCCGGATTTGATTTTGAGTCATTAATTCTCCCTCTGCTTTCTCAAAATCCACTTTTACAAAAGAAAAATGAAGGTAACTGGATTGTTCCTGAAACTTTTTTACACTCTCCCTTTAATCCCACCTCAAGTTTTGTTGTCGTAGATATTGAAACTACGGGAGGTCGTCCTCCCCAACATCGGATTACCGAGCTAGCAGCTTTGAAAGTTAAGGATGGAAAAATTGTGGGAGAGTTTTCTCAATTGGTTAATCCAGATAGGACAATACCTAAAAATGTTGTTCAACTTACCGGAATAACAGACGCAATGGTTAGCAAACAACCTACTTTAGAAAAGATATTGCCGAAATTCCTTGAATTTGTAGGAGATTCTGTTTTTGTAGCTCATAATGCAGATTTTGATTATAGATTTATTCAATATTTCTCTCTTGAATATCTTGGTGAAAATTATTGTCCTGAAGTTCTTTGCACTTTTAAACTAGCAAAAAGGATTCTTCCGAATTTCTCTAAGCATAATCTTGGAGAGTTAAGTATGATTTTTGGCTATAAAACCTCAAATGCTGTTAGACATAGAGCATTGGATGACGCAAAAGCGACCGCATATATACTGATTAATCTTATTTCTTTTTGCCACTATGCAGGTTTAAGGACAAAACGAGATCTTCTTGTTTTTCAAGAACCCTTGGTAAAAGAACCTCCTAAATTTGCAAAAGGCATTTCTCTTTCTGCATCTAATATAGATGAGATCCCAAAATTGAAGGGTATTTTTTTATTGCAAGATTCTAAAGACAAAACGGTTTATTTAAATAAATCTTCAAATATCAAGGAGACAGTTCGTGATATTTTCTATCCTAGGAAAAGTGGAGCAAAGCGTTTTGTGAAAAAATTATCCTCTGTAACAAAAATTAAAACCATCCCAATTTTAAGTGAATTGACAATGAAACTAGAAGTATTCCGATTATCCAATAAATTTAAAGTTTCTAATCCTTTACCTATAGTTTCGGGTGGTGGTTTTCTGAAAATCAATATACAAGAACAAAAATTTCCGTTAGTTCAGTCGTCTTCGCATTTTTCATATCGTGGCGATTATTTTTACGGTCCTTTTCGAAAGAAGAATCATTTAGATTCTCTTCTTTCTTCAATCTATTCAGTCTTTCCGTTGTCCATTTTTTCTGCTGATGCAGAAACTAACCAAGACAAAGAAGAAATAGTTCTCTTGCGAAAAGAATTGATCGAGCGATTACGTATAGTTTTGGAAAAATCTTTAGACCCAGTTTCAAAAGAGGAGAATTTAACCTTCTTGCTTTCTCATTGGGGGAGCAGAATATCTGAATCGAAATTAAGAAAGAAATTTCAACGTTTGCTTTTGTTGATAGATAATTTGTCCGTAAATGGCCCTTCTGTTGAAAGAAAAAATATTTTAATAGTTGAACCTGGACAGGATAGGTCCTATTTTATTTGTTATCTCATTTATGAGGGTTTATTAGTTGATGAAATTCAATTTAAAAGAGATGCCATTCCCTTTGATGACTTAGAAAAGAGAATTTGTAATATTTATGATACACAAGATCATATAAACAAAAATATTTCAAAAAAAAGTTTGTTTGAATCTTCAATAATTGCAGATTGGTTAAGAAGAGAAACGATAGAAGGTTTTGTTATGCCTGTTTTGTCAGATTTCGTAAGAGAAGAATTCTTGCAAATATTTTTTTCCTCTTTACAAGATCCTTTTTCATTAGGAAAAAAGATTTCAACAACATCTTGAAGTATGTCTTACTATACATGTTTATTTTCTTGCATTTTTCACAATACATATGCTAGCTTGATTCTCTCCTTAAATTCTTTTGATTTTATGCCTTCTTTCCTATGGAGTATTCAATGAGGGGTGTTTCTATAATAGGTATTGGGATGACGCCTTTCGGTTCTAGTTCAGAATCAATTATTTCTCTGGCTAGAAATGCTTGTGAACTTTCACTCAAAGATGCATCTATAGATAGATCCAAAATAGACGCGTTCTATTTAGGGAATTTTGCAGGAGAATCTTTTTCGGGGCAAAACCATCTTGCTCCTCTAATATCTAATGTGCTTGGTCTCGATTCCATTCCTTGTACAAGAGTTGAAGGAGCATGTGCTTCTGGCGGATTGGCTCTTCGTCAGGGGATTATGGCCATTAAGTCTGGAGAAGCTGATATTGCTTTGGTCTGCGGAGTGGAAAAGATGACGACCGTAAATAATGAAAGAGTGAATTCCATTTTATCTTCTGCGGGAGATATTTTTCAGGAAAATCCTTTAGAGATTTCTTTTCCCTCTTTGTTTGCTTTTATTACACAACGGTACTTGTATGAAAATAAAATTACTCGAGAACAACTATCTTCGATTCCTGTCAAAAATCATTCGAATGGGATTCTTAATGAGAAAGCACATATAAGAAAAAAAATTACGGAAAGAGAAGTTGTAAACGCTCGTCAGATTTCAGGTCCAATTGGACTTTTAGACTGTTCTCCTGTGAGTGATGGTTCTGCTGCTATCATTTTATGTTGTTCAAAATTAGCATCCGATTTGTATTCTGAACCTATTTCCATACTTGCTTCTACTCAATCATCTGATTTCGTTTCAACAATTGAAAAGGATTCTATAGTTGGTTTCGAGGCGACTAAGAAAGCTTCAAATTATGCATTTGATATTTCTGGGCTAGAAAGATCCGATATCGATGTAGTTGAACTTCATGATTGTTTTACAATTGCAGAACCTATCGCTTTGGAAGATATGGGGTTTTTTAAGAAAGGAGAGGGTTGGAAAGGTATCTTGGATGGCGTGACTTTATTGGGAGGAAGTATGCCTGTGAATACGAGCGGAGGATTGAAATCAAAGGGCCATCCTGTAGGTGCAACCGGAATAGCTCAAATTTATGAATTAGTATTACAGCTTAGAAATAGGGCTGGAAAACGACAAGTACCAGGAGCGAGATACGCTCTTTCTCAAAATATGGGTGGAGTCGGAGCAACTAGTACGGTTCATATTCTTGGAAAGATGGAGTGAAAATTATGAACGTACAGAATTCTATAGAAATATATGTTTGCTCAGACTGTAATCGGGTCCATTCTAAAAGAAACGAATATTGTTATTATTGTAATTCATCACTTCTTATGAAGGAAATTTCAAAAATCGGCATTTTATATAGTTTTACCAAGGTTCCTAGAGAAAAGATTGAGGGAAAAGAAGATCAACTGCTTGTTCTGGTTGAAATGGATGGAGGATTGAAAATATTAGGTGAACTTAAAAATAATTTCCTTGATTCAGTTTCAATTGGGATGAAAATGGAGATAGTATCTATAGATGATAAAAAATTAATTTTTACTCTCCTTGATGGGGTATAAATAGTTTGTCTTTAAATCAATTACGCTCAAATCTTATATATGTAGGTTGTTCTAGCCCTGAGAGAAGTACTCTTTTAGCAGAGTTGAATTCAAAAAAAATAAGGTCTCTTGTAATAAAAAATCATAATTTGGATTTAAATTTCATTGCTGATTTCAATTTGGTTCTTTTTGGAGTGACAGATAAAAACCAAACGGACTTAGTAAAAAAAATAGTTCTTGCAGGAAAGATGGTTGTCGTTATCTTATCTCCGCATGATAAAAAACTAGCTAATCTTTTTATAAAGTCTGGTGCGCGTGCAATTTTTGTGGATCCGGTTCAAATAGAAGAAATTACTAATTTTTTTAATATTTACAAGAAAGAGATTGCTTCAAAACGTGAACTTCAGTGGCTCAGATCCCAGATTAAAGTTTCATATCAGTCATATACTACAAATGGAGATAGTGCCCCTGCAAAAAGGCTTAAGAATTCGGTAGTAAAGGCAGGAAGAAGATTTAAATTGATCTCTATTGAAGGAGAGCAAGGGGTCGATATTTTTTCTGTAGCAAAAGAACTCCATGTTAAATTCCCTGGGATAAATCATCCATTCTCCGCTTGGTTTCCCAAAGAAATCACAGATGCAGAATTAGAAAAGAATTTGATCCGATTAGAGATGTTTAAAGGAGAGGAAGGTAATATACTCCGTCTTGGCGGGTCAATTTTTATAGATGATTTTTCTGTCCTTTCGCAAGAGAATCAGGAAAGAGTATTTTTGGCTGTTGAGAGATTAGGAGTAAGTTCGGAATTTCGTTTAATTATTTCAAAAATAATTGATCCGCAAAAATTAATACAGGAAAAATTTCCGAACTTAGGTAAAATTTCGATATCGAACTATACTATAAAGATACCTCCCTTAAGAGAAAGAAAGAAAGATATCCCTTCTATAGTAGATTCAATTTTAGAAGATTATGCCTGGCAGATGAAAGAAAAAGTCCGTTATTTAACACCTGGTGCTCTCAAATGGATTTGTTCAAAAAAATGGTGGGGAAATGATTCAGAATTGAAAATAATTTTATGGAAAGCACTAACTTACTCGGATTCTTCTGTTCTTTCTCTTGAAAATCTTAAAGTTTCACAAGTGGAACAGAATGTAGGAGATATAGAAAGTTACTTGAGAACAAAATTAGCGACTGTTATTCCGGCTCTTACTGATGAAGATGGTAGTGATTTTTATGACCATACTATTAAGAGTGTTGAAAAACCTTTAATGGAATTAGTTCTAAAAGAAAGTGGTGGAAATAGAATTAAAGCAGCTCGTCTTCTAGGAATGAACAGAAATACATTTAGCAAAAAACTACAACTTTTAGGTCTTGTAGATCAGGTTTCAAAAATCTCTTCAAAAAGAAAAAAGGGGAGTTGATTCTCTTGTATCCCGTTCCATTGTCTGTGATTATTCTCGCAGCCGGAAAAGGAAAGAGAATGCTTTCCGAAATTCCTAAGGTACTTCATAACGTTCGTGGGGTACCCATGATTTTTTCAGTTATTAAAAATGCTCTTGAATTAGAACCAGAAAAATTAATTGTCGTTCTTGGATACAAGTCGACAGAGATTAAGAAAGCGATTTCTAATAGACAAGATTTAAAAGATTTAGATTTTGCCTATCAAAAAAAACAATTAGGAACAGGTCACGCTATCTCAGTTGCTTTGCCGAATTTAGAAGAAATAAGCGGGGATGTGATTGTTTTAAGTGGTGATGTCCCTCTACTTAGTTCAAAAACTTTGAAAAAGTTGTTAAAAAGACATAGGAAGGGTAATTATTTTGCTACTATGTTAACAACTGTTTTGAAGGACCCAACTGGTTATGGAAGAGTTTTAAGGGGTCAAGAGAAAAAAAATAAGATTTTAGGTATAGTGGAACAAAAAGATGCATTACCAGAAGAATTACAGATTTCTGAAGTGAATACGGGTACCTATGTATTTCGTATTGAATTTTTAAGAAAATATTTGCCAAAATTAAGAAAAAATAATGCTCAAAATGAGTTTTATTTGACTGATGTTTTCAAAATGGCAATATTAGATAAAATGCATATTGGGTCTGTTCTAATTGAGAATGCAAAAGAAGCTATGGGAGTAAATACTCTAGAAGATTTAAAGAAACTAGAAGTTTCTTAAAGGATGCATTAGTATTTTTTTGTTTTATTTATGTTAATTCGAGGTGTGGCGTGAAAGCATTAATTTTATCTGCATTTGGTGGAGAAAATCTTTTTCCATTTACTTCTAGTAGACCTAAGGTAATGTTGCCAGTTGCTAATACTAATTTTTTAGAATCTACTTTAATTAAAATTAAAGAAATAGGGATAAAAGAAGTAGTTATTGTGATTGGAAAATATGGAGAACAAGTTGTTGATCATTTTGGAACTGGAGAAAGAATAGGTCTGGCGATCCAATATGTTCGTCAAGATAAACCTACAGGAATAAGAGATGCAATTTTGATGACAAAAAACTTTTTTGATGACAATTTTTTTATGTTAGTTTATCCAGATTCTTGTAGTTCGGGTAATGTTTTCAGAAATGTTTTTGACATTTTTTCTTCTTCTGGCAAACCTGTTGCATCTATCACACACACGAATAGAGCAGAAGATTTTGGAACCGTTTTTCTTAATACCGACTTAAGTATAAAAAGAGTTGTAGAGAAACCTTCTAAGAAAGAAATTGCAAACTATGTCTTATCTGGCGCTTTTATATTGCCAAAATCTTTTTTTACACTTTTGTCTAAAATGGAAATGGATGAATCACTTAATTCTTTAGTTTCTGATAGTGGCTTGATAAGTGCAATTTGGGAACAGGGCTGGTTGGATCCTCAGTGGCCATGGGAACTTTTGAATGTAAATAAAATGTTGATGGACGATTGGAATGTCGCGAATGTTGACACTTCCGTTCAACTTCGTGGTTCTATCCAATTTAGGGGTCCGGTTGTAATTGAGTCTAATGTTATAATAGAAGATGGTACGTCAATCTTTGGTCCTTGTTTTATAGGAAGGGATTCTTATGTAGGTAATGGAGTCTTAATTCGTCCGTATACTTCAATCGGTCCAAGTTCTGTTATAGGTTTTGGCGTAGAACTCAAAAATTGTATTTTGATGGGAAATTCTAGAGTTGGTCGACTTTCGTTTATTGGGGATAGCGTGGTTGGTGAGAAAACGGAGTTTGGCTCAGGTACAATGACCTTGAATCAAGCTCAAGAAGAGTCGATTAAGGTCTTAATGCCCTCGGGTCTAGAAGATACAGGGTTAGAAAAATTAGGATCCTTAATTGGTGATGGTTGTAAAATTGGAGCATCTAATACATTTGCACCAGGTTCAATTTTACCCACAGAGTCTAACATACCTCCTTTTATTACCTTCCCGTCAGGGAGTAACTAATGTGTGGAATTGCTGGAATAGTTTCTTCAACTGATATATCAAAAAGGTTATTGCAGTCTATAACTTCACTTGAGTATAGAGGATATGATTCTTGTGGTATGGCTACCCATTCTAAAGGTTGTATTCAGGTAAGGAAGAATATCGGAACTGTTGAATCTGTAAATTCGAAAGAACAATTCTTGCAAATGTCAGGGTCTATCGGAATAGCACATACTAGATGGGCAACACACGGTGATGTATCTAAAAGAAATGCCCATCCGCATACTGATAGTAAAAATCAACTTGCACTTGTTCATAACGGTATAATTTCAAATCACAGCGAACTTCGAGAAACTCTCATTAAAGATGGTATAAGATTTCATTCGGATACTGATTCTGAAGTGATTGCACATTTGATTTCATCTTTACAAGAGAAAGAGGGACTAGATCTCGAATCGTCATTCGTTAGAGTTTTATCGGAAATACAAGGGTCTTATGCACTAGCTGTTATTTCGATAAATGTTCCAGGGACTATTCTTTGTGCGAAGAAAGGTAGCCCGTTAAGTATTGGATTAGGTGAAGGAACTAATTATGTCGGTTCGGATTTTAACGCATTTCTGCCTTTTACTCAGAGTTCTATTATTCTTGATGATGGAGAATATGCTTTAGTAAACGAAAGAGAGTGTATAGTCAAAGAAACTACTACTTGTAATCCAATAAAAAAGAAAGTGACCGAAATACCTTGGGAGGCTACCATGTCTGATAGAGGGTCATTTTCTCACTACATGCTTAAAGAAATTTATGATCAACCTTCAACGATTAAGGCTGCTTTAGAAATACCAAGAAAAGAACTCTTAAGTTTTGCTAATTTTATCGATTCAAGTAGTGAATGTTTTATAGCAGGAATTGGAACTACTTTTTATGTTGCCTCCTTAGGGCAGTATTTTTTTAATGATTTATCAGATTTTTTTATGCCTGCTATTAGTACTGATGAATTTGTACATTTAGTTAAACCTGGTCCCAAAAGTTCTTTGTTGGTCATAAGTCAATCTGGAGAAACTTTCGATACTTTAAATGCGGTTGAATATGCCAAGAAAAAAAATGTAAAAACTGCTGGCATTGTTAATGTCATTGGTTCAACCTTAGTAAGAACTGTCGATCATTGCATAATGCAGGGTGCGGGCCCAGAAGTTTCGGTTATTAGTACTAAAGCTGCTCTAAGTCAATCAGTAATTCTTTTTCTGATTTCTTTAGAATTGGCATTGTTAAGGAAAAAAATAGACGAAAAGAGAGTGAAAGCAATTAGGTCTCAAGTTTTATCTATTACTGACCTTATATCAGAAATCCTTGACGAAAGGTCTGGTTTTTTTCATTCATTTACTCAAAAACATTTAGAGATGCGTAATTGGATATTTGTAGGAAGAGGAATTTATTATCCTATAGCGCTAGAATGTGCGCTAAAGATGAAAGAAGTGACCTATTTACATGCTGAGGGGATGAGCGCAGGTTTTTTGAAACATGGAACAATTTCCCTAATTGATGAAAATGTAAATACTGTCGTTTTAATTCCTCCAAAAGAGCAAGAAGATTTGTATAACTTGACTTTAAATAGTATTCAAGAGATTAGAGCAAGGGGTGGATTTGTCTTAGGAATAAGATTTTCTGATAATAGTTTCCCCAAAGATCTTTTAAGTGATGAAATAATTCTTCCTTCTGCATCGATTTTTCAAGCACCTTTTCTACATCTCTTGTCTGGCCAATTATTGTCTTATTATATGGCAGTTGGATTAAAAAGAAATGTTGATCGTCCTCGATCCTTAGCTAAATCGGTTACGGTAGCTTAATTTCTAAATGCAAACTCTTAGATTACAAGGGACTGATGGAGTCAGAGGATTTGTTTTTACTGAAGGTGATACGTTAAATAATCCAAAAGGTCACCAAGAATTATTTTTTGAAAAGGGTTACTTGACGGAAAGATTTATAGAACATTATGTATTTGCCTGTTCTCGTTTTTTGCTTGAAAAATCATCTGAGAAATTAATTTCGCCCACAGCAATTGTTTTCGCAATGGATCCAAGAGATAGAAATGGATCTTTTTATGCTGCAGCAATGAGAGGATTGCAAAAATCTAATGCACACATTCTTTCTTTGTCTATTGCTCCTACTCCTGTAGCAGTTACATATGCAAATGCTGTTGGTGCAGCTGGTGCGATAATTCTTACTGCTTCCCATAACTCTTACAATCAAAATGGGGTGAAAGTCTTTATTTCTCCAGATTACCGCAAATTATTTCCACACGAAGAGGATAAATTAAATAAAATATTCTGGGATATTTCTTGGAATGAGATTGATTCAATGCCTTTACATTCAGATTTTTTTGATTCTTCCTCTGAATCTAAAGAATTTTACAAACAACATATCCTAATTCGAACTAATTGTTGGTTAAAAGATTCTGATCTTAAAGATGTTTCTTTGATTATTGATAGTGCTTGTGGTTCTTGGAGTGGTCTTGCTATGGAAGTGACTAGTGAATTGCAACCTTTCGAATGTATCGAAGTTAATACGTTGAAAGATGGTAATGTTAACGAAGGTGGAGGTGTGGTCGCTTTAGAGAATAAGCAAGCAATTTTTCTAAAAGAAAAAAAAATCATTAATACTCATGCGGGAATTAAATCGTTATTTGAGAATGGCAAGAAAAGAAAAGAAGAATTAATTCAGGGAAAAGGAATTGTTGCAGCAGGTATTTTTGATGCTGATGGAGACAGATCATATACTCTAATTTATAACCCATTTAATGATTCTTCCATCATCTTGAATGGAGATTCATGTATTGTGCTGCAAGCTAATTTTCTTTCGATGGCGGGAGAACTAGACAGTAAAAAGATTGCAGCATTAACTATCGAGAGTAACATGGGTGCTGGAAAGTGTCTTTCTGAATTGGGGTTAGAAGTAGTTGTTACTCCAGTTGGAGATAAATGGATTTTAGAAAAGCCAAGTGAATACTCTGATGATTTCTTGATTGGTGGTGAAGAGTCCGGTCATACAATTGTGCGAAGCGTTCTTACTGATTCTTCTGGTTTCGTTCGTCATGTGTATATTGGAGATGGGTATAAAAGTTTTCTTAATACAGTTGCATCTCTTTTAGCAATCAAACGTACTAAAGGTGTAGAGGAGTTTTATGAGTTTCTCAAATTTCCTTTTGAAAGAGAGTATAAATCAACATACAGTATCTTTTATGTGAATAAAGAAAATTTACTTCTAAGTTCTGGGATGCGGAAGTTGGTGTCTGATTCTCTTGAAGAATGCATTCTTGAATTATTTCCTTCGGATTTTGTCATTGAATGGAAAAATTTCAAGAACTGTGAAGATATCCTTTATGTTAATATCCTAGATTCAGATAACAATGTAAGATCTACAATTTATATACGTAATTCTGGAACTGAAGATAAGACAAGTTTAGTTATGAAAGCGGATTTCGAAAAACAGAATTTAATGAAGGAAATCTTTGATTCTTTTTTCCCTTTGATGTTTTCGTCTCTGAAAAATAAGGATAATAGTTTTTGTAGGATTGAGAAAATTTTTCTTGAAATGGTTGATAAAGGTATTTTCTCTAAAGATAAAATGGTTGAAAAGATAGATAGATCGATCTTGGAAGTAATAGATTTGAAACAAATATATCAAAATGCGATAAACGGAGGATTAGTTCAGTCTAAAGAGGATGAATTTATTCTCACTGAATTAGGAAAATCTTTCTTGGAGAAATTTTATGTCTAATGTTCTTCCTAGAGACTATTTTGTTGATTTAAAACAATTTCCAAATAACGATGTAAGTTTTGTTTGGGAAATAATTGGTTCATTAAATGAAAACTTAATTTCACTTGTCCAGAGTGCCGTTCTTCCTGAAGGAGACAAGGTAGACATTCAAGGGTTACAAGTAAATGGTTATGGGATAGTTAGTACTGATACTTTTGTTTCTGCGAATTCTTTTAAGATCTCTTCACTCAATATTTTAATTGAAGAAGGAGTTGAAATTGAGCCGGGAGTTTTTATTAAGGGCCCTTGTAAATTGTCTGAAGGATGTAAAATTCGACATGGTGCATATCTTAGAGAATCTTGTTTAATTGGGGAGAAATCTGTGGTTGGTCATGTTACAGAAGTAAAAAATAGTATCTTTTTGAAAGGTTCAGAAGCAGGGCACTTCGCATATGTGGGAGATAGCATTTTAGGTGCTCTTTCAAATTTAGGTGCTGGTACAAAATTGGCTAATTTAGAATTTAGAACTCAAGAAGAAAAAGAAAAAAGATTTGCTAAAACTATAAAAATCCCTTTTGACGGAAAAGAATTTGATACTGGATTGAGAAAATTAGGTGCAATTATAGGAGATGGAGTGGAAGTGGGTTGTAATGTTGTTACTTCTCCAGGCACTTTGATTGGACGGGGATGTTGGATTACTCCTAATACGAGCGTTAAAAAAGGTATTTATGGAGAACGTAAAATCATACGTTCTAGATATAATAAAGCAGTGGAATCAGATATTAGATTCTAGTGTTTTATTTACTTTTTCGATTTAAAACCTTATGATTGCGCTGTGTGTTTTTGTGGTTTTAACTTAATTTTTTATAGGTATAAGATGTCAATTTCTTCTGATGATGTAGTTCATGTGTCTCGTTTGGCTAGACTTGACTTTAAAGAGAATGAATATGGAGAGATCACAGAGCAGTTAGGTTCAATCTTAAATTATATTTCTAGTTTAAATGAGTTAGATACAACAAATGTTCCTCCTACTTCTCATGTTCTAAATATTAAAAATGTTCTTAGAGAAGATATAGTCGATGAACCAAAAGTTGACAAATTAGAAGAATTAGCTCCAGAGTTTAAAAATAACTGTTTCCTTGTACCAAAAGTTTTAGACTAGAAATTCTATTATGGTATATTCTGCTTTATCAGAATTCGTTGAAAGACTAGAGAATGCAAATGATTTGAAACGCATTTCTGTTCCTGTTTCAGTTGAGCTTGAGATTACTGAAATTGCAGACAGAAATGTAAAATCCTCTGGTCCTGCCTTGCTTTTCGAGAAACCAGTAGACAAAAATGGAAATGTTTTTGATATCCCGGTTTTAATTAATGCATATGCTTCTGATGAACGTATGAATAAAGCACTGGGTGTTGAAAGTTTGGATGAAGTTGCAGACGAAATCGCAGATTTGTTAGAGATTAAACCACCCGAAGGATTAGTTGAAAAAGTAAAAATGTTACCTAAGTTGGCAAGAATTAGTTCATTTTCTCCAAAGAACGTAGGTACTGCTCCCTGTCAGCAATATATTGAAACAGACAATCCAGATCTATTTTCTATTCCTGCTTTAAAATGTTGGCCTGATGATGGTGGTCGTTACATTACTTTTGGACATATTTATTCTAGAAATCCTGTGTCTAATAGGAGGAATGTAGGTCTCTATAGAGTACAGATTTTTGATTCTAAGACTGCAGGAATGCATATGCATTTACATCATGATGGAGCTCAGAACTTCCTAGCTAGTTCACAAGAAGGAAAAAAAATGGAAATGGCAATTGCACTAGGAGGTGACCCAGTCCTCGTTTATGCTGCGAGTGCTCCTCTCCCTCCTGGTATTGATGAGTTGAGTTTAGCTGGGTTTCTTAGAAGGAAAAGTGTGGAACTTGTAAAGTGTAAAACTGTAGATGTAGAAGTTCCTGCTAGTTCAGATATTGTGATTGAAGGTTATCTTAACCCCGGAGAATTGCGTGAGGAAGGGCCTTTTGGTGATCATACAGGATGGTATTCATTAGAAGATGATTATCCAGTTTTTCATGTTACTGCAATTACCCGAAAGAAAAATCCAATTTATCCAACTACTATAGTCGGTAAGCCTCCAATGGAAGATTATTGGTTAGGCAAAGCATCCGGTAGAATTTTTCTTCCTCTAATGAAAATGCAATTGCCTGAGATAGTAGACGTGCATATGCCTTCGGAAGGGGTATTCCATAATATGGTGATAGTGTCTATTAAAAAATCTTATCCATATCATGCGCGTAAAGTTATGGCTGCTTTATGGGGTATGGGCCAAATGTCTTTGTCAAAAATTCTGGTCATTGTAGACGATGACATTAATGTTCATGATACTAGTGAAGTTGCATGGAAAGTACTTGGAAGCATTGATCCAAGAAGAGATTTAATGTTTGTTGATGGCCCGGTAGACGCCTTGGAACATGCCTCTAGTATGCCACATATAGGGAGTAAGGTAGGGATTGATGGAACGAAAAAATGGAAAGAAGAAGGTTTTGATAGAAGATGGCCGGATGTGATTACTATGGATGAAGATATTATTTCTTTGGTTTCTCAAAGATGGAAAGAATATGGATTTTAAGAATTTTGAGGAGTTACTTTCTTGAATCTAAAGAAATATCTAGAGATGGTAAAGTTTGAACACACCATTTTTGGATTGCCTTTTGTGTTACTTGGCGCTGTTCTTGCGGCAGATGGAATCCCTGATTTAAGTGTTTTATTTTGGATGATAGTGGCCGTTGTTGGTGCGAGGAACTTTGCCATGGTTCTGAATCGTTTTGCTGACCGAAAGATAGATTTCAAAAATCCAAGAACTCAAGATCGGTCTATTTTTCTACCTCTTTTAAATTCTTTTTATGTTTGGCCTGTTATGGGTTTTTTCTTGTTTTTATTTTTTTTTTCTTCTTGGATGTTAAATAACCTTTCGTTTTATCTTTCTTTTCTAGTTTTTTTTGTGATTGTAATATATAGCTATTCAAAACGGTTCACGTCATTTACACATCTTTTTCTTGGTTTTGTACTTGGTAGTGCGCCGGCAGGAGCTTGGATTGCAGTTCGAGGGGAGTTAGAAATTGGGCCTTTTTTCCTCTTTTTAGCAGTCTTATTTTGGGTTGCTGGTTTTGATCTTATTTACTCATGTGTAGATGAAGAATTTGACAAACAAGAGGGTCTATTCTCTATTCCTGTCTTCCTAGGAATAAAAAATTCCCTCCTAATCTCCATTTTTATGCATGTCCTTTCAGTAGTTTTTTTTGTTCTTGCTGGTAAGATTCTAGAAATGGAAATTTTGTATTGGATTGGATTAGTCGTCGCGTCTTTTCTGCTAGTTTGGGAACATTTTATTGTCAAACCAAATGATTTGACTAAAGTGAATATTTCTTTTTTTAATCTTAACGCACTAGTTTCCGTATTTATATCTTTAGGTGGAATATCAGATGTTTTCTTACGTTTCTGAAAGGATTATTTTTGTCACCTGTAATTGAACGAAAAAAAGTAAAAGAGATGTTCTCAAACATTGCCCCCACATATGATCTCCTTAATCACTCTCTAAGCTTTGGTTTAGATTTCTACTGGAGAAAGAGAGCAGTTCGACTATTATTTGAAAATTCTATCTCTTCTCCTGTTTTTTTAGATATAGCCACAGGTACTGGTGATGTAGTTTTGGAAATATTCAGACAATCGAAATTCAAAATAAATAAGTCAAATGTTAGAGTTTATGGCTTGGATTTTGCGTTCCCAATGCTAGGTATTGGAAAATCAAAAATTGTCAAGAGATTGATAGATTGTGATTTTATCCAAGGTGATGCACTTTCTCTTCCATTCCAGAATGCATCTTTCGATGGAATTATTATTTCTTTTGGATTTAGAAATTTTGAGTCTCGTGGAGAAGGACTAGCGGAAATTTCTAGAGTTATAAGGCCTGGTGGAAAGATTGTTATTTTAGAGTTTGGTAATCCTGTAGGTATTTGGGGTGTAGGATTTAATTTTTATTTTAAATGTATACTTCCAATGTTGGGGAGAATTTTCTCTGGCCATCGGGAAGCTTATAGTTATTTGCCAGCTACAGTTTCTGAATTTCTTTCGCCTGATGAAACCAAAAATCTTATAAATCAGTACAATTTTGAAGACGTCAACGTGCATTCAATGACAGGTGGAGTTGTAAATATTTTTGTTGGGACACGAACTTAATTGTATCTTTAGTTAATTTTTACTCAGGATAAAGACGCTTGATACGGCACCTGGTCCCCCTAATGTATGACCTAGTGCCTTCTTTGCATTTTTAACTTGTCTGTCACCACAGCGACCAAGAAGTTGATTAGATAAGTCACCCAAAACACGTGCACCCGTTGCTCCTATTGGATGCCCACAGCTTTTCAATCCGCCAGATGTGTTGACAGGCAATTGTCCTCCTAGTTTGCTTGATCCACTTTTTACAAAATCGGGACCTTCTCCTTTCTTAACAAATCCTAAATCTTCATAATTTAAAATTTCAGTTATGGTGAAACAATCGTGCACTTCCGCGACATCTATTTCTTCTAAAGGATTTTCAATACCAGCTTGTTCATATGCCTGCTTGGATGCATGTTGAGTAGCTTCAAATCCAGTGAATTTAAATTTTGGATTAAAAGCTGTAGTAATGTATCCCGTAGCACAAGAAAGACCCATTCCATCTATAAGAACATAGTCTTTTTTGCTAAATCTTTTTTCAGCTAGCCCTGCTTTACATAGGATTAAAGCGGCCGCACCATCGGTTGTAGGACAACAGTCATATAATCCTAGAGGTTCAGTTACCGGTGGTGCTTTTAATACCTGTTCTTTTGTTATTTCTTTTCTGAAATGGGCCCTAGGATTTAATGACCCATGATAGTGATTTTTAACGGCTACTTCTGCAAGATCTTCTTTTGTAGCGCCATATTCTTCAAAGTATCTTGTTGCTAAAATCGCAAAACTTCCTGGTGCAGTTCGCCCCTTGGAATACATGGGATGTAATTTCTCAATATGTTGGGCAACTAAACTGCCTCTAGGAGGAACTTCTCTCATTTTTTCTGCACCCACAGCGAGTACAACATCATGCATGCCAGATGCGACTGCCATTGCAGCCATTCGGACTGCTTCCATTCCAGTAGTACAATAATTAGATACTCTAGAAACAGGTTTAGGATAGAGATCTAAAGCTTCAGCAAGAGAGGGTCCTCCGGTACCATCAAATCCCCAACCGAGTGGTAGATAAGTCCCCAACCAAGCTGCTTCAATTTCCTCTGGATTAATTCCAGAGTCTTCATATGCTTCAAAAGCTGCATCAACCACGAGGTCATTGTAGCTTTTATTGAAAAGCTCTCCGAATTTTGTTATTCCTACTCCAATAATGGCAACTTTACCTGAAATACTTTCTGACATTTTTGAACTCCCATTTATTGGCTATCTAAGATTTATAATGGCCTGAACTTCCAAAAGTAATTATAAAACCCATCTCCCTTATGTAACATTCGGAAGGTTAATTCAACTTCCATCCCTATTTTAACGCTTTCTTTATTGCATTCGGTAAGTTGTGCATAAAATCTACCTCCCCCTTCCATATCTGCGGTTGCCATAGTTATATATCCATCAGGTGATGGAGGGAGATAATCATGAACAAATGTAAATATTTTTCCTCGTCTTGGCAATTTAACTTCATCCCATTGGTCACGAGTTCCACATCCGTTACAAACTTGTTGTCTAGGATATTGTATTTCAGAACAAACTTTACACTTGCCGGCTAAAAGTCTCATATTTGCGCGATTTTCTTTCCATAGAATACTGGGAGATGTAAAGGGACTAATTTCTTCCTCAAAATTAATTCCGAAGTTATTTAAAATTTTTCCATAATTCTCTAATGAAATTTGTTTCTGGAGGGCTTTTTCTAAATCATTTTCGAAGTCAAAATTAGAAATATGTTCGGTTGCACGAAGTAAAATTGCATCTCCACCGCTTCCATGCCCGGTTACGATAATATATTCTCCCGGCTTAGCTTTTTTTAATGTTTCTATCAATGAAATAAAAGGCATCACAGTTCCTGCATCTCCAATTCTTTCAACTACTGGTGATTCAAGATAGGTAGATTCAGGGAAGCCGAGCTTTTTGTTGATTGCTCTACTCGTTCTGGAATCAGGGGAATAAAAAACTACATGAGCAATATCTTCTGGTGTAGCTCCTGTTTTTTTTAGAAGTCCTTCTACAGTAGATACTGTTTGACGGATGTAACCATAATCTTGAATAAATTTTGCGTCTCCAGATGATATGCTTGTTTCTCCGGGTAGTCTCCAACGATCAACGAAATCCTCTGACCAAGAATAGAAATTTTCAATTTCAGCAATTACTTTCTCTCCATCACCAATGAAAAGCACAGCGGAACAATCACATAAAGACAATTCATCTGGACTTCCAGGATATGACGGTCTTGATTCTGATGCGACAACCGCAGCAGATTTAATAGTTCCTGCTTTGATAGATTCTGCTGCGCTCTTGAGGGCTGTAGTGGAAGAACGTAGTGATCCTGAAAATTCAGCAGTAAAAATATCACTTTTAAGATCGGCAGCTTCTGCAACTATAGATGCGTTTGATTTCTCTGTATAAGGAAAACTTGTTGAAGCATAATATAGAGCATCTACATCTATTTCTCCCCAAGTTGAATCTCTTAAAATTGATTCTACAGCCATAGTATTAGTATCTTCGTCAAAAGACATTATTGGTCTAGATGCTTTTTTATTACCTCTTCCCCAAACAGAGGAGATTAAGTCTCCGTTTAATCGATATGGAGGTATATAAATTTTAAAATCTGTTATTCCGGCCATGGGAACTCCAATTCCTTTTTAAAACAGTATCTATTGATTTGGTATTATTTAAAGATTTTCATTTAATAAAATTGAAAAATATATTGTTTCTATTCTATGTCTAATCAGGAATTATTAAAATTCATGATTTGAAAAATTATTTTCTATGGATCAGAATATTATTGTTCTTATAAATTGTACACATACTTAATTTCTAAAAAAAGTTGGAGCAAATTTGGAATGAAACTTCATATTGAATTTTGTGAAAGATGAAACTATAGGCCTCAATTTGAGCAGTTGGCTCAGTCTCTTAAAAATGAATTTCCAGATTTAGAAGTGGCAGGAAACAAAGATGGAGAATTTCGTGTAGGTTCTTTTGAAATAACAATTGGAGGGAAAATAATTTTTTCAATGTTAAAAGAAAATCGATTTCCTGAAGATGAAGAGGTTATTAGTTTGTTAAAAGACTTTTTGTAAAATCTTTTTTCTCTTAGGAGTTTCTTTTGTCATTTAGACTTTTTCATGTAGATGCTTTTACTCAATTTCCATTTTCTGGAAATCCTGCAGCTGTTTGTATTTTACCAAGTTCTGCAGATGAAACATGGATGCAAAGAGTTGCATCGGAAATAAATTTGTCGGAGACAGCTTTTATTAATAAAAAAGATAGTGAGTCTTATTTTTTGCGTTGGTTTGCACCAAAAGGTGAAGTTGAACTTTGTGGACATGCAACACTTGCGAGTGCTCATGTATTATGGGATGAAGGATTACATCCATATGATCAAAGAATAAAATTTATAACAAAGATTGGAAAAATAAGTTGTAAGGCAGTGCAAAATTGGATACAGATGAGGTTTCCGATAATAGAGTTTGAGGAAGAGAGTCTCCCTAAAGAAATAGCTGACTACATAGGAACAATTCCCAAATTTTGTGCTAAGACATCATTGAATGATTTTCTGCTTGAAGTAGAGTCTGAAGATGTTCTGAAAGCCTTGCAGCCTAATTTTCAAAAACTTCAAGAATTAGAATGTAGAGGTGTGATTGTTACGGCATCATCTGATGAGAATGATTTTGATTTTGTGTCCCGCTTTTTTGCTCCATCTATCGGAATAGATGAAGACCCAGTCACCGGTTCCTCTCATTGTTCATTAGGAACGTTTTGGTCTGAAAAATTTTCAAAAAAAATACTGATAGGAAAGCAAATTTCTGAAAGAGAAGGTATTATTAAGGTTAGTGTTGAACAAGATAATATTATTCTTTCTGGCCAAGCGGTGACTTTGGTGCGGTCTGAACTTTTTTAATTTTCATGTTAAGGAGATATAGATGAATTTTAATCCGCAGGAGTGTGCTGCGAGTCGGCTAGATTTGATACCTTTTTCGGGTATTCGAAAAGTTTTTGATGCAGTGTCAGCTTTAGAAGCACAAGGGAAAGATGTGGTTCATTGGCAGATTGGACGCCCAGATTTTGATACTCCAGTTCATATAAAAGAAGCTGCTAAAACGTCACTAGATAGAGGCGACGTTCATTATGCGCCCAGTACAGGTATCCCAATTTTAAGAAAAGGAATTGCCGAAAGAACAGAGATTGATACTGGAGTTTCTGTTGATCCTGATACTCAAGTTATAGTTATGGCCGGAGCGAATGAAGGGATTCTCGTTTCAATGTTAGCTCTTATAAATCCAGGCGATGAGGTCATTATTGCAGATCCAAATTGGCATCATTATAAGTCATGTGTGTCAATTGCTGGAGGTGTCCCAATTGAAGTCGAAACAAAAGAAGAGCATGGATTTAATCTTCGTTCAGATGATATAAAAAATAAGATCAATTCAAATACAAAAATGATCTGTCTTACCTCTCCTGGAAATCCGACAGGCTGCGTTATTCCTGAAGATGAACTACAAAAAATAGCTTCGTTAGCTATCGAAAATGATTTGATTGTTATTTCTGATGAAATATATTCCCGTATTTATTTTGGAGAAGAGTCTGTTGCACCTAGTATTTTTTCGCAGTCAGGGATGTCTGAAAGGACAGTCATTATTAATGGGTTCTCTAAATTCTTTAGCATGGATGGATGGAGGCTTGGATGGACGATTGCTAGTCCAGAGATCTCAAGACACCTACTTAAAATCAGACAATATACAACAGTTTGTGTGAATACTTTTATTCAACATGGTGCTGCTGCTGCAATAGCAGAAGATCAAACACCAATGGAAGAAATGAAAGAAGCTTTCTCATTACGCAGAAATATAATAGTAGATGGTCTGAAATCTATTAAGGGTGTTTCATTGGCTTTGCCAACAGGCGCTTTTTACGCTTTCCCTAATGTGAAAGCTTTTGGTCCAAGTTCTGCCGATGTAGCAGATTATCTTTTAAATGAACATGCTATAGCTACAATAGATGGAGGAGTTTTTGGGAAAGCAGGCGAAGGTTATTTAAGGATTGCTTATTCCTGTTCAAGCGAAGAGTGTGAAAAGGGAGTAGAAAGGTTAAAAACTGCTTTAGAAAAAATCTAATATAAAATCAGAATGGGAGAATAGACAAATTTCATTTTAGTCTGCTCTCCCATAATCATCTTCTTTTCTTTCAATATCCTCTTCTGTGAGTGAGGAACCTCTTTGTATCTCTATAAAAATCAGATCAATTGATCCTGAATTAGAAATTCGATGCCATGCGTTTTGAGGTATGTCTACGGAGGTTCCGGTTTCTATATGAATTCTTTTTTCTTCTAGTTGAAGTTCTCCTTTGCCATTTATAACATGCCAGTGTTCACTTCTGTATAAATGTCTTTGTAAACTTAATCTATGTTGAGGTTTTACTACTATCTTTTTTACTATGAACCCGTCTTCTTTATGTAAGGTAACAAAAAATCCCCAAGGCTTTTTAAATTTGTCTTTTCCTGACATTGTTTTTCAAATATCCTATTTTCTAGTTAGGGTTTAGTTTCTCGAAAAAATAGCCTGAAGTTACTCCCAGAAAACTCCAGAAAAGTAGAGAAGTAATAAGTATTGCAATGTGAAATTCTGTTTGTAAAATTTTTAATTCATTATTTATTTGTGATTCTGGAAGTGACAAGGATACTAAATGTGGAAGCAAGAGAATAATCAATCCAAAAACTTTTATAAATGTTTTAGTTAATACAATAAGCAATAGTCCAATTGCAGTACATGTTGTTGTTAATAGCCATAGCAAATTATGTTCGCTAAGAGGCAATGACATATCTCCTGGTAGTTTTGGAGTAATGACTATAGAAGGCATCAATGAAAAAACTACAAATCCTGCTATACCCAATAAAAATCCTTTTTTTGTATCAAAATGTTTTACGAAACCACTAGAAGAAATTATCAAAAGTGCAAATGAAATTGATGTGATAGTATTTGCAGAAAATGTTTTGAAAAAAGTTTTTGAAAAGAAATGTTTCTCAGGATGATTTTTGTGATGATGATTTTTTGGATTATGCGTTGATTTTATCTCAAATTTTTCAGCATTACGAATTAGGGGTGTTATCCACGCCTGCTGAAAAATCGTTACCAGAGATCCAGACAATAATCCTGCAATCGCCGCAGAAAAGATAATACGTTGAACCATTCGATTCCCTTTTTAGTGACAAGGGAACATGAATGAGTGCCTAGTGTCATGCGCGGCATCATGTAGGATTTCAGTTTGAGCAAACCCAACGGCATAAAGCAAGAAAATTCCAAGTATGAATGCCACTAAAAATGGAAGTTTTACTGATAAAGAAGAAAAGAGTTGGAGTCCTCTGTCTTGGACTGAATTGAATAGCTCGTTTCTTATCATAATGCCCCCTTGTTTTTATTTGTAATGCTTTAACTATACATTTTAATGGAGTTTAAACTTCGCCAAAAGTCAGAAGTTAACTTTTAGCGAAGTTTAAATTTATTCTTTTTTACTCATCTAAAATTGCTACTGCACGAATCCAAGCTCCACTTGCACGCTCTACTTTGATTGGGAACATAGAGACTTGGAATCCGAATTCTGGTATTTGATCCAGATTTGCAAGTTTCTCTGCGTGAATATATTCCTTATCTCTTCCAAGGTAGTGGCTTCCGAAGAAATCTTTTGTATTACCTTCCAATCTTAGTTTGGCCATTTGATTCGTTGGAATATCAAAACCCCATGCATCTATTCCCATTACTTTAATTCCTTGATCTACTAGCCATGAAGTTGCGTCTGCGCTCATTCCAGGGTGAGACTGCTCAAAATCAGGTGTATAGAGGTATTTGGTTGTATGATCGGTTCGGATCAAAACTATATCCATAGGCTTTAAATCATATCCTTTTTCTGAAAGTGACTGCACTTTGTTTTTTACTTCATCAACTGTAATATTATGGCCTCGTTCGGCATCGTGAAAATCGAGTACCACACCATCACCAAAGCACCATTCTAAAGGCACAAGATCGATAGTCTTTGATGGTTCTCCCTCACAAGTTGGTCCATAGTGATATGGAGAATCAAGATGAGTTCCACTGTGTGTACTAACTGCGCTAATATTTTCTGTTGCACAGTGCATATGATCTGGGAAATAACTAGTATCAGGAAATTTGTATGCTTTTGTTCTCGAGCGACCAAGTTCATGATGCGCAACGTATTGTATGACAGCAGGGTTATTTTCCATTGGGGCATTTTGTAGGGGAATGCTTAAATCAACAAATTTTCTACTCATTTTGTCTTGCTCCTAATTAATAAATTACTTAAGTTATAGTATGACAACAAACAAAAAATATATCTTTCTTTTTGATTTTTTTTAGATTCTTAACTTATTCTACAGAAAAAGAAATCTCATTCAAATTCTTTTCTATTTTTTTAATCCATCTGGAATTGCAGCTACATTACCTCTTTTCTTTAAGTTAGGAAATACTTCATTCCACGCAATCCTTGCTGCTTGAAGCATATATGGCATCCCACAGTAAGTAGCCATTTGAATTATTACTTCTATGATTTCTTTTTTTGATGCTCCACAATTCCATGCAGCAATAATATGTGTTTTTAATTGAGGATGAGCATTTGCCATTACACAAGCCGCGACGGCACAAAGTTCTCTGGTTTTCTGAGGCAAAATATTCCTATCATATAGTCCTCCATAGCAAAAATCCATAAATAATTTCATGAATTCATCGTCAGCCCAAGTTGACATGTCTTCTGCAATTTTTTCAGTAAATGCCTTGTTCCATAGTGCAGTACCTCGCTTCATAGCCTTTGAAGGTATTTTTGTTTTTTTTCTTTGCGCCATAGTTTTCCCTTTTTTTATTTGTGATTCATCTTTAGTTTTGAAATTTAAAAGTAATTTGAGGTGTCAATTTTTTACACGCCGTAAGTTTTATGTCAAATATTTAAACTCAAAATCTGTTTTTTCTCTTTTAAATTTAATTTTATGCTGTTAATATTTAGACATGCCTAAATATTTTATTAGTGTTGCATTAATATAGAGTGATTTTATAGAGGATTGATAGAGTGAATTTGAAATCGTTGTTGAAATTTCTCGTTTTTAAAATGATTTTTTGCGTAATGTTATTGTTTCTAGATGGAAACAATATAATTGCTGCACCAAAATCTTATCCATTTAAGGTGACAACTACTGTTGGAATGGTGGGAGATGTCGTAAAGAACATCGTTGGTGAGAAAGGAAAAGTTAGAAATATTATTGGAGAAGGTGTTGATCCCCACGTATATAGGGCGACTCGTAATGATGTTTTTCAACTTTTAAGAGCTGATATAGTTTTTTACTCAGGACTAATGCTTGAAGGAAAGATGGGAGATGCTTTAGTAAGAGTTGCGATGAAGAAACCTGTATATGCTGTTACACAGCTTGTAGATGAGAAATTTCTTTTACAACCAGCTGAATTTGATGGACAGTATGATCCACATCTATGGATGGATGTTAGTGCATGGAAAATGGCAGTAAAGGCAGTTGTCGATAAATTAGTAAAGTTCGACCCTAAAAATAAAGTTTATTATTTGAAAAGGGCGAGTAAATATCTATCTGATTTAGAAAAACTCCATAAATATGGGTTGAAATCCATTAGTTCGATTCCCAAAGACAAAAGAGTATTGATTACTGCTCATGACGCCTTCAATTATTTTGGACGTGCTTACGATATTGAAGTTAAAGGGATACAAGGACTTTCTACTGAATCAGAAGCAGGATTGAAGGATATCAATAATATCGTAGACGACATAGTAAAACGTAATATCAAAGCTATTTTTGTTGAGACAAGCGTTTCATCTAAGAATGTAAAGGCTATTATAGAAGGTGCTAGTGCTAGAGGGAAAAAGGTAGTTATTGGGGGTGTTCTTTTTTCTGATGCAATGGGTAATCCTGGGACATATGAAGGAACCTATATTGGGATGCTAGATCATAATATTACTGTGATCACAAGATCTTTAGGTGGAAAAGCACCTGTTCTGGGAATGAATGGAAATCTTAAAAAATCTGTCAGAAAACATTAATTTTTTTAAAATTTTTGAAAAGGGCAATTGATAAAGATGTTCAGGGTGAAAAAAAATAATCCAAATCAGTTTTCTTTTCATATGGATGAGCATCCTTCGGATGTTCCTATTGCGGTTCATGATCTTACTGTTTCGTATAGCAGGAAACCGGTTCTATGGGATGTAGATTTAAATGTGCCTAAAGGAAAACTAGTTGCAATAGTTGGACCTAACGGAGCAGGTAAAAGTACACTTTTGAAATCTATTCTGCATCTTATTCCAATAGCTAGTGGTGCAGTGAAGATTAATGGAGGGACTTTTAAAAGGAATAAACATCTTATTGGATACGTTCCTCAACGAGAAAGTGTTGACTGGAACTTTCCTGTCAATGCCTTGGATACCGTCGTTATGGGTATGTATCGAAAGATTGGATGGTGCCTTCCAGTGTTACGACGCCATAAAGAATTTGCAATGGAGTGTCTACGAAGAGTAGGAATGGAAGATTTTTATAATCGTCAAATTAGTCAACTCTCTGGTGGTCAACAACAACGAGTTTTTATAGCTCGTGCACTTGCCGAGAGAGCTGAAATCTTTTTAATGGATGAACCATTTGCAGGTGTAGATGCGAGGACAGAAAGAGCAATTGTAACGTTACTCAAAGAAATTAGCAGTTCAGGTAATACTGTTCTTGCTGTTCATCATGATTTAAATACTGTTCGTGAATATTTTGATCATGTTATTTTACTTAATTTGAGAATTATTGATTCTGGTTCGCCTGACTCTGTTTTAACAGAAGAAAATTTAAGGAGAACATACGGTGGACGTCTAACTTTATTAGATAAAGCTGCTACTGCTTTGTCTAATTTAGATAGAGAATAATTAAAGAGGCATAATGTGAAAAAAAAGTTTTATTTTCTATTGTTTGTTATTCTTCTTTTTATTCCTTGTTTAAATCCTTCCTTATTTTCGGAACCTTCATCTCTAGTTTTGAAGCATCAACATAATTTTAATTGGCCAAGTTCAGAAGATTTTCTGCGAATTATTAGTTTGAGAGATTATAATACGCGGATAGTTTTACTTGGTACTATGTTTTTCGGTTTTGCTTCCGGAATGATTGGCGTTTTTGTTACTTTACGAAAACGTGCACTAGTAGGTGATGCTATTAGTCATGCTAGTCTTCCAGGTGTGGTAATCGCGTTCATTTTAATGGTCTCAATTGGTGGAACTGGTAAGTTTTTGCCTGGATTATTGTTGGGAGCACTTATCTCAAGCTTAATGGGTGTAGGGGTTATTTTACTTGTTAGAAATTACACTCGTTTACACGAGGATGCAGCACTTGGAATAGTTCTTAGTGTTTTTTTTGGTTTTGGAGTAGCACTTTTAGGAATTACCCAGAAAATGAAAGAGGGGAATTCTGCTGGTTTAGATTCGTTTATTTATGGAAAGACTGCGTCTATGTTAATCAGTGATGCTTGGTTGATACTCGCAGCTGCTTTCGTAGTCTTAATTTTATTAATTATGTTTTTTAAAGAGTTCACAATTCTTTGTTTTGATGAAGAATATACTCGTGCATGTGGCTGGTCGGTTTTTGCTCTTGATTTGACAATGTTGTTTTTAACAGTAGGAGTTACTGTAATTGGTCTACAAGCAGTTGGACTAATTTTAGTAGTGGCTTTACTTATAATTCCTCCGATTTCGGCACGATTCTGGACTTCAAATATAAAAAAAATGTTTCTTATTTCATCATTTCTTGGTGCAATTAGTGGAATTTTAGGTGCTGCTGTAAGTGCATTAGTGCCAAAATTGCCTGCAGGAGCTTTAATTGTACTTGTTTGTGGTATTCTTTTTCTTCTAAGTTTTCTGTTTGGTTCTGAATCAGGGATGTTTATTCAACTATATCGAAGTTTAAGATTTCACTACCGCATTCTAATTCAAAATTTACTTCGTTCAATGTATGAGATTGCAAACTCAAAACAATCTTTTAAAGAAGATGATTTGAATAATTTCATGATTGATTATGAAGAATTATTTAATTTCAGGAGTTGGAAAAAAATATCTCTAATGATAGCGATTGAACTTTCAAAATTTAAAAATTTAATTATAAAAACTAAAAAAGGATTAATTTTTACTAAATCGGGGTATTTGGAATCTGTAAGAATTTTTCGAAATCATCATTTATGGGAATTATATCTTTTGAATTACGCAGGGGTGGGATTAGGTCACGTCGATCATTTTGTAGATGATATCGAACATATTATTGAAAGTAAAATATTGCAAGAATTGGTAGAAGAGCAAAGGAATTATAGAAAGAATTAAAAGAACTAACTTTACATTTTTTCAATGAAGTTGCTTAGGAGTTTAAGAATGGAATGGACAGTTCTAGATTTTTGGATTGTCAGTGCAGGGATACTTGCATCCTTATCATGTGCCCTATTGGGAAATTTCCTTGTTTTAAAAAAAATGTCTATGATGGGAGATGCAATAAGTCACTCTGTCCTTCCAGGACTGGCAATCGCATTTTTCTTAACTTCTAGTAAAGCTAGTTTTTCTATGTTTCTCGGTGCTGTAGTTTTGGGTGTTGTCACCTCTATATTGACTCAGTGGATTCACAAACACGGTCATGTAGACCAAGGTGCATCCATGGGAGTTGTTTTTACAATACTTTTTGCGATTGGTCTTGTTCTTATTGTACAAGCTGCTGATTCTGTAGAATTAGATCCTGAATGTGTACTCTATGGAGCAGTGGAATATATAGCATTAGATATGATTACTTTTGTTGATCTTGAAGTTCCTAGAGCCATTGTGGTTTTAAGTCTAGTCTTTTTATTAAATAGTTGTTTTGTACTTCTATTTTTTAAAGAATTAAGAATTACGACTTTTGATACTCAATATGCTACCTCATTGGGATTCAATTCTGACCTCATGCATTATGCTTTAATGGGTCTAACAGCCTTAACTGTAGTAGCCGCTTTTGAAAGTGTTGGAAGCATAATTGTAATAGCAATGCTCATAGTTCCGGGGTCAACGGCCTATTTATTAACAGATAAACTTTCCCTAATGATTTTACTTAGCATGTTTTTTGCAATTTTGAGTGCTGTTTTAGGACATTTTTCTGCGATATTTTTCCCTCCTTTTTTTGGATTTCCAGATACTAATACCTCAGGAATGATGGCAACTTTATCAGGTGTAATTTTCTTTTTGGTTGTCATTATCTCGCCAAGATATGGTCTTTTTTCAAGTTTGTTAAACAAAACTGTTACTAGATTTAGAGTAGTTCAAGAAGATGTTTTGTCCATTATCTATAGAACAAAAGAAGAGAATAATTTTGATGCAACGAAAGAACATATCTTGCTTTACTTTATACATCATCCATTATGGCTTTCAATTGCAATGAAATTCTTAGAATTTAAGAAAAAGATCGATCGACGTGGAGATGTTTATTTTCTCACTGCAGCAGGAAATTCCGAATCAATAGCGCTAATGAGAAGTCATCGTCTTTGGGAATCTTATCTTTCTTCTGAAATTCAGGCTCCATATAGTCATTTTCATGATACTGCAGATCGATTAGAGCATATACGTGATGCAGATATTCAAGAGACCCTTGATCTTGAAGTACAAGATTCTGAATTTGATCCAAGTGGTAAAAAGATTCCTCCTGAATCAAAAAAATGATTATGTTTTGGGATTAGTATGTTCCTATTTTTTGTCTATTGACTAATTTTATAAATTCCATGAGCATCTCTAATTATGCAGACCTTATTAGAGTTATTTTTAAATTCAGTTAAAAAATTTCCAAAAGAAATTGCTGTTTCTTCTTCTAATTCTGCAGGTAAAGAAATTAAATTAAATCGTACTCAAATTTTACACTCCTCATTGTTATTAGCAGAAAGATTAAAAGAAATGGGACTTGAAGAAGGCCAAACTGTGGCAATATTCTCGTCTAATCGTCCAGAATGGTCTGTAGGTTTCTTTGGAATCCTTTTCGCAGGTGGGGTAATTGTTCCGCTCGATATAAATCTAAGTGATAAAGAAATATCCAATATTTTAAACCGTTCTCTTACTAAGTTTATTTTGACTGATGAAGTGCAAAATGAACGTATTCAGGAATTGCAGAGGATACTAGGAAAATCTCTTGTTGCTTTGTCTTTGGAGAGTTTTTGTTCGCTTAAAAACTGTGTCCCATCGAATCTTGTTGGGAGAGATGCAAAACCCGATGATCTTGCGATAATATCTTTTTCTTCTGGGACTACGGGTATTCCGAAAGGAGTTATGCTTACGCATGGAAATATAGCATCTAACGTAAATGCAGTCCTTGAAATTTTTGATTGTGGTGCAAAAGATATCTTTCTCTCTATACTTCCACTTCACCATATGTTTGAAAGTACAGCAGGTTTTCTGCTTCCAATCGTATCAGGAGCACGGATCCACTATTTGTCCTCTTTGAATCCAAGAGTTCTAAAGGAATCAATGTTAGAAGAAAAAATTACTATCTGTTTGATGGTTCCTGCAGTTGTTAGATTGATTCATAAACGAATTTTTGGGGAGGTTTCTAATCTACCCTTATTTAAGAGAACTCTTTTTTGGATTTTGTTTTTTACTTCAAGATTTCTGTTATTTAGATTTTGTTTGAGACTAGGAGATAAAATATTTCCAAAAATTAGAAATTCTCTTAGCCCGAACTTACGATATCTAGTCAGTGGAGGTGCGCCACTTAACTCTGATATTTCAATTGATATGCTTTCGTTAGGCATTGAAGTTATTCAAGGGTATGGATTGACTGAAACTTCTCCTGTGACCAATGCCAATCTTCCTGGTATTAAAAGGTACTTTGATACTGTAGGTCCTCCGATCCCAGGGGTAAAAGTTAGAGTTGAATCGTTGGATTCAAATAAAGAAAACGAGGGAGAAATTTGGATTAAGGGTCCAAATGTTATGAGCGGATATTATAAAAATGACAAACTTAATGAACAAGTTTTTTATAAAGATTGGTTTAAAACAGGTGATATTGGTCGTTTTGATAAAAAAGGCAATCTCATTATTTGTGGAAGAATTAAAAATGTAATTATTAATGAAATGGGTAAGAATATTTATCCTGAAGAAATTGAGGAAGAATTATTAAAGAATGGATTTTTTAAAGAAGTTTGCGTTATAGGAAAGAAAACGAGGACGGGGAGTGAAGAAGTTTTTGCAGTTGTTGTACTTGATGAAGAACAACAGTTTGAAACTCCAGAAAAATCGGAACATGTACGAAACGAAATAAATAGGACTTTAGTGAATTTGGCAGATTACAAAAAAGTCATAGATTTTTTTATATGGCCCCAAGATAGTTTGCCTAAGACAACAACTTTAAAAAATAAAAGGGAAGATTTGAAAGTTGAATTGATAAAAAAATATGGATTTTTGAATTCAGATTTCTAATCTGTGCGTATCTTTAATTTTTTTTGTATTCTAGATTATGTGAAGTCGCTAGACTATAGTAAAAAAAAGAAGTATAAATTTCGCTTTGGATTTAGTGTTTTTCATTAAAAAAAGAATTTATGTGTGTCCCCATCGTCTAGCCTGGTCCAGGACACCGCCCTTTCACGGCGGCAACAGGGGTTCGAATCCCCTTGGGGACGCCATTTTATCTTCCCATCTTTGAAAAAGAGTGATTCCTATGTCTTTAGATGCACGAGTATTAGAAAATATGTACAAAAGTGAAATCAAGGATGTGCTTTCGATTGCCATTTATGCTAGGGATACTGGAGATTGGGATGCTATAAGGGATTGTTTTCATCCTGATGCTAAATTAACTACATCTTGGTTTACTGGAACTGTTGAAGAATTTATTGCAGGTTCGAAGAAAATGAAGATTATTAGACATGAGGGTGAAAGTCAAAAACATCTAATTACTAACCCTTGGGTTCGAATAAATGGAATTAGAGCAGTTGCTGAATATGACCTTGTACTTTATCAGAGAAGGATTTTAGATAATCTGGAATTTGATTTTACAACGTGGAGTAGGAGTGTCGCTATTCTTGAACAAAGAGAAGACAGATGGAAGATTTGTGATCGAACAAATATTTATGAAAAAGATAGAATGGAACCTTGTCACCCTGAAAGTGTTCCTAGTTCATTCTATGATTCTATTAATTTGGATGGTTTCCCTAAAGCCATACGCTATCACTGTTGGAGGAATGCGAAGGTAGGTCATAACCCTGCACCTAATTTGGTGTTGAAAAATAGCCCTGAAGAAAAATTAGTTAGAGATACTGCCGAGTCCTGGTTGAAAGGTTCGTGAACTTTTAGTTTTTCAAATTCTCCTAGAGGGCCTCAGTCCTAGAATGAATACAACTTGTTAGAATCAATACATCCCAATCTCATTGCACTAATTTCTACTTTTTTTATTGCAGCTGCAAGGATTTTTTACCAAAGATCCTTAAATACTATTAATCCTCTTTTTATGACCGTTGTTGTTAATATTGTAACCTTTATAGTTGCTGTTGCTTTCTATTTTGTTATTGGCACGATGTCTGAGTGGCCTATTCAAGGTATGTTTTGGTTTTTCACAGTCGGCATTTTTGGTTCACTACTAGGAAGATATTTTAGTTTTGTTTCTCAAAGGTTAGTTGGTGCTGCTAGAACTTCTGTTTTTCTGCAATCTGTTCTTGTTTGGTCCACCGTTATAGGTGTTTTTTTCTTAGATGAAAGTTTAGATTT
>CEOQ01292771.1_pt1 | contig 35941 bp, 40 predicted proteins | sample 361351 | NCBI WGS metagenome assembly CEOQ01 (sample SAMEA2619907, study PRJEB7988) | marine metagenome | biome: marine biome (ENVO:00000447); feature: deep chlorophyll maximum layer (ENVO:xxxxxxxx); material: "saline water (ENVO:00002010), including plankton (ENVO:xxxxxxxx)" | depth 60 m | reverse complement strand
CCTCCAAAAATCAAAGTGATAGCTATCACATCTAGCAAAAGCCAAGTAGACCAGCCAATAATTATTCCCGAAGCCATCAGCAAGATACTTCGCAATAACTTGGAATTGGATTTTGATACTCTAATAATTTCAGTACTAGTTATGTTGCCGACAGGCAAGCTAGTGATTGTCACAGCATCGTCAGTGTTGACCCGGTTGATTAAGCGTAAATTTGTAATTAACGTTGAATTGGGACCCGCTTCATTTGGATCGTTTATTATTCCTTTACGTGAATCGAATCCCGCCTGAAATTGTTCATGATTCAGCAACGAGGGATAAATAACTGCTTGGGAATTTGCTGAATCCATAGACGCTCACCTTTGGTGCTTATTAGATACTCTTATAGCCTAAATGCTATTCGCCTGAAAACTTCCGCATATTGTACTTCATGGCCTTCATTTTTGGCTTTAGATGCGGCATCGATCGCTCTGCGTTTTACAAATTGCTCAATTTTTTGCTGGTCGGACGATAATTGACTGACATGCGCTGAAAGTCCTTTGATTTTTTGATTGAGAGTATTCTCGATATCTACAAAATCGGTAGGGTTTTCCGTCCCCCAAAGTAAAGCATGTCCTGTTTTGTGCGGTTCTAAGTTGTTATTTCGATGTTGGGGGAAATGTAAAAAATCTCTCGCGAATGGGAAGCAGGCATCAAGTGCAATTTGACCAGAGATACGATGATCGCGATGACTATGTGAAAGGTGCCTGACTGGATCCATAGCTAAAACAATTTCTGGTTTCCATCTACGTATTTGCTCTACGATAAGCCCTAAGAAATCATGACTGTCAATCAGTTCTCCATCTCCATAATCTAAGAAACGAACTTCTTGGACTCCTAGCGTTTCCGCGGCCTTAAGTTGTTCTTGTCGTCTTATGCTAGCTAGCTTTTCGCTAGTCATTTGGGTATCTGAGGAGCCTTTATTGCCATTGGTACAGACTACATAGAGGATGCTTGTTCCCTCTTGCGCCCATTTTGCAACCGTTCCTCCTACTCCAGATTCTCCATCATCTGGATGTGGGATTACTAGCATTGCGCGACTAGGTGTTTCTACTATATTCATTGCTCTTAATGTTATTCTGCTAATATCCTTCTGTCATTTAGTTTCTAGTATTTTCGGAGATTATTTTATGGTCAACTCACTTAGCTTATCTGCTTTTACTCCAGACCAGCTACAAATTTTTGCAAGAATAAAATATGGCAAAACAGCGTCTAAAGAAGAACTGAATGACCTGAACCGCTATTTGGGGCAACCTAATATTCTACCCGAGAGAGATTGTTTTTTTGTGCTGGATGAATCTGCCCCGGTAGGATATATGATTCTGATAAAAGAAGAAGAATTATCTAGATGCATACTTGAATATGGCGTAATTGATTCACCTAAGAAAATCGAGATAACCCATTTTCTGTTGAGAGAATCAATACGACTAACCCAGAGTTCCAATCTTAAAGTTACACATATAGACGTACCAGATTCAGGCTATTTCTTAAATGACTTGCATATTTCTCCTTTTTGGCAACACGCTAGAACGCATTTACATTTGACCAGTCTTTTTCTGCAACCCATATCTGTTGAGCTAAATAAGAATCTCAATATTCGTATTGCAGCCAGAAGTGATGTTGCATCAATCACTTCGTTACAGAATAGAGCGTTTTACGGAAGTTGGGGGTATTGCCCTAATGTTGAAATGGAAATTGAATACCGAATCTTCGACCTTCCACGGGAAGTACCGGATACGGTGTTAATATTAGAGCAGAATAATTTAGATGTTGGTTATTGTTGGACTCACGTTGACCCAGACAAAAATATTGGACATATAGGTATGGTTGGGGTATTGCCTGGCCATCAAGGCAAGGGATTTGGGAAGTTACTTACATCTATCGGAGTAAATTACTTAAGGGATTTTTCTCTAGATTCAATTGAAATTACGGTAGATAGCCAAAATTTCCCTGCTATACATGTTTATGAAAGCGTGGGATTTAAATTGAGCTGGCGATCATTTTGGTATCAACATGTTAGTGGGAGTTAAATTATCGAATCAAAAACGCTAATGCTGCTACAGCAAGTCCAATCCCTATAAGGTAAGAAAATTTAAACGGTTCCCCGAGAATAAGAAATCCTATAGAAGCAGCAATCACAAGGTTCATGGAAAAAATTGGTGCTACTACAGATGCGGGGCCAATATGCAACGCTCGATACAGCGAGAATATAGCCCCAGCTAGTACGAGAGAAGTAAGAACAAGAGCTCCGGTTGAATAGTTTACCCCAATACCTTTACTTGCTTTAGTACCCTCAATAAACCACCACGCAAAGCCTAAGAGTACTATGGAGGAATTGGTGACAATTAATGCGATAGCGGGATGAATTGATTTCAATGAGATTTTTAAGAAAGCTATAGCTATTCCGTATAAAGCAAGAGCTAAAAAAGACCAAACCAAGTAATTCATTACGAGATATTATCCAATTGAAACGAGAAGCAGGGTTGTTTGGCCGTAGCATACAGTCGATAAATTTCTGAGAGTTTTCTAGCGGAGTTTTCCCATGAAAACTCATAGGCACGTTTAAGGCTATTTCCCCCAAACTGCTCTGTAAGCGCAGGGTTGAAAAGAAGTTGTTCTAGTTTACTGCTCATTGCAGAAGTATCGCCTGGCTTAACTTTATAGCCCGTTGACCCGTCTGCTATTACTGATTGCAGGCCACCAATATCAAAACAAATTACTGGAGTTTTACAGGCCATTGATTCAAGAGCTACTAACCCAAAAGTTTCATTTAATGATGGAATAACGCATACGTTTGCGGCTGTATAGTAACTGGGGAGTTCTACTTGAGGGACAGCAGGATGCCAAATGATTTTTTCTGATATCCCGAGTTCTAAAGCTCTATCCTTTAGCCATTCAAAGCTCGAATCATGGGTATCTCCTCCTACAAACAGTATTTTTACATGTTCAAGATTTCGGATTTGTGCTATTGCAGAAAGTAAAAGATCCGGGCCCTTAAAACGCTCTAAGCGTCCAACGAATAAAGCTATCTGGTCATTGAGGTTGAGACCTAAGTTAGCTCTAGCTTTAGCTCGGTCTCCTGGTTGGAATAATTGAAAATCCACGCCTAATGGCACAATATTCGTGAGATTAGGGTCTGTATCATAAATGGATTTTATTGAGTTAGATTCGTATTCTGAGAATGTGATTATTCCATTGGCAGACTCAGTAATATTTAACTCTATTTCCTTTCTGATTTCTTGCTCTGTTTGGCCACCAGAAAGTTCTTTTACAACTGCCGATGTATGGAAAGTAAACAAATGCGGAACGTTGATATATTTTGCTAAATCTTGGCCTGACCTAGCCGAAAGCCAATAATGACTATGTATTAGGTCATAAGATAATTCATTTTTGTAAATAAATTGCAGGAGATTGTCACTGAATTCATCTAAATGATGAGCAATACTATTTTTGCTTATTTCAGGATCCCCTGCAGGTAAATGAATAATGTTTGAATTATTCTCAAACTGAATAACTTCTGGTCCCCTTAAATGATGCGATCTTGTAAAGATATCTACAAGGATGCCGTAATTTGAGAGCAAAGGGGAAATTCTCTTCAAGAAAACATTCATTCCTCCAGCTGATCGCATACCAGGTGTCATCATCGGGCAACCATGTGTGGAAATGAATGCGACTCTCAAGCAATTGTTATTTGATAAATCTATGTTCATAGTAACTAAACTAGACTACGCGAGACGACTAGCTTATGTATATTTGAATCAATTGCACCTAAATGATACTTATATGCTTCAGGGCCGCGCAGTAAGTCAAAGTAAGCTAATTTAGACTCGATCGCATCTTTTATGCAGAATGCCTTTAGTACAAGACCCACAGATAAATTTGCATAACTACCGACATACCCACTGTTGTATACCAGTCGAGTGTTTTTGTAATCAAAGCACATCAACGCTGAAACAGGAGTTTCATTGAGTTCTAGAATAAATAGCTTCAAGAAATTAGAATCTTGCATTTTTACTGCAATAGATTGAAGAAAACTTTCTCTCTTGGGGATGAGGAAGTTTTTTTTATCTTCTTTACTCTCAGCCATCATGGACATGAATAGCTTTAAATCTTGCTGTAATGTAATAGCATTAGAGGTCCGGAGGTAAAGATCCCCTGCATTTTCCAGACGTCTAATTTTTCGACGCAATTCGTGTCTATCTTTTTTGTTGAGTAATCCAAGATATTCCTCCCAAGATGGAGGTAGCGATATCCCAGGAACCACGTCTTCGAATTCAATCGCAACATTATAGCCTTGTGCTAAGGCTGCAGAAGGAAGCAAAGAATATGTAGGAGACCATTCAGGTACAGAAACTAATTCAAGAGTATCCCAATCTATTGATTTAATAGTCTCAAATAAATGGGGATAGAAGTCATCATTATTAGTTATAAAATCATGGTAATCAAATAGATCAGTGTCTCCTATAAAGGTGAGCTTACGTTTATTCAGCGCTAATGGTGCGATCCCCAAGGAGCGTTTATCAGACAGGATATGTATTAATTGTAAAGTATAGTTATCGCCGTAGATGGACCACCAGGATTCCTGCCATTCGGGTGTCATAAATACGCTATTCCAATTTTGGAGTGATAAATGTTTACCCCAAATTGAACGACTTTCATCAAAAGATAATGTATTTCCTGAAATAGGTATCAATAGAGACCTCTTAAAGTAAGCTTAGGACTTCAGAGCGAGTACGACTGCTTGTTTCAAAAACCCCCCTTAGTGCAGAAGTCACAATTGAGGTTCCAGGTTTACGAACGCCGCGCATCGCCATGCATAGGTGCTCGGCTCTCATTACTACGGCAACCCCCTCGGGATTCACGACTTCCATTATAGAATCTGCTACTTGTGAGGTTAGACGTTCTTGGACCTGTGGCCGTTTTGCAAAAATATCTACCGCTCGGGCAAGTTTGCTAATACCGACTACTTTTCCACGTGGTATGTAAGCTACATGAGCAGTACCGAAAAAAGGCAATAAGTGATGCTCGCATAATGAGTAGAACGGCGCATCGCGCATAATAACCATTTCTTGATGGTCTTCTTCAAACTGCACCTGCAGTACTTCAAAAGGATCTATTTCGTACCCGCCAACAATTTCTCTGTACATTTGCGCGACTCTTTTGGGAGTATTGAGTAAACCGTCTCTTTCGGGGTTTTCCCCTATTGCAAGCAATAATTCACGTACTGCTTTTTCAACACGCGATGTATCTACAGCCATTTTTATCCTCTTTTATCAATCAATTTCATTACTTTAATTAAATCTGGTGCTGCTTCCTCTGGGGGACTTTCAGCAAGAGAATTTGCAATAGGAGGGTCTTTCAGTCCATTTCCTGTAATTATGCAGACCACAGTTTTTGAAGATATATTGAACCCTTTATGCACATGTTTTATTAACCCTGCAACAGAGGCAGCTGAAGCGGGCTCACAGAAAATCCCTTCTTCACGAGCCATACGTTTATAGGCATTTAGTATTTCATCGTCGCTTACAGCATCAATCTCTCCACCAGATTCATCTCGGGCAGATAGTGCTGTAGACCAACTTGCAGGATTACCAATGCGGATTGCGCTTGCAATAGTTTCAGGATTAGATACAGGTGAACCTTGGACAATAGGTGCCGCACCTGCTGCTTGAATGCCCATCATTTTAGGAGTAAAGGTAGATTTCCCAAGATTAAAATACTCTTTAAATCCTTTCCAATAAGCAGTAATGTTCCCCGCGTTTCCTACAGGTATGTATAAATAATTAGGAGCATCTCCAAGTTCATCAATTAACTCAAATGAAGCAGTTTTTTGGCCCTCTATTCTGTAAGGGTTGACGGAGTTTACTAATGTAAACCTAGATTGGTCTTCTCCTAATTTAATTGCGATATTTAGTGAGTCGTCGAAATTCCCATTGATGGAAATAATTCGTGCTCCATACGCTATAGCTTGGCTCATTTTACCAATAGCTATATTACCTTTGGGTACTAAAACTATTGTTTCTAGTCCTGCTGCAGCTCCATACGCAGCTGCAGATGCACTAGTATTTCCAGTTGATGCACAAAGTAGTCGTGGATTACCAGTTTCAAGTGATTTGGCAACTGCTATCACCATCCCTCTATCTTTGAACGAACCTGTAGGATTGCATCCCTCTAATTTGAAATATAAAGAGTCTATTCCGAGAGTCCTCCCGATTGATCGGGATTTCACTAATGGAGTATCACCTTCACCAATACTTAAATTTGAAACCTTGTTATTGATGGGGAGGTATTCACTATATTTATTTATTATTCCTTTACCCATTTGAGCTCCGAATCAATATTACTAGACTTTGTTGTCTTCAATACGTATAAAGCTACAAAGAGTTTCGATCACATCCAAATTTTTTAATTGTGTGATTGCAGCCTGCGCCGATTCCTCTTTACATAGGTGGGTAGTTATAACGATCTCTGCTAACAATTTTGATTTCCCCAAAATCTCTTTTTGACTGACGGTTGCAAGGTTCACGTTCATATCCCCAAGAACTCTGGAAATTTGGGCCATTACCCCAGGTAAATCTTTTGCTCGTAAGCGAAGATAATACCGTGTTTGTAAATCATCGAGTGAAGAAGGTTTATACCGCGTAGATATTTGTGGTATTAAATTACTGGTTTGATTTGAATTGGTACTTAGCGTTACATTAATTATGTCTCCAAGAATGGCAGAACTAGTTGGTCCAGGTCCTGCTCCAGGACCTTGAAACAATGCCCATTCAACAAGATCACCTTCGAGTTCAATTGCATTATCGACTCCATTAACTTTGGCTAAGGGGTGATCATTAGGGATTAAAGATGGATGAACGCGAGCCTGTAATGATTGGTCTTTTAATTTGCTAGTTGCGAGGAGTTTGATGGAATAGCCCAATTCCTTCGCGTAGAAGACATCTTCGGAGCTAATTGCTTCAATTCCTTCTCTATAAACATCAGAGTCTTTAACTTCAGATTGATATGCAAGTGAGCTTAGTATTGCTAATTTATATGCAGCATCATCTCCATTAATATCATTTGTAGGATCAGCTTCTGCAAATCCTAGTTTTTGCGCTTCTTTTAATGCTGCTTTAAACGAAACAGCCGAATCGGACATTCTTGAAAGAATGTAATTTGTGGTCCCATTTATTATTGCCTTAATGGTATGAATTTCATTAGCTGTTAAATGATGAGTTAAAGCTCCTATAATTGGTATCCCTCCACCCACAGAAGCTTCGTAGTTTAGTGAGATATTTTGCTGTTCGGCTTTTTGGCGAAGCGCGTTTCCATGCTTCGCCATCACTTCCTTATTAGCGGTAATAACATGTTTTTTTTCAGCGAGTGCTAGCTCAATGTAATTGAGGGCTGGTTGTTCACCTCCAATCATTTCTACCACAATGTCAACATCATCAGATTTGATGAGGGATTCTGCATTTTCAGTGAAAGATATACCTTTTTTTAGGTGTGGTCGCTCCTTTGATAAATCCCGTACTAGAACGCCTTTAATTTGTAAGGGGCGCCCAATTCGGCTAGTGATTAAAGCAGACTTATTCATAAGCTCATTAATTACACCGGTGCCTATTGTACCTGCACCCAATAAGCCGATACCTATTGGTTTCTGGCTACTCATAATCGCTTTCCATTTCGCGTAACACCCATTTGATGTCGTTGTTGTTAAATGTAAATTCTATTTCCTTTGTCTTTTGATCCATCCAAGACTGAAAATTGTTTTGAGCTAGTCGTGAGCGCATGTCTTCAGCAATTGTGCTATCGGTGGAGCTGTCGGTGATACGAAATATGATACTCCCTAAGCTAGTGGCAATCGGACCTTGTGTACGCTTAGTATTGTTATTGGAGCCAAAGAAATAAGGGTCCATTTCTAATAACGCACCTTTCGGAACCCACCCCACAACCCCGTTTTCGCCAGCAAATATGTTATCGATATTTAATTCCTTCGCTACGGTATTGAAATCTTCACCAGAAGATATACGGTCGTAGGCTATTTCAGCATTGAGGGAATTAGATGTAACTATCCACTCCACAAAGACTTGATCTGCTGTTTTTGAAGCGTTCGATAAAAATAAATCAAAATAAGAATCTTCTAGAAGCTGACCCTTTATCCAATTTTTATAAACCACACTACTTATGCCGATTGTTCCCACGAATTTTTCAAGAGCTTCTTGGCCATCGGCACTTAGTGAAGTCGGTCTATCCGATGGCTCAGTTGCTTTTTCGAACATAACGATTAACTGCTCGTCAACTTGCTCAGATTGGAAATCTATACCAAGGCTTGAAGCGTGTTTTTGTAATAAATCATTCTTAATGAGTGTATTTAGCGAAACATTAGGATTAAATTGTCCAGTTAAAAAACCTTCAAGCTTAGCTATAGGCGCGACATCTCTAAGCAGATATTCTTGACCGTTCAAATTCGCCACAACCTTGTTAGGAGGTTTTGCAAAATTGAAATACCATCCTGCTACAAGTAGAACCAATAGAGCTACACCAACTACAAGAGCACTCCCACGAAGGATTTTCTGATACCTGCGCTCATTAGCCCTGTTTTGGACGCTGTCCTGCAGAGCCGGGCGCGCGCTTCGGTGGCGTTCCGCACGGCGGCGCTGTCGCATTTATTCTTCCGGTTGCTCGTTTGCAGATTCTGTTTGTGAAGATACAGAAGTTTCGTCACTACTAACACTTACGGTATCAGCAGTTTCAAGAGATACCTCTGTGGTCTCTAGGGAGTTGGGAGCAGGAGCTTCCACTTCATTGACGGTACGAGAAGGAGAGTCATTATTGTTAGCATAGCTATTGAATCTGTTGTTGGAACCATCTCGTGGGGTAAATCTTCTATTTCGATCACCTCTGTCAGGCCTGCCGAGCTCGATCTGACTATGACCTCCAGTGTATGGAAGAAGAGCTAAAAATCGAGCGCGTTTAATTGCAACGGCTAGTTTGCGTTGATGCCGGGACCGAGTGCCCGTACGACGACGAGAATCAATTTTCCCCCACTCCGATACAAAACGACGAAGAATTGGAACGTCTTTGTAATCAGGCGACTTGTTTTCGGCGCTGAAATAGCAGACTTTTCTTCTAGGGAAAAATCTCCTTCCTCCAGTTCGCCGTCGTCGTGTACTCTGCATTCAGAAACTCCTTAATTTCTCACTAGAACGGAAGGTCCTCAGGTGAGCTGTTCTCATTACCATAAAACTCTTGTGCGGAAATGTTAGAACCATTCCCGTAGTCTTCAAAATTATCATTAGAACTGAGCCTGTCTAGGAATAGGACTCGATTCGCCACAATTTCATTACGAAAGCGCATTTGACCGTCATTACCTTGGAACGAATGACTTTGTAACCTACCTTCTACATACGCACGCCGTCCCTTGGCTAAGTACTGATTAACTTGCTCTGCCAAGTTATTCCAGGCAACGACAGTAAACCATTCTGTTTCCTGCTTTCGCTCCCCATCCTGTGCGTTGTAGGATCTGCTTGTTGCGATACGAAAAGAGGTCACTGGACTACCTGAAGGCGTGTAGCGCATTTCAGGATCAGTTCCTACATTCCCAATTATCATGATTTTGTTAAGTCCTACCAAAGAAGACTCCTAGTCCTCAGTCCGCACAAGCAAATGACGAATAACGTCATCAGCCAATTTCAAATTGTTTTCTAAGACCTTAGTACCATCATTTTCCATTCGGATATTAGTAAGGTGGTAGTTCGCCTCGGTATGGGAGCCTATTTTGTATGCAAGCTTTCGCTTACCCCAATTATTTTCACTGACAATCTCCCCTCCGTGATCATTAGCAATTTTTCGTACCCGCTCTATAACGGCGTCGACTCGCTCCTGATCAGCATCAGGGTCTATCATCAAAACTAATTCATACTGGCGCACTATTTCTCCTAAAATTTAAAACTTCAAATGGGTCAACCTATACGCAATTTAGAATTATAGCAGTGAATAGAAACCTACTCAAATATTCTCCAAATCTAAATAGTTCTAGTAGTCAATTCCCGGTACGGGGAAGCTCGCAGTTAACTGGCTTACCTCGTCTGCAATTATTTTTAACTGTTCCGGATCATCCTTTTCGTTTAATGTTTGTACTATTAACTGCGCGACTTTTTGAGATTCTTCTACGCCAAATCCCCTACTAGTTATGGCTGGTGTTCCAAGTCTTAAGCCACTCGTAATTCGTGGAGGCTGAGGGTCGTTTGGGATTGCATTTTTATTGGCTGTTATTCCAACTTTCCCTAGTGCATCTTCAGCTTCAGAACCAGTTAAATTAATTGGACGAAGGTCTACAAGCATCAAATGATTGTCTGTACCTCCAGACACAATACGCAGCCCGGAACCTTCGAGGGCGGATGCCATTGCTTGAGCATTTTCTACAATGCTTTCTCCGTATCTTTTGAAATCAGCTGAGAGCGCTTCGTTAAAGCATACCGCTTTGGCCGCGATTGCGTGCATTAAAGGTCCACCTTGTGCATAAGGGAATACAGCTCTATCTACATTTCGCTGATACTCTTCATCACATAGGATGAAGGCACCACGAGGGCCTCTGAGCGATTTATGTGTTGTACTTGTAACGATTGAGGCATAAGGCACAGGTGATGGATGGACTCCGGATGCTACAAGTCCAGAAATGTGGGCCATGTCAACCATAAGAATAGCGCCTACTTCATCTGAAATTTCTTTAAATTTCGCAAAATCAATCGTACGTGGGTAAGCGGTATAACCTGCGACTATAACTTTCGGCTTGGTTTGTTTTGCTAAAGCAGCGATCTCTTCGTAATCAAGTTGCTCTGTTTCCTGATTTAATCCATAGGCTACGAAGTTATATATTTTGGATGAAAAATTGACGGGACTTCCGTGTGTTAAGTGCCCACCTTGGTCAAGGCGAAGTCCCATGATTGTGTCACCGGGTTCACAAATTGCTGCATATGCTTCTAGATTGGCTGTAGCGCCACTGTGAGGTTGTACATTTGAATGCTGGGCTCCGAAAAGCTCCTTTGAACGTTCTATAGCGGATCCTTCAGCAATATCAACAAATTCGCATGAGCCATAATACCTTCGTCCTGGGTAGCCTTCTGCGTATTTGTTTGTCAGTGCAGATCCTTGGGCTTCAAGGACTGCTCGACTCGCGTAGTTTTCTGAGGCTATAAGTACAATGTTACGTCTTTGCCGATCAATTTCCTTTTCAATTGCATTAGCGATTAGGGGGTCTTGTTCTGCAAGGGAGCTCAATCTGTTCCTCCATTAATATTTGAGGGGAAATTTACTTTAAAGGATAGGGTTTTAGTAGTGTATTATGCAATTGTGCATCGTGCATAATATTCAATAAACACTTGGCTAGAACACGAATCACTGCGATAATGGTGGTTCCCATCTAGGATTGAGGAATTTTTAGGGGTCTTAAATTATGGCTTACCAGATTTATTTTGCTGATTTATCCGAAGAGAATAAAGCTCTGACTCTTACACTTTTACGATTGAAAGAAGAGGCAGGGACGATCGAAAGTGATGAGGCAAAGCTATTAGAAGAATTAAGAGGAAGTCCTACCCCTTGGCCTCAAACTATTGTAGAGGAATCCATTCCACGCAGTTACAATCGTGGCGGGCCCCGTCGGAATACTCGCCGGAATTCATCTTCTAGTCGTTCTTCTCGATCATCTACATCTGAGAACTAGTTACTGCATGGTTGTCGTCCAAAGACTTAGCCCAGTCTTGAAAACTGCGTAAATTTTCTAAAGTTTCGATTAATTTTTTTCCCCATGGGGCATATTGAGCAGTAGTACTTAACGTGACGAATTGATTGCCAACATCTATATTTTTGCCAAGATGCGATGCTAGAGCGTGACGCGCACCTCCAATTTCTTCATGCATTCTAATTTGTATATTGCTACCGTGTTGTTGAACTGCTTGAACATTCGCGATATCTGCTAAGAATTTAATTCGTGTGATGAAAAATAGATTATGCAATTCATCTGGGAATTCCTTGCCAAATCTTTCCATAATCTCCTGCTTGAGGTCGGTTAAATCTTCTAAAGCTCTAATATTTGCCAATTTTTGATAAATTCGCATTCGTGTAGACATATCTTCAATGTAGCTGCTTGGGATAGCGGAGATAAGTTCAAGATCAACGAGAGACTCTAGTTTAGTTGGGGTTATTGGCGACTCCGTGTTGATTTGAGCTTTCAGCGCAGCTACTGCTTCAGCTAGTAATTTTGTGTACATTTCGAAGCCGATTGCGTGAACATACCCACTTTGGTCTGCGCCTAATAAATTACCAGCTCCCCTGATCTCTAAATCCTTCATGGCAATTTTGAATCCAGCTCCTAGTTCATTTGCAGCTAATATCGTTTCAAGGCGCTTTTGGGCATTAGATGTGAGAGTCTTTCCATGCTCAACTAGTAAGTAGGCATAAGATCTTTCAGAGCGTCTACCAATCCTCCCTCTTAGTTGATAAAGTTGAGCAAGACCTAATCTATCGGCATTTTCTATTATCAACGTATTCGCATTGGGGATATCTAAGCCTGACTCAATGATTGTCGTGCATACTAATACATCAGCATAACCCTCACTAAAATCCTCCATCACTTGGGACAATTTAGTTTCTGGCATCTGCCCATGTGCTACTGCGACTTTGATATCAGGTAGTAATTGTTGAATTTCCGCTGCTACCGCATTGATACTCTGGACCCGGTTGTGCAAATAAAATACTTGTCCATTACGGTCAATTTCTCGTTGAATTGCTTCTTTTATCAATTCTGTAGATTTTTCTGCAAGAAAAGTTCGAACGGGTAGCCTTTCCTCAGGCGGAGTTTGGATAGTGGAGATATCTCTTATACCGGCTAAAGCCATATTTAAAGTTCTTGGGATAGGCGTTGCACTTAAGGAAAGGACATCTACTTCTTCCCGCAATGACTTCAAGCGTTCTTTATCATTTACACCAAATCTATGTTCTTCATCAATTACTACTATGCCAAGATTTTTAAATGAAACATCGGGCTGTACTAAGCGATGGGTTCCTACGATGATGTCAATTTTGCCTTCGTATAGTCTTTGCAAAATCCCCTTTTGCTCTTTAGTCGTTTTGAACCTACTAAGCAATTCAATATTCACTGGAAACGGGGCTAATCTTTCACTGATTGTCTGAAAATGTTGCGCAGCGAGCACTGTCGTTGGAACTAAAATTGCGGCTTGCTTTTGACTTAGTACAGATTTGAAGACTGCCCTCAATGCTACTTCTGTTTTCCCATAACCAACATCTCCACAAATTAGCCGATCCATTGGGCGAGGCTGTTGCATATCATACTTGACTTCATTTATGGCAGATTCCTGGTCAGGAGTTTCGATAAATGGAAACGAATCTTCCATTTCACTTTGCCATATTGAGTCAGGTTCATGTGAAAATCCTTTGACAGAGTCTCTTTGCGCATAAAGATTGAGAAGATCGAAGGCTAATTTTTTTGTGGATTCTCGTGCCCTCGCGATACTGCGGGCCCATTCTTGGGTACCGAGCCTGGTTGGGCTTGGGGGTGTATCAGACCCTCCTGAGTATGGGGTAATTCTTGATAATTGCTCCATGGGTATATAAAGCCGATCGTTTTCGGCATATTCAAGTACTAGATATTCCTTTGGGTTGTCTTCGGATTTGATTATCGTGCCAATAAATTTTCCGATTCCGTGATCTGCATGCACAACCAATTCCCCGTGAATTAATTCTTCTATGGAAGTTGCCCTAAATTTGGAGACATGCCTTCTAGGCTTTGGAATAAATTGCTTTTTACTACCAAAAAGCTCGCTGTCAGTTAATATCGTCAATATAGTTTTAGAGTTTTCAGTATCTTTAACAATAAAACCTGCCGATACAGGCAGCACTGTTGTAAGAGGCGTAACATTGGAATTTTCACTACTAAACGATTCAGTTTCAGACACACCAATCTCTTGCTCTGTAAGTATTTCCTTGAGGCGTTGAGCATGCAGTGTTGAGAAGATAATTTTACCCATATTCCTTGCTTTAATATCGCCGATCATTTGATCAATTGCACCGTGATAGCTTGGAGCCGGGGCAAATGGCATATTTACGTTATTGAAACCATTCGATGGAAGGGTATACCGCGATAAAGAAATATAGCTAGGAGAGCGTATTAATTGATTTCGAATTTCCCTCCATCGTTTGAGTATTGAGGGGAAATTGATTGGTATTTCAGCACGAGCCTCTTTTTGCTGGCGAATATGCGTTTCTCTATCTTCTAACTGACTTGCTTGCTCTTCTATTTCGGAGAATTCGTTAGTGATTATCATTGTGTTTTTAGGTAAATGATCTAGCAAAGTATGACGCAGGAAAAATCCTGAGTACATTGCGGTATTTTCTGCTTGGAGCCCGGAGATAAGATTGGCTATTTCATCATGAATCCTATTTTTTTCGACAAGATCCATTTTCGAAAAATCCAAACTATTTAACGACTGGGTAACTAACTCAGGGTTTAGCAATTGAGGAAGGATTTCTTTTGCTGGATAGATAGTTAATGAATCCGTTACCTGAATAGACCTTTGGGTTAACGGGTCGAACGAACATATCCTATCTATTACATCCCCCCAAAGATCTATTCGTAGTGGAGTATCATGAGCGGTAGAAAATATATCAATTATTCCGCCGCGTTTTGCCGTGGTACCTAGTCTTTCTACATTCGATTCAACTGCGTAACCCAAATCAGTCCAGTTCCTGAGTAGAGAATCATAGGAAATTTTATCTCCTTCGTGGAGGGAATGGGCGTGTTTAGCGAAAATTTCAGGACCTATAGTTTTCTGGAGTAATCCCATTACAGAAGTAACGATGATCGGCGGGTATCGCTTCATGGAGTAGAGGGAGCCAAGTGCAATGAGACGTTCATGCGCAGTTCCTGATTCAATAGAAAGCCTTTCGAAAGATAGAATTTCTGATTCAGGGAAATGAAAAGCTCTATTATTTAATTCAGACAGGTAACTATGGAGGCTTTGACATAAATTACGTGCCACATCTGCGGTGGGGCATAAGACTAATAATGGTTGATTCCTATCTTTTTGGATTCGGGAAATCAACACTGCTTTAGAAGAATCAGGCATATTGCCGGCGTGGATTGAGGAATGACCAATATGCTTCTGAAGGAGTTGATATTGTTCAGTATCGTTAAAAAGATCTAGCAATTCAGTCGGGTTCATGAATAGTCCACACAAAACAAGGCGCTCCTTAGTAAAAGGGCACCGTATTGATTCATATTCTATCAGGTATAGGAGTATTAGAGAATTAATTATTTGATGGGATACAATGAAGAGAGTCGTGGAGTGCGTGATAATTACGGAGATTTAATATTGTCGCTTGGAAACAGAAATATAGCTTTTAAAAGAATTGTGGTTAAAGCCGGAACCAATGTTCTGACACAGGGTGGAACGACTTTGAATCGTTCTGTGATGGAGTCGCTTGCCTCTCAAATTGCTACAGTTTGGAATAAAGGCGCTGAAGTTTTACTGGTAACATCCGGAGCTATTGCTGCAGGTCGTGAAGTCGCGCCTAGTATTTCAAGTGGTGAAAGTATTGCTACGAGCCAGATGCTTGCGGCCATTGGGCAGAGCAGACTAATGCATGCTTATCAGGAAATATTTTCAAAGCAAAATATAATTGTTGCCCAAGCTCTGCTTACTGCTTCCGATGTGAATGACCAATTTGGATATAAGAATGTGCGCAGTACTTTGATGGGGTTGCTAGAACGGAAAATTCTTCCAATCGTCAATGAAAATGACGTTGTAGATACAGCAGAGATAAATAACCAAAGATTTGGGGATAACGATGTTTTATCCGCTATTGTTGCTAAAATTGTTGGAGCGGACCTTCTATTATTATTAACGGATACGGACGGTCTTTTTACCTCTGATCCTAAACGCGATAATCAGGCAACATTAATTAAGAGAGTGGAAACTATCGATCAGTCAATTCTTGCCCTTGCAGAAGCGCATACTAGTAAAGCGAGTCGAGGTGGCATGTTATCTAAATTAGAGTCTGCTCGATATGCTACGAACGCTGGTGTTACAGTGATTTTTGCCCCAGGTAGTCAATTGAACGTGATTGAAGAAGCATCCACAGGATCCCAAGTGGGTACGTTATTCCCTGCTAAGGTAAGCAAGGATGGTGAAAATGAGTAGTTCAACCAATATTACTGAACTGATTCAAAAAGCTGAAAAAGCAAGGAGTGCATCCAGAGAGTTACGCACTCTTCCGGGCGAAATGAAAAATGCTGCATTAACTGCTATTGCAGAAGCTATTGAGAATAATCATCAAGCAATAATTGAAGCAAACAATTTAGATATGGAATCTGGCCGGGAAGAAGGACTTGATGAGTCAGTTTTGGGCAGGCTTCTTCTCAACGAATCTAGGTTAAGCGGAATGTCGAATGACCTAAGATCTGTTGCAGATTTACCGGATCCTGTAGGCGAGCAATTTGATTTGAGGACATTAAGTAACGGCATACAAATAGAGAAGCGTAGAGTCCCTTTAGGGGTTATTGGGTGTGTTTATGAAAGTAGACCTAACGTTACTTCAGATATTGTTGCTTTGTGCTTGAAATCAGGTAATACGGTAGTTTTGCGTGGAGGAAAAGAAGCAAAAAACTCTAATTTGGCATTGATATTATTAATCCGAGAAGCTATTGAAAAAGTTGGTATCTCCCCTGATGTTGTGCAATTCATAGATGATCCGGATCGGTCTATCGTAGACCAAATGATAAAAGCGAATGATTATATTGACTTGTTTATTCCTCGTGGTGGGGCCTCATTAATTCAGCATGTAAGAGATCACGCTACAGTTCCTTCGATAACTGGAGGTATCGGAGTGGTACATATATATGTCGACGCCTCTGCAGACGCAAAGATGGCATTAGGTATTGTGCATAATGCTAAGACCCAACGCCCTGATGTTTGTAATGCCCTAGATACTCTTTTAGTGCACTCAGAAGCTGCACAAGAATTACTTCCATCTTTAATGTCTACGATGAAAAATTCTGGAGTTGAGGTGAGATGCGACCATAGATCGTTATCTTTATTAAGATCTATGGGTGATTTTGAGTTTTTGAATGCAGCATCTAATGACGATTTTGGACAAGAATTTCTTTCGCTTATTATGTCAATTAAAATCGTGGATAACATTGAAGACGCGATTAGTCATATACATGAATTTGGATCAGGGCATACCGAGGCAATTATTACAGAAGATCCTCAGTCTGCGTCCCAATTTCTTGACGAAGTAGAGGCTTCGGTGGTTTTAGTTAACGCAAGTACTAGATTTAATGATGGCGGCCAACTTGGATTAGGTGCCGAGGTGGCGATAAGTACGAATAAATTGCATGCCCGAGGTCCGATGGGTCTAAGAGAGCTTACAAGTTATAAGTGGATTGCGGTGGGCCAGGGTCAAATTCGGTAGTTGAAGTATATAGTTTAATGGCAGGGGAAAATAATGTTACGATTTGAGCGTGAGTGTAGAACCCCTAATTCGGAAGCCTATACTATTTTTGATGATGGTCAGCCTCAGGGAAGGTTTGATGTCCATTTTGCAGGAACTCTGATCCATGCCACATTATGTGTGTCAGAACGATTTACGACAGACGAGATCCAAGACTTAATTGAAGATATTAATGATGAGATTTTAGATGTAATTGGTCTGGCCCGTGACGATTTTGTTGTTCATGTACATCAGGGACGTGAAGTAGGGGTTTTTTCAAATAGTGAATATTCTGAAGATGACCAAATTAACTCTGAAAATTGATCACTGGTGATTATTGATTTCCATACCCATCTTTTACCTCCGTCATTTATGAATCAGGATTTTGACGCTGCGCGAAAAGATAAAACCTTTGCCTCAATGTTTAAGCATAAAATGACGGATTTACCTTCTATTGAGGATTTTATCGTTGCCATGGATCAGGATGAAATTGATGCCTCGGTGGCAATGGGATATGGATGGTGTGAGTATGAGATTGCAAAAATAGCGAATGATTTTATCTTGGACGCTGCAAAAAAATATCCAGAGAGAATTATTCCCTTTTGTTCTATTCATCCCGGTTGGGGCGACTACGCCATTTATGAGATTGAAAGATGTGTTTCGTTAGGTGCGAGAGGGATAGGTGAACTACACCCTACTCCACAAGCCATTGATTTATCGAATGATGAGAATATCGCTTCGATAATTGATATTGCCTGTCAAAATGATATGCCCATTGTAGTGCACGGATCCGAACCTGTAGGGCATCATTACCCAGGTAAAGGATCTACAATTCCCCAGCAATTGGCATCATTTGCTACACGTTTTCCAGATGCATTATTAGTTTTTGCACATTGGGGAGGAGGTTTACCTTTTTATGCATTAATGCCGGAAGTAAATAAAATTCTCACCAATGTTTTTTTTGATACCGCTGCTACACCGTTTCTATATAAGAAAGAAATATTTAATGTCATGGAACAGATCATTGGAGCTGAGAAAATCTTGTTCGCTTCCGATTACCCTCTGTTGCGTGCTGCTCGGGTTAAGAATCAGGTTTTAGAAGCAGTGGGTACTGATAGTGCAGGGCTAATAATGGGAGAAAATGCAAATAAATTAATGTTCTAGGTACACTAGATTAATCCTATCAGCCCTCCAAGTATGAGGATAATTCCGGAAATTATTAGGAATAAACTGAATTTGATTTGCTTAGCAACTGAGAGCAACAAATGGATAGTTAAAATCCCTACAAGAAAGGCAATGATTGATCCTAAAAATACTTCTAGTTGAAACGAAAATTCTCTCGTTATTAATATAAGTAGCACTCCTCCTAGGCTTGCAGGGACGCTCATAAGGAAGCTTAGGTAAAGAGCATTTTCATTATCGTATTTCCTGAGTAATAAGAATGAAATTGTCAGACCGGATCTACTCAAACCTGGCAAGATTGATAGTCCTTGGACAAGACCAACGAGCATTGAATCAAGTCGATTAATTGAATCAAATTTCTTAGGAGTAAGCAGATTACCTCTATTGATTTGAGTTAATCCATTAAGTACTACTAACGCCCCAATTAGAATCATTATCAGCGAGCCACTTAACGCAGATACAGCGTGAAGTCCAAGTATTAGAGGAATCCCTGTAACCGCAGTTCCAATAGATGAAAGTATTAGGAAACTGGCTAGAGAAACAGAGTCTCTATTCCCAGAATTACGATTTTTTATTATTGCTAAAAATTCTTTTTTAAAATACACCAAAGCAGATGCAGCGGTACCAATATGTAGCCATAGTGCTAATTCGATCGCGTCCTCGAAATCACGATTCAGTGCTACGGTGCTTACTAGTGAGACTAGCCCTTCTGAGCTTATAGGTACCCATTCGGTTATTCCTTGAATCAATCCCAGTAGAGAATTTTCAATAGCTAGCTCTTGTTGCATACGCTATTCTATCTCCGTCGATGGTTCGAGCATTAAGCATGGTTCGCCCCATTGTGAAACATTCTCTAAAGACCAGTCCTCAGTCGATTCATGCGGTCGTAGACGGATACCTTCGTCACCTCCGAAAATTAAGATGACAGCACCATCACCTGAATCCATAACTTTTGCTGCATAGGCAGGTACTGGTCCACTGGAAGACCATCCAGTTATTTCACAAGGACCTTCCCAGCCATCTGGTCGAAAGGCAGTTTCAACCCAACGTACGGGCTTAGGATTTTCGAGCGGTTCGAATATCCTAGTTACGTCTAAGTCACAATTGCCACCGCTGTAGACATCAACTTCAATGTAATCCATAGTAAAAGTTTAGCAGTGTCGTGACTTAATTAGATCATTTAAATAGCGTATCTATTGGAATCTTCTCTGTTAGGATTTTTATTATGCAGAATTCACTCATAGTATCTGGGATAAAAGGATTGCCTGAGTTAAAGCCGGGGGATGACTTGGCTAAATTGATCCAGGAGTCAATGAATAAACAAGACTTAGAGTTTCAATGCAAAGACATACTTGTCGTTACGCAAAAAATTGTTTCTAAAATCGAAGGACGCACCGTGGATTTGCGTACAATTATACCCTCGGAGCGGGCGAAAAAATTCGCTATTGAATGGGATAAAGACGCACGTGTTACCGAATTAGTATTGCGTGAGAGCGTAAGAGTCCTAAGAATGCAGTATGGGATCATAATTTCAGAGAATAAGAATGGGTTTGTATGTGCGAATGCCGGAATTGATGCTTCTAATGTGGGCAGAAAAGGTGACAATCATGTAGTTTTATTGCCTGTTGATTGCGATAAGTCTTCAGCGATGATTCGAGCGAGAATAAAAGAATTAACGGGCGTTGAAGTAGCGGTAATTATTTCAGATACATTCGGCCGTCCTTGGCGCGAAGGTGCAATTAATGTTGCAGTAGGAGCATCAGGAATTGCACCTTTGATGGATTATCGAGGATTAGACGATAATGATGGTCGCGAAATGCATTCTACAACTATAGCAATAGTGGACGAGCTTGCTTCTGCAGGAGAGTTAGTTATGAACAAGATTGACAGAATTCCTGTTGCCTTGATAAGAGGCTATGCGTATGAGACTAGTAATGAAAATGAAATTGGCATACGTGCACTTATCCGAGACTCTCAAAAAGATTTATTCCCATAATTATCATTAAGTTTTGCAGCCTCATTATCTAAATAATAGAATTGGTAGTGAAGCAGCTGGTGCCTGGATATGCGGTAGTTTCTTCGGTGTTCCTTCAAATTAGAGGATTCATATGAACAGCGATCAATTGAAGATAGGTGATGAAGTTTTTACTTCAAGGTTACTTTTAGGTACTGGAAGGCACCGAACCTCGGAGCAATTGCAAGGTAGCCTAGAAGCTGCAGGTACTGAAATTGTTACAGTAGCTATTCGCCGCTTGGATCTTTCGAATCCCAAATTGCCTAATATCCTCGATATGGTGGATCCTTCCTTATATAAGATTCTTCCTAATACCGCTGGGTGCACTAATGTCGAAGAAGTAATGATGACTGCACGATTATCTCGCTCCATGGGACTACCGGATTGGATTAAGTTAGAGGTAATTCCTGACCCAAAATATTTACTTCCAGACCCTGTGGGTACTTTGGAGGCAGCGAAGTCTTTAATAAATGAAAAATTCCAGGTGCTTCCTTACATTAACGCAGACCCTGTACTTGCTAAACGCCTTGAGGAACTCGGATGCGTAACTGTAATGCCCTTGGGATCGGCAATCGGATCTGGTCAAGGGATACATACAGCTGAGGAAATATCAATAATAATTGAGCAAGCAAATATTCCCGTAATTGTTGATGCCGGGTTGGCTGTCCCTTCTCATGCTGCTCAAGCTCTGGAAATGGGAGCAGATGCCGTGTTAGTTAATACTGCTATCGCACGTGCTGAGGATCCGATTTTAATGGCTTCAGCGTTCAAACAAGGAGTGGAAGCTGGTCGTAAAGCTTTCCTAGCGGGTAGAATTGAGCGTCAGCAATATGCTCAAGCTAGTAGTCCGTTGGAAGGCGTAATTAACGCTTCTAAGTAATAGTTTGGAATCAAAAATAAGCAATTATTTACCATTAACAGTTTTTATTACTAATTCCCAGCTTGCTGGAGGGATTAGCAATGTTGTGTCAATGGTGTCAGATGCTGTGGATTCAGGCGTTAATGTCATTCAAATCCGTGAAAGGCAATTGGATTTTTCTGCGCAACTCAAATTAGCAAAGACCTTACGTGAGGTTACCTATAAGAGAGCACTATTATTTATTAATGATCAGTCTGAAATAGCAAGATTAGTTGAGGCAGACGGAATTCAAATACCCGAGCAGAACCTTAAAGTAATGCGGGAACAGAAAAATCAATACGGAGATAAATATTTTTCCTGCTCAGTTCATGGGTTAAAAACTGCGCAATCTGCAACTTCTTTAGGAGCAGATTTATTGGTAGCAGGAACAATTTTCCATAGTGCTAGTCATCAGGATTTACCTCCTTCAGGTGTTAATCTGATAAAGCTAATAACCTCTAAGTCAGATATTCCAGTAGTGGGTATTGGCGGAATAAATGTAAATAATGCTAACTTAGTAATTCAATCCGGTGCCGATGGAGTGGCTGTGATTAGTGAGATTACTCAGTCTCCGAATCCGAAGATTGCTGCAGCAGATTTGGTTAAAGTTGTACAAGAAAGCTGGGCCTTGAGGAGAAGCGCTAATGGTTAAGGTGATTGTTAATGGGAATACCGAAAAGATTCCTTCGAGAATGACCTTAGATACTTACTTAGAAAAAATAGGATTTGTGGGTAAATATGTCGCAGTTGCAATTAATGGCTCCGTAATAGAGAGAGACACGTTTGGACAAGTCATTTTTTCTGATAATGATGTTGTCGAAATAGTTCGACCTGTGGGTGGGGGTTAGTTTAATTACGAAATGCGTACCCAGGCTACGAAAATGGGAACAGAACCGCACTTTTTGCTGATTTCACCGTTGCATTAAATTGATTTCCTTGTTTAAATTATCGTATTCACATGAACGTATGTCGTAATATATGTAGCAGTATTGCTCATAATCGTAATTATAATTACCTGTTTTCGTAATTTTATAGTTGCTTTCCGTCAAATAATAGGTTAAACTTTAATTGTCGGCTAAATTGTGGCGCTACTATGGTTTGCTGAATAACACGAAGGAAGGAGCAAAATGCTAACTATGTTGATTTCGTTGTTTACCGCTATGGAGGAAGGTTTGTCGTATTTCGCAATTGCGAGTAATTATTCAAGCCAACCAGCACAGATGGTTCAATCGATCCAATCAGTGCTAGCTTCGAAGTACGAATCTCGTAACTCTGAAGCTTCGGATGAATTACAAAGCGATACAGAAGAGTTAGAAATGGTGGCTGCTTAGCCACCATTTCTAGAAAATAGGAGACTTATTCGAATGACAGGTATTTTAGTAAAGGCTTGCACCAACTGTGGTGGTGACGTTAATTGCCTAGAAGAAATTGATGGCCCAGAGTGCCGTTGCTTACAATGCGGAAGACCCATGGACGTGAAGACCGCCTTATCTTTGCTAAATGGCACTAAAGCAAAGACTGCCGCTTAATGTAGCAGTTACTTCTCTTGGATGAGCAAAGAGCTCACGCGTAATATTTCTAAAGGTTCGTCACCGATACTTTCAAACCAATAGCGTGTGTGATGAGGAATGAAGATCCCTTCATATGCTTCGAGATCGCCTAAAATTACGGCCCCATCGCCATGAAACCTTGCTTTACCATTCAAGATCAACCAATAACCATCTTGATCGTTATGGTAGTGAAGCTTATTTCCTTGGCCTTTTTCCATCACTTGTACCGTGCTGATTACAGATTCGTTGTAAATGAGGTCATAAGAACGTCCATTTTCAGGCCCTCTGTCTCTTGATCCTTCAGCGTTACGGCCAGGATATTTGAATAGTTTCACTTCATTTGCCATAGATTTTCTCCATTAAGATTTCCCCAAAGCGGTATATTACCCTTGCGCCTATCAATTAACATTATTAGAGTATGATAACCATCGTAGAGAGGATTACCTAATGGGCACAGAATTTTGGATTATCTTTATTGGCTGGTTTACGATCGCTGCCGGACTGGCTTTAACCGCGTATGTTATGCATAAGAGAGAATCCAATTAGATATTCTCGTAAATAGGGAGGACTCATGCTCACCCAAGAAATGAATGACAGGATTACTAGAGTTGGTCCTGACTCGCCTATGGGGAAGCTGATGAGGCGGTATTGGCATCCTGTGGCGGGTTCCTCGCAGCTGGATGAAGATAACCCTACCAAGGAGATACGTTTACTGGGAGAAGATCTTGTTCTTTATAGGGACAAGAAGGGGATTTTAGGTTTAATTGAACCTAGTTGTGCGCATCGTAAAGCTAGCCTAGCCTATGGCGTTCCTGAAGATAATGGAATTCGATGCGCATATCATGGTTGGATATTTAACGAGACTGGTGCATGTGTTGACCAGCCATCCGAGCCTGAAGGGTCAAAATTTAAAGACAAGGTTCGTATAAAAGCTTACAAAGCCCAGGATTATGCAGGTGCGATTTGGGCTTACGTTGGACCAGAACCAGCTCCTTTGTTGCCACATTGGGATGTTTTGGAATGGGATGGATATAGACAATGGCAAGTTACTAGTCTTCCTTGTAATTGGTTGCAATGTCAGGAAAATTCTTTAGACCCACTTCATTTTCAATGGCTTCATAGATACTTTGGGGGATGGATGATGAATCGTGGCAAGTCCTCGGACGAGCGGGATGCGTGGAATGCAACTACAGGTGCCAAAGGTTCTGATCATAAAAAAATAGGATTTGACTTAACAGAATACGGAGTTATCAAGCGACGCTTGGTGGGTGAAGAGACTGAGGAAAGCGAATTTTGGCGTATTGGGCACCCAATTTTGTTCCCCAACATATTAAGAGTGGCTCATGGCATGCAATTTAGAACGCCTGTTGATGATACTCATACTTTGCACGTGACGATGCAATTTAGGCCATATTCAGAAGCTGAAAACCCTCAAACAGAAATACCGTATGTGGAAGAGCCATTATTTGATGAAAATGGAAAGCTTAGGTATGACTATGTAGTCGCTCAGGACCAATTAGCCTGGGTTATACAAGGACCTATATCAGATAGAACTACTGAGCGATTGGGCGTTACGGATGTTGGAATAATTATGTTCCGCCGTTTACTCGATGAACAAATTAGTGTTGTTGAGAACGGAGGGGAACCAATGAATCTACATAGAGACGAATCTGAAAATGAAATCATCATTTTGCCTTGTGAGTATTTTCAGTATCCAGGTTATGAGGGAACTGGCGGTCCATTCAAAGACCTAAAACCAGCACCTGCCGAAGTAGAAGCTATCTTGTCAGGACAAGGTGCGACGCTCAAGGAATGGGATGGTGTCAAGACATTAACGGGCGAAGAAAGATACGCATTTAGCTCAGATCCTGAATCCAACTATTAGCCTGGTTTGATTAAGCTACTTCGAGTAATATTCCTGTAAGTTCTTCTGGTTTGTCTGCCATAACAATGTGCCCGCATTCGAGTTCGAATAAACGCCAAGAAGGATCGTTTTTTAATGAATCGTAGTAGGCCTGAAAATATGGGTGCGGATAGGCAGTAGCTCTAATGTATGTTTTTTTTGATACCCTCTCGATTGCTCCAGTGAGTACGATTGGTTGAAGCGAGGTACCTATGGGCTGAGCCGTTGCTAATGACTCGAACCATTCGCGATCATTAGGGTTAATGTTGTATCTTTCCATTGAACCTGGGGGCCGAGAAATTTCACCTGCTTCTTTTGCTACAAGAACAGCTTCCCTACTTTGAGGAGATTGCATTTCAAAAGCTGTCTGGCCATTTTCAGGCAGGAATGCATCTAGATAGACAATGGACTTAATCAGTTCAGGGATTTTTTCAACTACGCCGGATATTACCCACCCACCTGAAGAGTGCCCACATAACACTACGCTGGAGAGTTGTTCCCATTTTATTACGTTGACAACATCAGCGATGTGAGTGTCAAGATTTATTTCTGAGCTCATCAAATGAGATCGCTCTCCACATCCTGTTAGCGTGGGAGTAAATACCTGATGACCTTCTGCTCGAAGGATATTCGCGACTTTTCGCCAGCACCACCCACCTGCGTTAGTGCCGTGAACTAATACGTAAGATATTTGAGTTTCGGAGGCCATAAATACTCCTTACGAGTTTGCTTCTACCGTTCGAGCCTAAAGAAGCGTGACATATTATCACCCAAGATATCTTGCTTGGCTTCTTCATTAAGGCCGTTCATGTTTTGGATTCCTGCCGCGGTATTAGGGTAAGTAGAAGGAGGGTGGGGGTAGTCACTTCCAATGATGAAATTTTTACTTCCTATTGTTTCTATTGATCCGACAATAGCCTCTTCATCTGGCTCCACCGCCACAAGGCAACTTTGTTTAATTAATTCACTAGGTAATTCGTCACAACGTGCACATTGTGGTTCTATTTGGAATACACGATCGAGTGTGTACATGACCCACGGTAGCCATGATCCACCAGCTTCGAAAAATGCAAATCTAAGATTAGGAAACTCCTTTAAAACTCCACCTAAGGTCAAACTTGCCATAGCCACCATATATTCAAAGGCAAATCCGAGGTAATTGCTGACGTGAAGCCTACGCATTCTTTCCCAGCCTAATGTGTAGTTGGTTGGGATATGATCGTTGACCTGGCACTGAAAAGGATTCCCATGTACATATAGCGGAATATCAAGCTCAGATAGCGTAGCCCATAGTGGGTACAACTCAATAGAATCCCAGTTTTGTCCCTTCCAATTGCTGTTAATTGTTAATGCCTTGAGCTTTAAATCGTTCGATGCACGCTTAGCTTCTGCAATGCAACTTTCTATAGACTCTGTGCCGAAAGGAATCACACCTGCGCCAATCAGTTGATCAGGGTATTGGTTTTGCGCCGATGAAGTCGCGTTGTTATACGCCATTGACAAGGCGAGGCGTAGGCCAGGGTCCCAGTCTCGTTCTATAGGTGAACCGAAAGGATTGGCGTAAATACCATCGGGTATAAGTACTTGAGCATCGAAACCTGTTTCGGGCAGCAGTCTTACTCTTTGCTCGGCTATTCCATGCCCAATGGGCCCGTTACCTTGCGAGGTGGTTGTGGCTGTTGGGTTAACTGCACCAGTTTTTTGCCCGGCTTTAGTTGCTCGAAAGCCTCCTCGACGTGCTTCTCGATTAGAAAAAACTTCTCCGTCACGAATAAGCATGTTTACCGCAGCATCAGAAATATTGAGTGTTTTTGACACATCAGTAAAATCCGGTAAAGGGAAAAAGTGGCTATCACCATCAATTTTTAATGAAGTCGTTTTCTTATCATTTGCAACCATTTTTCCCTCCAGACATTAGATCTTTTAGTCGTCACAAATTATTAAAAGGCCTCGGACATTGTTTCAACGACGAAATCATACAACGAATCAGGATCATATCCAGCATTTTCTAAATGGCGCCTAGTCATTCTATTAACGAAAGAAGACGCAGCTTGCATGATTAGCATCCCTCTACCATTTAACGTTTTTCTACCTGATAAGCGTGCATGTCGCAATAAAACTGTTTCATTAGGTGAGTAGACAGCATCAACAAAGACTGCCGAAGACTTTGCAGAGGTAATCGCTTGCATGGAAGCCTGATTATTCAATGTAATTTCAGGATATGAAAGGACAAACCACTTTTGCCAAAAGAGAAGAGCATCATTTTGATCATTTATTTCTGGAGGATTTGCGGGAGATAGAGATGAGAACGGTTCTAAGCTAGTGAGTGATTTATTAGTGAGAGCCCTAATCCCAGATTGACCAACTGTGGAGGCATTTACAATCACATCTAATTCCGGCATATACAAGTGTACGGTTTCCGCGGGGATAGCTAATATTTTTGTACTATCGCTGACGGTAGCTTGAACTTCATAAGCAAGATCTTCTACGCGTTTTTGAGAGCGATTGGTCATATACAAAGTTCCTTCTTCAATTTGCGAAGCTATTGCAAAAGCGGCAGCTCTACCTGCCCCACCTGCCCCAAGTAGTAATACAGTTTTCCCTTTGAGAGTTGAGATGAAAGATTCTGATTCTCCTGGCAGTCGCTGGAGCATACTGGAGATAAGTCCATCGGCATCAGTATTAAATCCAGTTAAAGTCTGATCAATGTTTAGCGCAAAAGTATTAACAGCTCCAATTTGGCTGGCGGTGATATCGATTGAGTCCAAAAGATTCATGATATCGAGCTTGTAAGGAACGGTTACATTAGCACCCATGAATCCAGGGTAATTTTTTAAGGCATTTACAAAATTAGATAAATTTTCTGGGCGTACATCAAACGGGACGTAGGCTGCGTCGAAATCAAGCTTCTTGAATACGGCATTCCACATACCGGGACTTCGTGAATACTTTGAAGGAGACTCCCCGATAGATCCTGCCAGTAGGCTTTTTTCACTAGCTATTTGCGGGATTTGATTTTCAACATAAAGTTGTATATCACTTATGGTCGATTCCATAGTACTGTCTTTCATGTTCAGAATTAAATCTATTTTACGTAAAGGTTACAAGATGATTAATAATCTAACAGATATTGAGCTTATTACTTTTGCGCCAAGCGCGACAGTCGCTGTAGCAAAAAAGTATGGATTTTTCGAATACGAAGGTTTGAATGTGAAAGAAACTCGAACCCCCAGTTCATCTGAGCAGATGAGAGGTTTGATTGAGGAAAGATACCAGATAGCTTCTACAGCTTTTGATAATGTTCTGGCTTGGTCTAATAGGGAAGGATTAGAAATTTTAGCTATTGCAAAAGCGAGTTCAATGGTTAAATTGCCAATGTACGTTACATCGGAAATTAGTAGTTGGACTGATATTAAAGGCAAAGTGCTCGCCGTCGATGCTATAGATACAGCATATGCATTAGTGCTAAGAAGGATTTTGTTGGAGCATGATTTGGTCCTAGATCGTGACTATACTTTTCACCCAGCAGGTTCTACCGGATTTCGATTTGAATCAATGGAATCAGGCAAAACTTGCGGGGCGATACTGAATCCCCCGTGGAATAAAAAAGCTGAAGATGTAGGTATGAAATTATTCGCTAATCACAATCAAGTTCTTCCAGATTATCCAGGAGGTACATATGCCGTTAGTAAAGATTGGGCAATGGAAAACCATGATCTGGTTATATCTTTTCTCCGTGCTATGCTTCGCGCTACAGACATTATTTATACAAATCCAGATTCAAAAGAGATACTCTCAACTGTTGAACAAGGACTAAGTGTGTCTGCCAATGAGGCAAAGGGAATACTTAGCCGAGTACCATTCAATTTGAATCTAAGCGCTAAGGAACTGCAGATCCCATTAGACTTAAGAAGCGACTTTGGATACCAGTTACATAATGGGATTGAAGTTGAAAATTATTTGGATAAGTCCTATTTGCTAGAAATCGGCATTGAATGAAGTAGCGTTAATTGTAAAAAAAATTCGTTGACCTCTAGATTATCCATGCATACACTGAATTCAGTCGATTAATGGGTATTTGGATAGTATAAATGGCTAGCACCCAAATAGCGCTTCCTGAGTTATATGCAGCTTTCGATTATGTCGAACCTATGATTCCCGTTGTTTCTGAAGAATTGGATACTGGGGCTGATCTTATTTACGAGATGCAATGGGAAGGCCTTAGGGCGGTGTCTGTTTGCTCCCAAGGGTCAATTGCGATTCATACACGTGGAGCAAGGGATCTTACTAGTGCTTTTCCGGAAATCGTATTGTCCTTACAGAACGCACTAGAAGTAAATGACGTCATTATCGATGGGGAAATTGTGGCTTTGGACGATGATGGTATACCCCAAAGACATGCTGTCATGGAACGTTGGCTGACTGCATCTCATCATCCTAATTTTTTCAGATATGAAATTTCAGACATCTTGTATCTTGATGGGAAATGGCTCTTAGATGTGCCTCTTTATAAACGTAAGAAGCTCTTGCGTAAAGTTATAAAACCAATGAATCATATACAAATTTGCAAATATGCTGAAAATGACGGATCAGATATTCTGGAGATATCACAAGCTTTAGGCCTTCATGGAATTTCAGCTAAAGATAAATTTAGTGTTTATGAGCCAGGGAAAACATCACCAAGTTGGGTGACGCTAAAATACGCACGAACAACCAACTTGGTTATTGGTGGCTATACTTTTGGTGGTACGTCCTTACCATTCGGAGGGTTGCTTGTTGGTGCGTTTGAGCAAAATGAATTTCGCTACTTAGGAAACATTGGTGGGGGATTTAATAGTTGCGACGTAGATATTCTCTACCAGCTCCTTTCAAGACTTCACATTCAGGATTGCCCATTTAGTAGTGAGCCTTCCCTTGGCAGTTTTTACTATTGGTGCGATCCCGTATTAGCAATAGAAATCGAATTTGGAGAATTGTCATCTTCGGGAGAAATTAGGTTTCCGTTGTTTAATTCATTGAGACCGGATATTGACTCTAAGGAATGCGATATCCCCCTTCGTCTCAGTGCATAGTCTTATGCCAGTTTATAAATGCTCCAGTCGCCTTGGACCAAAGTTCCTCTTGAGTTTCTAAAGCAGATTTCCTTGGGGCAAACCCATGATCAGCTTCAGCTAAGGACGTGAACGAATTATTAGGGATTGTAGATAAAGTTTTTCTTACTATATTGATATCTGCGAATGTGTCTCGTGCTCCAGTACAGAAAAAAACAGGCAGCTTGATCTGAGATAAGTGGTCATTTTTCGCCATCGCTGGCCTTCCAGGTGCGTGGAATGGATAGGCAAAAAGTGCTAATCCACGGATTTGTTTATTTTCAGGTGCTATAAAAGAGGCGATTTTCCCTCCGAGGGAACGTCCCCCAATGACTGTATTCAGTTGATATTTTTGCGACCACTGAAGTACTTCTGTCCAAGTTTTTACGAGCACATTGTGCCCATCGGGACTACGTTTTCCTAGTTCTTGATAAGGGAAGTGAAAACGTATCAGCGAAATACGATTTTGAGGGAGGTATTGGGAAAGAAAATGTCCGAATGGGTCATGCACATTTGATGAAGAACCTGGTGCATATATAAATAAATCCTCACCTTTATCGACTATGTCGGTAAGTATTGTGACACTCAAGTCATTCTTAATTTTTGAGGTAATTTTCCCCATTCTTTTAGTACTCAGCGTTGGGCAAAAGTGCAGTTTTTCCCGGTTCTGGCATCACCTGCGCAGCGTTGAGTGCACATGCTAGCATTGAATAATAACCGGTTGTTGCAGTCAAATCGGTTACAGTTTGAACTCCTAGCATATCTTTCGCTTTGTCAAAAATACCATCTGGAATTCGGCCGTTTTTCAGTAGGTTACTGACATAATTAAATACCATGGCTTCTTCTTCTAGTAGCCCTGCTGGTGCAAGGTTGTCCCTAATGGACTCGATTGCTTCTTTACGAACACCTGCGCTCTCCGCAATAGGCTGATGTGCAGTCCATTCATATTGGCAATTCCATGTTCTTGCAACGGTCAAAATAGCAATTTCTCGCAATTCAGGGCTTAGCGTAGTTTCGAATCGTATATATGTTCCGACATGGGCAATACGCTCTGCTACGTCAGGGCTGTTTAATAACACTAGGAATGGGCCACTTACATCACCACGGCTACCGGCGACATAATCAAAATGCTTTTGGTTATTTTCTGAAAGACTTTCTCTCGTAACTTTAGGTAAACGTGTCATGCAATCTCCTTTTTAGAATATGATGTCCGTGCGATGTGTAGTTTACATATGCATTATAGGATGAAACACCAATGGCATTATGAATGGAGGGGTACTTTGCCTAAGATGACTGCAGGACAAGCGTTGATTCAGTCTTTGTATCGTGAGGGAATCAGAGTTATATTCGGAGTACCCGGTGTACAAATGTATCACGCTACTGACCCAATTATTGACCAGCCTGGAATGAGATTTATTACAGTTCGACATGAACAAGCTACAGCATATATGGCTGACGGTTTTACTCGTGCTGGTGGAGGTATTGGGATGGCGATGGTTGTTCCTGGTCCGGGTTTACTGAATGCATCTGCTGCAATTGGAACTGCGTTTGCAGCATCTTCTCCCATTTTAGTTTTATCTGGTCAAATCCAAAAAGATTTAATTGGTGTTGATAGAGGAATTCTCCATGAAGTGAATGATCAAATCGACACTATTCGCCCGATAACTAAGGCTGCATACCGGATAATGGAAGCTAATGAAGTTCCTGCAGTTGTACACGAAGCATTTAGACAATTAAAGACTGGGAGGCCTAGGCCTGTCGAAATAGAAATACCTCCCGAAACACTTGCAGAGGTTGCCGACATCGATTTACTTGAGCCAGGTGACTATCAACGATTGCCTGCAGATACTCAAGATGTACAACTTGCTGCTGACGAAATTATTGCTTCTAATAATCCCTTAATTTGGGCTGGAGGTGGGATATTTTCGTCAGAAGCATCAAATTCGTTGCTTAACTTGGCAGAATTTTTGCAATCGCCGGTTATGACGACACATGAGGGTAAAGGCGCCATACCTGATTCGCATTACCTAAGTATTGGCACGTTGAAATCACGTTCTGACGATTGGCGGCCAATGCTAAAGGAGTACGATCTTGTAATTGCTGTCGGAACTAGATTTGCTACTGCAGATCTAGAAGAAAGTCAGCGAGTTATTCAAATTGATATTGATCCTCAAGAGCTTGGAAGAAACCATCGTAATACACTTGGTATTACAGGGGATGCTAAAGGAACGCTAGAGTTATTGAAAAATGAACTTGAGGAGCGGACTGCACCACGGCCCAATCGCCGTAATGAGCTTGAGAAAATACGCACAGAACGATTTGGTCCTGATCTTAGGATCGAACCACTAGATTCATATATGCGTGCGATCAGGGAAGCAATCCCAGGGGACGGGATCCTAGTTGCTGGAATGACTCAAATGGGTTACTACAGTCGTCTTTTTTACTCGGTTGAGCAACCTAATACTTACCTTAACTCCTCATATTTTGGGAATCTTGGTTTTGCATGGCCGACAGCACTAGGCGCAAAAGTCGCTCAGCCTGAAAAGGTAGTAGTTTGTATTTCGGGGGACGGGGGGTTTTTATTTAATTCTCAAGAGCTCGCAACTGCAGTTCAGTATGGCATTAATGCGATCGTGATTGTTTTCAATGACAATGCTTTTGGTAATGTTATGCGTGATCAGGAGCAACGTTTTAACGGAAGGATTGTTGGGGCTGAATTGCATAACCCCGATTTTGTAAAATTAGCTGAAGCGTATGGTGCGATTGGCGTAAAAGTGTCGGATCCAGATCAACTGAAAATCGCAATTACTAATGCAATCAACGCTGATTTGCCCACACTAATTGAGGTTCCAATGGGGCCCGTAGAATCGCCGCTATAAGACTACATTTCGATTATGGCTCTACCAATGATTTCTCCATTCGCAAGAGCTTCATAAGCTTCGTTTACTTGATCAAGTGAATACCTGCGCGTAATGGGTGAGCTTGTATTGAGTTCACCTCTATCAACAAGACGTATTACATCAGGCATATCACTGCGTGCCCGCGCTCCATAGGAACCTACTACTGTTACCCCTCGTCGTACGAATCGTGTGATTTCTAAAGGGACTTCTACTCCGGCAGCAGCTATCCCGATTAGTACGACTTTTCCTCCGTCGCGTACTGAATTGAAAGCTTGTTGTACCGTGATCGGTGAGCCAAGGGCTTCGATTGCAACATCGACTCCTTTTCCCCCACTAAGCTTTTTAATTTTTTCGATCACGTCTTCTTTTGCACTATTGATTGTATGGGTCGCTCCAAACTGCAGAGAATTTTCAAGTTTCTCATCCTTTATATCTACGGCAATTACCTGAGAAGCCCCGAACGCTTTAGCCATTTGAATTACTTGGGTTCCGACTCCTCCAATTGCAAATATTGCAACTCGCTGGCCAGGCCGTATATCTGCTTGATTGCGGACAGCGCCATAGGCAGTAAATATTGAACAGCCAATGATTGCTGCATCATTTAAAGGGATAGTTGCTGGCAATTTGAATACTGATGTATCTGGGGTGACGGCATATTCTGCAAGCCCACCCATGCTGTACATAGCAATGGGACTTTGATCAGGTCTGAACAACCTAGTGCTCCCGTCATATAATTGACCTTTTAATCGGTTAAATGCAAAAAAGGTGTCGCATATATCTTCTCTTCCACGTACACAGTAATCACAATATCCGCAGGGCATAATGAATGAGCAAGCAACCCTGTCACCAGGGGAAACATTTGTAACACTAGGTCCTATGGTGTCTACTACTCCTGATACTTCATGCCCTAGTACTCCGGGTTTTGGGAAAGCAACTTCCCCTTTGAGCACATGTAAATCGGTGTGACATACCCCGCAGGCTTCAACTTTTATACGAACCTCATGCGCTTTTGGTTCTGGAGTAAGTAATTCTTCAATTTCCATTGGTTTTCCTGGTTGGGAAAATACTGCTGCTTTCATAGCACCACCTTAAATTTGCATATTGTTCACGTTAGAAGATTATAATCGTCTTCGGACATTCAAGGAGTAGTTATGGATGATTTAATTTCGAAAGAACACCAAAACACACTTACTCGCTATGCAGCGCGATTTTGGGCAGGCGAAGCAGAGATTGCACACAAATTTTTCTCAGAGGCTAGGACTCCTGACGAGCATTTGGTGTGGCTACGTGTTCAAGCATACAAAGAATTGCAACCGCGCGAAGATGGAATCATCCTTAGAAATATAGAGCAGTTGGCTAAGAATTACCCTTCACTAGAAAAAGGGGTATCACGGGCCGATTTCCTTTATAACATACAATTTCTCGAGGAAGAGTTTCGCCATTACGTGGTGTTCGCAGACGTTATTGATTATATAACTGGTGGAAACTTGACTACCGAAGAATTAGCAACTTATGACATCGAAGGTGAACGCAAGTTGCGTCAGGTGCGGCGTGAATGTTACGAAACATATGGCAATCTTGGTCGTTTTGCCTCGTCTTTTTGTGAAGGTGGAGGTGCGTCAATTTTTTACGAAGGTATGCAAATTAGCGGTGATCCATTAAGCGATAAAATTGCTGCCGCCTGCAAAAATGTCTACGACGATGAAGTCGACCATGCTGCACACGGGGCGAGTGATTTAAATACGGTTGCCCAATCAGATTCTGATTGGGCTATAGCAAAAGAAATGGTTACAGCAATTTCTTTGCAGCGTCTGCATATGCGAAATGAAGAATTTAGTTTTCCAATTTCATCCGAAAGAATAGATGAAATAGCTCAAGGCGATATCGAATTGCCTGATAGGCTATCTTCTCTATTGGTGTAATTTTTTGAGCAAGCCAATGCCCCACAGGGTAGGACTACATATGTCGCTTGGCTCAGGCTTAACTCGCCAAGAATCATTGGATTTTGTCCTTCGCGCAGAAGCATTAGGATATGAGTCGATTTGGTTCGGTGAATCTTGGGGGTACGATGCATTTACTACCCTAACTTGGGTTGCCTCGCATGCAAAGAAAATTAGGCTAGGTACACATATATCTACCATATTCAGTAGAACTCCCGCTATGACTGCCCAAAGCGCTTTTTCTCTCAATGAAATAGCCAATGGTCGATTGACTTTAGGAATTGGAACAAGTGGACCTTTGGTAGTTCAGAATTGGCATGGTGTTGAATGGGGAAGCCCATTGAAACGAACAAGAGAGTATGTGGAAATTATAAGACTAGCTTTGAGTGGGCAACGGGTTAACTACAATGGGGATCTTTATAAATTGAAAGGATTCAAACTGCGTGACCTTGAGGGAGCAGTAAAGATTCCAATTATGATTGCGTCTATTGGCCCACAAAATATCCAATTAACGGGTGAAATCGCAGATGGGTGGCTGCCCATATTTCTTAGAAGGGATTCAATAGATCAATGCAAAAATTTGATTCAAGAAGGTGCTGCTTTGACCCATAAAAAATTAGATAATTTTGAAATTGCACCTTCTGTCCTGTCAGCAGTTTCAGACAATCCGTCACATACTAGGAATATGGTAAAAGCCCATATTGCTTTTTACATCGGTGGGATGGGTGATTTTTACAATAACATGATGAATAGATTTGGCTGGGCTACGGAAGCCACTGATATACGCGCAGCTTGGGACAAACCAGATCGATCTGGAAGAATCTCTGCTAGAGACTTGGTGACGAATGAGATGGTAGACCAAACAAGTGTTGCAGGAGATGCTAAGTATGCGAAGGAGCAGCTTATCAATTTAATTGACGCTGGTGTTACTCTAC